>Ga0160419_100037_pt1 | contig 83577 bp, 81 predicted proteins | sample CelAP2metagpilot_2_FD_108196 | JGI IMG/M metagenome (GOLD analysis project Ga0160419, IMG submission 108196) | Phycosphere-associated microbial communities from Cellana algal ponds in Kailua-Kona, Hawaii, USA - Cellana AP2-4-25 metagenome pilot ...
ACTCGCCAAAGAGCTGGCCAAGGCAGATCACACCATCCTCATCAGTGAAGATACCTGGCTCCACGCGCTGTTTGGCGATCAGATGGCCAGTTTGCAGGATTATGTGCGCTGTGCTGCGCGGCTGCGCACGGTGCTTGGCCCCCATGTCGCGCAGCTGTTGCAGGCGGGCAGCTGCGTTGTGCTGGATTTCCCCGCCAATACGGTCGAAACCCGCACCTGGATGCGCGGCATCCTTGACCAAAGCGGGGCGGATCACTGCCTGCATCTGCTGGCACCGCCAGATGACGTCTGCATCGCCCGAATGCACGCCCGCACCGCAGCGGGTGATCATCCCTTTGCGCTCAGCGAGGCGCAGTTTCACCGTGTTTCCAAACACTTCGTCCCGCCCCAACCCGAAGAGGGGTTCAAGATCCTTCGCCATGATGCGCGCTAGTTGCGCGGCTCAGTTCACTTCGTAGGGCAGAACCCCCCGCTGGTCCGTGTTGATGCTCAGTCGGCGCTCCAGCGGGGGGACAGAGCGCTGATGGCAGTCGGGCCGCTCGCAGATCCGGCAGGAAATGCCGATCGGCTCGTAGGCGCTGTCATTGCTCACATCCAGGCCGTCCGCATAAACCAGCGCATCGGCGTGGCGCACCTCGCAGCCAAGGGCAATCGCATAGCGCCGCACCGGAGAGCCAAAAGAGCCGCCAGGTTTTGAGACATCACGCGCCAGCGAGATATAGCGCACCCCGTCGGGGGTTTCCGCCAGCTGACGCAGAAATCGACCGGGGGTTTCAAACGCACGGTGCACGTTCCACAGAGGGCAGGCACCGCCAAAGCGGGCAAACTGCAACCGCGTGGCAGAATGCCGTTTGGTGATCGTGCCCGCCTGATCCACCCGGACAAAGAAAAACGGCACGCCCTTGGCGCCGGGGCGCTGCAGCGTCGACAGACGGTGGGCCACCTGTTCAATAGAGGCACCAAAACGGGTGGACAGCAGCTCCAGATCATGTCGGCAGCTCTGCGCCGCTTCCAGAAACGCCTGATAAGGCATCATCGCCGCGCCTGCGAAGTAGTTTGCCAATCCAATCTTGGCGATGGAGCGCGCCGCATCGCTTTGGAACCGCGCAAAATCCAGCGTCGCTTCCAGAAGATCATTCTGGCGCAGCAGCGCCACCTGCAGCAAAAGCTGAAACAGCTGCGTCTGCGGCGAGGCGCGGTTGGACAGATGCAGCACCTTGTTGGCCGCGTCATAGCTGCGCAACCCGTCGATGTCGCTCCAGGCGACGGTGATATCGGCGTGTTCCAACGCCGTGATGGCGGCGCTGCGGGGATCAAGACGGCCCGCAAAATGTTCCGCTGCGCGGTCCACCGCATCGATGTAGTTGTCGCAATAATGGAAGAAATCGCGCACTTCCTCCCAGGGAGAGGCCTGAATGCGCGCGTCCTCGCGGCCCAATGCCTCATCCAGCGAGGCAAGCCGCTCGTGGGTCTGGCGATAGGCGCGATGCAGGGTCAGAAACGCCCGCGCCAGTGCTGGCGCATTCGACGCAGTGAGCCGCAGATCCGCCATCGGGGGGGCATCACTGGCAAACACTGGATCGGCCATCACTTCGCGCATGTCGCTGACCAGCCGCTCGCTGTCACCGGTCGACAGCTCCGTCACGTCCAGACCAAACTCCTGCGCCAACGCCAGAACCACCGTGGTAGAAACCGGGCGGTTGTTGTTTTCCATCTGGTTGAGATAGGGCAGGGACACGCCGAGTTTTGCCGCAAATTCCTTCTGCGTCAGGGACAGGCGCGTGCGCATCTCCCGCAGCTTTGCCCCGGCATAGAGTTTCTGTTGCGCCACGGCTGACACCCTTTGCAAATCCTGGATGCCGGAACTGTAGAATTGCAAACCCTGCGGTGCAAGCCCTCTGGCGTGCCATCGGTCCTGACGTGCGAATGGCCCGACCTGCAAATGGCCTGCCGCGAAATAGCCTGCCGCGTCAGAGGCCGAGTTGGCGTTCGCGGCGGATCACCACGATGATAGAGACAAAGCCCAGAACAGCGGTCGCCATCATCAGCTCCAGCAGCGGCGCAGCAGTGGCGCCGTCACCCAGCAGATAACCAGCATAAGCGCTAAGCCCGGCGCCCACCCCGATCATGATCGCCCCCGCCAGCCCAGAGGCCGTGCCCGCCAGATGCGGGCGCACGGAAATGGCACCGGCGGTGGCATTTGGAATGCACATGCCATTGCCCAGCCCCACCAATGTCATGAACCCAAAGAAGGAATAAACGCTGTCCAGCCCCATCACCGCCAGCGCCATGGAGACCCCGACGCCGACGCTGTTGATGATGCAGCCGCGCAGCACCATCTGGTTCACCCCAATCCGGGTGGAAAAGCGCCCGGAAACAAAGTTGCCGAGGAAATAGCCAATGGCAGGGGTGGAAAAGTAGACGCCCAGCTCTGCCGCGGTCAGCCCGTAGATCTGGGTGCCGACATAGGGCGCGCCGCCCAGATAGGCAAAAAACGCACCCGACGACATGCCGGAGGCCAGCGAATACCCCCAGAACCGGGGCGAGCGCAGCAACTCTGGATATTCGCGGAACTGGGCAATCAGGGTTTTGCCGCTTTTGGCGGCGGTTTCGCCCAGATCGAAATAGGTGATGGCAAAAGTGGCCCCGCCAAGCAGCATCAGCAGCCAGAAATTGGCCTGCCAGCCCATGCTCTCTTCAAGAAAGCCGCCAATCACCGGGCCAATCATCGGCACCACGGCCATGCCCATGGTGACATAGCCGATCATGCTGGCAGCTTCCGGGCCGTCATAAATGTCGCGCACTGCCGCCCGGCTCAGCACCATCGCGGCCGCGACAATCGCCTGGCACATCCGGAAAAACAGGAAAATCTCGGCCGTTGGGGCAAACAGGCAGCCAAGCGTGGCCACCAGAAACAGCGCAACCCCCCACAGGATCACGGGCCTACGCCCCAGTTTGTCGGAAATTGGCCCGACAAAGATCTGCACACCGGCGCTCACCGCGAGGTAGAGCGCAACAGACAGCTGCATCAGGCTGTAATCGGCTTCGAAATAGCGCGCCATCCCGGGGAGGGAGGGCAGGAAAATGTTCATGGCAAGCGCCGAAAGCCCGGAGAGCAGGATCAGTGTGCCAAGGGTGGGGTTGGTGGAGCGGTTGAGAAACCGCCGCGGATTGCTTCGCATGTGAAGGATCTAGGGCAGCCCGCGGCGATTGTCCATAAGGGCGGATCAGACCAGCAGATCGTCGCTGATTTGATCCAGCGTCACATTTCGCAGGGTCAGGCTGTGGTTGCCGTCAAAGTCAAAGACAACATCGTTGCCCACTTCGCTGGCCCGCGCCAGCACCTGGTCTGCCGTGCCGTGGCCGCGGATGTGCAGTGTGTCGATATCGTCCTGAAAGTCGCGGATCGTATCATTGCCGGAGTTGCCAAAGAACTTAAAGGTATCCGCCCCGCCCATTCCCTGCATCTGGTCATTGCCAAATTGGCCGTTCAGAGTATCCCGTCCGGGCCCTCCCAAAAGCAGATCGTTGCCGGAGTTGCCAAACAGCCGGTCATTGCCATAGCCGCCCTTGAGCGTGTCGCGCCCGCTGCCGCCCTTGAGGATATCGACACCACCGTTGCCGACAAGGCTGTCATTGCCGGTCTGACCAAGGAGCGTGTCGCGCCCCCGCCCGCCGGTCAGCTGATTGTTGCTTCCATTGCCGGTCAGCCGGTCCCGGCCAAGGCCGCCAATGGCGTTTTCGATGGTCACGCCATGGCCGATCACCACGTCGCTGTCGGCATCAAAACTGGAGAAGGCCATCTGCCGCAGGTCCAGTCTGACACCGCTGCTGCGATCACTAGCATCAAAGGTATCAACACCGCCGGTGTCCCAGATCAGGTCCACGGTGTCGGTGCGCGCACCGCTGTAGGTGGTATTGCCGCTGTTGTATTGCGCCGCCCCCCAGATGTCCTGCAGGGCGATCACATCGAATAGCATCATCGCATCGCTATCCAACCCGTTGATTGGATTGGGGGAATAGGACATGACCGTATAGAGGTTGTTTTCAAATTCCGCAGGCAGGGCCGGGTTGGCCTCGAAACTGTGCTGCAGGCCCATCGCATGGCCGATCTCATGCAGGATCAGGCTCTCGCGGTCGTCGCGCGACATGTCCTGCTGGTTGTCGAATACGGCAAAACCATCCCATCTGGTGATGGTGGTTCCACGATAGCCGATGCTGTAGCCGCCAATACCCACGGTAGAGCCCGGAATGGACACCAGCCCAAGGTTGAGATCCGGATCGCTTTGCCCGTTCACCTCGACGAAATCGACGTTCAGAAAGGTCTCGATATGGGCAAAGGCTTCGCGGAAGTTCTCACGCTCGGCGGCGGTGAAGGTCTGCCAGTCGTAGAATGTCGTATTGGTTGGCAGGTCGGCAGGCTCTGTGGTGTCTGCGAACTGGTAGGTGATCGTCAGGCGCTGCGCATTTGCGGTGTTCAGCGGGTCGCTGTTGTAAAAACTGTCGAACTGCATCGCCTGAATGATCTGGGAGGGCTGTAGCATGGGGGGCGTTCCGTTTCCGTTGGTCGTCCCCGGTGATACGATCACTCCCGGCAGCACATCAAGAAGACCGGCCCCCTGGCCATGATCTGCGCGGGTTTGCGCTGGGTTTGCGCAGGAATGAGCCGATTTGCAAATTAGCGGTTGGGTTTCGCAAAGACTTTGCAAATTTGCCATTAATCCCTTTGGGTTCGCCGCATGCACGTCTATGGTCAGCGGAAATTCATGAGGGGACAAAGCCATGAAAGATATCCTTTCCGAGCTGGAAGACCGTCGCGAAGCAGCGCGGCTGGGTGGCGGACAAAAGCGGATCGATGCGCAGCACGGCCGCGGCAAGCTGACCGCGCGCGAGCGGATTGAACTGCTGCTGGATGAAGGCAGCTTTGAAGAATTCGATATGTTCGTGGCGCACCGCTGCACCGATTTCGGGATGGAAAAACAGCGTCCTGCGGGCGACGGCGTGGTCACCGGATGGGGCACCATCAATGGCCGAATGGTCTATGTGTTCAGCCAGGATTTCACTGTTTTCGGCGGTTCTCTCTCTGAAACCCATGCCCAGAAAATCTGCAAGATCATGGACATGGCCATGCAGAACGGCGCGCCCGTCATCGGCATCAACGATTCCGGTGGTGCGCGTATTCAGGAAGGGGTGGCCTCGCTTGCAGGCTACGCCGAGGTATTTCAGCGCAACATCATGGCATCGGGCGTGATCCCGCAGATCTCTGTCATCATGGGGCCATGTGCGGGTGGTGCGGTCTATTCGCCTGCGATGACCGACTTCATCTTTATGGTGAAAGACACCTCTTACATGTTCGTGACCGGACCCGACGTTGTGAAAACCGTCACCAACGAGGTGGTCACCGCCGAAGAGCTGGGGGGCGCCTCGACCCACACCAGGAAATCCTCTGTCGCGGATGGCGCGTTTGAAAACGACGTCGAAGCCCTGGCCGAGGTGCGCCGACTGGTGGATTTCCTGCCGCTCAACAATCGCGAAAAACCGCCCGTGCGTCCGTTCTTTGATGAACCGGGCCGGGTTGAGGCCTCGCTTGATACTCTGATCCCTGAAAACCCCAACACCCCTTACGACATGAAGGAACTGATCCTGAAGGTCGCGGATGAGGGGGATTTTTACGAAATTCAGGAAGATTACGCCAAGAACATCATCACCGGCTTCATCCGCCTTGAGGGGCAGACCGTGGGTGTTGTTGCCAACCAGCCGATGGTGCTGGCGGGCTGTCTCGACATCGACAGCAGCCGCAAGGCGGCGCGCTTTGTCCGCTTCTGTGACTGTTTCGAAATTCCGATCCTGACCCTTGTGGATGTCCCGGGCTTTCTGCCGGGTACCAGCCAGGAATATGGCGGTGTCATCAAGCACGGCGCAAAGCTGCTGTTTGCCTATGGCGAAGCGACGGTGCCAAAAGTGACCGTGATCACGCGCAAGGCCTATGGTGGTGCGTATGACGTGATGGCCTCCAAACATCTGCGCGGTGATTTCAACTATGCCTGGCCGACGGCGGAAATCGCGGTGATGGGGGCCAAGGGGGCGACCGAAATCATCCATCGCGCCGATCTGGGCGATGCGGAAAAGATTGCCGAGCATACCAAGGACTATGAAGAGCGTTTCGCCAATCCGTTTGTGGCGGCTGAACGGGGCTTCATCGACGAGGTGATCATGCCGCAATCGACCCGCAAACGCGTCAGCCGCGCCTTTGCATCGCTGCGCAACAAACAGCTCAAGAACCCCTGGAAGAAGCACGACAACATTCCTCTGTAACACCGGCGGGCGCCGGAACACCTGCCACAGAGCGTTGCGGGCAAAGGTAAATAACCTCTTGGTTGTTTCTGATTTGTTCCGCTCATCTCTCGCGGATCTGCGGCAGGGATCACCCAGCCAGTGTTCGGCGCCCGGCAAAGCGGTTGAATTTCAACAGCCTGGAACCAATCCCTCATCCACGTGGGGATTGTTCACGAAATGCGATCAATTTGAGCGATCAACGCGACTGCTGCTCAAATTAACCTCAACGTTTGACACCGGAGCCGAATCTGCCCCATGATCCGCGCCAGCTCATATCGGACAGCGCGCACTGCGTGTGACGCGCCTGCAGCCCCGACAGGAGGAGCCCAAGTCTTTTGGGGTCGGGGCTGCGGAAATGAGCTGTCTTTTACCGACATCGACGGGCGTATCAGCAGATCTGTCACCAGTGCCCTGCGCCACGCGCTGGCGGTTTCGGCGCTTTGCCTGACGCCGTTTGCTGCGGGTGCGGCAGGGGCGCAGACGGTCGATGTGCCTTCGGGTCTTAGCGTTACGTTGCAGGAGGTGTTGCTGGATGAAACACCGGGAGAGCTGTGGGTGCGGTTTCGCTTCCTTGCCCCGCAGATCGCGCGCGCCCTGAACGAGGTCAGCTTTGAGACGGTAGAGCCGGACATGAACCACCTCTGTCATACGCTGGCCTTGCCCTACCTCAGCCAGCACACGCTGTCGCCTGCCCGGATCGTGATCTCCTTGTCGGACCGGTTTGTGCCCTTCGGTGCGATGGATGCCGAGGCGACGCAGTTTTTCGAAACCTACCGCCCCGAAGGTGACGCCTGCCTGTGGGAGGCCTTCTGATGGCTGCGCATCTGCATCACCTCATCGCCCCCAAACCCCTGTCTGGACAGGCGAACTGGCGCTTTTTTGCAGCTTTGTCGGCAGATATTCACGCGCCTTGGTCTTTGTCATGTGAAATGCAACGACTCTCGGCTATCCTGCATGCGGATCACCTTCCCGTGATCCGTCATTTGAGGATGAGGCTGGCGTTGGCCACAGGCCACGCAGGTTTCAAAGACACAATTAGGAGACAGAAATGTCCAAGAGCATCAAACTCGTTGCCCTGGCGGGCCTGCTCGCCGCAGTCGCAGCCTGCGCACAGCAGGAAGAAGAATATGTTGTGGTTGAGCCCGAGCCCATCTCGGTCGAACCGGTCCACACCGGCAAGTACAAGTAATCACTACAGGGGTCCGGCCCTGCGGCCGGATTCCACCGTCCCGCGGGGTGCCGGATCGGAGGCACCATCATGTTGAAACATCGCGGGTTCCCCGGCCGTCTGCCGGGCACAGATTTTCAATTCATCATCCGCCGCCCCAACCCCAAGGGGGTGACACCCATCACGCGGCGCGAACGCTTTCGCGACCGCCGTCCTGCCGACCGGCGCGCCGATGCCGGTTTCATGCAGGCGCTGTGGGAAAACTTTGGCGATCAGCCCTTTGAACGCGGCAATCTCGACGCCGGCCGTCTGAGCTGGCTGTTTGGCCGCGAGGTGATCCCGGCAGAAGAGCCGTTTGATCCCGCAAGCTATGAGGCCCTGCTGGTCATTGATGTCTCGGTCGCGCAGCTGTCCTTTCCCGAAGTCTTCGAAGGGGGCGGCTACTGATATGGCGGCCTGGCTCACATATCCTTCTGCCGCGGCGCCGCTGTCCCTTGTGGGCGCTGGCGTGCAGGGGGCGTGGGCCGGGGCATCCGTTCGTCGGACATATGCCGCGCAGACCTGGGCTTTCGGCGTAAATCTGCAAGCGTATCCGCGATTTGCGCGACTTCCTGCCAAATCCGCAGGGCAGCCAAGACAGGGGCTGTGCCGGGCTGATCGCCCGTGCATGGTGGGGATGACAGCACAGGCTGTCATGCATCTGATCCAGCCCCTTCGCCTGGAAGGGCAGGTCTGCCCCCCCAATCGCGGCCTGCCCATTTTTTTCTCGGATGCAGAGGCGGAAGCTTGCCAATTGCCCCCCAGTGTTTGGCAGGCTCCCGCGCATAAATCCGCTGGAAATTCCTTTGTATTGTCCTACCGTTATCGCACGGCAAAGAGTTGCGCGAGCAATCAGACAAACAGCAAAGGACTACGCTCATGCAGGCAAAGCTCATCATCGCGGCATTCGCAGCATGTACCGGCCTGGCGGCCTGTGGCGACACCACGGGCGAACAGGTGGTTTACGGGGCAGGGGCCGGCGCGCTCGGTTCGGCTCTCATTGATGGCAATCTCGTCACCGGCGCCGCTGTCGGCGCTGCGGCCAATGTCATCTACTGCAAGGAAAACCCGCGCAAGTGCTGATGCACCTGTTCTGATTTCTGCTGGTCTTGTGACGCCCCGCGCATTCGGGGCGGCCAAGGCCTGCGCCATCACCACCAAAAGGCTGCGCCCGGAGACCCCTCCGGCGCGGCCTTTTTCGTGTTCCGACCATCCAAGACACCGTGCCGCCCACCGGTCGGCACCTCATCCAAGACATCGAAGACAAGGGACTGCCTATGTTTGATAAGATCCTGATCGCCAACCGGGGCGAGATCGCCTGCCGCGTCATCAAGACGGCCCGCAAGATGGGCATCAAGACCGTTGCCATCTATTCCGACGCCGACAAACAGTCTCTGCATGTGAAAATGGCCGATGAAGCCGTGCACATCGGCCCGCCACCGGCAAACCAGTCCTACATCGTCATCGACAAGGTGATGGAGGCGATCAAACAGACCGGCGCGCAGGCGGTGCATCCGGGCTATGGCTTCCTGTCGGAAAACGCCAAATTCGCCGAGGCGCTCGAAGCCGCCGGCGTGGCCTTTGTCGGCCCCCCGAAAGGCGCGATCGAGGCGATGGGCGACAAGATCACCTCCAAGAAGATCGCGCAGGAGGCAGGGGTCTCGACCGTTCCGGGCTACATGGGCCTGATCGAGGACGCGGAAGAAGCGGTGAAGATTTCCAATGAAATCGGCTACCCGGTGATGATCAAGGCCTCTGCCGGTGGCGGCGGCAAGGGCATGCGGATTGCCTGGAACGACGACGAGGCCCGCGAAGGGTTTCAGTCCTCCAAGAACGAGGCCGCGAACTCCTTTGGCGATGACCGGATTTTCATTGAAAAATTCGTAACGCAACCGCGCCACATCGAAATCCAGGTGCTTTGCGATGCCCACGGCAACGGCATCTACCTGGGCGAGCGGGAATGCTCCATCCAGCGCCGCAACCAGAAAGTCGTCGAAGAGGCCCCGTCGCCCTTCCTTGATGAAGAAACCCGCCGCGCGATGGGCGAACAGTCGGTCGCATTGGCCAAGGCTGTTGGCTATGCCTCTGCCGGGACCGTGGAATTTATCGTCGACGGGGAAAAGAACTTCTACTTCCTGGAAATGAACACCCGCCTGCAGGTGGAACACCCCGTGACAGAGCTGATCACCGGTGTCGATCTGGTAGAGCAGATGATCCGCGTCGCCAATGGCGAGCCGCTGACCATCGCACAAGAGGACGTGCAGCTGAACGGCTGGGCGATCGAAAACCGTCTTTACGCCGAAGACCCCTATCGCAACTTCCTGCCGTCCATCGGCCGTCTGACCCGCTATCGCCCACCGATGGAGGTTGCAGCGGGTCCGATGGTGGACAACAACGTCTGGCATGGCGATGCCCCCACCGGTGAAACCGCGGTGCGCAATGATACCGGCGTCTTTGAAGGCGGCGAAATCTCGATGTACTACGACCCGATGATCGCCAAGCTCTGCACCTGGGGCCCGACCCGCGACAAGGCGATCGAGGCCATGCGCGTGGCGCTCGACAGCTTCGAGGTCGAAGGCATCGGTCACAACCTGCCATTTGTGGCTGCTGTGATGGATCATCCGAAATTCATCTCCGGTGAAATGACAACCGCTTTCATCGCCGAGGAATACCCCGACGGGTTTGAAGGCGTGAACCTGCCAGACAGCGATCTGCGCCGGATCGCGGCGGCCTGTGCCGCAATGCACCGGGTTGCCGAAATCCGCCGCACCCGCGTGTCGGGCCGGATGGACAATCACGAACGCAAGGTCGGCACCGACTGGGTTGTCTCCCTTCAGGGGCAGGATCACGCGGTCACCATCGATGCAGATCGTGACGGCTCTACCGTGGGCTTTGGCGATGGCACTGCGCTGCGCATCACCTCTGACTGGACGCCGGGTGATCAGCTGGCCCATATCGAAGTCGACGGCAGCCCGCTGGTGCTGAAGGTTGGCAAGATCTCCGGCGGTTTCCGCATCCGCTCGCGCGGGGCGGATCTTAAGGTGCATGTGCGCACCCCCCGTCAGGCTGAACTGGCCAAGCTGATGCCGGAGAAACTGCCGCCGGACACCTCCAAGATGCTGCTGTGCCCGATGCCGGGTCTGGTGGTGAAACTGGATGTCGAAGTCGGTCAGGAAGTGCAGGAAGGCCAGGCGCTGTGCACCATCGAGGCGATGAAGATGGAAAACATCCTGCGCGCCGAGAGAAAGGGCGTGGTCAGCGCGATCAATGCCGCCCCCGGTGACAGCCTCGCCGTTGACGAAGTGATCATGGAATTCGAGTAACACGAGCCCATGAACTTTGCGCAGTCATACCACAAAACGGCGCGTCGCGCTGTTGCGGTGCTGGCCCTCATGGGGCTGGCAGGCTGTGCAATGCAGGACGAAGCACAAGCGCGCGCAGCGGTTGGGGATTGGGTCCAGCTGGGCGAGACGCAATATTACTTCTCGCGCCGCAACTGCGCCGCCGGTGTTTTTGAGATCAAGGCCACCCGGATTTCCTCGCGCCTGCCCAAGGCGCGCTCGATCAAGGCGGGTCTGCGCCTTCTAGACAACAACAGCCCCGTCGCCTTTGAGGTGGCGGGCCTGTCCCCCGACATGGTGTCGCTGGAAGTGATGAGCGCGGACAGCACCCGCGGCAACAGCATTCTCAGGTCCGGCATCGTCGGCAAGGACTGCATGCTGGACGACGTGAGCGATGCCTATCTCAAGGCGCTTCTGCATCCCGCATCGGTGCTGATCTATGACCCGACAGAGCCATTCATGGCGGTGGTCGATCGCCAGAACCGACGCCTGTTTTACGCGCAGGGCAGGGCGATCTGATGCTGATTGGCCGTGCCCAGCCCCGTCAGCTGCCGCGCCGCTCTTCGACCTCGCGCAGGCGCGAGGGGAATTTGTCGATTGTTCTGCTCAGCTCGCGCACGGTCCAGGGCCGTGGCTTGCGCAGTTTGACGCCGCCGTCCTTGCCCAAAAGCACCAGCATGAACCCACGCGGTCTGAGCTTCTTGCGCAGCGCCGATCGTGTGCCGGGGTCCGTGTCGGTCAGCACAATCACATCCCGTTCCAGCAACGCGCTTGCGCCCGCGCTCAGCCGGTCGATCTGTTCCTTGTACTGCGGGTCTGCCGGGCTGTCGGCAAAGACCACGATGGGGCGATGGGTCCATTTCAGACTGTCCAGATCCACCGTATCCCCAGAGCGGATCAGCCGGGTAATGGGATCATCGTTGGATGCGCTGCCATCCCCCACAGCAGACGGGTCTGCCGGCGCCTGTTCTGACGCAGCAGCGGGCGCAGCTGAAGATAGATCCGCAGACTGTGCCAAGGCGGTCATTGGCCCCAGGGCTGCAAGGCCTGCCAATGCGGACACAGCGCCCAACAGTCGGATTTTTTCAAAGACAAACAAGTGTTTCATCAGCTCTCCTGTTCCCCAGAATATATGCCCGGTGAACCGGATTGCGATGCACAAAACCGCGCATTTTGCAAAAAACAGGTCAAAAAAGGCCGCGCTGCGCCGATCTCCTGTTAACTCTGCTGTCAGCACAGTCATGGCAAACTCTGCCCTTCCGCAACCTCTGCAGCCCTGCCTGCAGACTGTCGCAAGGGGGATGGCAAAGACTATGGATGTCATGCTGCACGTCGGCGCACATCGGTGCGCGACCGGGTATTTTCAGGCCTTCGTTCGCCACCACGCCGCCACGCTTGCGGCGGATGGCATGGCGTTTTGGGGGCCGGAGGTGACGCGCGATGGTCTGTTGCATGGGGCGTTGCCGGGCCCTGCGCCTGTCACCGGTCGCAACCTTGCCCGTCGGGCCCGTGGCCGGGTTCAGATGCGGCTGGAACAGGTGCGTCGCAGTGGCGCCGATGATCTCCTGATTTGTGGCCCCCGCATGATGGGACGCCGCCATGAGATCCTGCGCGCGCGCAGCCTTTACCCCAGCGTCGGCGACCGCATGGCGCGCTATGGTGCCGCCTTTGATGGGCAGGTGCGCGACGTGATGGTCATCCTGCGCAGCCCGGATCGGTTCTGGGGGTCACTGCTGGCATCCATGGTGGCCAACGGCCACCCGCTGCCCGACGCGGACCTGCTGGCAGAGCTGGCCGACACGCCCCGCAGCTGGCGCGATGTCCTGAGCGATCTGGCTTGCGCCCTGCCAGAGGCGCGGATCTGGGTCATGCCCTATGAAACCTATGGCGACCGCCCCGAAGTGCAGCTGCAGCAGCTGACCGGCAAACGCCTGGCCCGGCTGCGCAAGGTGGACCGCATCAACTGCGCCGATCCCCTCCCGATGCTGCGCCACAAGCTGGGACCAGAACAGGCCCACCAGCTGCCCCGAGGCGAGGGCCGATGGTCCCCCTTCAGCGAAGCGCAATCCGCAGCCCTGCGGGAACGCTATGCCGATGATCTGATGTGGCTACACGCCGGTGCCGATGGATTGGCCCGGCTGGTGGCCGACCCCGACAAAAAAGCGGCGGGCCTGAACCCGTCCTCATCCGACCTGACAAGAGGAACTTCCGATGACGACCAAAACCGACGATTGGCGGGCCCTGGCTGAAAAGGAACTGCGCGGCCGTTCGCTGGACGCGCTGACCTGGAAAACGCTGGAAGGCATTGATGTCAAACCGCTTTACACCGAAGCGGACACCAAGGATCTGCCCCATATGGGCACGCTGCCGGGCTTTGGCCCGTTCACCCGTGGGGTGAAGGCGACGATGTACGCAGGCCGCCCCTGGACCATCCGCCAATATGCGGGCTTCTCTACCGCCGAGGAATCCAACGCCTTTTATCGCCGCAACCTCGCCGCCGGTCAGCAGGGCGTCTCTGTCGCCTTTGACCTTGCCACCCACCGTGGCTACGACAGCGACCACCCCCGCGTTGTGGGCGATGTCGGCAAGGCCGGCGTGGCCATCGACAGTGTCGAGGACATGAAAGTCCTGTTTGACGGCATCCCGCTTGATCAGGTGTCGGTCTCCATGACCATGAACGGCGCGGTGATCCCGATCCTTGCGAACTTCATCGTCGCAGGCGAAGAGCAGGGCCACGACAAATCGCTGCTGGCGGGCACCATTCAGAATGACATTCTGAAAGAATTCATGGTCCGCAACACCTATATCTATCCACCCGAACCCTCGATGCGGATCATTTCGGACATCATCGAATACACCTCGAACGAGATGCCGAAGTTCAACTCCATCTCGATTTCCGGCTACCACATGCAGGAAGCGGGCGCGAACCTCGTGCAGGAGCTGGCCTATACCCTTGCGGACGGGCGCGAATATGTGCGCGCCGCGATGGAGGCGGGCATGGATGTCGATAAATTCGCAGGCCGCCTGTCGTTCTTCTTTGCGATTGGCATGAACTTCTTCATGGAGATCGCCAAACTGCGCGCCGCCCGGACGCTCTGGCATCGTGTGATGACCGACTTTGGCGCCAAGAATGATCGCTCCAAGATGCTGCGCACCCACTGCCAGACCTCGGGCGTCAGCCTGCAAGAGCAAGACCCCTACAACAACGTGATCCGCACCGCCTATGAGGCGATGTCTGCGGTTCTGGGCGGCACGCAATCCCTGCACACCAACGCGCTGGACGAGGCCATCGCGCTGCCCACCGATTTCTCTGCCCGCATCGCTCGCAACACTCAGCTGGTCCTGCAGGAAGAAACCGGCGTCACCAATGTGGTCGATCCGCTGGCCGGCTCCTACTATGTCGAAAGCCTCACCAACGAGCTGGTGGAAAAGGCCTGGGCGCTGATGGAAGAGGTCGAGGAAATGGGCGGCATGACCAAGGCCGTGGCTTCCGGGATGCCGAAACTGCGCATCGAGGAAAGCGCCGCCAAACGTCAGGCGATGATTGACCGTGGCGAAGAGGTGATCGTTGGCGTCAACAAATACCGCAAGGAAAAGGAAGACCCGATCGACATTCTGGATGTCGACAATGTCGCCGTCCGCGAAAGCCAGATCGCCCGTCTTGAAACCCTGCGTGCAGACCGTGACAGCGCCGCCTGCGAGGCCGCGCTGGACAACCTGACCCGCGTCGCAAAGGAAGGTGGCAACCTTCTGGCTGCCGCAGTCGAAGCCGCGCGCGCGCGCGCCTCAGTCGGAGAAATCAGCATGGCAATGGAAAAGGAATTCGGCCGCCACAGCGCCGAGGTCAAAACCTTGGCCGGTGTCTATGGTGCCGCCTACGAGGGCGACGAAGGCTTTGCCGCCATTCAGAAATCCATCGAGGACTTTGCCGAGGCAGAGGGCCGTCGCCCGCGTCTTCTGGTGGTCAAGATGGGCCAGGACGGCCACGACCGCGGCGCCAAGGTGATTGCAACTGCCTTTGCCGATATCGGTTTTGACGTTGACGTCGGCCCGCTGTTCCAGACCCCGGAAGAGGCTGCGCAGGATGCCATCGACAACGACGTGCACGTGGTCGGGATCTCCAGCCAGGCTGCGGGTCACAAGACGCTGGCCCCGCAGCTGGTCAAGGCGCTGAAAGAGCAGGGCGCAGAGGATATCATCGTGATCTGCGGCGGCGTCATTCCGCAGCAGGATTATCAGTTCCTCTATGACAATGGCGTCAAGGCAATCTTTGGCCCCGGCACCAACATCCCAGAGGCGGCACAGGATATCCTGAACCTGATCCGCCAGAGCTGATCTGCCCGTCGTTTGGGCATAGCCACACCCGTTCCGGACTGCCGGGGCGGGTGTTTTTCTTTCCCGCTTGCACCTGTGCCGCTGACGGCTAGTCTCCCCGCAGCATGATCCGCACGAACAAGGGGGGAGACGTCATGGAGCTCGATCATCTGGCCGTTGCCGCAGACACGTTGGAAGAGGCGATCGCCCATGTCGAAGACAGCCTTGGCGTGCCGATGCAACCCGGTGGCAGCCATGCGGTCTTTGGCACCCATAACCGTCTCTTGGGGCTGGCCGATGGTCTCTACATGGAGGCCATTGCGATTGACCCGACCGGAAAGCCCCAGCGCAGCCCGCGCTGGTTTGACATGGATCGCAGGCAGGGACCTGCGCGGATCACCAACTGGATCTGTCGCTGCGATGATCTGGCGACGGCCCTGGACAACGCGCCAGAGGGCGCAGGCGAGATCGTTGATCTTCAACGCGGCGATCTGCGCTGGCAGATGGCGGTCCCCGGCGATGGCATCCTGCCGTTTGACAGCATGTTCCCGGCGCTGATGCAGTGGCACAGCCCCCATCCCGCCGCGCAGCTGACCCAGCAGGGCTGCACCCTGCGCCGCCTGCACCTGTCGCACCCGGACAGCGGCGCACTGGCACAGGCGCTGCCGCTGGATGATCCGCGTGTGGAATTCCACAGCGGCCCGGCAGGGTTCGAGGCAGAGTTTGACACCCCCCACGGGCGGCGGGTGCTGCGATGATTGTCCGTCAGGCGACCCCGGCAGACGCGCCCGCCATCGCAGAGATCACCAACCAGATCATCCGCGACACGCTGATCACCTTCACCACGGATGAAAAGACCCCGGCAGAGGTCGCGGCTGATATCGGCTCAAAAGGGGCGCGCTTGCAGGTGGCCGAAGAGGCCGGAGAGATCCTCGGCTATATCAATCTTGGGGGTTTTCGCACCGGACCCGGTTATGCGCGCACCTGTGAACATGCGATCTATCTGGCCGAAACCGCCCGCGGGCGCGGGGCAGGGCGGGCGCTGATGACCGCGATTGAGGATGTCGCGCGCGCCGAGGGCGTCCATGTGCTGGTTGCGGGCATCAGCGCCGCCAATCCCGGCGGTGTGGCCTTTCACGCCGCCGTGGGCTTTGTCGAGGTGGGGCGGATGCCAGAAGTGGGGTACAAGTGGGGCCAGTGGCTGGATCTTGTGCTGATGCAGAAAATTCTTACGCCATCGAACGATAGAGCCCCTGACAGCACCGGCCAGAGCGGTTAATCTGGGGTCATGTCACTTTGGACCCGCATCACCGAAGCCCTCTCTGCCCTGGCCGCAGGCCAGAGCCTGAGCGAAGTCTTCGACACGCTCCGCGCGCCCCCCGAACGCACCGTCGCCTTTGCCATTGCGGTGATCGCGCTTGGGGCCAAGATGGCCAAAGCCGATGGTCAGGTCACCCGCGATGAGGTCACCGCCTTTCGCGAGGTGTTTCAGATCGCAGCCGAAGATGAGGCCGGCGCTGCGCGGGTGTTTGATCTGGCACGGACGGATATCGCGGGCTACCAGGACTATGCCGCCCGCATCCAGAAGATGTTTGCCAACGACCCGCAGACGCTGTGCGATCTGATGGAAGGGTTGTTTCATATCGCCATGGCGGATGGGTTTTATCATCCCGGCGAGAACGAGTTTCTGGAGGAGGTCAGCCGCATCTTTGGCCAGACCCCGCAGCAGTTTCAGGCCCTGCGCGCGCGATTTGTCCCTGATGCGCCGCGCGATCCCTATACGGTGCTCGGCGTATCGCCCGACATGCCGCGCGATGAGATCCGCAAACACTGGCGCAAGCTGGTGCGCGAAACCCACCCCGATTCCATGATGGCGCGTGGCGTGCCGGAAGAGGCGGTGCGCCTTGCCGAAAAGCGGATGATTGACATCAACAGGGCCTGGGACGAAATCAGCGGGTGTTCCGGCCATGCGGCTCGTCACGTATAACGTCGAATGGTTTTCGGCGCTGTTTGATCGCGCCGACCGGTTGGTGCTGGATGGCAAATTGTCGGGCCGCCACGGGATTGACCGTGCAACCCAGGCCCGCGCCCTGGCAAAGGTGTTCACTGCGCTCGACGCCGACGGCATCATGGTGATCGAGGCGCCGGACACCAACTCTCGCCAGCAGAGCGTGCGCGCGCTGGAACATTTCGCGGCAGAAGCAGGGCTGCGCGCCCGCGAAGCGATCAGTGGCTTTTCCAATGATACGCAGCAGGAAATCACCTTTCTCTATGATCCCGACGTCATGGACGCGGTTCACACACCCGGCCAAAACGACGCTGCGCCGCGCTTTGACGGGGTGTTCCACATCGATCTTGATATCGACGCCCAAAAGGACGAAGTCGCCTTTTCCAAACCGCCGCTGGAACTGACCGTCAAGACAAAGGGCGGCACCAGCCTTGCGCTGATCGGGGCGCATCTGAAATCAAAGGCACCGCATGGCGCGCGCACCCCGGCTGCGGTCACGACCCTGTCGATTGCCAATCGGCGCAAACAGCTGGCGCAGGCGATCTGGTTGCGCCGCCGCATCGATCAGCGACTGGCAGAGGGGCAGGACGTCATTGTTCTGGGCGATCTGAACGACGGTCCGGGGCTTGATCAGTATGAAAAACTGTTCAACCGCTCGTCGGTCGAAATCGTGATGAACAGCGATCTGCACGACCCCCACGCCCAAAGCCTGCTGGCGCCGCGTCTGCGGGTGCTGCCCAGCACTGCACGCTTTTACAACAAGGAAACCCGCCGCTATTTCAGCGCCCTTCTCGACTACATCATGCTGTCGCCGGGGTTGATGCGCCACCAGCCGCGCTGGCGGATCTGGCACCCGTTCGAGGATGCCGCCTGCTACGAGGATGCGCCGCTGCGCGAGGCTTTGCTGCAGGCCTCTGACCATTTCCCCGTGAGCCTGGATATCGATCTGCCTTAAACTCGGCGGGCCGGGGTCTTATATCAGGTATGCCGCCACCGCTGCCGCCACTGCTGCCGCCGCGCCATTTCAACGGGCCACTCTCCTGGCCGCCACATCCCACAGAGGGACACCAAAAATGCACCTGCTGATCTCTTCCGTTGCCGCCCCCCGGACCCCAGGCAAGCGAGCCCGTGTCGCGCTGGCCCTGCCGCTGGCTCTTGCGCTGGCGCTGCCTGCGACCGCGCAGGACACCCAGCCGCCAGCAACAGAAGAAGAGGGCAGCACCCTGATGCAGCGCGGGGCTGAGCTGTTCTGGGAGGGGCTGCGTCAGGAAATGGCCCCCGCCATTGATGACCTGCGTGCCCTGGCGGATGAATTCGGCCCCAGCCTGCAGGGGTTCCTGTCTGAAATGGGTCCGGCTCTTGCTGATATCGCGGCTCAGGTTGAGGATTGGAGCGTCTATGAACGGCCCGAAATCCTGCCCAACGGCGACATCATCATCCGCCGCAAACCGGACACCGCCCCCGAAAGCGAACCGGAAACCGCCCCGAACGCCCCCCCGCCAGAGGGCACCACGGATATCTGAGAAGAAAAAAGGCAGCCACACGGAGCTGCCTTTGACGATATATGTCGAAGATGGGAAATGGAGGGCGCGCGTCTCCGGTCCATTTCCTGAGCTATCGGCCTAGCCTGCTTCCTGAAGAGCCTGCTTACGTGCCTCAACGGCCCCACGAACATCTTTGAGTGTCATGAACATGCGGCACTTTTTGCTGGGCATGATTTGAAAGCCGAATTCCTCATACCATCCGACGCGCCGTCGAAAGGGTTCTTCGCCATCATCGTCGACCGCGTCGAGGATAATGGCCCAACACCCCGCTTCATCGGCCAATTGTACTGCCTTCTCGAAGACGTGATGCATCAGAATGCCACCGATCCCATTGCCCGACGCGGTCTTGTCTACTGCAATCTGACCTAGAAACAGCACCGGAAGCTGCATATGAGCAGGAGCTCCGCGAGGTATTTTTTCAAGGCTGCGGGCATCCAGCTCACCAAAATTGATCGCGTGGTATCCAAGTACATTCGATTGACCAAGCTCTATGGCAACATAGATACGCGTGAAATCGCCTTTCAGGAGCTTCGTCGCACTGGTTTTTAGGTAGTTGTTAAGCCGATCATGACCGCAATCGAAATCACTGCGGTCATGGATCTTGCTGTCGAGTTTTCGGATTTCAATGGGGCTTTCTTTAGTCGGCATGAACCACGCGCGTCGCGAAAGACTTTGCAGATTTAGCTGCACGCTGAGTCACGACGACAGGCCTATCCAGAGCCGCAGAAAACGCAGCAGCATCTGCCTCGGTCAATTTATGACTTTGCTGCTCTTCGATTACACTGGTGCATTGGCGATCAACGGCCCAACGAAGAAAGGTAGACTTACTCACACCGAGAACCGCGGCAGCCGTTTCGATTTTGTTTTTAATAGTATTTCCATGACGAATTTGTGTCGTCACATCATTGGCCTCGTTGGTGTGCGGATCTCTCATCGAAAGCATGTCAAATCTCCTTGCAGGCAAATGTAGTGCATTTTGCATCACATCTCAAGGCCGCATGAATATCTTGTTGGCACCCCCGCGTACCAATCACAGATGCCTCGATATTTACCGCTAGGGGCTGGGCCACCCGGGGCTGCCTTTTGGTGTGGTGCAAGGGGGGCTGGCCCTACGGTTTGCGCAGTTTGACCGTCACCTCAGCCTCAAGCGAGCGGGCGAGGGAGCTGAGCCGGGATTCTGCGACCTCACCAAACAGCGGCTCGGCTTCCTTGGGCAGTTCCAGATGCAGGTGTTTCTTGCGCGGCTGCCAGGTGAGCTTGCCGATGTCGCCCGATTTGGAGACCATCAGCATGGCTCCGAAACGCATCGCCTTGCCAAGGATCTCTGCTTCCTTGCGGCCACGTTCATCCAGAAGCTCATAGAGATGTTCAAACGCCGTGCCCTGCCGCTTGTTGCGGTAGCGGTGCAACAGCGCCAGCCCGAGAAACACACGTTCCGAATGTTTCAGCCCGCCCAGATTGGCGCGGGTGGCGTTGTCGAAACAGACCTCGGCGCGGTAATCGGGATGGGCGCGCCAGCTGACGTCATGCAGCAGGCAGGCGGCCTTGACCAGACGCATTTTGGTGTGCGGAGAGGCGCGGAACAGGGGGCTGACAAAATCATAAAGCGTGCGGCCGAAACCCGGAATGCGCGCGTCCTTCATCTCGGCAAAACGGCACGCCTCGATCAGGGGATCACGGTTGCGCAGCCGGTCGGGCATCTGCTCGTACAGCAGCCCCTCACGGATCCCGTAGCTGGAAACCGCGATATCCTTGGGCTTGAACGTCTTGATCAGCCGCGACAGCACGTCGGCTGCAAAAGGCACCAGCGACATCCGCGCGCTGGAGATCCCGCAGGCGGCGCGCAGCTCTTCCAGATCAGAGGTTTCGATGAATCGCAGGGTGTCGCGGACGGATTGCGCGCTCATGCGGTATTCGTGCAGAACCCGCATCGGATAGCCGCGCCGCTCCATGTCGACGCGGGCGATGGCACGCCAGCTGCCGCCGACAAGGAACAGACGATCGCGCTGCTGGCCCATCTGTTCGTGCAGATCCTGAATGACCTCGGTGATATGCGCCTTGCGCCCCCGTCTGCCACCGGGAATGTCGCGCAGTTTCAGCGGGCCAAGAGAGGATGTCACGCGCTTGCCGACCTGACCGTCATGGATTTCGGCCAGCTCCATGGACGAGCCACCGATATCGCAGATCAGCCCATAGGCGCCGGGCCAGCCCAGCAAAACACCTTGGGCCGACAGCCGCGCCTCTTCCTGACCGTCGATCACATGGATCTTCAGTCCGGTTTCGCGCAGCACCTCTTCGCAGAATTCCTGCCCATCGCTGGCGTCGCGGACCGCCGCCGTGGCCACCACCGACAGGGGCGGCATGCCCATGCCCTTGGCCAGATGCTGGAACCGGCGCAACGCAGACAGCGCCCGGACACGCCCCTCGGGGTTGAGCCGACCGGTTTCAGACAGGCCCGCACCCAGAGCGCACATGATCTTTTCGTTGTAGAAATAGGCGGGGCTGCGGGCCGCGCCGTCAAAGATCACCATCCGGACAGAGTTGGAGCCGACGTCCACAACGCCCACCCGAGACAGCGCGCGCGCGCCGGGGTCATCAAAAATAGGGCGGCCAAACGGCCCCCATTCGGCGGTGGCTGGTTCAGGTGTCACGTCCATGTCAGCTCCGTTTCGTGTCATGAGGATGGGGGATCAGCGCGAAGCGGTCAATCGCCACGCCGATCATCGTCTGTTTTGGTTGCATCTTGGCCTGTGGCGGTCCCCCGTGCCGGGACATCAGCCGGAGCATCAGCGATGGGCTGGGCGATGGGGGGCGGGGCTGCGCCCCTTGCGGCATCTTGCGGGCGGTCAGACATCAGCTGCACCGCAAGCGCGCGCGACACCATCCGCCCCTCTGCCAGCGACAGCTGGTCCAGCTCTTCCACAATCTGCGAGGCCGCGGCAAAGGACCGGTCCATATGGGCGACCAGATAGGGGATCACATCGGGCTTTGGGGTGATCTGGCGGTCGTTGAACAGCTTTGCCAGCACCACCGACAACAGCGCATCATCTGGGGGTTGCAGCTGCGCATGGGGCGCGCCTTCGATCCGGCTTTGCAGATCGGGGAGCGACATCCCCCATAGCCGGGGCGCTGCACGCCCGGTCAGCATCAGGGCATGGCCATTGGCCAACACCAGATTGTGCAGATGAAACAGCGCATCCTGGGCCTCGGTGTTGTCGGCAATATCCGGCACGTCCTCGATTGCGATCGGCCCTTCCGCAAGCTGCGGGACAGCGGCCTTGGTCAGCTGCCAGGCAGGCAGGATCTGCGCGCCGGAATTGCTGGCCCAGACGTGGACAAGATGTGTCTTGCCCGACCGTTTCGGCCCGCTGAGCACGAGCTTGCCGCCGGGCCAGGCAAACGAGGGGTCCAGCATCGCCACTGCCATCGCATTGGAGGGGGCGACAAAGAAATCATCCCGCCCCAGCGCCGGTTTCGCCGGAAGGTCAAAGCTCAGCTGCTGGGCCATTGGTCAGTTCAGTCCGCGTCATTGTGGGCTTTGCCCTGATAGAGTCGGCTGTCCAGATACTGCTCTACCAGGAAACGTGCAATCACTCCCAGCGCGGCTGCGACCGGTACCGCGATCAGCATGCCGACAAAGCCAAACAGCGCGCCAAAGACCGACAGTGCAAGCAACAGCCAGACCGGATGCAGCCCGACCGAGTTGCCAACCAGTTTGGGGGTCAGGAAGTTGCCTTCCACCACCTGGCCGATCACAAAAACGCCCGCAACCATGCCAATGGACCACCAGTCGCCCCAGAATTGGAACAGCGCAAGCCCGATCGCCAGCGCCCCGCCAATCAGCGCCCCGAGATAGGGGATGAAGGTGACGAGCCCGGCGATGAACCCGACCGCAAGACCAAAGTTCAGACCAACCACCATCAGCGCGACGGCGTAGTAGGTGCCAAGGATCAGGCAGACCGTGCCCATCCCGCGAATGAAAGACGCCAGCACCTTGTCGATCCGTCCTGCAAGGTGGCGAATGGTCGGCGCGTGATCGCGCGGCAGCAATTCGTCGATGCGGGCCACCATGCGGTCCCAGTCCAGCAGCAGATAGACCGCAACCACCGGCACGATCACAAACAGCACCATCACGTTGACCAGCGAGACAGCAGAGCCCACCACGCCCTCCAGGACGGCGATGGCCTTGCTTTGCAGGGTCTGGGCGATGGAGACGATGGTCTGCTGCGCGCGGCTGCCCTCGTCAAAGAGCGAGGGGGCATGTTGCTGGGCAAATTCGCGCAGATTGTTGAACGCCTCGGGCAGGACGCGGGCAAGGTCCATCATCTGATAGATCAGCGTCGGCACGACAACCAGCAGCATGACCACAAACAGCAAAACCGCTGCCACGGTGATTGTTGCGGTTGCTGCCGTCCGGCTGAGCCCTGCGTCCTCCAGCCGGTCGGCAATCGGGTCGATCAGATAGGCAATGGCCGCACCCAGCACAAAGGGCAGCAGGACATCACCAAGGGCCCACATCACCACCGCAAAGACGACGGCGGCAATGCCCCAGTATTTCAATTGCTTCTGTGCCGGAAGTGCCATGTTCTGCGTCCCTGCTCTCAGCCTGATCCTGCGGCGTCTGTCGGATGGAAGTCTTCGCCGATGCGCCCCGGTGATGCAACCCCAATGACCGCAACAGGGTTCCGTCCACCGGGCTATTTGGGGACGCGATCACGTCGCTCGCCCTGCGGATCTGGCTGCGGTTTCATTCGGCCTGCGGCAGGCCCCATCCGATCCGGGGGCAGGGGGCGTGCAAAACACAAAGCGTGATTGCCCCAGCCGCGCTGATGCCGTAGACCGCTTGGGAAACCAGATACACAAATGAGACCGCCATGCGCCTGTCCCGCTATTTTCTTCCCGTGCTGAAGGAGAACCCCTCCGAGGCACAGATCGTCAGCCACCGCTACATGCTGCGTGCCGGCATGATCAAACAGTCCGCCGCCGGTATCTATTCCTGGCTGCCGCTGGGCTTTAAGGTTCTGAAAAAGATCGAAGGCATCGTTCACGAGGAACAGATGCGCGCGGGTCACATCCCGATGCTGATGTCGACCATGCAGCCTGCCGATCTGTGGCGCGAGTCGGGTCGCTATGACGACTACGGCCAGGAGATGCTGCGCATCAAGGACCGCCACGACCGCGACATGCTGTTTGGCCCCACCAACGAGGAGATGATCACCGACATCTTCCGCAACCACGTGTCCTCTTACAAGGATCTGCCGCTGACCATGTATCAGGTCCAGTGGAAATTCCGCGACGAGATCCGCCCGCGCTTTGGCGTGATGCGGGGCCGCGAATTCTATATGAAAGACGGCTACAACTTCGACCTGTCGAAAGAAGACGCGCTGCATGCCTACAACCGCCATCTGGTGAGCTATCTGCGCACCTATGAGCGTATGGGCCTGCAGGCGATCCCGATGCGCGCCGATGGTGGCCCGATTGGGGGTGATTACACCCATGAATTCCTGGTGCTGGCCGAAACCGGCGAGAGCGAAGTGTTCTATGACAGCGCGGTGACCGATCTGACCTTTGGGGATCGTGAAATCGATTACGACAGCGTAGAGCAGTGCCAGGGCGTTCTGGAGGAGTTCACCTCCAAATACGCCCGCACCGACGAAACCCATGACGAAGCGCTGTTCAACGAGATCCCGGAAGACCGCCGCCGCGTGGCCCGTGGGATCGAGGTGGGCCAGATCTTCTATTTCGGCACCAAATATTCCGAAGCGATGGGCGCCAAGGTGCAGACCCCCGATGGCGAAGTGCCGGTTCACATGGGCTCGCACGGGATTGGCGTGTCGCGTCTGTTGGGGGCCATCATCGAAGCCAGCCACGACGACAAGGGCATCATCTGGCCCGAAGGCGTGACCCCGTTCCACTGTGGCATCGTGAACCTGAAACAGGGTGACGAAGCGGCAGATGGGGCCTGCGAGGATCTTTACAAGGCGCTGGTCGCTGCCGGTCTTGACCCGCTTTATGATGACCGCAACGAACGCGCAGGCGGCAAGTTTGCGACGATGGATCTGATCGGTCTGCCCTGGCGCATCACCGTCGGCCCGCGGGGGCTCAAGAACGGTGTGGTCGAACTCACCTCGCGCCGCACCGGCGAGAGCGAAGAGCTGGCCCCGGAAGCCGCCGTTGCCAAGATCATCGAGATCTACGCCAACCACCGCACCCCGCAGGGGTTCTGAGATACCATCTTTTGTCTCTCTCCCCCCTCTCATGGATGAAGGGGGGGAGAGCAAGAATTTGATTTGATTTCGAATTTATTTCGGAGACGTCAGTTTTGCGTTTGCCAGTTTTGCTGATCAATTTGGATCGGGCCGTAGACCGGTGCAATTTCATGAAAACCCAACTCGCGGCAGCTGGGCTTCACAATGTCACCAGAATCTCTGCTGTTGATGGGCGGACCGTTGGCCGTGTCCCTGAATATCGCCCGCATGAATGGCGGTCTCGCTGGGAGCTGACACCGGGGGAGCTTGGATGTTTTCTCAGCCATCGAACAGCATGGAAGCAGGTTGTCGCCTCCCAGGAAGTCACGGTCATTCTGGAAGACGACATTCTGCTGTGTTCGCAGTTTGGTGAGACGATTGATGCCGTTGCGGGGCGGCTTGGTGGAAAAGACCTGGTGAAACTGGATTGGCTCGACATGCCGATCCGTCGGGGCGCTCTGCCAGCAAATGATAGCGGTGTGGAACTGAGCAGTCTTTTGCAGCCGGTGCCAAGCTCGGCTGCCTATGTTCTCACTCCCGAAGCGGCAGAGGTGCTGTTGCATCGCTCGCAGGCGTTTTGCGATACCGTCGACGATTTTATCTTTTCGCAGCAAAAACACCTCTCTCTCTTTCAACTCGAACGACCGGTTTGTATGCAGGCGCAGAATTCTGGGTGCGCCAGCCCTCGGGCAAGCGTTCCAGCCCAATTGAGTGTTTCCCAAATCTCAGGGGAGACGCGCGACAAGGGGCCTGTCCTTTATCGTTTGAAGAAAGAGATCTGCAGAGCAGTGAGCAGGTGCCGTGAGCGGCTCGTGACTGATCCTGTTCTGCGTCTGACGGGCGGTCGTCTGGATCCGATTGAAGGGCCAAGCAACCTGCCGCTTGTGTTGGATGTAACATAGAGCGTGGCTGGTGGCGCCTTTGACCTGCTCTTGACCCCACCCGCCTGAACCCCCACTTTGGCGCAAAATTTCCGGGCAGGGACCAACATGGCCACTCCACTACCTTTTTCCCGTTTCGAATGGCTGATTGCCTGGCGATATCTGCGTGCGCGCAGGGCTGAGGGGGGTGTCAGCACGATGACCTGGATCAGCCTGATCGGGATCGCGCTGGCGGTGTTTGCGTTGATTGCGACGCTTGCGGTGCGCACCGGGTTTCGCTCTGAATTTGTCGGCACCATTCTGGGGGCTAATGCGCATGTGACGCTTTATTCCCACGGCACGGTCACCGATCAGGGCCGCATTGACCGCAAGCTGACCGATTATGATGCGCTGGCCGCCCGCGCGGCAGAGGTGCCCGGTGTCATCCGCACCGCACCGCTGATCAAGGGGCAAGTGATGGCGAGCCTGCAGCAGCGCAATTCAGGTGTCGAGGTCTTTGGGATTTCCGCCGAGAACATCCGCACCATTCCGGGTGTTGCCGAAAGCGAGCAGGCGATTGGTGATCTGGACCGGTTTGAAGAGGGGGTTGCCATCGGCTCTGGCGTTGCGCGCGAGCTGGGCGTTCAGATCGGCGACCGGATCAAGCTGATTTCCCCGAACGGGGTGAAAACCGCCTTTGGCACCAGCCCACGGGTCAATGCCTACGAGGTGGTCTATATCTTTACGGCCGGGCGCTATGACATTGATCGTACACGTCTTTACATGCCGTTTGCCGAGGCGCAGAGCTATTTCAACCGCGAGGGCTTTGCCGATGAGGTGGAGGTGATCGTCGAAGACCCCGAAAACGTCGAGCGGCTGGTTCTGCCGCTGCTGAGCGCGACGGGCGAGATCAGCAATGCCATCGGTGTCTGGACATGGCGCGATGCCTCTGGCGGGTTTCTGCGCGCGCTGGAGGTTGAGGACAATGTGATGTTCATCATCCTGTCGATCCTCGTTCTGATTGCCACGATGAACATCGTCTCGGGTCTGATCATGCTGGTCAAAAACAAGGGACGCGACATTGGCATCTTGCGCACCATCGGCCTGAGCGAGGGATCGGTGATGCGGGTGTTCTTTATCTGCGGGGCCTTTACCGGGGTGATTGGCACCACGCTGGGTGTTGTTCTGGGCTGTCTGTTTGCGATCTACATCGATCCGATCTTTTCCTTTGTAAACTATGTGATGGGGGGCGGCGTTTGGGATCCGTCGATCCGGGGGATCTATGCCTTGCCGGCAGAGCTGCGGCTGGCTGATGTGCTGTCGGCGGTCGGGCTGTCACTGTCGCTGTCCTTTATCGTGACGATCTTTCCCGCCCGCCGGGCGGCCCGCATGAACCCGGTGGAGGCGCTGCGCTATGAATAACCTGTCCTCCGCGACCCCCGTGCTGCATCTTGCCGGGGTTGAGAAATCCTACAATCGGGGTCTGCCCAATCAGGTGGATGTGCTGTCTGGTGTCGATCTCAGCGTTGCAGCAGGCGAGGTGGTCGCGCTGGTTGCGCCCTCGGGTGCGGGCAAATCCACCCTGCTGCATATCGCTGGCCTGTTGGATACGTCCGATGCGGGCACCGTCGAGATCGCAGGCCAGGCACTGAGCGGAAAACCCGATGGCAAACGCACCGCCATGCGGCGACAGGATGTGGGGTTCATCTATCAGTTCCACCACCTGCTGGCAGAGTTCACGGCACAGGAAAACATCGTGCTGCCGCAGCTTGCCAATGGAGTGAGCCAAAGCGCAGCCGACGCGCGGGCGCGCGAGCTGCTGGAGCGGGTGGGGCTTGCGGCACGTGCCGGTCATCGCCCCGCCGCCATGTCCGGCGGCGAACAGCAGCGGGTGGCGTTTTGCCGGGCGCTGGCCAATGGTCCACGGCTTTTGCTTGCGGATGAGCCGACCGGCAACCTGGATCCGGGGACGTCGGATCAGGTGTTTGCGGCGCTGATGGATCTGGTTTCTGCAACCGGTATGGCGGCGGTGATTGCGACCCATAACCTGGACCTGGCAGCGCGCATGGACCGCGTGGTGCGACTTGAGGCGGGGCAGCTGCACAGCGGTCTGTGAAAACGGCGGGAGGAGGCCACCACGCGCCCCGGCCCGTTTTCTGATGGGTTGCGTTCAGGCGCAGATGGCGCGCACGTCGACGCCCTTCCACGGCAGGTAGACATCGCTTTCGCGGCTTTGTGGCAGGTCGGTGACGGGCATCGCCCCTTTCAGCATCTCATGCAGTCGCTGGGTGCGCTTGCCGGTGGGGTCAAGCGCGCGGCAGCAGACATATTCCTCGACAATGGCGCCTTGCTGTTCATAGCCGAAATCTAGAAACCGGCGGGCGCTCTGATCGGTGCTGAGGTCGAACAGATAGGGGTCCTCACTCGCCCGGTGTTCGGCGGCGGCGCGAAGCGGGTGATAGCCGGTTTTCGCCCTTTGCTGCCATTGCCAGACATGGGTGGCCTCATGCGCAAGGAGCATCGCCTCTACCAGATAGAGCCGTTCGGGATAGGCGGGCATATAGTCGTCGACATACCAATCCTGCACGTAGAAGATCCGGTTGAACAGCGCCAGCGCCGCGGGGGAGGAGGTGACGATCTCGTCCTTGGCGGGGGGCAGAATGCGTTCGCGGCAGGTGACACGCGGGCGGGGTTTGCGGCGAAAGGTGACTTGGGACAGCGGCGCGCCCTCGTGGATGCGCAGCCGGCTCAGATCCAGTTCATCGCCGTGGATGAGGCTCAGAAATTCTGCCTCTCCGTCAGACACGGGACGACCGCAGGCTGCGATGATCACCCCAAGGCCGGCGACAAGCCCGATCCAAAGTCTGCGCTGTATGAGCCGCCCCCGCCCAAAGCGGGAGCGCGCAAGACAGGTCAGCCAAAGACGGAAACGCGCGATCATGCCACCAGCCTAGGGCAACTCTCCCAAGGCGGGGAGTCACAATTCGCCGGAGCCATGCAATTGCGGCATCGGCCTTGGCGGGATCCTGTCAGGTGGGATCCTGTCAGATGTGATCCGGTCAGGCGGCATCGGATCAGGGCGCGCGTTTGCGCAGCTCTACGCATGTTTCATTGTAGCAGGCGCCGTCTTCGATATCGGTGCGCAAATCAATCGGGATCAGCGCATTGACGGTGAGCCCAGTGTGGCTGCTTTTGCGCCATGTGCCCTTGGGGCTGTAAAGCACGCCGGGGCGGGTTGCATCGGTGATATGCGCGACAAGACCGACGGTCGCCTGATCGTTCAACAGATCCACCTTGTCACCCTCCTGCAGGTCCAGCCTGCGCGCGTCTTCGGGGTGAATTTCGACGATTTCCTCGCCATCGGAAAGCGGCTGATCGCCAAAGGTGGCATTGGTGCGCTTGCTGGAAGAGGGCGTGATGAGCACGAAAGGCAGCTTGCGCGTGGCCGGGTCATAGCGGGGCACACCAAAGCCGCCTTCTGCCTCGTATCTGTCGCTAAAGAGTTCGATCCTGCCAGAGGGGGTTGCAGGCAGGACGCTGTCGCACATCACCGGTTCCCGACCGTCCGCCGTGGTGATTTCAAGCGCCCGATCCAGCGGCATATCCTGCGGGCGAAAGCCCTGCAGATAGGGGCTTTGGGCGTCCATGGCCTGATCCATCAGCTCTGCGTCACTGTCGCGGAATTCTGGCGTGTCATAGCCAAAGCGGGCGGCAAGTCTGCGGAAGATCTCGGTGTTTGGCAGACTTTCGCCCACCTGCGCGATCACGGGGGCGGCGCGCTGGATGTAGTTCTGACCATAGGCGCCATAGACGTCATTACACTCAAAATGGCTGGAGGCGGGCAGGATCACGTCACACATCCGCATGGAATCCGTCATCACCACATCGCTGCCTGCGACAAAGATCTCTTCCTGGCTCAGTGCCTCGATGAGGCGGGCCTGATCGGGGTGGGTGGCGACCGGGTTGTGATTGTAGATCATCACGGCCCGGATCGGGATGCGCATCTGCGGGTCCAGCATCTTGCGGGCCACATCGAGGATGTTGATGACCCGCGTGTCCGGGTCGATCAGGTGGTCGCCTTGCAGGCGGGCCGGTGTCTTGGGGGCTGCAAAGCCGGGTTTCGCCATGACGCCCGCGCCGATGCGCCCATGCTGGCCGGTGAGCGCCTGCAAGGCCACAGCCGCACGCAGGCCAGAGCCACCGGAGCGGCCCCGCTCGATCCCGTTGCCAAGCGAAGTGGACATGGTCCGTGCCGCGCAGATCCAGTCAGCGAGCTGGTTGAACTGTTCCACCGGCAGGCCGCAGATGTCGCGCACCTGATCCGGGGTGTAGCCATGCGCCGCCGCCATGTACTGGTCGGCGCCCGTGGTCCAGCGCGCGATGAAGTCCTGATCCAGTGCGCCGCGACGGTCGAGTTCAGCCGCCAGCGCCATCGCAAGAACCACATCGGTGCCCGGCACCAGTTGAAGGTGCAGGTCGCATTGCTCGGCAATCTTGGTGCGTTTGGGGTCGATCACCACCAGTTTTGCGCCGGCCTTGCGGGCCTGTTTCAACAGGGGCGCCAGATGCAGGTTGGACACGGTGACATTGTTGCCCCAGACCAGCACCAGATCCGAATGCAGAACCTGCGCGGGGGGCATGCCGGGGGCGGTGCCAAACAGGCTCTCATAGGCGCCGCCGCGCACCCCTCCGCATAGCGGGCCGCGGTTCATGCGGGTTGCGCCCATCTTGTAAAAGAACCGACGGTCGATGGATCCTGCTGCCAGCTCTCCGTGCGGGCCTGCATAGTTCAGCGGCAGGACCGACTGGCCGCCGTGGGCCGCGATCGCGCTGCTGAAGCCTTCGTGGATCAGATCCAGCGCCTCTTCCCAGCTGATGGGTTCAAACCCGTCGCCACCGCGCGGTCCGGTGCGGCGCAGGGGCCGGGTGAGCCGATTGGGCCCGTGCACGAAACCGGCATAGCTGCGCGCGACCTTGTTGCAGATCACACCGGCGGTGAACGGGTTGGCATGGGAGCCGTGCACAGCGCGGATCTGGCCGTCCTGCACGGTCACGGAAAGGCTGCAGGTGTCGGGGCAGTCCAGCGGGCAGACGCTGGGCAGGGTCTGGGCCGCGCCACTGTCGGGCGTGCCGGATGGGGTGGGGTGGATGTCATCGCGCATGGCTGGTCGGTCTCGGATCTGGCGGCTGCGGGGCCATTGCGGCACCTGCAACGGGGGATTGTCTGCCTGCGAGACTAGGGCCATCACTGCCCTGATGAGAACGGCCAGTTTACAATGATTTCGTAAGGCCAGAACAGCGTGGACGCAGACAGAGCAATCGGCGCAGCAGTGGTGGCGCGGGGGGCGGGGCCTGCTAGCGCAGCTCTACCACCGATTTGCCCAGCCGGAAGGGCGCAGCAAAGGCCACCAGGCAAAGCGCGAGGATCTGCAGCACCAGAATATGGGCGTTTTCCTGCAGGTATTCCCATTCTGCCTTGAGCTGGCCGACCTGATCGATCAGCGCCTCATAGGCGCGCGCAAGGATCAGGAAATCTCCGGCGATGGCAGGCACTTTGCGGCGCAGGTTGGCGACGGCGGCTTCGGTTGGTTCATCCAGCGCGGCAAAGACGATAAAGGCTTCGGGATCAAAGGCATCGGCCTGGGCGGCCATGGTTTCCATGTCGTCACGCACGCCATTGCCGCCAAAGAAGATGCGCAGCCCCTGCAGTGGCGCGACCTGATCGGTGACGGCAATGAACAGCGGCAGTTCGGCATTGCCCGCGGTGGAGGCAGAGAGAAATTCGACCTTGTCGCAGAGCACCGCGATATCCGCATCATACGCAGGATCGCAGAACCGCAGGCGAAAGCGGGCGGCGTCGCGGTCAAAGGCTTCGGTTGCGGCATAGGCGATGTCGATCTGGCGTTCGAGCCGGCCGGTGTCGGCCTTGTAGATGCCCGCAAGCACCGCAACCAGCGCGCCGATCCCGCCAAGCACCACCCAGCCAAGATCCGCCAGGCGCCAGACCTTGTGTCCTGCGGGGTGGCGAAACAGAAAGGCGGTGGCGACGCTGCCCACGGCAAAGCACATGAGGATGAGCATCAGCTGATTGTCGGCGATGGTCATCATGGGGGTCATCTCCTGCCTGTGTTGATTGCTCCAACCCTAGAAACTGTGCCGGGGCGCGGCAACAGTCCTCACAGAGGTGTCAGGTGGATTTTGCGCAGGATATCAGCGCCGCAGGCGGTGGGGCTTGCGGGTGGGGGCTCTGGGTCGTCTGGGCCTGCTGTTTGACCTGTTGGCCGGTCTCTGGCTGCGCATCTGTGGTGCGATGGGGTTAGCCATGGCCCAGGTGTTGGGACACGCAACGGGCAAAAGAGAGGGCGGCGCCGCCAAGGGCCCAATGTCTCCATCAGGGCCAAAGGCGGAGAGTGGGACGGGCAGGGCCCATCTTCGCGAAACGTCTTGTGCGAAACCGCCCCAATGGTGTGCGAGGCGTCCGGTCTCCTGTTGGGGGTGCAGCGTGCCAGGCTGCACCAAAGTCGCGACGCAGACCACTATGACAGAGCGGATTTAACCCACCGTGAGCACTGCGTTCGCAGTTTTGCACCGCAGCGCAACGGGGAGGGGGGATCAGGCCGGGTGTCCCTTGGTGCGTGAGGCGTTAGCTGCACGGCCCGCGCCTGACCTTAGATGCGGGAGTTCACGTTGGTTGGTGAAGGGGCGGCTCGCATCTAACCGTGCAAATCAAAGAGCGGCGCTGGCTGGATGCCCCTTGGGGCGTGAGGCGACAGCCGCACGGCCCGCGCCTGACCTTAGATGGGGGAGTTCACGCTGGCTGGTGAAGGGGCGCCTCGCATCTAACCCTGCAAGTCAAAGAGCGGCGCTGGCGGGATGCCCCTTGGGACGAGAGGCGTCAGCCGCACGGCCCGCGCCTGACCTTAGATGCGGGAGTTCGAACCGGTCCGCGAAGCGGCAAACGCTCCGGGGGAGCGTTTGAGGTTTGGACGGGCGGAGCCCTGCGCAACCAACAGTGCATATCAAGGAACGGCGCTGGCGGGATGCTCCTTGGGACGTGGGGCGTCAGCCGCACGGCCCGCGCCTGACCTTCCCCCCGGGAAGGCGCTTCGCGCCTCCCCAAGGTCAGGCGCGGGCCTTGTGTTGGGGGAGGGCAGTAGGACGCCGTGGCGTATCTTCCAAGCGCTCGACAGATAATCCTAAGTCAGTTTGATAAATGATTGCACCAGCACTGGATCGTGCGCGGCGACTGATCCAATTATTATCGGAACGCCATAATCTACGGTCAGAAGCGCCATTGCATTCGCCAGAAATGTTATCTTTGAGTACTGTTTTTCAATTTTTGCGAGCCGATATTTGAACTCATTCTTGATTTCTTCTTTCTCATCATTTGGATTGTCTGCGGGAGGTGTTGGGGTATCAAAACCCCAACTTTCTAACCACTTGGATAACTCGAGCTGTTCTTGGCGGTTAGCGCGATCGACGGATAGTTTATGGAGGAGTTTTAAGTAACTTGGTATTGAGCGAATAATAAAGACTATCAGAAGAATAGCAGCGGCCAGTTTCCCAAAGCCCACGAATTGAGACTGATCTACTAAAAGTTCAAGACCAAGAATGTCTAGTTTATTTGTTGCAAACTTCATGTTTGCCATAAGGATAGTCGAAATGCTTACGGCAAGAAGTGCTTTACGCGCTTTCTTTTCATCACTGTGGTCAATGTAATTCTCGATCATTCATCCCTCAAACATCCAGCTCCTCCACGAACTTCGCGTTCTCCTGAATATACTGGAAGCGCAGTTCGGGTTTCTTGCCCATCAGGCGCTCGACCAGGTCGCCGGTCTCACCCGGTTCGTCCTCGTCGATTGTCACCCGGATCAATTTCCGGGTCTTGGGATCCATCGTGGTCTCCTTCAGGTCCTTGGCGTCCATTTCGCCAAGACCCTTGAAGCGGCTCACATCAATCTTGCCCTTGCCGCCAAGGCCCTTTTCCAGCCACATGTCGCGCTCTGCCTCGTCAAGGCAGTAGACGCGGCGTGCGCCTTGGGTCAGGCGGAACAGCGGCGGGCAGGCGAGGTAGAGGTGGCCGCCGTCAATGAGCGGGCGCATCTGGGTGAAGAAGAAGGTCATCAGGAGTGACGCGATATGGGCGCCGTCGACGTCCGCATCGGTCATGATGATGATCTTGTCATAGCGCAGATCATCAAGGTTGAACTTGGTGCCAAGGCCGACGCCGAGCGCCTCGCAGAGGTCGCGGATCTCGGCGTTTGATCCCAGCTTGCCCGACGCCGCGCCCAGCACGTTCAGGATCTTGCCCTTGAGAGGCAGGAGCGCCTGATTGACCCGGTTGCGCGCGCCCTTGCCAGAGCCTCCCGCAGAGTCGCCCTCCACGATGAACAGCTCGGTGCCGGAGCGGTCCTTGGAGGTGCAATCGGTCAGCTTGCCGGGCAGGCGCAACTTCTTGGTGGCGGTCTTGCGCTGGGTCTCTTTCTCCTGCTTGCGGCGCAGGCGTTCCTCGGCGCGCAGGATCAGGAAATCGAGGATGGCGCCGGCTGATTTGGTGTCAGCGGCCAGCCAGTTGTCGAAATGGTCGCGGACCGAGTTTTCCACCATCTTGGCGGCGGCCTCGGTGGACAGGCGGTCCTTGGTCTGGCCGACAAACGCGGGATCGGCGATGAAGCAGCTCACCAGCGCGCAGCCGCCGGTCATCAGGTCGTCGCGGGTGATCTGGGCGGCTTTCTTGTTGTTGACCAACTCGCCATAGGCCTTGATCCCCTTGAGGATCGCGGCCCAGAAACCGGTGACATGGGTGCCGCCTTCGGGCGTGGGGACGGTGTTACAGTAGGACTGGGTGAAGCCATCGCGCGAGGGCGTCCAGTTGATCGCCCATTCCACGTAACCCGGTTCGCCAAATTTCTCGCGGAATTCGACTTTGCCCGCAAAGGGCACATCTGCGTAGACAGAGGATTTGCCCAGCACTTCGGTCAGATAGTCGCGCAGACCACCGGGGAAGTGGAAGGTCGCCTCTGTCGGGGTTTCGCCATCGTCGATGTGGCTTTTCCAGCGGATTTCGACGCCAGAGAACAGATAGGCCTTGGAGCGCACCAGGGTGAACAGGCGCTTGGGTTTGAAACGGTGCGAGCCAAAGATCTGCTCGTCTGCGTGGAAGGTCACGGAGGTGCCGCGCCGGTTGGGGGCAGCGCCGACCTTTTCCACCCCGCCAAGGGGGATGCCGCGGGAAAACCGCTGTTCGAACAGTTCCTTGTTCTTGGCAACCTGCACCACCATCGAATCCGACAATGCGTTCACCACCGAAGAGCCCACACCATGCAGACCGCCCGATGTCTGATAGGCCTTGCCAGAGAATTTGCCGCCGGCGTGCAGCGTGCACAGGATCACCTCAAGCGCGGATTTGTCCGGGAACTTGGGGTGCGGGTCGATCGGAATGCCACGGCCGTTGTCGCGGATGGTGACGGCGTAGTCGGCGTGCAGTTCCACTTCGATGCGATTGGCGTGGCCTGCGACCGCCTCGTCCATGGAGTTGTCGAGGATTTCGGCAACCATGTGATGCAGCGCGCGCTCGTCCGTGCCGCCGATATACATGCCGGGGCGTTGGCGAACGGGTTCGAGGCCTTCAAGAACCTCGATAGAGGAGGCGTCATAGGTATCGGCTGCAGGCGTGCTGAGGAGATCGTCGGCCATGTGCGGGAGCTGCTCTTCCTTGGTGTTGGTTGGCGCCCATTATGGCAGGTGTTGGGGCCGGGTGGAAGAGGGACGCAAGGGGCTGTGGATAAGGTGGGCGGGCGCTTTGGTCACGGGGCCGAATGCGGGCGGCTGTGGGCGAAAGGGGGTTTGCGGAACACCGGGGGCGTTCCGGGTCGCGGGTGGAGGGCGGTCGGGGCCGATCGGCGGCGCCGGGTTGGGTCACAAACTATTTCCGTGCTTGCGGGCGATTGGCGCTGTAGGTCTGTGGCAACGACAGGAGGAGCGCGCAGGATGACAGGGCAGGGAATCAAGACGCAGGACTGGGAGGCCTTTCGTGCCGAGGCGCGGCGCATGCTGGAGGCTGCGCTGGATCAGATGCAGACGGCCTCTGACCATCCCTGGCAGCCGGTGCCGGAGGACATTGATGCACGCTATGCCATTGACGGCATGGCCCATGGGGCCGGGGCGGCGGTGGATCAGATCCTGAGCGACGTGATGCCGTATCATGGCGGCAACACCCATCCGCGGTTCTGGGGCTGGGTGCAGGGATCGGGTCTGCCGAGCGACATGATTGCCTCGGTTGCGGCGGCTGCGGTCAATGCCAACATGGGTGGGCGCGACCACGGGGCGAATTACATGGAACGGGCCGTGGTGGACTGGACGCGCGCCAGAATGGGCCTGCCGGAGGGGGCGAGCGGGATCCTTGTGACCGGCACCTCTCAGGCGACGGTCATCGCCTTTCAGGCGGCGCGGCTCAGGGTGTTGAGCGGCCTGCGCAAGACAGGTCAGGGCGGGGTGCGCCTGACGGCCTATGCGGGCGAGGGGGTCCATAACGCGACGCTGAAGGCGGTGGAGCTGTTGGGGATCGGCTCGGACAATCTGCGCAAGGTGCCATTGGTGGGCGGACAGATCGACTGCACCGCGCTGGCAGAAATGGTGGCCGTGGACAAGGCCGCAGGGGCGCTGCCATTTCTGGTGGTGGGGACGGCTGGATCGGTTGATCTGGGCCTGTTTGATGATTTGAATGCCCTGGCCGATGCGGCGGCAGATCTGGGGCTGTGGCTGCATGTGGATGGGGCCTTTGGGGCCTGGACGCGGATCGCGGATGAACCTTACCGATCGCTGAGTGATGGGATCGGTCGCGTCGACAGCATCGCGCTGGATTTTCACAAGTGGATGTATGTCGGCTATGACTGCGGCATGGCCCTGTTGCGCGACGAGGCAGAGCATCGCGCCGCATTTGCGGCCCGGCCCAGCTATCTGGAAGGGGCAGAGCGCGGGCTCGCCGGTGGGGAGCCGTGGTTTTGCGACTACGGCATCGACCTTAGCCGGGGCAATCGGGCGCTGAAGGTGTGGACCGCGCTCAAGACCTATGGCGCGGCGGCGTTTGGCGAGGCGATCACGCTCAACTGTCAGCTGGCGCAGGTGATGGGGCAGCAGGTCGAGGCAGAGCACCGCATGGCGCTGGCGGCGCCGGTGGTGTCCAATGTCTGTGTCTTTACGGCGCGGGCGGATCTGCCCGTGCAGGCGCAATCCGACCTGAATGCGCGTATCGCGCAGCGCCTGCAGGAAAGCGGAGAGGCGGTGTTTTCCACCACGCGGGTTGGGGATGTTGTGATGCTGCGCGCGGCGATCACCAATCATCGCAGCCGCGTGGCCGATGTTGAGGCCGCGATTGCCGCTGTCGCACGAGAGGCAGACGCGGTCTGAGAGCCTTGCCACGGGGCACGGGCGAAACGGGGTGACGCAGGGCGATGCTGAGCGATGCAGAAACCCGCGTTATTTCTGATTAACAGGGCGCGGGGCGGCTGCCTTTGACACAGGTCAGCGCGGACAGTGCGCACGAGGGGTAGAGTCCGGGGCGAACAAAACAACTCAGTGTATAGCCATTGGAGAGGGAGCCCCGAATGCCCAAAGACATGACCCGACAGGATGCCGCCGCAAAGACCCCCAAAGCCGAAGCAAAGGTGCCCGCAGTCATCGCGACCAAACCAACGCCGAGCCACGAGGACATCCGTCGCGCCTTTGAGACCGGAAAATACCCCTATTCGCGCAAGATGTCGCGCCCGGCCTATGAAAAGGAAAAGGCCCTGCTTCAGGCGGAGCTGCTGAAAGTGCAGCTGTGGGCCCAGGAAACGGGCCAGAAATTTGTCCTGTTGTTCGAAGGGCGCGATGCGGCGGGCAAGGGGGGCACCATCAAGCGCTTTACCGAGCATCTGAATCCCCGGTTGGCCCGTGTCGTGGCGTTGAACAAACCCACCGACGAAGAGCGCGGTCAATGGTATTTCCAGCGCTATATCAACCACCTGCCCACCAGTGGTGAAATGGTGCTTTATGACCGCTCCTGGTATAATCGCGCCGGTGTTGAGCGGGTCATGGGCTTTTGTGAACCCAACGAATATCTGGAGTTCATGCGCCAGACGCCCGAACTGGAGCGGATGTTGGTGCGCTCGGGGATACGGCTTTACAAATACTGGTTCTCTGTCACCCAGAGCGAGCAGGGCCGCCGGTTCAAATCGCGCGAGACCGATCCCTTGAAACAGTGGAAGCTGTCTCCCATCGACAAGGCGTCCCTGAACAAGTGGGATGATTACACCGAGGCCAAGGAAGCGATGTTCTTTTACACCGATACGGCAGATGCGCCCTGGACGGTGATCAAATCGAACTGCAAGAAACGGGCCCGGCTGAACTGCATGCGCCATTTTCTCGCCTCGCTCGACTATCCCGGCAAGGATTTGCAGGTGGCCGCCGCACCCGACCCGCTGATTGTGGGGCAGGCGCACCATGTGATCCAGCGGTCAGACCACATTCTGGGCAAGGCGCTGCATCCCGACAATCGCGCAGGCTAGCCCCGCGCCACAGCCGTCTGGGGCCGGTATCGTCCGGCCCCTTTTGCTGGCTGCGGGCAAGACGGGACCGGTTGCAACGGATGGTAGAATCGGGCTTGCCGTAATTCCCTGCCGTGCCTAAGGCTGGTGTCATGACTGATACCATGACCCCAGAAAGCGGCCTGCCGCCCACAGGCGGCAGCAAGCCCCCGTCGCCCAATACCGTTCTCGGCCATTCCCGGGCACTCTTGCTGCTTGGTCTGCCGATGATCGGCGGCCATGTGGCGCAGTTTTCCATCGGCCTCACCGATACGGTGATGCTGGGCTGGTATGGCGTCGCTGAGCTGGCGGCGGTCACGCTGGGGTCGACCTATTTTTTCTCGATCTTTCTGTTGGGTTCGGGCTTTGCCTTTGCGGTGATGCCGATGGTTGCCGCCGCTGCCGGATCAGGAGAAGAGCGCCAGATCCGACGCACCACCCGCATGGGGCTTTGGCTGTCGCTGATCTACGGCGTCTTGGCGGTGCCGCTGTTGTGGTGGTCTGAGCCGATCCTGTTGTTTCTGGGCCAAAACCAGGAGGTCGCGCATGGCGCGGCGGAATACCTGCGCATCGCCGGCTGGGCCATTTTCCCCGCGCTGTTGTACATGGTGGTGAAATCCTATCTGGCCGCATTGGAACGCACCCAGGCGGTTTTGTGGTTTTCTGTCTTTGCGGCATTGATCAATGGCGTGGTCAATTATGCGCTGATCTTTGGCAATTGGGGCGCGCCAGAGCTGGGTGTGACGGGGGCGGCGATTGCCTCACTGGTCACCAATTTCATCTCATTCGGGTTGGTGATCGGCTATGCGCTGCGGATCCTGCCAGAGCATGAGTTGCTGAAAAACGCCCTGCGCCCGGATTGGGAGATGATGCGCCGGGTGCTGCGGATGGGCACGCCCATCGGGCTGACCACGGTGGCAGAGAGCAGCCTGTTTGCCGCCTCTGCCATGATGATGGGCTGGATCGGGACGGTTGCGCTGGCGGCCCATGGGATTGCGATCTCGCTCGCCGGGATCACCTTTATGGTGCATCTGGGTCTGTCCAATGCGGCGACGGTGCGGGCGGGCAATGCCTATGGGCGACGCGACCGGGATCATCTGGCACGGGGCGCGCGGGTGGTGATGGCGATGTCGCTTGCGATGTCGGCGATTGGTATCGTGCTGATGCTGACCATTCCCGAGCCGCTGATTGCGCTGTTTCTGGATGGCGATGACCCGGAAAAGCCGCAGATCCTTGCACTGGGTGTCGGGTTGCTGGCGGCAGCGGCCTTGTTTCAGCTGATGGACGGGATGCAGGTTGTGGCCTTGGGGCTGTTGCGGGGGGTGCAGGACACCGCCTGGCCGATGGTGATTGCGGTGCTGAGCTATTGGGCGGTCGGCATTCCGGTGTCTTATCTGTTTGGCTTTGTCTTTGGCTGGGGCGGCATTGGGGTCTGGTTCGGTCTGGTGATCGGTCTTTCCGCCGCCGGCATCCTGCTGATGGCACGCTTCTGGATGCGCTCCATCAAGACCGTGGGCTAGGGGACTGTGGGCTGGGGGCAGGGTGCATTGATCTGACACCACTGCCGCAGGACCAGCGAAAAAGCAGTGGTTTGGGGCGCGCAGAAATCGGCGCGCTGGCAAACACGTGTGGCGGAGGGGGCGGCGATCAGCCCTTTTCCGGCTTGCTATCCTGTTTGCTGTCCTGCTTGGCCTCTGACTTTGCTGCGCGTTGCAGGCGGTCCGCCTTTTTGCGGATCAGCACGCTGCGCAGGTCATGCATCGCCAGCAACAAGTCATCCGAGATCGCATCAATCTGGTCATCATCGGCGCGGCTTTGGGCCCATTGCGCCGTGTGGTTGAGATGGTCGATGGTGCGGCGGATGTCATCAATCTCGCGCGTGGCCAGCAGCGCCTGCCGATCAGCCATCCACGCCCGGATTGCGCTCAGGTCTGCGTCGCTCAGGCTGCGATCGCCGTGGGGCTTGATCTCGCCATTGCGCAGTTTGACAACGGCGATCTGATCCATCTCCAGCCGCCGCTGTCGGTTTTCGCTCTCGACCCGAAAGACAAACGCCCCGTTGTCACGGACGCGAAAGTAATATTCGGGCAGAGAGGCTGTCATGATCCCGGCTCAGCTCAGGCTGGCGCAGAAGGACTGGATCCGGCGGCAGGCCTCGCGCAGGGTATCGTCGGAGGCGGCATAGCTCACCCGGAAGTTCGGCGACAGGCCGAACGCCGCGCCATGAACCACGGCCACATCCGCCTCTGCCAGAAGCGCCTTGGCAAAGGCCTCGTCATCGCTGATGGCGGTCCCGGCCGGGCTGGTGCGGCCGATCAACCCCTTGATCGAAGGGTAGACGTAAAACGCGCCATCCGGCACCGGGCAGGTCACACCGTCGATCTGGTTCAACATGTCGACCACCAGATCGCGACGGCGCACAAAGGCCTCTTTGCTGGTCTCGATATAGTCCTGCGGCCCTTCCAGTGCCTCGACCGTCGCCCATTGGCTGATGGAGCAGGGGTTCGACGTCGATTGCGACTGGACCTTGCGCATGGCTACAATCAGCTCTTTCGGGCCAGCGGCATAGCCGATGCGCCAGCCGGTCATGGCATAGGCCTTGGAGACGCCATTGCAGGTCAGGGTACGCTCATAAAGGCCGGGCTCGATCTCTGCCGGGGTGCAGAAGGTGAAATCGCCAAAGACCAGATGCTCGTACATGTCGTCGGTCATCACCCAGACCTGCGGGTGCCGCATCAGCACATCGGTCAGCGCTTTCAGCTCGTCCGCGCGGTAGCCTGCGCCGGTCGGATTGGAGGGCGAATTGAAGATTAGCCATTTTGTGCGCGGGGTGATCGCCTGTTCCAGCTGCTCGGCGGTGATCTTGAAGCCGGTCTCCAGCTGACCTTCGACGATCACAGGCGTGCCGCCTGCAAGGCGGACCATATCGGGGTAGGACACCCAATAGGGCGCGGGGATGATGACCTCGTCACCGGGGTTCAGCGTTGCCATCAGCGCATTGTAGAGGATCTGTTTGCCACCGGTCCCGACCGAGACCTGCTCGGGTGTGTAGCTCAGCCCGTTGTCGCGCTGAAACTTGTCACAGATCGCACGCTTGAGCTCGATGATGCCATCGGGGGCGGTGTATTTCGTCTTGCCCTCTTCGATCGCCTTGATCGCCGCTGCCTTGATGTTGTCGGGGGTGTCGAAATCCGGCTCTCCCGCGCTGAGGCCGATGACATCGCGTCCAGCTGCGCGCAACTCACCCGCGAGTGTCGTGATTGCAATCGACGGAGACGGCTTCACGCGGGACAGGCTGTCGGACAGAAATGGCATAAAATGACCTCTGTTTGAATATCATATGGAACTGTCATAGGGTGCGCCTATCTCTCGATCAAGTGAGATCAACAGGCAGACCGAAAGGGGTCAAGTTATGAGCAATGATGACATGAATTGGTACGGGCCAGAGGCCGCAACCTTTGGCGACCGCGTTGCAGCCGCACGCGAGGCTGCAGGCATGACACAGGCTCAACTGGCGCGCCGCCTTGGCGTCAAGAAGACCACTCTGACTGGCTGGGAGCAGGACCTGTCTGAGCCGCGCGCCAACAAACTGACCATGATGGCGGGGCTGTTGAACGTGTCGATGGGCTGGCTCTTGACGGGTGAAGGCGAGGGCATGGACGCCCCCGCAGGCGAGCAGGTGCCGCAGGATCTGGCTGCGATCCTGACAGAGCTGCGCCAGCTGCGTGAAGAGATGCGTGGCAATGTCGAACGCGCCGCACGGCTGGAAAAACGTCTGCGTCTCGTTATCGAAGGTGTGCCGCAATGATCGACCTGAAGGCCAGCCCGCCACCTGCCGATGAAAGCCGCGAGACCCGGATCAAGCGGCTGACCATGCGTTCCATGCGGCGTGGCATCAAGGAAATGGACATCCTTCTGTCGGCCTATGCCGCCCAAAAGCTGGCCGCGATGAGTGACGCTGACCTTGATCTGTACGATGCGCTTTTGCACGAGAACGATCAGGATCTGTACCAGTGGGTGACGGGGCAGGTCGCCGCGCCACAGGGCTATTCTGTGCTCATTGCGGATATCGCGCAAACCCACCAATAAGAATAAAATCCGAGCTTAACGGATTTTTCGGGAATTTTCCGCATTGTGTTCCGAAGTAACCCTCGAGTCGGAGATGCGGATGAGTATGGAATTGCCAATCGGCCAGCAGGACCAGAAGGGGTTCATGACTGGCTATCTTGAGGCGCTCGCCCTGGTTGAGCGCCTTCACCGTTTGCTTTTGGATGTGATCAAGGACGAGTTTGAGCGCGTCGGCGTGCTGGAGATCAATGCGGTCCAAGCCCTGCTGCTGTTCAACATCGGCAACAATGAGGTCACGGCAGGCGAACTGAAATCACGCGGCTATTATCAGGGCAGCAACGTCAGCTACAACCTGAAGAAGCTGGTTGAAATGGGCTATATGCACCACCAGCGCTGCGAAATTGACCGTCGTTCTGTGCGCGTGCGCCTGACCGAACGTGGTCGCGAAATCCGTGATATCGTCGCGGCCTTGTTTTCGCGTCATGCCGAAGGTCTGGAAGGCAAAGGTGTGATCAGCAGCGAAGGTATCGAAGATATCACAGCCTCGCTCAAGCGTGTGGAACGGTATTGGTCGGATCAGATCCGCTATATCTACTGACGCGGCTTTTGCTGGCAACCGCGAGGCCCGTCGATGGCGGGACGCGCAAGACTTAGGCTGATGGTGACGACCGCGAACAGGTCGGACTTGGCACAACACGGGGCAGAACGCCGCGCGCCAGAGCACCACAGCGCAGATTGAGCTGTCAAAACGGACAGGTCAGACACCCAGGCCAACCCCGATCTTCCTGTGCAGAATGCCGTGAATGGATCGGATGCAAGGACCAGAATGGACCTTTCGGCCCGGATTTTCCCGAATAGACGTTGACCACCACGGGGGCGTGCCCTGTTGGTGATGTTTGTGTTGCCGCCTTTGCCTTGTGACCTGGGCCTGAGGTGGGAGGGGAGGGACGCTGCGGCGATGATCCGCACCAAGGCGGCGGTTTCAGCTGTCCCAAGGGGCGTCCGTGTATGGCTGCCCCGGCGAGAGCCGTCCAAGACACGTTCAAGACCCCGCCAAGACCGCGAAAAGAAAACGGCCCCGCCCGAATGGGACAGGACCGTCGAATGCATTTCCCGCAGCGCAATTTCGGCGCACTGCTATGGGCTTACCAGTGACCGGTGTTTTCCATGCTCGCCCACGGCTCTGCCGGAGGCAGGGCGTCACCATGCTGGAGCAGCTCGATCGAGATGTTGTCAGGCGAGCGCACAAACGCCATGTGGCCGTCACGCGGCGGGCGGTTGATGGTGACACCATTGTCCATCAGATGCTGGCAGGTCGCATAGATATCATCCACCGCATAAGCGAGGTGGCCGAAATGACGGCTGTCGCTTGGCAGCGCATCATCGCCGTCCCAGTTGTAGGTCAGTTCAATCGGAGTGTCTTCCTGGCCTTCGGCGGCCATGAAAATCAGAGAGAAGCGACCGCCCTCGCTGTCATGGCGTTTGATTTCCTTGAGACCCAGCAGCTCGTAAAACGCCATGGATTTCTCAAGGTCCTTCACGCGCACCATGGTGTGCAGATATTTCAGCGGCATCTGAATGCTCCTCTTGTCGGTCTGTCGTTCCCTGTCAGATGCGGATCCACCGACAGGGATTCAAGGCGCTAACATTAATGCAATGTGCCCGCGCGGCCAGAGCGAAATCACCGGTTGATTAGAATTTGGACTGAATTCCAAGCGAGACAGACACCTCGCGCGACTGAAAGCGGCTGTGATTGCTGTCCCGTTTGCCTGCGCGCAGGCGCAATGCGGGGGCAAAGCCTGCATAATCGTAGTCTTCGAAAAAGATGTTCAGATCCGCATAGATCGAGGTGTCTTCGCGCCCGTCCGGCAGATAGCGGGCGGGAAAGCCTGCGATATACTGGTCGTAGTCGGTACGCCCCAGGATCAACCCGGTTGAGATCCGCGCCGGGCCGATGGCGTCTGCGAATTTGTAGCCCAGCCGCAGGGTTGCAGTCTGGCTGGTGGCATTGACATGGCCTGCACGGGTGTCGCGCAGCGCGAGGCTGACATCCAGCTGGTCACCGTTGCCCAAGCGCCGGTTGAGCCGCAGCCCAAGCCCATAGACCTGCCCGTCCTGTGCCGGGCTGCGCGGGTCAAACCGCTGCTCGCCGCTTACATCGACGATCAGGGCGTTCTGGGCCGACAATTGCCAGCTGCGCCGACCATTCAGCCGCATCAGATCATAGCTTTTGTCGCCGCCATACCACGCGCTGCCAAGCGCCACGCCGACCGCTGCGGTCCCTTTTTTGTCGGCCGGGCCAACGGCAAAACCGTGGCTCAGGGCCAGCTCCCCATAGGTGGAGCCGAATTCGCTGTTGCGTGGCACCGTGGTGCCCGATTGCTGGGCCAGAAGCGCGGCCTCGGCCTTGGCGCCAGAGGACAGTGCCACCCGTTGCACATAGGCCCGTGCGCTCAGCGTGGTGCGGCTTGTTGCCGTTTGATGCAGGCGGCGGGACAGGCTGGCATCGACCACGCCGACCACACCGTCCAGAGCCACCGCACGCGGGCCAAACCGGCCAAGGGTCGGCACCCCGTCGATCACCTCAAGGGTGCTGTCTGCGCCGTTGTTCACATTGTTTGACGGACGCAGCTCGCCGCGCAGTTGAAAGGCCCAGGGGTTCAGGCGGCGCAGCACCTTATAGTCCTGTGCGATCCGCTCTTCGCTGGTTTCATCCGGGGCGTGGATGGCCGTCCGGCGCAGCCAGATCTGTGCCAGCGTATGGCGTTCCTCGGTGACGGACAGGCGCGCGGCCAGCTGGGCTGCGCGAAACTTCCCTGCACTGTCGGGCGCAAACCGATAGGCCCGCGCTGCAGATCTGCGCCCGGCACCGGCTGCGTTCAGCCGTGCCTGGGCTGCGGCGCGCAGATACCAGGCCAGCGAATCCTGCCGATCTGCCCGCAGCAGCGCCTTGGTCAGATCCAGCGTGAGTTCCGGCTTGCCATTGCCAAGCGCCTGGGCCGCCAGCAGGCGGCCCTGATCCAGGCTCAGGTGATATTCGGGTTTGGGCTGTGCCGAGGGCAGGGCTGGGAGCATCCCCACCAGCAACAGCGCAGCGGCCAGCCGCCTGCGCATCGGATCAAGGGACCGGCTGGTTGCAGACGTCCGAACTGGAGGCAGTGCCGCATTGGCCAAGAACAAAGATGCCAAACTCTTCCTCGCCGTTGAAACCGTCGAGGTGTTCGCTGACCCTGACTGATCCGGCGACAGAGGTCGCATCGGTGCCCGCAAAGATACCACCGTATTCGCCAACCACGGTGCGGGTGCCGTTCACCTCAATCGAGGTGTCGCCAGCAAAGGTTCCGTTGGCTTCAATCGTTGTGGGGGCGAGGTTCAGCGTGGTTGCGTCAATGGCAGCTGCGCCATCGGTCAGCGGCTGGATCTGTCGGTTGTAGATGGTCCCGTTCACGACATTGTCGCGGAAACCGGCGTTGATGAAGGCATCGCCTGTCACCTCTGCGACCTGGGTCGGGCGCACGGCTGCGGGGGTGCCGGTCGCGACTGGCAGCAGGTCGCCGCCGTCGCCTGCGATGTTCAAAAGCCCGACATAAGTCCCCGCATAGCTCACGATACCGCCGGAGGCGACGTCCTCGGTCGGCGCGCTATAGTTGCCGCGACGACCATAATGGGTGCCTGCGAAGTAATAGGAAAACTGACCGCCTGTCGCGACCGCAACCGCAAAGGCGCCATCCTCGATTTCGCGCACATAAGCCGTAACGTGCCGGTCCAGCGATGAATCCTGCGCGGTGTAGGCCAGATACCCCTCACGGTCGAGCGCGGGCCGGCGCCGATAGGTTGCCGAAAACGGTGTGTCATCCAGGCTCAACCCTGAAATCACCAATGTCCCCGCATCGGGGTCATAGGCCACGCTGTCGAGGTCAGAGGCCAGATTTTCGGGGATCGTGATCCCGCTGCCGGTGCCGCCGTCGGTCCCGTCACCTGTGTTAAAGGGGTTTGTTCCACCACCGCAGGCAGACAGCATAGCCGTCGCCGCGAGTCCCAGCATAACCCGTTTCATTTCAACTGCCCTCAAATATCATTTTTGTTTGCGCCAGTGTCCGGCCCGGGCCTGCGAAAGTCAATTGAATTGGCCGGGTGGGGGATGTGTTGGCTGCAACCGTGGCGGATGTGTTACCACAGCCCAACGCCGCCAAGTGCGGTATTGGACCTTTTGACTTTGCCATTGACCTGTGGCAACGACAAAAGAAAGCAGGCAGAGGCCAGGGGGGACAGGACAGAATGCGCCAGTATCACGAGGCTCTTGAACAGATTCTGACCCATGGTGAGGCCAGCTCGGACCGCACCGGAACCGGCACGATTTCCTATTTCGGGATGCAGACCCGCTATCCGCTGGCCGATGGCTTTCCGCTGGTGACCACCAAGAAACTGCATCTGCGCTCTATCATACACGAACTGTTGTGGTTCCTGTCTGGCGACACAAATATCCGATATCTCAAGGAAAACGGCGTCTCAATCTGGGATGAGTGGGCCGATGAGAACGGGGATCTGGGGCCGGTTTACGGCCATCAGTGGCGGCATTTTCCGCGGCTTGAACTGGCCGAGGGCACAACCGGTGACGAGCCGCTGTATCGTGCGGGCAGTGTCGATCAGATTGCAGATCTGGTGCGGATGATCGAAACCTCGCCCGACAGCCGCCGTCTGATCGTCTCTGCCTGGAACCCCGCCGATGTGCCCGACATGGCGCTGCCGCCCTGTCATACGCTGTGGCAGGTGCGGGTGCAGGGACGCAAGATGCATCTGCAGCTATATCAGCGGTCTGCGGACATGTTCCTGGGCGTGCCGTTCAATATCGCCTCTTATGCGCTGCTGCTGAAAATGCTGGCGCATGTCACAGGGTATGAGGCCGGGGATTTTGTTCACACGATCGGGGATGCGCATATCTATTCCAACCACATGGATCAGGTGAAGCTGCAACTGTCACGCACCCCCAAACCGCTGCCGGAGCTGCACATCAAACGGGATGTCCCGTCGATCTTTGACTTCACATATGATGACTTCGAGGTGGTGAACTACGACCCTGATCCGGTGATCAAGGCCCCGGTTGCCGTCTGATCCGGCCGCCTTGTCCCCAGCTGCCTGATGCAGTCTTTTCCGTCACGCCAACCGGCCCCATGACCGGCCCCATGAAAGGTATCTCATGATTACCCTTATCGTTGCACGCGACCAGAACGGCGCGATTGGCAAGGACAACACCATCCCCTGGCACGCGCCCGAAGACCTGAAGTGCTTTCAGCGCGAAACCCTGGGTGGGGCCGTCATCATGGGGCGCAACACCTGGGATAGCCTGCCGTTCAAGCCCTTGAAAAACCGGCTCAATCTTGTGGTGTCATCCGATCCGAACGCAGCAGAGATTGTCTGCCCCAGCATCGAGGCCGCGCTGGCAGAGGCGCGCGCGCAGGGCTATCTGCGGATCTATGGCATTGGTGGGGCAGGGATCTACCGAGAGATGCTGCCGATTGCCGACCGTATGGTCATCACCGAGGTCGACACTGTCGTCGACTCTCCCGACACGCATTTTCCGGCGTTTTCGGCAAGTGAGTGGGCCATCGCGAGTCAGACCGAACTGCGCAGCGAGGCGCCGAACTGCGTTGCGGTGGAATACCTGCGCCGCTGACACGCCCCGATACGGCCAGACACCCCCCGGCGCGCAGCGGCCAATTGTCAAAACAAACAGACCCCGGCAGGCAGCTGTCGGGGTTTTCCATGCTGACAGTGCAAGTCGACCATCAGGCCAAGTCAACCATCAGGAGAGAGCTGCGCCGGGCTGGCCCCCGCCGCAACTGGTGTTCATGTGCTGCGTTATTGCGGGCGAATTTCGGAAGCCATTTGACGACCGTCGCGACCTTCGATCATTTCAAATTCAACTTTCTGGTTGTCCGCAAGGCCGGTCAGGCCAGAACGTTCTACCTGGGAAATATGCACAAAAACGTCTTTTCCGCCGCCTTCGGGCTCAATAAAGCCGTAGCCTTTGGTGGTGTTGAACCATTTCACGGTGCCATTTGCCATGTTCCCGTGTCTCCTTCTCGTTTACTCTTCACCCTCAACACAACGGAATTTTGCGCTGCAGGTTGAACTGGTCGGTCCTGCCGCAGTGTGCTTGCAGAACAGGGCAGGGAATTTGTCCTACCCCGGTTTCAAGTTTTGCACGGGTCATGTAAAAATCAAGCGAAACAGCGCGTTTCTACCGTAAATTGTGCAGAATGCCGCGAAAAAGAGAGGAAAACACCGTGCAGCTCTACGGACTGAAGACCTGTGACACCTGCCGCAAGGCGCTCAAACTGTTGCCAGATGCTACATTTGTAGACGTGCGCGCAGAGGGGGTGCCGGATGATCTCTTGCAGGCGGCGCAGGCTGAATTTGGCGACAAGCTGCTCAACACCCGCTCAACCACATGGCGCGAATTGGGCGAGGCCGAGCGGGCAGGCGACCCGCTTGATCTGATCCGCGCCCATCCCACGCTGATGAAGCGGCCGCTGATCCGTTCCGGTGATGCGCTTTATCTTGGCTGGGACAAGAAAACCCAGGCGGCACTTGGCGTTGGGGCCTGACGTCCCCATCTGATCTGGGTCACAACAAAAGGAGAAGCGCCATGCGCAATGCCGCGCTTGTTTTGGGGATCATTGCCGGGCTGTTTGCCATGGTGGTGGGGTTCTTCGGCTATGGCTATACCACGGCGGTCGAGCATTTCGGAGAGATCGACGGATTTGCGCGGCAGGTCGACAATGTCGGGGAACTGCGCCTGTTGTCGGTGATTTCACCGCTCTTGATCCTTGCTGGTGGTGCAATGGCGCGGGCCAGGGCGCTGTGGGGCGGGGTGCTGATGCTGGTTGGTGCCGGCGGCGTTTATGCGGGTTACGGGCTTGGGTTTTTCACAATCTTCCCGATTTCGATGGCCTGCCTTGCAGGTGTTCTGGCAGTGGCAGCGGGCAAGCCGGACGAGGAAAAGGCGCATTTCTGATCCCGGTCTTTTGGGGCGAGATTCATGAAAAAACGCGGACCGATGGGCCCGCGTTTTTTGTTTTTGCAATGTCGTGTGGGGCGATCAGGCCATCACGGGCTGGGCGCGACGGCTGCGCAGCAGGGCGTCGACAGACAGGGCGCCGGCGCCTTTGATGACAAGGATCGACAAAACAAAGACCCAGAACAGACGCTGATCGAGGATCACCCCATCGGAGAACCGGTCAAACCAGGCGCCAAGGGTTTTGAGGTCAGTGGCGCCGTGGCCGTAGACGTCGGTGAGCGACTGCACCACGACAAAGCCGATCATGCCAAGGGAGGCGAGACGGGTGAACAGGCCGATCACGATCAGCAGCGGCAGGATGAATTCGGCGTAGGTGCCGGCCATCACCACGGCCCATTGGAAGATGCCGAACTGGGACACATCATAGCCCGCGGCTTCCAGTTGCTTGGGGAAGATCTGGCTGTAGGCGCCGATCGAGGGGCTGAAGATACCCAGAACCCCATCGCCCAGTTTGGTCAGGCCCGAGTTCCAGTAGTACACCAGAAGGGTCGCGGCAAAGACAAAGCGGGCACCAAGCGGCAAAAGCCAGGTTCCGGCCCGGTCTACCAGGTCAAAGATCTTATCGTGAAGCGAGACGAGCGCATGCATGGGGGGTCATCCTTTGCTGTCCAGGTGAGTGATTGCACCGCCTTGCAGCAACAGGGCGAGTACGTGGGAAAGGTCAAAATCAGGGTGCTGGGCCTGAATGGTGCTCAGCGCACCCTCCAGCGTGGCGCCGCGGCTCATGGCGTCGATCCAGTCGGCACCACCGGCAGGCAGATGCTGCACCACAGGGTCAAATTCTGGCCGGGTGATGAGGATATCCTGTGCCTCGTGCCGGGGTTTGGGGGCATCCGCTTCGGTGTTGAACCGCCAGATATCAAACAGCGGCCAGGGCGACCGCAGGACCTGCATCGCGGGCGCAAAGGACAGCCGTGCGCCCATCAGCGCCTCGGGTGCCAGCGCGCCCAATTGCGCCGGGTCAACCGGTGTGGCGTCGCCTGCGTGATAGGCCCGGCGCAGGGCAAGGTCGAGCCGCGCCGCATCCGGCAGATAGCCGAGGTGTTTCAGCTGCTCCATCCCGGCGAGGAACTCCGGGAATTCCGCCCCGTAGTGCATCATCAGCGGCGACGACGGTGGGTGCGCCCGCAGGTACAGGCCCGCCAGCCCGTCGAGGTTCTGCTTGCCCAGCAGCTTGCCAATGAGGGGAAAGGCGCTGTGCATCGCTTCGGTGAGAGAGACCGCCACATTGTTGCGATAAACGCTGAAGCGACGCCCGGCAGGCCCACCGGAGGCATCAAGCAACCCCTCTGGCACCGGCTGGTTTGCATCCATCATGGCGCGGGTGAAGTCTGTTTGCGAAACACTCATGCCGGGATGCGCTCCAGCGCGGTGGCGGCACGCGCGGCCTCGGCGGCGAGCACCGGCCATTCCGGCACATCGGTGTCCCATTCCACCAGAACCGGCTTGGGGCCCGATTTGGCCAGCGTATAATCCAGCAGCGCCCAGACCGGATCCACAACCTCAGCGCCGTGGCTGTCGATCAACAGCGGCTTGCCGTGGTCGTCTTCATCCTCGTCATGGCCGCCAAGGTGGATCTCGCCGACCTGATCAAGCGCGAAGGCATCGATATAGCCCTGCGGCGAGAAGTCGAGATTGGTGGCGGAGACAAAGACGTTGTTCACATCCAGAAGCAGGCCACAGCCCGTGCGCCGGGTGATTTCGGCCAGAAACTCGGGCTCAGACCATGTGCTTTCGGCAAAGGCCAGATAGCTGGAGGGATTTTCCAAGAGCATCCGCCGTCCGATGGTGTCCTGCACCTGATTGATATGGTCACAGACCCGCGCAAGCGTTGCGTCGGTATAGGGCAAGGGCAGCAGGTCGTTGTAGAAATGGCTGTCATGGGTGGACCAGGCCAGATGTTCAGAGAAACTCGCAGGATTGAGCCATCCAACCAGATGTTTCAGCCGGGCGAGGTGATCGCGGTCCAGCGCGCCTTCTCCGCCGATGGAGAGGCCGACACCATGAACAGAGATCGCGAATTCCTCGGCCAGATGGCGCAGCTGCGCCAGGGGGCGGCCGCCATCGCCCATGTAGTTTTCCGCATGGATTTCCAGCCAGCGCACGTCGCCTGCATCCGTCAGGATGTCCGCAAAATGCTGCGGTTTGTATCCGACACCAGCGGCGGCAGGGAGGGTTTGAGCGGCGTCCAGCATATCAGTGATCCCGAATGACGTTAGAAATCAATTGGCTGCGCGAAAGGCAAAGGCATGATCCGGGCGCGGTCGCTTGCGATGGGTCAGGCATCTGCACCCGAGGCCGCAATGGCCCATGATGGGCCGGGGCAGAGAGTGCGGTCTGACCAGACACGCTTCGAAGCCGCGCTTCGAAGGGGGAAAGGGAAGCCGGCAGGGCAGTGGCCTGTCCTGCCGGAAGAGCCTGCCGCATCAGACGTGGGTTCTGTGCGGCGGGCTGATGTCTGTCAGGCGAACCTTATGCGGGCAGGTCGCGCTCCAGCGGCTCCAGCGAGCCTTCGCGGGCTGTGCCGTCTGCCATTGCGGGCAGTTCCATGCCTTCGCAGGTGCCTGCGTCAACCAGGGTCCAGGCGTTGCCCTGATAATCAACGGTCGAGGTGCCTGCGCAGGTGGTGCCGGGGCCGGCAGCGCAATCGTTCTGACCCGCCAGGGAGACGCCATAGCATTTCTCTTTGGACTGGGCGGCAGCCGGGGTCACGACAGCAGAGGTCAGTGCGGCAGCGACGGCACCAGCGACGGCGAGGGTTTTTGCAGTGTTGGACATCGGTGTCTTCCTTCTATCAAGTGTAGTTGCGATGGCGTGTTTGTAAGACTGACACTAGCCCAGCCGGGCAAGGCTTTGAATTCACGAGGCTGTGTCTCACGCGGGCGTCAGCAGCTGTGACCGAATATTACAGGCGGCTGGCGGTAATTCCCCTGAAAACATGCCCAAAAAGAAACCGGCCCCGCAAGTGGAGGCCGGTTTGACAGTTAATAGAAGCTGTATTGCGCCGAAATGTTACAGAAGATCCGGCGGGGTCGCTTCGGTCGCGAGGGTCTTTGTTACAGTCTCAAGGCTTTCGACCTTGGTCTGCTTTTCACCCAGTCGACGGACAGAGACGGTGCGCTCTTCCACTTCGCGCGCGCCCACGGCCAGAATCACCGGCACCTTGCCCACGGAATGCTCGCGGACCTTGTAGTTGATCTTTTCGTTGCGCATGTCGGCCTCGGCCCGCACGCCTGCGGCTTTCAGCTGCTCGACCACCTCAAGGACATAGTCATCCGCCTCGGAAGTGATGGAGGCCACAACCACCTGACGCGGCGCCAGCCAGAACGGCAACTTGCCTGCGTGTTCTTCGATCAGGATGCCGATGAAGCGCTCAAAACTGCCAAGGCAGGCACGGTGCAACATGACGGGGCGGTGCTTGGCGCCGTCCTGACCGATAAAGGTCGCCTCCAGACGTTCCGGCAGGTTTGCATCCACCTGCAGGGTGCCGCACTGCCAGTTCCGCCCGATTGCATCGGTGAGGGTGAACTCCAGCTTTGGACCGTAAAAGGCGCCTTCACCTTCGAGGATCTCGAAATCATAACCCGCCGCCTTGCAAGCCTCACCAAGCGCCTGTTCCATGTGGTCCCATGTCTCGTCCGAGCCGATCCGTTTTTCCGGACGGGTGGAGAGCTTGATTGTCCAGTTGTGAAAGCCGAGGTCGGCGTAGACTTTGGACAGAAAGGCGATGAATTTGGCGGTTTCCGAGGTGATCTGATCCTCGGCGCAGAAGATGTGACCATCGTCCTGCGTAAAGCCGCGGACCCGCATGATGCCATGCAGCGCGCCCGAGGGCTCATAGCGGGCGCAGGACCCGAATTCGGCCATGCGCAGCGGCAGATCGCGGTAGGATTTCAGACCCTGATTGAACACCTGCACGTGGCAGGGGCAGTTCATCGGCTTCAGCGCGTTCACCGCCTTTTCGCGGGCGTGATCCTCGTCCACCTCAACGATGAACATGTTTTCCTGGTATTTGTCCCAGTGGCCGGATTTTTCCCACAGCTTGCGATCCACCACCTGCGGGGTGTTCACCTCGACATAGCCGTCACGGTCCTGCATGCGGCGCATGTAGTCCTGCAGCTGTGTGTAGATGCGCCAGCCATTGGGGTGCCAGAACACCTGACCGGGGGCCTCTTCCTGCATGTGGAACAGACCCATTTCCTTGCCCAGCTTGCGGTGGTCGCGCTTGGCGGCCTCTTCCAGCATGGTCAGATGCGCCTTCAGCTTTTCCTTGCCGGTGAAGGCCACGCCGTAGATCCGCTGCAGCATGGCGCGGTCGCTGTCACCACGCCAGTAGGCGCCTGCGATGGACATCAGTTTGAAGGCATCCCCCGGCACCTGGCCAGTGTGCTGCAGGTGCGGACCGCGGCACAGATCCTGCCAGTCGCCGTGCCAGTACATGCGCAGCGGCTCATCGCCGGGGATGCTCTCGATCAGTTCGACCTTATAGGGTTCATTGTTGTCGGTGTAATGCTGGATCGCGCGGTCGCGTTCCCACACCTCGGTGCGGACTTCATCACGTTTGTTGATGATATCCTTCATCTTTTTCTCGATCGCGCCGAGATCTTCCGGGGTGAAGGGCTCTGCGCGGTCAAAGTCGTAATACCAGCCGTTGTCGATGACCGGGCCGATGGTGACCTTGGTATCGGGCCAGATTTCCTGGACTGCACGGGCCATGATATGAGCAAGATCGTGGCGGATCAGCTCATTGGCCTGCTCTTCGTCCTTCATGGTGTGGATGGCAATGGCGGCGTCGTCGTTGATCGGCCACTGGAGATCCCAGTGCTGATCGTTCACCGTTGCTGAGATCGCCTTTTTGCCCAGCGAGGTGGAGATGGAGGCCGCGACTTCGGCAGGGGTGATACCTGCGTCATAGGATCGTGCATTGCCATCGGGGAAGGTGAGAGAGATCTGGGCCATATCGGCTGCTCCTCGTCGGTTTGGCGCCCACTGAACGCCCGGTTGCGGGTAATATGTGTTCCGCCCGTTTGGCAGGGGTGTGCGGGCCTGTCAAGCAGGCGAGGGGCCAGCCCCTCGCGCTCCCCGGGATATTTTTTGCCAGAAGATGAGATCCCTGGATCAGGGGGCGGGTGCGGGGACGCCTTCGCGGATCAGGGCAGAGTAGTCTTGCGTAATGCCCTGGGCCTGCGCCTTGGCGGTGATGCTGCCGCGCTCGCGCAGCTCTTCGGTGCTGTAGCCTGCCGCCAGAACCCCCTGATCATGGGCGTATTCGGGCAGGTAGCCATTGGCCAGAACGCGCCAGTCCAGCGGGACGTCCTCGACGATGGTGCGGATCATCGTCATCACGACGGTGGTGCAGTTTGAGGTGAGCGAATTATACCATTGCGGCTGCGCGGCCAGCTGGTTGGCGGCCTCGACATATTGCAGCAACAGCGCGCGGGCGGTGTCGGGATCGGTGTCGATGCGAAACAGCTGCACGTCCTCGCCACGGGCGTTGGTGCGGGTGCCGACCAGATCTCGTTCATCGGCGGCAACCAGCACCAGCGTGTTGGCCTTGAACAGATCCGCAATGGGAGAGAACCCGCCGCCCACCTGCCTGCGCACCTCGACCGACCAGGCGATCTGGGCCCCATCGGCAAAGCCGAAGCTGACAATCATATGCGCCATCTCGGGCCCGGCCCAATAGGACATGAACAGATCAACCGTCTGCAACTGGCTGAGATCATAGTTGCGGGTCTCCCAGCGGGGGGTGAAGTCCTGCGGCGTCCGCCAGTCGAAATTGCGCACATCTGTCAGCGTCAGCTGGTCGCCCTTGATTTCGCCTGTGACCTGACGGGCCACATCGGGCGACCAGTTTGCCTCTGCCGGTGGGGTCAGCGTGCCCCACCACCAGATCACCGCCGCCAGCGCCAGGCAGAACGTGGCCATCCCGCGCAGCGCGCGCCCCCGGATCACCGCCCAGAGCGTGGCAAGGCCAAGGCCCGCAAAGGCCGCCGCAACCCCCGTGCGCAACGCGCCGTCAAACGGCAGCCGATACCACAGCGCCATTGCCCCCCAGACAGTTGCAAGGATGAGAGTAAGGCCAAGAAGACCAAGCAGAAAAAGGCGCATGAAACGGGGCAAAATACGGATCCTGATAACTGTTCGCGCGCGACCGTACTGGCCCGCCCACAGCGGCGCAAGGCCAAGCGGTGAGCGCGCGCCGGCCCCCGCCATGATCCTCGCCATATTGCCCAACTGTGGTGATTGCGCAAAATCGCTGGCCGTGGCAGATCTGGGGCAACACACCGGCCCCTGCGCAAGGGATGCAGGCCGGAGCCAAGCCCAACGACGGAGACCCCAGATGGCTGAGACCGCATTTCTCGACACCGCAGAAGGCCGCCGCATCGCCTATCACAAGACCGAAGGCACAGGCCCGACCGTGGTCTTTCTGGGCGGGCTCAAATCCGACATGGAAGGCACCAAGGCCATCCACCTCGAGGCCTGGGCCAAGGCGCGCGGTCAGGCGTTTTTGCGGTTTGACTATTCCGGCCACGGCGAAAGCTCTGGCCAGTTCGAGGAGGGCTGCATTGGCGACTGGCACGAGGACACGCTCGCTGCGGTCGGGGCGCTGACCACCGGGCAGATTGTCCCGGTGGGCTCTTCCATGGGGGGGTGGCAGGCGCTTTTGCTGGCGCGCGCCCTGCCTGAGCGGATCGCCGGGCTGGTCACGATCGCAGCCGCTCCGGATTTTACCGAGGATGGCTATTGGGCCAATTTCTCGGATGAGCAAAAGGCCGATCTGGAGCGCCTGGGCCGGGTGGAGCTGCCCAGCGATTATATGGAGCCCTACATCGTGACCAAACGCATGGTGGAAAACGGGCGCGAAAACCTCGTGCTGCGCTCTGAGCTGGCGTTGCCGTTCCCGGTGCGCTGCCTGCAGGGTACGGCGGATACGGCTGTCAGCACCGAAACCGCGCTGCGCCTGATGGATCACGCCACCTGCGACGACATGCGCCTGACATTGGTCAAGGACGCCGACCACCGGTTCTCTGATCCGACCTGCCTGGCTTTGATCGAACAGGCGGTCGAGGATGTGCTTGACGCCTGAGCGCGGGGCTATCTGCGAGGTATCAAATCGCGTAAGACTGAAACGGTGGGGCAGGGCGCATTGACCTGCCCGCGCATGGGTTTGATTTGAGTGGTTTTGGCCCCGTCTGCGCGGGATCGAACCGTTGGATCCGGCCGGGCCCTGTTGGGGGCGTGGCATGGGCACATCGGTGCGGCGCAAGGTGTGGCCTGAAAAAGTATGGCCTGAAAAGGAATGGAGCAGAGCGGATGGAGCAGCGTGTCAGTCTCATCACCCTGGGTGTCCCCAACGTGGCCGAGGCCGCAGGGTTTTACGAACAACTCGGCTGGCGCCGCGCCGACAGTCCCGATGGGGTGGTGGCCTTTGATCTGATTTCGCAGACACTCGGTCTTTATCCGCTGGAGGCACTGGCCGAAGATATCGGCCTGCCGGTGTCGGAACTGGGCCATGGCGCAATGACACTCAGCTACAATACCCGCACGGTAGAAGAGGTCGCAGCCCTGCTGGACAAGGCCGAAGCAGCAGGCGCGACCATCCTGCGCCCGGCCGGAGAGGTGTTCTGGGGCGGCACCATCGGCTATTTCCGCGCGCCCGACGGCCATATCTGGGAAATCGCCCACAATCCGTTTTCACCACTCGCAGAAAATGGCGCCTTTCGCTGGAATGGTTATGACAGCTGAGGCGCAGACCGGAGAAGGCCCTGCCGCAGCCGGGCTGGGCGAGCCACTGGTGATGATCCCCGGTATATTCGGGGACGCGGTGCTGTTTGGCCCCCAGATGCGGGCCCTGTCCGGGGTGTTGCCGGTCATGGTTGCGCCGCCGCTGGGCGGAGAGCGGGTCGAGACGATCGCCCGCCATCTGCTGGACCAGCTACCGCCGCGATTTGCCCTGCTGGGACATGGGCTTGGTGGGGTGGTCGCAATGGAGATCATCCGGCGCGCGCCAGAGCGTGTGGCAAGGCTCTGTCTGATGTCGACCACGCCGCTGCCGGATACCCCCGATCAGGCGGCCGCGCGTGAGCCGCAGATCATCGCCGCCCGCACCGGCCGGCTGGAAGAGGCCTTGCGCGCCTGTCTGCCTGCTGATGCCTTGGGGGCAGGGGCGCACCCGTCGATCCTGACGTCTCTTTACGAACAGGGGCTGATGCTGGGAGAGGCGTTTTTCATCACCCGCAGCCGCGCCATGCAGCGGCGCAGCGATCAGCAGGCCAGCCTGCGGCGCTATCGCGGGCCGACGCTGGCGCTTTGCGGGGGGGCGGATCCGATCACCCCGCCCATGCGCCATGAGTTTATCGCCAACATGATGCCCAACGCCCGCCTTCAGGTGATCGAGGGCGCGGGCCACCTGCCAACGCTGGAAGCGCCGCAGGAGGTGACGACCGCGCTGGCCCATTGGTTGGCCGCACCTTTGGAGGATGCGGATATGCGCGCCGCTGCAGCCGGGGCACAGAAGGTATCAGAGGAAAAAACTGACCCACCGGCGACCAAGGCGCCGCTGCCACCGCTGACGCTGACCAATCCGCTGTGATCCTGTCACGCAGGAGGCACGCGCCAGCGCCTAACGCAACAGCGCGTCCCGTGCTTTCTTGCTCAGCACCTCGGCCTCTGCCACCGGTGCGCCGCTCTCGACGTCGAAAAACGGCGTCTCGCGCCAGCGCCCGGACAGGCGCGAGGTGATCATCCGCGTCACGATGCCAAATGCCATCCGACCCGCGCCCTTGCTGCGCGGGGGTTGACCGGGGCGCGAGATAAACGCCTTGGCGCGCACCTTGCCCAGCGTTGCGGGATCGGTGAACAGATGGCTGTTCAGCCCGACAAATGGCAGGCCGGGTTTGCCCAACGTGTTGCCGATGGGGGTGCCGCAGCATCCGGCATACCAACGCATCAGCCCTCGCGGGCTCAGCCGCAGCAGGCGCAGATTGTCGGCGCCCTGAGTGATGTGCAGCCCGTCGGGTGTGGTCTGGAACAGGTCCACCGGGTGAGGGGCGGGATCGCGTTGGGTCAGGTGAATTTCGGCCGCGCGGCAATCGGCACAGAAACACTGCACCCGCGTGCCCGCCTTGCGCGCTGCAACAGAGAGATGGCCCTGCACCTCCCCGCATTTACAGGAAAACGTCAGACCATCTGCCATTTTTGTTCCTATCTCTTGCCTTGGGCGTCATACCCATATCCCGGCCCGCATCCCGGCCCTGGCCCCACGGGGGGATCTGCCGCCATGCGGCGCCAATGGGCGCGCTTAGCTTGCGGCCTTGGCCCGTTTTGCGGCGGGTTTCTTGGCGGTGCGGGCATTGGCGTTCATGAACTCGATCACCAGCGGGCGGATATTGTCGCGCCAGCTGCGGCCCGCAAAGATGCCGTAGTGGCCTGCGCCGGGCTCCACATGGCTGGCTTTCTTTTCCTCCGGCAGGCCGGTGCACAGATCCAGCGCAGCGATGCATTGTCCGGGCGCAGAGATATCATCATTGGCGCCCTCGACAGTCTTGACCGCCACATCGGTGATCTTGCCGATATCGACCTTATGCCCCGCGACGACAAATTCATTGCGGGCAATCTCGCCGCCCTTGAACACGCGTTCAACGGTGGACAGGTAGAACTCTGCGGTCATGTCCATCACCGCGAGATATTCATCGTAAAAACGGTTGTGCGCGTCGTGGTCCGAGGCTTCCCCACGGCTCACCCGCAGGATCTGGTCCATGAACGCTTTGGAATGGCGTTCGCCGTTCATCGACATGAAAGAGCTCAGCTGCAGCAGGCCGGGATAGACCTTGCGGCCCACGCCCTTGTATTTGAAGCCCACGCGCTGGATCATCGTCTCTTCCAACTGGCCCATGGTCACGCGGCGGCCAAAATCGGTCACATCGGTGGGGGTCGCGTCCGGGTCAACCGGCCCGCCGATCAGCGTCAGCGAAGACGGCTGCGCCGCTGGATCCTGCTCTGCCAGATAGGCGGTCGCCGCCAGCGTCAGCGGGGCCGGCTGGCAGACAGCGATCACATGGGTTTCGGGCCCCATTTCGCGCATGAAATCAACAAGGTACAGCGTGTAGTCTTCGATGTCGAACTTGCCTTCGGACACCGGGATGTCGCGCGCATTGTGCCAGTCGGTGACATAGACCTCGCAGTTTTCGATCAGGCTCTTGACGGTTGAGCGCAAGAGCGTCGCGTAATGGCCGGACATCGGCGCCACCAAAAGAACCTTGCGCGGCTGCTCGGCGCGGCCTGCGACACGGAAATGGATCAGGTCGCCAAAGGCGCGTTCCACCACAGTGTCGATTTCGACCACGTGATCCCGACCGTCCGCGCAGGTAACGGTGCGAATGCCCCAGTCGGGTTTGACCACCATCCGCTGAAAGCTGCGTTCGGTGACTTCGCCCCATGCGGCCATCCAGCTCAGCGCCGGGTTCGGCAGCGCGGCAAAGGCCGGGACCGACGCCATCGACAGCGCGGTTGCCCCCAACCATTGGTTGGTGTTGCGCATGGTTTCCATCAGATCGTAGGACATCATGTAACGCATGTGTCTGCCTCTTCATTGAGCGGTCCGTCGGACCTGATCCCCATTAAACGTGCGGTTGTGTCACAACCCATCGGACGTTTCGTCTCTTTGTCGTAAGATGGTGCAAAGGTATTCTGCACAGCAGAAAGGTTACGGGGGATTTATTAAGATGACAACAAGTGACGGTGCCGGGACGATAGTGTCACCAGAACACCTTGAACGAATTAAACAAAATATGGAGCAGGTTGAGCAACTTTCAAAACGCCTGGTGGAAGTTCTGGCTCAGAAAAAACCTCACCCCCCCTCTCTGGACGGTCCGAATCAAGAGCTTTTTGCACGCGCAGCAACGGCCTATTGGTCTGAAATGGTCAAAAATCCGGCCAAGCTGCTCGAAAATCAGGTGGCTTACTGGGGGCAGGCGGTGGTGAATTTCGCCGAAGCCCAGGCTCTTCTGGCCAAGCAGATGGAGCAGATGACAGGTGAAGACAGCGACGCCGAGACCCCCAAATCCAAACCGGGTGATCGCCGCTTTGCCAATCCGATGTGGGACACCAACCCGTATTTCCATTTCATCAAACAGCAATATCTGACCAACGCCGAAGCCATCCAGAGCGCGGTGGCCGAGATCGACAACCTCGAAGACATCGACAAACGCCGGGTGCGCTATTTTGCGGATCAGATCGTGCAGATGATGGCGCCGACCAATTTCCTCGCAACCAACCCCGATGCGCTGGAAAAGGCGGTGGAGACCGAAGGCAAGTCGCTGATCCAGGGGCTGGAGAACCTTGTTGCGGATCTAGAGGCCAATGACGGCGAACTGGTTGTACGGCTTGCGGATGAAACCGCCTTTGAAATCGGGCGCAACATCGCGACGACACCGGGCGAGGTGGTGTTTCGCAACGAGATGATGGAGCTGATCCAGTACCGGCCCACCACCGAAACCGTGCATGAAACCCCGATTGTTCTGTTCCCGCCCTGGATCAACAAGTTCTACATCCTCGATCTCAAGGCGCAGAACAGCCTGATCAAATGGGTGACAGAGCAGGGCTATACGCTGTTTGTGGTGTCCTGGCTCAATCCGGGGCAAGAGCACGCCGATCTTGGCCTTGATGACTATGTTGAAAAGGGGTTCCTGACCGCAATCGACACCGCCAAGTCGATCTGCAAGGTCAAACAGGTCAACGCGGTGGGCTATTGCATTGCGGGCACCACGCTCAGCCTGACGCTGTCGCTGATGAAACAGCGCGGGGATACCTCGGTCAAATCTGCGACGCTCTTTACCGCGCTCACCGATTTTTCCGATCAGGGCGAATTCACTCCGTTCCTGCAGAATGATTTCATCGACGGGATCGAGGAAGAGGTGAACAACAACGGTCTGCTGCGCTCTTATATCATGGCGCGCACCTTCTCCTTCCTGCGCTCCAACGATCTGGTCTACGGCCCGGCCATTCGCAGCTATATGCTGGGAGAGACCCCGCCTGCGTTTGATCTGCTGTACTGGAACGGCGATGGCGCCAATCTGCCGGGGCGTATGGCGATGGAATATCTGCGCGGGCTGTGTCAGCGCAACGAATTCGCAGATGGCGGGTTTGAACTGCTGGGCCACCGTCTGCACCTGCGCGAGGTGACCGTGCCGGTCATGGCGATCACCTGCGAAACCGATCACATCGCCAACTGGAAGGACTGCTATCGCGGCGTGCAGCAGATGGGGTCGCGTTCCAAGACGTTCGTGGTCGCCCAATCCGGCCATATCGCAGGCATCGTGAACCCGCCCAGCCGCAACAAATACGGCCATTACACCAACACCGACCTCAAGGGCGACGCCAACGCCTGGATGGAGGGGGCAACCTTTCACGAAGGCTCGTGGTGGCCCCGCTGGGAGGCCTGGCTCAAGAAACGCTCGGGCAAGCAGGTCACCGCCCGCGAGCCCGGTGATTCGAAACATCCGCCTCTGACACCGGCGCCGGGTGACTATGTTCGGGTCAAGGCGCGTCGCTAGACGGGCCTTCGCCACCTCATGCAAGCCGCTGATATTCCTTGCATCTGAAAAATATTCTGCATTGCAGCAACGAAAACCTTGAAATGCTGCGCTGCAGAAAGCATATTCACCTCATGCGAAGGCGGCGGACCGTCCCGGCCGCGTAACCAGAGGAACAAGTACGATGGCTAAGACCCAAGATTTTACCGCAATGATGAAAGACATGATGGGCGCATTCCCGGTGGACACCACCGCGATGGAAGAGGCGTTCAAATCCACCGCAGCTCTGAACGAGAAACTGTCCAGCGTTGCCCTGGAAGCCGCTGAGAAATCCGCCGAGATTTCCAACAGCTGGGCAAAAGAAACCCTGTCCAAGATGGGCGACATGTCCAAGGCCAAGACAGAGCCTGCAGACTACGCCAAAGCCGCAACCGATTTCGCATCCGCTTCCGCTGAAGTGGCTGCCGAGAATATGGCTGCGTTCGCTGAAGTCGCCAAAAAAGTCCAGATGGACACTGTTGAGCTGCTGATGTCGGCTGGCAAAGACATGTCCGAAGAAGCGTCTGCTGCCGTGAAAAAGGCAACAAACGACGTAACCGCCGCAGCCAAGAAAGCTGCTGCGAAGTAAGCCACGACCGCAAGGAGGCGTTACTCCTCCTCCCTCTTATGTCTCCTTGCACAAGGCGGGGGCAGGCCAAATGGTCTGCCCCTTTTCTTTGTCCTTATTGGGGCATGCCGCCGGGTCAGATGCTGCGCAGCATGGGGCGGGTCTTTGCAGGTGCAGCATTTGTCGCAGGGGCCACCGGGTCTGCGCTCCTCTACGATCACTTGCAGATCACTTGCGCGATCAAATCTTGCGCGGGACGGTGTAGTGCTTCCCTTTTGTTCTGCGCTCGCATAGGCTTTGCTGCAACGCATCATGTCTGGGGAGTAATGACATGTCGGATCAGGACAAACCCTTGTTGATCAAACGATATGCCAGCCGACGGCTCTACAACACCGAAACCAGCGATTACGTAACGCTGGAAGACATCGCAGGCTTCATCCGCGAGGGCCGCGAAGTGCAGATCGTTGATCTGAAATCGGGCGACGACCTGACCCGCCAGTATCTCCTTCAGATCATTGCCGAACACGAAAGCCGTGGGGAAAACATCCTGCCGGTCAATGTGCTCAATGATCTGGTGCGCAGCTATATGGTGCCCGGCGGCGGTGTCATGCCGCAGTTTCTGCAGTCGTCATTCGAGATGCTGCGCGAAAGCCAGGACAAGATGGTCAAGAATATGAACGCGATGAATCCGATGGCACAGATCCCCGGGTTCGAGGCGATCAAGGCCCAGCAAGAGGCCTTTCTGAAGGCCATGACCGGTGGGTTCGCTGGCGGCTGGACCGGCGGCGCAGAGACGGACAAGCCCGAAGCCGACAACGGCGAAGGCGGCGATCTGGATGACATCAAACGCCAGCTGGCCGAGTTGCAGGACAAACTGTCCAAAATGAAATGACCCGCGGGTGAACTGGCGGCGGCGGATACCTGGTCCGCCACCAAAGTCTCAGTCGCATGGCGGGGCGAACCGGCTACAGTTGGGCCTTCGAACTTGGCGGGCGACGACATGCCCGCGCCGCCGATTTGGCGCGGCCACTTGATAGGTGAGCTCATGACCACAGCCCGATCCTCAGCCAACTCCGGCCTCCAGCGGTTTGATGCCATCCCGGAACAGGCGCTTGCCTGGCATCGGGCCGGGCAGGGAGCTGCACTGGCGACAGTGGTGGAAACCTGGGGATCCGCCCCGCGCCGCACCGGCTCCCAGCTTGTCGTGGCTGGCGATGGCCGGATAGAGGGGTCCGTCTCGGGCGGCTGTGTCGAGGGCGCGGTGATCCTTGCCGCGCAGGACGCCATTGCCGATGGCCGTCACCAGTTTCTCGAGTTCGGGGTCAGCGACGAAGACGCCTTTGCCGTCGGGCTGGCCTGCGGCGGCACCATCCGCATCCTTGTTGAACCCGTCGGTGGCTCTTTGTCCGAAACCACTTTGGCGGATCTCGTCGCAGCCCGTGCAGAGCGCCGCGCGGTGAGCTATGTGGTGGATCTCGACACTGGCGCAGGGCGGCTTGATGAAGAGGGCCACACCGACCGCAAGCGCATGGACCGTTCCGGTGTGGAAGAGGACGGCAAGACATTTGTCGCGGTTCACAATCCACCCCTTCGGCTGATTGCAGTGGGGGCCGTGCATATCACCCAGGCGCTGGTGCCGATGGCGCGCATCGCAGGCTATGACCCCGTCATCATCGACCCGCGCGGCGCCTTTGCCTCGCCAGAGCGGTTCCCGGATGAGGTGTTGATCGACGACTGGCCGGACGAGGCGATCGGAGCGATCGGGCTGGATGCGCGCTGCGCCGTTGTCCTGCTGACTCACGACCCGAAAATAGATGACCCCGCACTAGAGACGGCCTTGCGCTCGCAGTGTTTCTATATCGGTGCCCTTGGATCCAGCCGCACCCATGCCAAACGGATCACCCGGATGCAGGACGCAGGCTTTGACGCGTCCACGCTGGCACGGATCCACGGCCCAATCGGTCTGGACATCGGGGCCGCCGGCCCCGCCGAAATCGCGGTTTCGATCATAGCAGAGATGACGGCGGTTCTGCGGGGGCGACAGGCGTGATTTTTGGAAAGGTGCCTCTCAATCAGGCGGCGGGCTGCTATCTCGCCCATTCCCTGCAGGGGGCAGAGCATCGCATCGCCAAGGGCACGCGGCTGGCGGCCCCTGATCTCGCTGATCTGGCGGCTGCGGGCCACACAGAGCTGACAGTGGCGCGGCTGGAACGCGGCGATCTCCATGAAGACCGCGCCGCCGAAATGCTGGCACAGGCCCTGCTGCCTGATCCTGCCTCGCTCGGCCTGCGCATCTCCGGTGCCGGGGCTGGGCGGGTCAATCTTCATGCGCTGCATCCCGGTGTGGTGCGGGTCGATGCCAAACGCATTCACGCGTTGAATGCGGTGGATCCGATGATCACCCTTGCAACCGTACCTGATTATCACCGCGCGGATGCAGATGGCATGGTCGCCACTGCCAAGATCATTTCCTACGCGGTGCCGGAAACCGCCCTGCAAGCTGCGACACAGGATGTGGCGGGCGCGATCCGCCTGGCGCCTGTGACCTGCGCGCGCGCCACCTTGATCGAAACCCGCATCAGCGCAGAAACGCCCCCGGACAAGGGGCGCGCTGCAATGGTCGGCCGGCTCGACCGGTTCGGCATGGCACTGGCCCCGCGCAAGGTCGTGCCCCACCGCGAGGCGGATCTGGCCGCAGCCCTGCGCGACGCCGCCGCACAGGTGCCGCGCTCTGATCTGATCATGGTGCTTACGGGGTCTGCGACCTCCGATCCCCTTGATGTGGCACCCGCCGCTGTGCGCGCGGCCGGTGGCAAGGTGCTGCGCTTTGGCATGCCGGTGGACCCCGGCAACCTGCTGTTCCTGGGAGAGCTGTCTGGCCGCCCGGTTCTGGGTCTGCCGGGCTGTGCCCGCTCGCCTGCGCTCAACGGGGCGGATTGGGTGCTGGAACGGCTTGTCTGCGGGATCGATGTCAGCAGTGCCGACATTGCCGCGATGGGCGTTGGGGGCCTGCTGAAGGAAATCCCCACACGCCCCCGCCCACGCCGCAGCGACGCGCAATAGCCGCGAATACCTTTGCGGCAATTGCTGCATCCGCACGCTACCATGCCGCGCCTGCATCCCCTTCGGCCACCGCCCTGCTGTGGTCTGACGCGGGCCGCGCAGGCAGAAAAAGGCCAACCGGCGGGCTTTTGCGACTTTAGTCCAAACGATGCGAATAATGCTTCGCGCCAGCAACTTTGCCGTGCTTAACTTCTGCCAGCGAGTTCACGCGAGCCAAGGGAGGAGTAGATGGTGAAAGTCACAATGACCGTAAACGGTCGGACTGCCAGCGGAGAGGTCGAGGGGCGCACGCTGCTGTCCGGCTTCCTGCGAGAAGAGTTGGGCCTGACCGGCACCCATGTGGGCTGCGACACCAGCCAATGCGGCGCCTGTGTCGTCCATGTGGATGGCAAGGCGGTGAAGTCCTGCACCATGCTGGCAGCCGAGGCTGACGGCGCAGAGATCGCCACCATCGAAGGGCAGGCCGCCCCGGATGGCACGCTCAACGTTATTCAGCAGGCGTTTCAGGATCACCACGGGCTGCAGTGCGGGTTTTGCACACCGGGCATGGTGATGTCTGCGGCCGCCCTTTTGAAGGACAACCCCAAACCCAGCGAACAGGAGATCCGCGAGTATCTCGAAGGCAACCTGTGCCGCTGCACCGGCTACCACAATATCGTCAAGGCGATCATGGCGGCTTCGGGTCAGGATGTATCTGCCGTCGCGGCAGAGTAACGCCGCAGCTGCGGTGCAAACCATCCCCACGCGACAGACCACCCCACCCAGAAAACGACAATCGGGGCGGCTGGCAGATCGGGATGGCGCAGCTGCATGCGACCCGTTTCAGAACCAAAGCATGACCAAGAGGTCTGCCCAGTGGCGGACCGTCCAGGGAGGAGAATTGGACAATGCCCAAGGACAGCGGCATCGGCGCCAGCCCAAAACGGCGCGAAGACGTGAGGTTCCTGACCGGAACCGGCAATTACACAGATGACATCAACCTCAACGGCCAGGCCTATGTGCATTTCCTGCGCTCGGATGTGGCCCATGGCCGGCTTGTTTCGGTCGACACCTCAGATGCCGCCGCCATGCCCGGCGTGGTGCGCATTTTCACCGGTGCCGATTTCGAAGGCGTCGGCGGTCTGCCCTGCGGCTGGCAGGTGACCGACCGCTTTGGCGAGGTGATGCAGGAACCGGCCCACCCGGTGCTGGCCCAGGGCAAGGTGCGCCATGTGGGCGACCCCATCGCTGCGGTTGTGGCCGACACGCCCGAACAGGCGCGTGACGCAGCCGAAGCCATTGCCGTTGAAATGGAAGAGCTGCCCGCCGTCATCAACATGAAAGAGGCGGTCAAGGACGGCGCCACCAAGGTGCATGACGATCTGACCTCAAACCTTTGTTATGACTGGGGATTTGTCGAGGAAAACCGCGAGGCGGTAGACAAGGCCATTCAGGACGCCGCCCATGTCACCACGCTGGAGCTGGTCAACAACCGTCTGGTCGCAAACCCGATGGAGCCGCGCGTTGCGGTGGGGGATTTCAATCGCGCCACGGGGGAGAGCACGCTTTACACCACTTCGCAGAACCCCCATGTGATCCGCCTTCTGATGGGGGCCTTTGTGTTGGGCATCCCCGAACATAAACTGCGCGTGGTGGCGCCCGATGTGGGTGGGGGCTTTGGCTCCAAGATCTTCCACTACGCGGAAGAGGCCTTCTGTACCTTTGCTGCCAAGGCGCTGAACCGGGCGGTAAAATGGACCTCATCGCGGTCCGAGGCCTTCATGTCCGACGCCCACGGCCGTGACCATGTGACCAAGATCGAACTGGCGCTGGATGCGGACAACAACTTTACGGCGCTGCGCACCGAGACCTACGCCAATATGGGGGCTTATCTGTCGACATTCGCGCCTTCGGTTCCGACCTGGCTGCATGGCACGCTGATGGCGGGCAACTACAAGACGCCGCTGATCTATGTGAACGTGAAGGCGGTGTTCACCAATACCGTTGCCGTTGACGCCTATCGCGGTGCCGGCCGGCCAGAGGCGACCTATCAGCTGGAGCGCGTCATCGACAAGGCCGCGCGCGAGTTGGGTGTGGATCCGATTGCGCTGCGCCGCCAGAACTTCATCACCGAATTCCCCTATGCCACGCCGGTTGCGGTGGAATATGACACCGGTGACTATGTGGCGACGATGGACAAGCTGGAAGAGATCGCCGATCTCAGCGGCTTTGCCGCGCGCCGCGCCGCCAGCGAGGCCAAGGGCAAGCTGCGCGGGCTTGGCGTCAACTGCTATATCGAGGCCTGCGGCATTGCGCCGTCGAACCTCGTGGGTCAGCTGGGCGCCCGTGCAGGCCTTTATGAAAGCGCAACGGTGCGGGTCAACGCCACCGGCGGCATCGTCGTCATGACCGGCAGCCACAGCCACGGGCAGGGTCACGAGACATCCTTCCCGCAGGTGATTGCCGATATGATCGGCATCCCCGAGGATATGGTCGAGATCGAACATGGCGATACCGCCAATACGCCGATGGGCATGGGCACCTATGGCTCGCGTTCGCTGGCGGTGGGCGGCTCTGCCATGGTGCGCGCGACCGAAAAGATCATCGCCAAGGCCAAGAAGATCGCCGCCCATATCCTGGAGGCCTCGGATGCGGATATCGAGCTGAAAGACGGTCAGTTCACCGTTGCCGGCACAGATAAATCGCTGGCCTGGGGGGATGTGACCCTTGCGGCCTATGTGCCGCATAATTACCCGCTGGAGGATATCGAGCCGGGGCTGGAGGAAACCGCCTTTTACGATCCGGCGAACTTCACCTACCCGTCAGGCGCCTATGCCTGCGAGGTAGAGGTCGATCCGGATACCGGCAAGGTCACCATCGAAAGCTTTGCGGCGGCCGATGACTTTGGCAATATCGTCAACCCGATGATTGTCGACGGCCAGGTTCATGGGGGCATTGGTCAGGGCATTGGTCAGGCGCTCCTTGAGGGCTGCGTTTATGACGAGGACGGTCAGCTGCTGTCGGCCTCATTCATGGATTACGCCATGCCGCGTGCCGATGATCTGCCGTTTTACAAGGTGGATCACTCATGCCAGACGCCCTGCACCCACAACCCATTGGGCGTGAAGGGCTGCGGTGAGGCTGGCGCCATCGGCACCCCGCCTGCGGTGGTCAACGCCGTGGTGGATGCGCTGCAGTCGGCGGGCAAGGATGTCACCCATATCGACATGCCCCTGAGCCCGGCACGGGTCTGGACGGCGATGAACGGCTAACGGTCATGGGGGCGCTGCCCCCATACCCCCGGAGTATTTTCGGAAAGATGACAGCCGGTCAGCCGGTTTTCGGAAAGGATACGACATGTATGAATTCGAGTTCGAGAAGCCCTCGACCATCGCCGATGCGGTGAAGGCTCTGGGCGAAGAGGACGCGCAGGCCCTGGGTGGGGGGCAGACGCTGATCCCGACGCTGAAACAGCGTCTGGCGATGCCCAGCACCCTGGTCAGCCTCAGCGGTATTGCAGAAATGCGCGGCGTCTGCCCGGATGGTGATGCCATTGCAATCGGTGGCGCAACCACCCACGCAGAGGTCGAAGCTGCAACCGCCGACAGCTATCCGGCCCTGTCTGCGCTGGCGGGGCAGATCGGCGATCCGGCAGTGCGCAATCGCGGCACTATCGGTGGCTCGCTCGCCAATAACGACCCGTCAGCCTGCTATCCGGCCGCGGCGCTGGCCAGTGGGGCCACGATCGTGACCAACACACGCGAGATTGCGGCGGATGACTATTTTCAGGGCCTGTTCACCACCGCGCTGGACGAGGGTGAGATCATCACCAACGTCCGGATGCCGGTGCCACAGGCGGCGCATTACGAGAAATTCGTCCAGCCCGCCTCGCGCTTTGCCCTTGTGGGGGTGTTTGTGGCGCGGTTCGCTGATGGGGTGCGTGTTGCTGTCACTGGCGCCTCTGAGGAGGGGGTGTTTCGCTGGAGCGAGGCCGAGGCGGCGCTTGCGGGGAATTTCGACCCCGCCGCCATCGACGGTCTGAGCGTGGATGCAGAGGGCATGATCGGTGATCTGCACGGCACCAAGGCCTACCGCGCCCATCTGGTAGGTGTGATCACCAAACGGGCGGTGGCCGCTGCGGCCTGAACCCAGGACCCGAACCCAAGACCTGAACCCAGGACCTGAACCTGAGTGAGACACAGAAAAACCAGCCCCGGCCAATCGCTGGGGCTGGTTTTTCATGGATCCTGCATGGATCAGGCGCGCAGATAGTCCGACATGGTGTCCAGGAGCGTCTGCGTACGGCCTGAGAGGTTGCGGATTTCGGTTGCAATCACCGCAAAGCCCTTGCCCTGATCGCCAATGCGCGCCGCCTCGATCGAGGCGTTGAAGGCAATCAGCTGGATATGCCGCCCCACGGTTTCGGCATTTTCAATCGCGTCGCGCATCCCCTCGTCCCGGGCGCTGTCGCGGGATTTCTGCTCGTCGAACATGTTCTTGGTCATGTCGATGAGGAAACGTGAGACGATGGGCTCGACCTGATAGAGCGATTGCGACGTCAGTGAGGGCCTGGCTGAAATCCGCTCCAGAAGGCTGGATTTGCCGCCTTCACCGATCACATCGGTAAACGGTTGCAACGCCTGGAGTGAGTTCCTGCGCTGTTCCTCAAGATCGGCAGGCAGTTTATGTTCGGCCTCTTCCAGCAGCCGGTCGAGGCCACGGGTCAGCATGTCATGGGCAGATGTGATGCGGTTGACGGATTGCTCCAACAGGATTGCGCCGTCTTCGGGCGATTGCTGCGCGTCATCGCGGGCCATCAGCACCAGCGCAAGAGACGCGGCCCGGCAGGGGGCAATGGCCATGAAGGCACTGTTCTGAATGTCGGAAAGAGGCTTCATGGGGGCTCCATCTTCTGTCGGTCGTGGTGTCGGCTGCAGCCGATCTGCCCCAAAGGAGCTAGGGCCTGGACGTAAAGAAAACGTGAGCGTGCCATGTATCTATTGGATAAATTGCCTCTTTTTTGAGCGGGCAGCAGCGGGGCAGTGGCCGACCCATCAGACTGGCGCGGCGGGATCTGGTTTGCTTGGGGGCGCAAACGCAAAACACCCCCGCACGGATCAGGTGCGAGGGTGTCGGCTGTCCGGCCTGTGGCGCGGATTATTTCTGGGGCAGCGGCGCGATCATCATGATCATCTGGCGGCCTTCCATCTTGGGCATGTTTTCGACCTTGCCCAGTTCCTTGATGTCTTCGGCAACGCGCAAAAGCAGGTCACGGCCCAGGTTCTGGTGGGCCATTTCGCGACCACGGAACCGCAGGGTGACTTTGACCTTGTCACCGTTTTCAAGGAACTTGAAAACGTTCTTCATCTTGACCTGATAGTCATGGGTATCCGTGTTCGGACGGAACTTGACCTCTTTGACCTCGATGATCTTCTGCTTCTTGCGTGCTTCGCTTTCCCGCTTCTGCTGTTCATACTTGAACTTGCCGTAGTCCATGATCTTGCAGACGGGCGGGTTTGCGTTGGGCGAGATTTCTACCAGGTCAAGACCGGCTTCTTCTGCCAGTTGCATTGCCTTGGCAGGGTGCACCACCCCGACATTTTCCCCGTCGGCGCCGATCAGGCGAATTTCAGGAGCACGGATTTTTTCGTTCGTGCGCGGGCCGGTATCGCGTTGCGGCGGCGCATTATGAGGTCTGCGGGCTATGACGTCTATCCTTCTGTCACTTCGGAAAAGTGCCCGGAAAATAACGTCCCCGGGCCAGCGATTCAAGTCAAATGCGGGTATGACCGCCCCCACCGGGCATTTCAAGGTTTCTTTGGGACACAAGGGGAACTTGTGCGCTGATTTCGCGTTTCTGTCATGTTGTCTGCGCCCGGTCGGCGGAAAATCTGCCACGATCAGCGGGGCTTGGCCGATGAGGCGGGGGGCGGATTTCTCCCCCTTGTTGTTGCGCAGGTCAGGGGCCAAGTGCAGGGCACAGTTATTCCGACAGGAAACCAGAAGGAGAATGACCATGAAACCGATCGTCGTAGCACTTGGCGTGGGCGCCCTTGCCTTGGGTGGATATGTCTATGTCTCCTCCCAGCAGGCCGATGACATCACCGCAGCGCCAGAGCAGGTCAACGAGGCCCCCGCCGAGATCGTCGCGCAGGAGCCGCTTGCCACGGATGACACCACCATCACCCAAGAGCTGGAGCAGACGCTGAACAACGCAGCCGATGCCGCCGCTGATGCCGGGGCCGAGGTACAGGAACAGGCCGAAGCGCTTGCCGATAATGTGGCGGATGCGGTCAATGACGCTGTTGCGGGGGCGGTCTCTTCTGCCAATGACGCGGCGGCGGCTGTTGCCGAAAGCGTCGAGAACACCGCCAGCGGCATTGCCGAGGGCGTCAGCAACAGCGCAAACCTCGCAGAAACCACGCTGAGCGATCAGGCAGAGGCAGCGCAGGACAGCGCAAACGCCCTGAGCGAAGAGCTGGCAGAAGGGGCATCGGATGCCGCCAATGCAGCCACGGCAGAGGCCGGAGCCGCAGTTGACGCAGGCGCCGGGGCGGTTGCCGAGGGGATCGAAGCCGCAGGTGAGGCCGTCACCGGCGCTGCCGATACCGCTGCTGATGCGCTGAGCGAGGGGGCCGAGACCGCATCTGATGCCGCCAGCGCGGCGGCCGCAGATACACCGGTGGCAGAGCTGAGCGATGCGGACAAGAAAACCCTGCTGAGCCCAGAAGGCTTTGATTTTGACAAAGTGGCAGAGATGATCGACGCCTCTGCGCTGGACGCAGGCCAAAAAGCGCTGCTGACAACCACGCTGGATCAGGTGCGCAACAACCCGGCCCTGCTGGAGCAGACCCTGACCCGCATTCAGGAAGCGCTGGGTCTGAAGTAACAGCGCCCGTCAGCGCCCCCGGAACGAACATCCAGAAACGAAGAAACCCCCGCCAATCCGGCGGGGGTTTTGCTGTCTTGTCCGTTGTCTGACCGAGATCAGTCGAGGAAGGCCTTTTCCACCACGAAATGCGCAGGCTTGGAATTTGCGCCTTCTTCCAGACCATAGGTGTTTTCAAACAGGTCCTTCAGTTCCAGGTTGAACGCGAGGTTGCCGCAGATCATGGCGCGGTCGCTTTCCGGGTTCAGCGGCGGCACGCCGAGATCGGCAAAGGCCTCGCCCGAGCGCATCAGGTCGGTGATGCGGCCCATCTTGGCGCTCTCTTCGCGGGTGGTGGTCGGGTAGTATTTGATCTTCTTCCAGAAGCCTTCGCCGATCAGCTCGTTCAGCAGCTCGTCATCTTTCAGGCTTTCGATCAGTTCGCGGCCATAGGTCAGCTCACCGGCCTCGCGGCAGGTGTGGGTGATGATGACCTCGTCGTAATCTTCATAGGTCTGCGGCTCGCGCAGGAGCGACGCAAAGGGGGCAAAGCCGGTGCCGGTGGCAAAGAACCAGATCCGCTTGCCGGGCAGCAGGGCATCATGCACCAGCGTGCCGACGGGTTTGGGGCGCAGGATGATTTCATCGCCCACCTTGATGTGCTGCAGCTTGGAGGTCAGCGGACCGTCCTGCACCTTGATCGAGTAGAATTCCATTTCCTCGTCCCAGGAGGGCGACGCGATGGAATAGGCGCGCAACAGCGGCTTTTGCTTGCCGGTCTTGGGATCAGGGTCGTTCATCAGGCCGATCATCACGAACTCACCCGAACGGAACCGCAGCGACGCGGGGCGGGTGCAGCGGAACGAAAACAGGCGGTCGGTCCAGTGCTTCACCTCGGTCACGGTCTGTGCGTCGGGCAGCGCGGGGGTGGCTTTGGCGGGCTTCTGGTCGGTTGCTGTGTCGGTCACGGAGGTCATCTCATTCATCGGTTGCACTGCCGGAGGAGTAGCCGGCACCTCTGATTAGTCTTTGATACATGTCAGGAAAACCCCTGTTTTGTGAAACCGGCCCCGCGCTTTTTGCAACAGGACCGGCGTCAGGGTCAGGTTTCGCTGGTTTTCCCGGGCTCGGGGTCCGGCTGGCTCAGGCGTGATTGGAGGTCGCGCGCATGCGGGCCTGGTAGTTGTGGCTCTGCCAGTTGGCGCGGAACTGCCACTGGTCTTCGGGCTGACGGGCGGCCAGCTCGTCAGAGATTTCCACCTCATCAAACCCGGTGCGGCGCGCCATCGCGTATTGGTCGGAAATCACATGACCCTTGGCGCGCAGGCGGCCCTTGTAGCCGATGAGGCGCAGATGCCGGGCGATGGTAAAGCCGCGACCATCCGCAAAGGAGGGAAAGTCGACGCGGATCATCTCGATCCCGTCCAGCTTGCCTTCCAGGGTGCGCGGATCGGTGTCAGACGCCAGATCCAGCACATTTGCGCCGTCAAAGCCTGCGTCCCAGGTTTCAGGGCCAAAGCCCTCGTCGGTGATGATGACAGTCATCTCTCAAGCTCCTGTGCGGACGAATTTGCCATCCACCACGTGGATGCCGCATTCTTCCTTGTTCTGGTTGCGCCAGCGACCGGCGCGGGGATCTTCGCCTTCGGCGACCGGGCTGGTGCAGGGGGCACAGCCGATCGACGGATAGCCCTTTGCCACAAGCGGGTGCCGGGGCAGGCGGTTTTCAGTCATGTAGGCGCGCACATCATCGGGCGCCCAATGGGCCAGCGGGTTCACCTTGATGCGACCGGTGCCGTCTTCGACCTCAAAGAAGTCAAGCGCGGCGCGGGTGCCGGACTGGAAGCGCTTGCGCCCCGTGATCCAGCCATCAAAGCCAGCCAGTGCCTTTTGCAGGGGCACCGTCTTGCGCAGGGCACAGCAGGCGTCGGTGTCCGAGAACCGCAGCGCGCCATAGGGGTCTTTTTCGGCAATGTCATCGGCCTTGATGACCTGAACATTGCGCAGCCCCAGACGTTCGCTCACCTCTTGCTGGTAGACCAGCGTTTCGGTGAACAGCAATTCGGTGTCCACAAACAGCACCGGCGTCATCTTGTCCGCCAGCGCCGCCATGTGCAGCAGCACCACCGATTCCGCCCCAAAGGACGACACCAGCGCAATGTTGCCCGCATCATTCAACGCAGCTTCCATCACGGCGGTGGCCGAATGGTGTTTGTAGCGGGCGTTCAGCTCGGCAACCTTTTCGACCAGATCCCGGTCGGTCTCGGTTACGGAGCCCGGACCCGCTGTCGGGGCCTGGTCAAATCCAACCATGGGTCAGGCCACCTTTTTTTCGGACGCCGGATAGAGCGCTGCCTTGAAGGGATCCATGCCAACGCGGCGATAGGTCTCCAGGAAGGTCTCTTCCTCGGTTTCGCGGATGTCCAGATAGGTCAGAACGATGCGTTCTACCGCCGGGACGATTTCGTCATAGGCAAAGCCGGGACCGGTGCGGGTGCCGATGGCAGCGGTTTCGGTGGCATCGCCGCCCAGTGTGATCTGGTAGTTTTCCACACCTGCACGGTCGAGACCCAGAATACCGATGTGACCGACGTGGTGGTGGCCACAGGCGTTGATGCAGCCCGAGATCTTGATCTGCAGGTGGCCCACGTCATGCTCCAGCTTCAGATCGTCAAAGCGGGTGGCGATTTCCTGAGCGACCGGGATCGAGCGGGCAGTTGCCAGCGCGCAGTAATCCATGCCGGGGCAGGCGATGATGTCGGAGATCAGGCCGATATTGGCGGTGGCCAGACCGTGTTCCTTCAGCCGGGCATGGATCGCGGGCAGGTCGTTTTGATGGACATGCGGCAGGATCACATTCTGCTCGTGGCTGATGCGCAGTTCGCCATAGCCGTACTCTTCGGCCAGATCTGCCATCACGCGCATCTGCTCGGCGGTGGCGTCGCCGGGCGTCTGGCCGTGGGCCTTGATCGAGATGGTGACAATGCTGTGGTTGGCCGCCTTATGCGCGGTCAGGTTGGTGTCTGCCCAGGCGCGGAAAACCGGATCGGTCTGATAGGCGGCCTCATAGGCGTCGGTGCCGCCAGAGCGGAAGGCGGGGTTTGCGAAATGGGCCTTGATCTCTTCGAACAGGGCCAGATCGGCGCCACCAAAGGTTGGGCGCACCAGCGCAAAGCGCTCTTCGGTCAGCTCGCGGATCTTGTCGAGGCCCAGCTCATGCACGGTGATCTTGATGCGCGCCTTGTATTTGTTGTCGCGACGACCGTGCTGGTTCCAGACTGAAACCACGGATTCGATATAGGGCAGCAGGTCGTCCTGGCTGACAAAATCGTTCAGAACCTTGCCGATCATCGGCGTACGGCCAAGACCACCGCCCACAAGGATCTGATAGCCGGTCTCACCCGCGTCATTGCGCACGATGCGCACGGCGAGGTCATGGGCCTTGAGAACCGCGCGATCCTTTTCACCGGCAGAGACGGCGATCTTGAACTTGCGGCCCATGAACTGGAATTCCGGGTGATCGGTCGACCACTGACGGATCAGTTCCGCGATCGGGCGGGGGTCTTCGATCTCGTCCGCGGCGGCGCCGGCGAAATGGTCGGCGGTCACGTTGCGGATGGTGTTGCCGGAGGTCTGGATTGCGTGCAGGTTCACCTCTGCCAGCGCGTCCAGCATGTCCGGCACGTCCTTCAGCTTGGGCCAGTTGTACTGGATGTTCTGACGGGTGGTGAAATGGCCATAGCCCTTGTCCCACTTTTCCGCCAGCAGCGCGAGCTGGCGCATCTGGTTGGCCGACAGCGTGCCATAGGGGATCGCAACCCGCAGCATATAGGCGTGCAGCTGCAGATACAGACCGTTCATCAGGCGCAGGGGCTTGAACTCGTCCTCGGTCAGCGAGCCGTCAATGCGGCGCTCGACCTGGGCACGGAACTGGCGGTTGCGCTCTTCCAGGAAGGCAGTGTCGAAGTCGTTGTACTTATACATTGGCTGCGGCCTCCTGTTTGCCGTGGCGGTAGTTCGATGGGCCGGTGCGGCGGAAATCTTCGCGGAAATGGGTGGGCTCGGGGCCGTTGGCGCCTGCCTTGGCGTCGGTCAGGTAGATGCCCACAACGCGCAGCGCGTCCTTTTCGGCTTCGATCAGGCGCAGCTGGGCTTCGGCCTCGTCCTCGATCAGCTCGGCCTGCGACATCTCGCGGGTCCAGCTGTTGTCGGCGGTGTAATAGATCACGTCGCCTTCAAGCAGGTCGTTGGCGGTGATGATTTTCGGCGTAAAGGGGCGGGGCATTATGCGAGCTCCATTTTCAAGTCACTCAGGGCCTGGGCGCTGGCGCGCGGGGCAAGGCCAAGAAAAGTCAGCGCCGGGCCGGTCAGATTGGCCGCGGCAAGATCGGTGGGCAGGCGGTCCAGCGTGGTTTCAATCACCCGCTGATCTGCCCGCGAGGCGTTTTCGACAAGGGTCACGGGGGTTGCGCGATCGGCGCCGTGCATGATCAGGCGGCCCTGCACGAAGCGGGCGGATTTCTTGCCCATGTAGATCGCGGCAACCTCACCGGGGCGGGCCAGTGCGGCCCAGTCGTGATCTGCAAAGCCCTTCATGTCGTGGCCGGTCAGAAACCGCACAGAGGCATTGCGGCCCCGTTGCGTCAGGCTTTGACCGATGGAGGCCACGGCCGCAGAGGCGGCGGTGATGCCCGGCATGATCTGATAGCCGATGCCAGCAGCTTCACAGGCGGTCAGCTCTTCATCGAGACGGCCAAAGACGGTGGGATCGCCGGATTTCAGGCGCAGGACCTTTTTGCCGGTGCGGGCATGGGCCACCATGCGGGCGCAGATCTCTTCTTGGCTGACCTGCGGTCCAAATCCCTCTTTGCCGACGTCTTCCAGCTGCGCCTGCGGCCCGGCAAGAGCCATGATCTCGGCGCTGACCAGACGATCAAAGAGGATCACATCCGCCTCTTGCAGCGCGCGCGCCACTTTGAGGGTCAACAGATCAGGGTCGCCGGGGCCGGAGCCTGCAAAGGCCACTTCGCCCGCAACCAGCCCACAACAGCGCCCGGCCTGCTGGGGCAGGGGCTTGTGGGATGGGGTGGTGATGGGACCGGTCATGTTGGGCCTCGTCTCTGTTGCTGGATGCGCCGGTTTGGGGGCGTTGGGTGTGTTTGACTTGTCCCTAGATATAGGAAATATTCCCTGTTATGCGCTACGTGCTGCGACAAATAAGGAAAATCGTTCCAATCGGTGACGCAATCAGTCTGGTTGGTCCCGAAACAAGGAGAAAACAGGAATGACAGTGCGGATTGACGCCACAGACAGGAAAATCCTGGCAGAGCTGCAACGCGATGCAGGCCAATCGCTGGATGAAATCGCCCGTCGGGTGGGCAGTTCCAAGACCCCGGTGTGGAATCGTATCCGCAAATTGCGCGAGGCAGGCGTCATTGGCCGGCAGACCATGGTGCTGGATGCAGAGTCGCTGGGATTTGAGGCCTGTTTCTTTGTTCTGATCCGCACATCGGAACATGAAGCGGAGTGGCAGGCCAAATTCCTCAAGGCGCTGCGCGACCGCCCCGAAGTGCAGGAGGCGCACCGGCTGGCGGGGGACATCGACTATATCCTGAAGGTGCGGGTCAAGAACGCCCGGGCCTATGATGTTTTCTATCAGGCGCTGATTTCCGAGGTGAAGGTGCACAACGTCACCGCGTTGTTGTCGATGGAGGAAATCAAATCGACCACGCTTTTGCCATTGGAGGCGGTGGCCACCGATTGACGCGGTGGTGAACAGAAGGGGGAACAGAAGGGGGCGCTGCCCCCTCGGCGCGCTGCGCCTCTCCCCCGGAGTATTTTGGGAAAGATGACGGGCGCGGGTGCGCAGGGGGTGCGGTCAAATCCCTTGCATGGGGCGGCGGGCTCTGGGATAGCTTGGCTGTTTTCAGTTGAGCCCCTTTGATCATGACCCATCCGATTGCCCCGGCACAGGCCCGCAGCCCGGTTCGCGCGCGGATCCTGTTTTTGCTGCTGTTGTTCAGCGGCACCATCTGCACGGCGATGACACTGCCGTTCATGAGCTATTTTCTGGTTGAGGGGCTGGGCCAGGCGCCTTGGGTCATTTCGGTGTACTCCGTGCTGGCCATCAGTGTGACCTTGACGGCGAACCGGCTGTTTGCGCGCCGCATTGATGCAGGCGCGCGGGTGTTTCCGCTGGTGGGGCTGGCGGCTGCGGGGTTTGTGGTGGCGGCAGGGGCGCTGGCGCTCAAACCTGCGCTTTGGGTGCTGCTGAGCCTTGGGGTTCTGGGCTTTGGCATGTCGTCCAGCGCGATTTCCACCATGTTCAGCCTTGGCGGTCACATGGCAGAGCGTCATGCCGTGTCGCGGGTGCAGTTCAATTCGCATATGCGGGCCACCACTTCGACGGCCTGGATGATCGGGCCTGCGCTGAGTTTTCTGATCGCGGATGGCTTTGGTGCGCGCGCGGTGTTTGTGGCGGCGCTGATGGCGGCGGCGGCTTATGTGGCGCTGTGGTGGCTGACCTTGCCGCGGGAGATCACGGCCGCGGCACCGGAACAGAGCGCGCACCGGACCCCGGCACAGGGGCAGGCCGTGGATCAGCCGGGGGCCCGCAGCTCTGCCGTCGGGGCCGGGCCTCTGTCGCGAGAGATCTGGCTCGCGGCTGTGTTTGTCTTTTCCCTGTCGTTGGCCCATGCGGCGACATTTTCCGCATTGCCGGTGTTTTTCGTTCAGGAGGTCGGGCTGCCGGGCTATGCGCCGGGGGTTGCCTTTAGCATGAAGACCTTTGTCGAGGTCATTGCCATTTTCTCGACACCCTGGGTGATTGCACGGTTTGGCATGTGGCGGGCGCTGCTGGCGGTCACCTGTCTGGCGATCGTGACGATCCAGCTGCTGGCCTTGGTCGAGACCTTTGCCCAGATGATGGCCGGGGCTGCGCTGGAGGGGCTTTATTATGGGTTCTACGCAAGTCTCGGCATCAGCTATGTGCAGTCGTTCGCCAAGGACGCACCGGCGCGGGCCACGGCGATCTATTGGAACGCCCTGATGATGAGCGGCATTCTGGCTGGTCCGGCAGTGGGGGTGATTGCCCAGGCCTATGATTTCCAGACCGTGATCCGCAGCGCGTCGCTGGTGGCGATCGTGGCCTGTGTCGTGCTTATCCTGGGGCGGCCCAAGACGCTTGCGTGATGGCGTACTCAGGGTTGGCCAAACAGGGCAGCCAAATCCGCTTGGACAGGGCAGGTGGCGGGCCAAGCGGCCCGCCGGGTTTGTGTCACACCTCGACCATCAGGCGGGTCAGCCCGTGGAAGTGATAGGTGTTGTTGTATTCCGGGGCCGCGGCCAGTTTCAGGTTCGGGCAGCGCTCAAACAGGATGGGCAGGGCGATCTGCATTTCCATCCGTGCCAGCGGCGCGCCGACACAGAAATGCAGGCCACCGCCGAAGCTCTGGTTGACCTTTGGCGGGCGCGTGGGGTTAAAACGCTCCGGATCCTCCAGCAGTTCCGGGTCACGGTTGGCCGCAGCCAGCAACAAGGCCACCTCGTCGCCGCGTTTGAAGGTATGGCCGAACATCTCGACCTCTTCATAGGCGTAGCGGGTGAACATGTGCAGCGGCGGGTCATAGCGCAGGATTTCCTCGACCAGCCCCTCGATCCCCTCGGGTGACAGCCAAGCGGCGTCCCAGCCCTGTTGCAGCATGGTTTTCATGCCATTGCCCAGCGAATGCACCGTGGCCTCGTGGCCTGCGTTCAGCAACAGGATGCAGGTGCCGATCAGCTCGTCCGTCGACAGGCTCTCGCCGTCTTCTTCGGCCTGGATGAGGCGGGTGATGAGATCCTCGCCCGGGGTCTTGCGGCGTTCATCCACATAGGTCGTGAGGAAGTCGATGAACTCCTGGCTGGCGCGGGCGGCGGCGTATTCTGTCTCTTCGGTGCGCGAGGCCTGATACATCGCTACCATCTTGTGTGACCAGTCCAGCAGTTGCGGCGCCATATCGGTCGGCACGCCCAACAGGCGGCAGATCGCGATCACCGGCACCTGAGTGCAGTAGGTCGACAGCAGATCAAACGGCGCGTCCTTGGGAAAGCTGTCGATCAGCTCATGGCAGAGGCTGTCCAGGCCCGGCGCCAGCGCCTTGATTTCGCGGCTGGTGAAGGCGCGCAGGATCAGACGGCGCAGGCGGGTGTGGCGGGGTGGTTCCGCATCCAAAAGCGAATGGGCCTCGACCTGCATGAACGGGGCGAGATGGGCCGGGCTTTCCTTTGCCATCTCTGGCGGGATTTCGCGGCCAAAGCGGCGGTCGCGCAACAGCATGTGGACAGCAGCATGTGAAAAGGCTGCAACCATCTTGTAGTCCTGCCAGAAATGCAGATGTCCCTCGGCCCGTGCAGCGGCGTAAAAGCCATAGGGCGATTGGACGAAATCGGGATCGGTGGGGGATTGAGTCAATGTCTTCATCCGCGCAGCTTTTGCCAAGGCGGCTGGTCAATGCAAGGGGGGCTTTGCTACTGTGCGGCCAATGACGCAATTTCACGCACATCGGTGGATCATTCTGGCGCTTCTTTTGGGGGCGGTGGCGGCTGTGGCCGGGGGTGTTTACCGGCTGGGATATCGCCAAGCGCTTGATTCGCTTGCCGAACGCAGTGCCGCGGATCTGGAACTGGCGTCGGACCGGGTCACCACGCAGCTGCAGGTCTATCAGGAGCTGGCGGTTTTGATGGCCGATCACCCGACACTGAAGCGGCTGGACCGGGCAGAGGCGCGTGCAGCGGCGCAGGGGCTGTTGCGCGAGGTGGCCGACAAGACAGCGGCGCTGGATGTGTTCTTTGTCGACAGGCTGGGACGGGTGGTTGTGGCCGCCGAGGGGGTGATGGGGCGCGATGTGACCCAGAGCGACTATTTCCAGCGCGCGATGCAGGGCGCGCTGGGCACCGGGTATGGCGTGCTGCAGCCGGGAGGGCGGCGCGCCTATGTCTACGCGGCGCCTGATTTCGACGTGGATCGCCGGGTGCGCGGGGCGCTGGTGGTGGTCGCCGATGTCGAGGATGTGGAACAGACCTGGCGGGGGTCGCTGCCTGCGGTGTTTTTCACCAACCGGGGTGGTGAGGTGTTCATCGCCAACCGGCGCGAGCTGTTGTTCTGGCAGCGCAGCACCGAGGGGCCGGGCCTGTTGCCACCGGATGGCCGGCAGGTGGCGCTGCGCTCCTGGCTGGAGGGGCCGCATGAGATCTGGGACCTGCGCTGGTCGCCCTATCTGCCGGAACGCGCTCTGCATCTGTCGGTGAACCTGCCGCAGATTGGTATGGTGGGCGAGATCCTCGTGGATGTGGCCCCTGCACAGCGTCTGGCGGGGTTGCAGGCGGCGGCGGTGGCCGCGATCGTGCTGGCGCTTGGGGCGATGCTGGTGCTCGCGATTGAGCGGCGCCGGACGCTGGCGGAGGCAAATGCCGTTCTGGAGAGCCGGGTGGAGGCGCGCACACGGGCATTGTCGGCCACCAACATGCGGCTGACCCGCGAGGTGCAGGAACGTCAGGAGGCCGAGGCCGCGCTGAAGCGCGCGCAGGAGGATCTGGTGCAGGCGGGCAAATTGTCAGCGCTGGGGCAGATGTCGGCGGGGATCAGTCACGAGTTGAACCAGCCTTTGATGGCGATCCAGCAATATGCCGAAAACGGCGAGGCGTTTGTGGCGCGCGGCAAGCCGGAGCGGGCAGGAGAGAACCTTGGCCGCATTGCCCAGATGGCGGGCCGGATGGCGCGGATCATCAAGAACCTGCGCGCCTTTGCCCGCAATGAAAGCGAGCCGATGGGGCGGGTCGATCTGGGGCAGGTGATTGCATCCGCGATTGAGCTGACAGAGCCGCGTCTTCGGCAGGACCGGGTTGACCTGATCTGGCAGTCACCTGCGGAGCCGGTCTTTGCCTGGGGGGGAGAGGTGCGGCTGTCGCAGGTGTTTGTGAACCTCATCAACAATGCGGCGGACGCGATGCTGGATCAGGAACAGCGCGAAATCCACATCGCGATTGAGACACGCCAGGATGACGGCGGTGTGGATGCAGGCGGGCGGCTGGCGGTTACGGTGCGCGATATTGGCCCCGGCCTGAAGGAGCCCGAGAAGATTTTCGAGCCGTTCTATTCCACCAAGGCGGTGGGCGGCGCGGATGGTATGGGGCTGGGGTTGTCGATTTCCTACGGGCTGGTGCAGAGCTTTGGCGGCCATATCCGCGGGACCAACACAGGCACTGGCGCAGAGTTCACGGTAGAGCTGGATCACTGGCGCGATCAGGCGCAGACCGTCACGGGACAACAGGCCGAACAACGGGCCAATCAGCAGGCCAAACAACGGGATGAACTGGCATGACCAATCGGGTTTTGGTGGTGGATGATGATGCGGCAGTGCGCGCGGCGTTGGGTCAGACGCTGGAGCTGGCGGAATGTGACGCCATCACCGTGGGATCCTTTGTCGCGGCCAAGGATCTGATCACGCCTGATTTTGATGGGGTGATCCTGTCGGACATGCGGATGCCGGGGCGCGATGGGTTTCATCTGCTGCGCTATGTGCGCGAGGTGGACGCTGATCTGCCGGTGATCCTGCTGACCGGCGAGGGCGATATTCCCATGGCGGTGCAGGCGATGGCCGAAGGCGCCTTTGATTTCCTCGAAAAACCCTGCGCCAGCGCGGATCTGATGGCGGTGGTGCGTCGGGCGCTGAAAACGCGGGCGCTGGTGCGGGAAAACCGCGCCCTGAAGTCGCGACTGGAAAGCGGCGATCCGGCAGCGCGGATGATCTTTGGCACCTCACCGCAGGTGGAAGAGCTGCGGGCGCGGGCCCGTGCGGTGGCGGCCACGGGGGCCGAGGTGCTGGTGACTGGTGCGCCGGGGGGCGGAATTTCCAAGGTGGCGGAGGTCATTCACCTGATGTCGCCGCGCGGGCAGGGGCCGTTTGTGAAA
>Ga0160419_100039_pt1 | contig 82369 bp, 88 predicted proteins | sample CelAP2metagpilot_2_FD_108196 | JGI IMG/M metagenome (GOLD analysis project Ga0160419, IMG submission 108196) | Phycosphere-associated microbial communities from Cellana algal ponds in Kailua-Kona, Hawaii, USA - Cellana AP2-4-25 metagenome pilot ...
AGGTTTTCAACAACCCGCATCATTGCCGACACGTCTTTCTGGTAATCAGAAAAGTGATGGATGTGACCAGCTTGTGGGTCATCCGCCATGCGATCTGAGAGCCCTTGGCTTCTCCAATCGACCACGGCCGTCGAGAACCCATAGTCTGCGAAATTCTGTGCCACCCGGCCATATCTTTCGACATAGCCAAACCGACCGAGCATCAGCAGGATAGTGCCTTTGCTGTCGCCGTCGCTGTGATAAGCGCCGACCCTCAGGCGGACGTTATCTTCAGTTTGTGTCCAGTAAGCGCCCACAGATGATGGACCCTCGGCTATTTCTGCATAAAATTCTGCTTCTTCCATCATCCACCTAGACTGTTCGTAGTTTCGGACCGGCAAGAACATACAAAGACGCAAGCGCACTCGCTGCCAGCATCCAAGAAAACCCATTGAGGCGACCCACCAACATGAGGCTTACTGACAAGAGGATGATCACGAGGAACATGCTGGTGATAGCCAGCTTGTCACGCGCGTAAGGATAGTCGCTGTCGTAAAGCGCCAATCTTGTGAAGGTGCTGTTCATTTTCATGACACAGACAACGAAAACGCTGACGGTGACGACCATCATCATGAACGTCGTGAAGTGGCTGATCGAACTGTTCTCTAACCATCCGTTTGGAGGCACACTTGCTCCCAGGGCGGTGGCTGCATCTGTGCGGATCCAAGTTACGAAGTCTTTGCTGTCCGATTGCAGATACGTGATCTGCAATTTCACCAACATGGCCAGCCATAAAGCAAAGACCACAACGCGGAACACGGCCCAGACAATCATTTGACCTGCGCCCCGGAGCTTCGAGCGATCAATCTCGACACTTTCTAAGGCCGATGTCGTGCAAATATCTTCATAGTCGAACGTAATGATCAGCGAAAACAGCAGTCCCAACATGAAAATCGCAATGTAGGACGCGGTGTACATGTAACCGACGGCCGACAGGATCATCGCTTGTGGTATCGAGATGATGTCTGGCCGTTCCAGCGCGACGAGATACCGATCGATCTGAACGCCGTTTGCATCACCAGACAGATACGCTGGCAGATAGATACCTGCCCATTGAAAGCCGAATACAAAAAGAAGACTGAACAAGACAATTGCCCAGAAGGAAAATGCAAAATCGTTGACCCGTGCGTACCACGCCGCATTGCTCTTCGAATTGATCGACCCCGCACGATCTGAGATGCATTGTGATCGACCGACCCGGCGCCAATACGTGTTCAGATTGCTTATGTAGAAAATGAAGGCTGGCAGGGCGACCAAGGGAAGGATTGTGAGTGTCGGTGCCCATATGAAACCGACTTGTTTGTCTAAGCCTTCTTGCGGGCTGTATGTGACACTGAGGGTTCCAAGAACGTAGTTCATGACCCCCAATCCGGAGAAAACAATCCAATAGGCAATGAGAAGGTTCAGCGATGTCGCGCCGCTCAGCAATTGCTCACATCGCTCTGCCAAAGTCTTTGGCTTGTATTGGGAACTGATCGGCTCAGTTTCTTTAAGATCGTCAAGGGATGTATCAGGGAGCGTTTGCGGTGGCGCAGGTGGTACAAGCACGACGGGTGAAACAGCGGAGCCATTGGCTTGGGCTTTCCTTTTCTGCCGCCGCTGAAACGCGAGCCGCTCTTTGGCTGCCTTCAATTCGGTTTGCCATGCGCTCGTTGCTTCTGGGTCTTCGCAGCCAAAAATGCGCGCAAGCCATCGGAGATTAATATCGCTAATTCCATTTTCGTTGTCTTGAAACCAGACTTGGACAGATCGTAGTTCCACGCCCTCACGATTGCCGTCGATTGCGCAAATCGCATCGGCAAGCGTTTCTGGTGTCCATGAGCCGTCAGCGAAACCTTGTTTGTCGGAGGGTCTCCCTGCGCCTGCTGCCGCTAAACGAGCAAAAAGTTGCTTAAAGTTCTCGTCAGTTTGCTGCGGTGTGACATAAAATTTCCCATTTCTAATCAATAGATTACGCGCCTCTTTTGCGTACCTTCGCGTACTTTTGCGCCCCTTTTCGTATTTTATCGTGCGCCCGCCCAATTCGTAAGCACAACTGGAACACGAAGCGGGCATCTGCCGATGTCCGCCCAAACGAGCGAAGAAATCCGCTCATGGGACTCTGAAACTGACGGGGGTTTGTATGGCTACTGCTGCGACAGAGCTGACGACATTGAATGGGACGAGCGTGATTCTACGCATCCCCAGGCACTCCAAACGCGGTCGCGTCGCACCCAAGGAGCCGGCGCGATTGCACGCCCATGCCGTAAACCGTATCCTTGATCGGGAAACCGGCGAGCTTGTCGGATGGCTCTACATGTGGAACACAGGTGAGCTGGTGCCAAGATGGAAGGATAAGGCGAAGTCGGATGTTGTTTACGACTAGAGATCGCGCCAAAGGCCTTTGACAAAGGGGCAAATATGCTAACTCATTGAGAAAAATACCCTACCCGTGCATCGGAAATATAGCTGCAAAGCCAATATGTCACTCAAATACAAGTCAGGAATGTCACTCTACCGTCAAAAGTCAAATAGGGTGAGTAGACATCGGATTGATGGTTATGAGCGAGCGCGGTCTGAACTGCGTCGCGGTTCTAAGGCAGGTCGATGATGGTTGCCCCCGGCGTCGCTAGCTTACGGAATAGAGCTCGAAAAACTGGAGACTGAGGAAGTGCTCGAGGGGATCGTTGCGTCATCTGGACTGAAGTAAGACTGATCGATCCAAGTCAAGCGCGAGAAATCTAGGCCCGTTCGTGACGGCAAGATCTGCGGTATTTGCGCATGCTCAGGGTGCCGTTTAGCCGCGGTAAATATTATGGAAGTTCATAGACACCAGTCGGTTTTCAGCGGATTGCAAAGAAACGCCATGTTTTGAATTGCACGTGCAATTCGATGTCGAACATGGCAAGCGCTTGATAGCCGATAGTAAGCTGGGGTTGGGGCCGACACATCCAACTTGGATCGACGATATGGGTGCAACGGGAGTTCAATCGAGACCGAAATGGGAACTCATTTCATCAAACGTGCAAATTTTTCGATTTAGCACCTGCTTGAGCAGGCATGAGGAACCAAGGTAACGGCTACTCGTTGTCATGCCACTTTTGGACAACCTGATGCTCATCAAAACTTGCCGCATCAGATCGCTACACCGCAGACCTAGTCACATTTTTCGGCCGCCCTAAGTTTGCGTGTCAAATCGTCCGCGTCGATAGCGCGGCAAATTTTGTCGGGTGGTTTAAATGTCGGGGTATCTTCAGCAGCAAGCATCGCGTTCAGGATCGCTTCATCGATTGCCTCGACGGCGGCAAGATAGACCAGATCCAGAAGGTCGTCGTTGATGTGGGTCATCTCTTCGAAGGCCTGGCCATGCCCCGGCACCGTTTGCGAATTGGCTGTGGAAAAGGCCAGGAAGATGTCGCCCGAATTGTTGCCTCCCGGCGTACCTGAACGACCGATCCCGATGGCAGCCCGCCGTGCGAGCCTTTGAAGTTGGTCCGGTCGCATTGGCAAATTCGTGGCGATAATCACGATAATCGAACCGCTTTCACGCTCGAATAAAAGGTCGTTGCGCATAGTCTTTCCCACGGGCTCTCCCAGAACGGTTAGCCAGTCTCGCAATCCGTGGTTGGCCTGAACCAGAGCGCCGATCACAAAGGACTTTTTTTCGATGTCTACAAGTCGCGAGGATGTGCCGGTACCTCCCTTGAACTCGTAGCAGATCATCCCTGTTCCGCCGCCGCTGTTTCCTTCGGCGACCGGTCCACTATTTGCGGAAAGGATAGCGTCGATAACGTGCTGTTCCGTCACGTGCTGTCCGTTGATGTCATTCAAGACGCCATCGTATGTCTCCGCGATAACAGGCATGGCCCAAAGATGATCTGACTGAAAAGACTGATAGTGGCTAGTCATCCATTTGACGGTGGCGTGGTGGACGATGCCGACGCTGTGCGTGTTGGTGATGCAGATCGGGCCGAGGAATACGCCGGCGTCGCGAATCCAATGGCTGCCGGTCATTTCTCCGTTGCCGTTGAGCGCATAGAGCCCTGCGAGCACCGGGCAGGGCTCGCTTTGATGCCCGCGTGGGAGGATTGCAGTCACCCCTGTTCGAACCTGCGGTTTGCCGTCTGTGGGGGATTGGATCAGTGTCGTGCTTCCGACCAATACTCCGGGCACATCGATAATCGCGTTCTGTTCGCCCGGTGCCCCGTTCAAATGCAATCCAAGCTGCCGTGCGCGTTTTTTCATCACTCGCTCCAGTTTTGTGAGACCACCTAGAGATACCTTACCAATGTTGCTTGCAGATTTGTATTTTTTGTTGGTATAAATACAACATTGCAAATTTGACTTGCTGACGGTGGGAGACAGCCTTGGATAGTTTTTTGAAGATTACATCGGCCTTCAAAACCTTCCGCACCCCGGAAGGGGGAACGATCCGCGCCCTTGATGACGTGTCGCTGCACGTCCGGAACAACGAATTCCTCACCCTGCTCGGGCCGTCCGGCTGCGGAAAGACGACGCTCCTGAAGTGCATTGCTGGTTTTGAAGATATCGACGATGGCGATATCTCGCTTGAAGGGGTCAGCCTGAAAAGGGTGCCGGCGCACCGTCGTCCGTTCAATACCGTATTCCAGAACTATGCTTTGTTCCCGCATCTGAGCGTCAAGGACAACGTTGGCTATGGCCTTGATGTTGCGGGCACCGACAAGGGTGAGCGCAATCGACGCGTTGACGAGACCTTGGAGTTGGTCGGGTTGAGCGGGTTTGGCGCCCGCGAGCCGAACCAGTTGTCTGGCGGCCAGCAGCAGCGTGTGGCACTGGCGCGCTCTCTGGTGCTGAAACCGCGGGTTTTGCTGTTGGACGAACCCCTCTCGGCGCTTGACCGCAAGATGCGAGAGAACATGCAGATCGAGTTGAAGAACCTTCAGCATTCGGTCGGGATCACGTTTATTTTCGTGACCCACGATCAGGAAGAAGCCCTGGCCATGTCGGACCGCATCGCCGTTGTGGCCAATGGCAAGGTTCAACAACTTGGTGCGCCCCAGGAGATCTATGACGAGCCATGGAACGAATTCGTGGCGAACTTCGTTGGCACCTCGAACATATTCAGCGGCAAGATCGTCAAGGCCGACGACGGCTACCTGACCCTGAGAACCGGGAACGGGCGCGAGTTGATGGCAAAGTCTGACCGCTTCAAGTCAGGCGACAGCGCGAGCCTTGTGCTGCGGCCCGAGCATCTGACCCTTTCAGGAAGCGGCGAGGCGCACTCAATCGAAGGGACAGTGACACAAAGCGTCTTTGTCGGATCCGACATGCACCTGCACGTCGATGTCGGACTGGGACGTACAGCGCTCGTCCACCACCGCCACGAAAAGGGCGGCGACGGCGAAGACTTCTCGCCGGGTGCCAAGGTGTCGCTTTCCTATGTGCCCGAGGCGGCGCACCTGATTGAAGGCACGGGGTCGTAGGATGTCTGACGCCGGGACATTCGAACGACGCAAGCGACGTACGCTCATCTATCTGCTTGCCCCGTTCACACTGATGCTTGGCATCTTTTTCCTCATCCCGCTCGGGATCATGGCCGTCTACAGCTTTCTGGAACCTGGGCTTTACGGCGGTGTTGAGTGGAACTGGTATCCCTACAACTATGGCCGGATCATCGGTTGGCCGCTGAACGACTACGAGGAATTCGAGCCGATCTATCTCAAGATTTTCCTTAACTCCGTGCAGATCGCGGTGATGACGGTGATCGGCACTTTCATTTTGTGCTATCCGGCGGCTTTCTGGGTATCCCGGATGAAAGGCACGAAGAAGAACCTGGCGCTGTTTCTGATCACACTACCGTTCTTCGCCAACATGCTGATCCGTATCTACGCCTGGCTCTTGTTGCTGCGCCCGACCGGGTTCTTCAACACTGTGCTCCAATCCGCGGGACTGATCATCGAGCCTTTGGATCTCTTGTTTACCAATTTTTCGGTTATCGTCGGGATGATCTATATCCTGACGCCATTCATGTTCCTGCCGATCTACGCAAACGTAGAACGGCTGGACTATTCATTGGTCCGGGCCAGCCAAGATCTTGGCGCCAATGCACTTCAGACCTTCCGCCGTGTGATCCTCCCACTGACAGCCCCCGGTATCATCGGCGGCTGCGTCATCGTTTTTATTCCAGCGCTCGGCAACTTCATCGTCCCATCTTTCCTGGGTGGATCCAAGGTGCAGATGACCGGCAATTTGATCGAACGGTCTTTCCTTCAATCGCGAGACTGGCCCTTCGGCGCGGCATTGGCGCTCCTGATCATGGCGACCGTCGTAATCCTAGTGATGTTCCAGATCAGCCGACAAAGCCGCGCGGAAGAAAAGGGGATAGCCTGATGCTGGATAAGATCCTGGAGTCCCCGATCTGGCGCAAACTCTTCACGGGTTATGGCTTTGTCTTCCTTGCGTTTCTTTACCTGCCGTTGGGGCTGATCTTCGTCTATTCGTTCAACGCCAACACGATCAACATGGCCGTCTGGACCGAGTTCACAACAGAATGGTATTTCTCGATCTTCGGGTTGGGAGATGCAGAGACCTCGCTCGACTCGGCATTTGTCGAGTCGCCAGAACGGATCTTCGAAGTCGTCAAACACAGCGCTATCGTTGCCCTTTGTGCAGCGACGATCTCGACCGTGATCGGAACAGCCACAGCCATTGCGTTGCAGCGCTACAAGTTTGTCGGCAAGCGATTCTATCAGGGCCTTTTGATCCTTCCCATGATCGTGCCAGACATCGTTCTTGGCATCGCGCTTCTGATTTTCTTTGTCGGCGCCGGATTCAAGTTGAGCTTGATGACGATCATCATCGGTCACGTCACATTCCTGACGTCCTATGTCTTTGTTGTCGTCAGCGCGCGTCTGGCTGGCATGGACACAAGCCTTGAACAGGCGAGCGCCGATCTTGGCGCTGGGCCGTTCACGACATTCCGACGCGTCACCCTTCCACAAATCATGCCGGGTGTGATTGGCGGATTCCTTTTGGCTTTCATCATCTCGCTAGATGACGTTGTCATCACCTATTTCATCGCCGGGGTCGGGGCGCAAACCTTGCCGCTCTTCATTCTGGCAATGATGCGACGTGGCCTTCGGCCGCAAATCAACGCGTTGGCGGTCATGCTGCTGGCGTTCACATTCGTCGTCGCCGCTGTGGGTCTCTACCTCCGCAGCCTAAAAACGTGACGGCTAGAGCAAACACCAACAGAGGAGAAAACAATGACACTCAAAAACATGAAGTCCTTGGGCCTTGCCGCAATTGGCGCTTTCGGCCTGTCGGGCGCGGCCAGCGCCGAGGGTAGCCTGAGCCTCTATAACTGGGGCGAGTACATCAACCCGGCCATCATCGAGAAGTTCGCGGAAGAGTTTGACGTCGACGTCACGCTCGACACCTACTCGACCAACGAAGAGATGCTGGCCCGCATCCAGGCAGGCGCGACCGGGTATGACCTTGTCTGGCCGTCGGTTCATATGCACGACATCATGCAAAAGACCGGGCTGCTTCAGAAAACCATGGTCAATGAAATGCCGGGCTTTGAGAATATCGACCCCGGGTCGATCCGTTCCAAAGAAGATCCAAATGCAGAATGGTGCCTGCCCTACGCTTGGGGGGCTGTCGGCATCTTCTACAACAAGGAAATGATCCCGGAGTTGAACTCCTGGCAGGACTTCTTCGACTATGCGGCGGCGAACCCGGGCAAGGTCACGATGCTTGATGACCTGCGCGAGACACTTGGCGTCGGTTTGATCATGAACGGGGCGTCGGTCAATTCGACGGACAAGGATGAAGTCGCCGCTGCTGAGGAGTTCATCCTCAACGCCAAGCCAAACATCGGGGCCTTCCGCTATGATGTTTTGCCGCTTGTGACGTCGGGCGATATGGCCGCATCGCACTACTACGTCGGCGCGGTTCTGAACGTGAACCAGAACCCTGATCTTCTGGGCTATGTCATTCCCGAGGAAGGGGCGACGATGTACCAGGAAAATATCTGTATGTTGAAGGACGCGCCAAACCGCGAAAATGCGCTGAAGTTTCTGGAATTCATGATGCGCCCCGAGATTTCCGCCGAGAACACGATCATGCTGACCAACGGGTCGGTGAACATGGCGGCGATTGAACTTCTTCCCGATGAGCTGAAGAACCATCCCGCCGTGAACCCACCGCCGGAAGTGCGCGCCAAGCTTCAAATCTTCGACGATTTGGGCCGCGACCTGCGGATGTACACGCGCGCCTGGGACCGTGTGAAGACGCAATAAGGGTGTCCATCCGGGGGCGCCGGAATCGGCGCCCCCCTTTTTGTAACTTCCGATGGAGCGCGCCATGCCCCGCTATCAGATCACAGACGACGATTTGCAGTTCGCGAAGGAGTTCTTGGAGGCTCCCATCGGCTATCACAGCCCGGGCTTGCAACGGGTTCTGAACCTAATGCGCGGTCCTCACTGGGTCTTCAAATACGTGCTTGTCGTGAAGGAGCGCTACAGCCTTTGGCAACTGGGTAAACTACCTGCGCAAAGGGGGGCCAAAGTCGAACTGGTCGACGGCGTGCACTACACAGACCTGATCGAGGCAGAGCGGGACATCTTCCGCCGCCGCTGGAAGGATCTGACAGGACACGATCTCGACGCGCAAATAAAAACAGAGGCCTGAGGGACAGGAAGATGCTGCCGATTCTTGGATACACCAACAATCTCACAGTCGCCCCGGGCGAGTCTCTGGACGTGATGGTCTCAAGCTTTGGGGCAAAGACCTATAAGGCCGACTTCCGCCGGATCATCCAGGGTGACACGAACCCTGAGGGACCCGGGTATAAGGATGAATTAGTCGACATCGACCTCGGCGGAGACCGGCAGGCGACCCACAAGCCGTTCAAGCCAGGCAGTTGCGTCATTGTCCCTGGGCAAGACGTGTTTGAAGACCTTCAAAGTTTCACCATCGCGGTGGTTATCAAACCAACGCTGACAAAAGGGCGCGCACGCTGCGTTGTCGCCTTGCCGGGGCTGGCCACAATCGGCATCGGGGAAGACGGACACCTAACCGGCTCAATCGGAAACGCGAACCTGCACAGCGAGGTGCCGGTCTCGACGCTCGATTGGCAAATCGTTACGCTGAGCTTCGATCACCAGACGCGCGAAGCCGCTCTTTCGATATCAGTCGACAGTGAAGGCGCCACACAAGCCGCTGCCATCAGTATTGTATCTGGACAGGTCGGACTGACCAGCCTGGCGGCAAGCGAATGCATGATTGCGGCCAACCGGGACGAGGCAGAACTAACAGCCTTCTACGACGGGAAGATCGACCGCCCAGCCATCTTCGGTACGGTCATCGAGCCTTGGGCGGCGAAGCTGCTTTTGGCGGACTTCAAAAAACTGGCGCAGCATCGACATGTGTTAGCGGCTTGGGATTTTTCATTGAAAATGACCACGACGACGATTTGCGACATTTCACCCTATCGTCTGAACGGACGAATCCACAACGCGCCGAAACGGGCGATGACCGGATGGCTCTGGCATGGCCAGGAGCTCGACTGGAAGAAGCGCCCCGAGCTTTATTCCGCGATCCACTTCCATGCGACCGACATTTATGATGCGGGCTGGGCGGTCGATTTCCAACTGACCTTACCCGGCGACTTGAAAAGCGGTATCTACGCTGTCCGGCTTGTGCCGGACGGGGACGAAGACCTTGCCTACTACTGCGTCTTTGTCGTGCGCCCGCCGCGCGGCAAGCCAAGTGGCAACACAGTCGCATTCCTGTTCCCCACTTGCAGCTACATGGCCTATGCCAATCACCGCCTCGGCATGGATGTTCCCGGCACCGAGATCGGCATGGGGCGCGCTGTGGAGATGGATGCGCACCACATGTTTCTTCAAGACAACCCCGAAATTGGGTTCTCGGTCTATGAAGTGCATGACGACGAAAGCGGCGTTTTCCACACCTCGCGCCTGCGGCCCATTGTGGACATGCAGCCCAAGGTAAAATCGTTCCTCGGCGGGCTCGGCTCGAACATTTGGCAGTTCAATGCAGACACCCATATCACCGGCTGGCTCGACTATATTGGCCAGGAATTTGATGTGATCACCGATGAGGACGTGCACGAAGACGGACTGCGCCTGCTCGACCGCTACAATGTTGTCATCACCGGAACACATCCTGAATACTATACCCGCAATATGATCGAGGCCGTGCAGAGCTTCACCGACCGCGGTGGCCGGTTGATGTACCTGGGTGGCAATGGGTTTTACTGGGTTGTGAGTTTCAACGACGACATGCCGGGTATCATGGAATGCCGCCGGTCCGAGGCAGGCATTCGCCCATGGGAACCGGGTCACGGCCAGTTCTATCATGGTTTCACCGGCGAGTATGGCGGCCTCTGGCGGCGCAACGGTCATGCACCCAATCGCTTGTGCGGTGTCGGGATGACCTCGCAGGGGTTCGACATCTCAGAACCTTACGTTGTAAACCCCGATGCTAAGACGGATCGAGCCTCCTTCATCTTTGAGGGCGTCGACCGCCCTGTGATCGGAGATTTCGGACTCGCTGGGGGCGGGGCCGCCGGTCTTGAAGTGGATCGGGCCGACCCGTTGCAGGGCACACCGCCCCACGCAGTGGTCCTTGCGTCCTCGGTCAAGCACACCGATATCTACCTGATGACGCCCGAGGACCTGCTGGACCCAACCCCGGACTGGACAGGTACACAGGCTGAAATAATTCGCGCCGACCTGACCTTCTTTGAAACCGAAGGCGGAGGTGCTGTCTTTTCGACGGGATCGATCGCCTGGGCGGGTTCAGTTGCTTGGAACGGGTACGAAAACGAAATTGCAAAGATGACAGAAAACGTGTTGCGGCGCTTTAATGATTCTACGCCATTTTCGATGCCGTGAGGCTTACACACTCAGCCGCGTCCAGTAACTATCGCGTTTAGTGATCATTCATTAGCGTGTGACTATTCGCCGCTTGCGACAGGGTGTGGTAGGCAGCTGATATCCAGGAGGTGGTCTCTTTGCCAGGAACCTTGTGAACGAGAGTTCGGATTGGTGTCCAGGATCGAATTTGGTTGCCGCTCGAAACAGAAGATGCAAGACACCGGTGTATAAGGTATGCACCGCAGTTCGTGTCCCCTTAAATCCTTCTGAAGTTAAGGTTTCAAAAAGGATCGCAAAAATAGTTGCGCCTTATGTGTTTTTAGAAGATCTCGGTGTCGTTAAGCATCCGTTCCATGTCATCAATTCGAGATGCTGTCTTTTTGGATGATTTGCGCTGGACGTCAGCAATGAGCGCCTCGACAAGCATCACAATTGCTGCGGATGAGTCCCAACTTGAAGGTGCGGCGATATTCGCTCTGAAACAGATGCGAGCTTTGTTTTCTATTGGAGAGCCCCATTGATCCGTAAACAAGACTATTGTCGCACCACGCTCTTCCGCGAATTGAGCAAGACGTTCAATTTTCTTTTCATATCTTCGGATGTCGAAGACAATCATCACCGTCTTGTTATCCATGTCTAACACAGCTTGTGGCCAATCGGATTGAGCCGGACCTAGAAGACTCACATTCGGTCGAATTATGTGCAGATGGTTAGCTAAGTAGCTGGCGATCGGGCGGGTTATACGTCCTCCGATCAGTAGAACACGTTGCGCTGGTTTGGACAGCAGATCTGCAGCTTCATCAAAACGTTCATAGTCCAGATTGTTAAGTGTTTGATTGACGTTGTCGACCACATTTGTCGCGAACTTACCGACGATGTGGTCATCGACATCCCGCGCTACCTTTGCCTCCAGTTTGGCCAGAGGCCGTTTTATCCTCTCCGCCAACTCAGCTCTCAATGCGTGCTGCAGATCAGGAAAACCTTGGAAACCCAGTTTGCGAGCCAGTCGTATGACCGTCGGTGTCGAAACCTCGGCTGCTTCGGCGATCTTGGTGACAGATTGAAGTTCCAGCGCCAGAGATTCGTCTTTGAGCAGTGGGATTACACGGCGTTCTGCAGGGGTGAAGTTTGCGCGGTTCGCTTCAATAAGGTCTCTGACAAGCAATGCTCTCTCCTAGTCATGTCCGGATATGTTCAGTTTAAAGGAGAATGGAGGAAAATCTACAAATGTTTATTGACAGACCAAAATACATATGTAGTTTGACCTACACCCCGGAAGGAGTTGTAGTAGTTTATGTCAGATACATGGGCACCAGTGAGCTTCGAGCGAACAAATGGCAAAACGCCATTGATCGTCGTTTGCGAGCACGCATCGAAGGAAATCCCGCCGGAATTCTCTGAACTTGGCTTGAAATCCCAACATAGGGCGTCGCATGCCGTATGGGATATTGGTGCATTGTCGATGGCGCGCGAAATTTCTGCCGCATTGGATGCACCTTTGGTTTTCGGTGGGGTGTCGCGCCTGCTGTATGACTGCAATCGACCACCAGAAGCACATGATTGCATTCCGGAAAAGAGTGAAGTGGTTAACGTGCCAGGGAATGTCGGTCTAGACCCAGCATATCGAAAAGCTCGTGCTCTTCTAATCCATGATCCGTTTCACAAGGCGGTCGAGGGGTTGATCGATGCCCAGATGCAGCGCCTTGGATGTCCGATCGCAGTAGTTACAATTCACACCTTCACACCAATCTACCACGGCAAACCCCGCGAAGTAGAACTCGGTTTTTTATTTGATGAGAATGAAGAGCTAAGTCGAGCGGCGTGCCGGTTGGAGGAAAAGCGTGGAGTTTACCGCGCAGCGCTTAACCAACCTTACGCGGCGGCCGACGGCGTTACTTATACTTTGTTAAGGCATGCTGACGATCGTGGGCTGCCCTCCACAATGGTCGAAGTCAGAAATGATCTTGTCGATACCCATGATAAGGCGAGTTGCGTTGGGAAACATTTGGCGGAAACAATCCTGCAGTCTGTGAACGAAATTCTCCCTACAAGAGAGATCGCGGTATGACGACTCTTCTTGCATTCTCGCGAACCGTTGATGGCATGACGAAGGTGATCGGGCACGTCGTTATGTACAGCCTCTTCGGGCTTATGGGCATCCTGCTATGGTCATCGATTTCCAAGACATTTTTTTTACCTTCGATCTGGACGCTTGAGGCCGCTCAATTCTCGATGGTCGGCTACTACATGTTGGGTGGCGCATATTCGCTTTTGATTGGGTCCAACGTTCGCATGGACCTGTTTTATGGCTCTTGGTCGCTGCGCAGAAAGGCTGCCGTTGATACATTCACAGTCTTCTTTCTGATCTTTTACCTGTGTGTTCTCTTGTACGGAGCTGTGAGTTCAACGGCCTATTCCTTGGGCTATTGGAAAGACGAACCCTTCCAGTACTTGTTTGGAGTTCTGACCGGCAGTGAAGAGGTCGGTCGCTTAGAGCGTTCGGCTACAGCCTGGCGCCCCGTTTTGTGGCCGGTCAAGGTTGTAATGATCGTAGGGATTTTCTTGATGCTCCTACAGGCCCTCTCGGAGCTGATCAAGGATGTCGCCCGGATCACAGGGCATCTTGATCAGGAGGCGACGCAATGAGCCAAGAATACATCGCCATATTCATGTTCGCATCCATGATGCTGATGCTGTTCACCGGTCAGCGGGTGTTTGGTGCCATCGGTGCTATATCAGCCATTGCTGTGCTGGCGCTCTATGGTACCGGCGGTCAGGATATTCCATTCGCCGCGGCGTTGAAGTTGATGACGTGGTATCCGCTGCTCACGTTGCCGATGTTCATTTTCATGGGCTACGTACTGTCCGAAAGTCGCCTTGCCGACGACCTATATCGCATGTTCCATGTCTGGTTTGGCAATGTAAGCGGAGGTTTGGCCATGGGCACAATTGGCCTCATGGTACTGATCTCCGCCATGAACGGCCTCTCAGTGGCGGGTATGGCTATTGGCGCAACGATCGCGTTACCGGAACTGTTGCGCCGTGGATACGACAAGATCATGGTTACAGGTGTGATTCAGGCTGGATCCAGCCTTGGCATTCTGGTGCCGCCTTCCGTGGTTCTTGTCCTTTATGCAATGATTGCTCGCCAGCCAGTCGGGCAGCTTTGGCTCGCCGGCATCCTACCCGGCCTGTTGATGGCAGCGCTATTCGTTTTGTACATCTGGATCCGATGCCGAATTAATCCTGCGCTAGGACCGGTTGCCACCGATTTGGATGAAGTTACGCGGAGTGAAAAGATCCGGCTGCTGGGCGCAGGCGTTCTTCCGCTGGCAATTTTTGCCGCAATGATGGTGCCCTTTGTCAATGGTTGGACATCTTTGGTGGAAAGCTCAGCGATTGGCGCGCTGACGGCCTTGGCGGCCTCAATTCTCAAGCGCCGTATGACGTGGAAGGTTTTTCATACCTGCACAAAACAGACGCTGGGCATTTCCTGCATGTTTATGTGGATTATCCTGGCAGCTCTCGGATTTGGTGCAGTTTTTGATGGACTCGGCGCTGTCAAGGCGATCGAAAACCTGTTTACCGAACAACTTGGGCTGAGCCCATGGGTGATCCTGATCCTAATGCAGCTAAGCTTTATCGTGATGGGGACATTCCTGGACGATACTGCAATGCTTGTGATCGTGGCGCCGCTATATGTGCCGCTGGTCGGTGCGTTGGGGTTCGATCTGATCTGGTATGGGGTGCTCTACACAATCACCACCCAGATCGCCTACATGACACCGCCTTTTGGCTACAACCTGTTCCTGATGCGGGCTATGGCGCCGCCAGAGATCGGCCTGCGCGACATTTACCGCTCGATCATTCCCTTTGTCGGCGTGATGGTAATCGCATTGGCCATCATCATGATCTTCCCACAGATTGCCCTTTGGCTACCGGGCTATGTCTATGGAAAATAACAAGAATGCAAAAAGCACACACGATTTTCTAGCCAATAGGCTTCACTACCTAATCGCAACCAGGAGAGGTAAACATGACAAACTCAACGAGACGTAAGTTTCTGCAAACAGCGGCCGTCGGCGCCGCAGCCGCGCCGCTGGCGACGCCCGCCATCGCGCAAGGCACCATCCGCTGGCGGATGCAAACCTATGCGGGCCCGTCGCTGGCCGCCCACGTGATCGACCCGGCCATTAAGATGTTCAACACCATCGCCGGCGACCGCATGCAGATCGAATTGTTCTATGGTGAACAGCTTGTTCCTGCCAGTGAGCTTTTCCGCGCGCTGCAAAAGGGCACGCTTGATGCGGTGCAGTCGGACGACGATTCGATGGCCTCGCCCACCGATGTCACCGTTTTCGGCGGCTATTTCCCCTTCGCTTCGCGCTATTCGCTCGACGTGCCGGTTTTGTTTAACCAATACGGCCTGAACGAGATCTGGGATGAGCAATACAGCGCCCTGGGCGTCAAGCACATCTCGTGCGGGTCCTGGGATCCGTGCCACTTCGCCACCAAGGATCCGATCCACAGCCTGGAAGATCTGAAGGGCAAGCGGGTCTTCACTTTCCCTACAGCCGGCCGCTTCCTGACCCAGTTCGGCGTGGTTCCCGTGACCCTGCCATGGGAAGACATTGAGGTCGCGGTTCAAACCGGCGAGTTGGACGGCGTTGCCTGGTCGGGCATCACCGAAGACTACACCGTTGGCTGGGCCGATGTGACGGATTACTTTCTGACTAACAACATTTCGGGCGCTTGGGCCGGATCTTTCTTCGCCAACATGGAAAGCTGGAACAACTTGCCGGAGGACATGCAGACGCTCTTCCGTGTGTGTACTGACCAATCCCACTACTACCGCCAGTGGTGGTACTGGGGGGGCGAAGCGCGTCTGCGCGTGCATGGCGATAAGATGAAACTCACGTCTATTCCAGATGCCGAATGGGCACAGGTCGAACAGGCCGCGGTGAAGTTTTGGGACGAGATCGCCTCGGAAGGCCCGACGCAAGCCAAGGTTGTCGACATTCTGCGAAAGTACAACGCGGATATGGAACGCGCCGGCCGCCCGTATCGTTACGGCTAAAGCTATGTGCAGGTGGGCTTTGGCCCACCTGACCCCCCCTTCAGCAGAGGTTTCCTATGACATTCGAAGACCTTCAAAAACAAATTGGCAACGGTGAGATCGACACCGTTCTCGTCTGCATGGTAGACATGCAGGGCCGCCTGATGGGCAAGCGCTTTCATGCCGAAGCATTTGTCGAGATGGCGCAGGGGGAAAGCCATTGCTGCAACTATCTACTGGCCACCGATCTGGAGCTTGCCACCGTGCCGGGCTATGCCTCCACCAGTTGGGAGGGCGGCTATGGCGACTATGCCATGAAGCCGGATCTCGACACGCTTCGCCCGGTGCCGTGGCTTGACAAGACGGCGCTGTGCCTGTGTGACATGCTGACCCATCATGGCGATCCCGTGCCGCATTCGCCGCGCGAGATGCTCAAGGCACAGATCGACCGGGCCAAGGAAATGGGCTTTGACGCGGTCATGGCGACGGAACTGGAGTTCTTCCTGTTCAAGGGCACCCATGACGAGATCGCGGCGAACCGTTTCCAGCTGAATCCGATCTCGCGCTACAATGAAGATTACAGCATCTTCCAGACCTCCAAGGAAGAATACATCATGCAGCCGATCCGCAATCATCTGCGGGCGATGGGGCTGCCGATCGAAGGTTCCAAGGGCGAGGCCGAGGCCGGTCAGGAGGAGCTGAACCTGACCTATGCCGACGCCATGGCCTGCGCCGACAACCACACGCTGGCCAAACATGCGATCAAGGAGATTGCCCATTTCAATGGCGCGGCGGCCTCGTTCCTGCCGAAATGGCATCACGACCGCGTGGGCAGCGCCAGCCACGTGCACCAGTCGCTTTGGTTGGATGGCAAGAATGCGTTTTTCGATCCCGACCGCGCCCATGGCAAATCGGAACTGATGGATCACTATGTCGCCGGGTTGATGAAGTATGCCGCCGACTACACCTATTTCATGGCACCTTATATCAACAGCTACAAGCGCTTTGCCAAGGGCACCTTTGCGCCAACGCAGATTGTCTGGTCGGTTGACAACCGCACCGCCGCCTACCGTTTGTGCGGCGAGGGCGGCAAGGGCGTGCGCATCGAATGCCGCCTGCCCGGCGCCGACATGAACCCCTATCTGGCCCAGGCCGCGATGCTGGCCGCGGGTCTAAAAGGGATCGAGGAAAAGCTCACCTTGGTCGAACCCCATACCGGGGACGCCTATGCCGATGATGACAAGCTGCACATCCCGCGGACCCTGCGCGATGCGCGCGATGCCCTGATGGCCTCGGACATGCTGAAGGACGCCTTCAGCGAAGAGGTCATCACCCACTATGCCCATGCGGCAGAGTGGGAAATCGATCAGTTCAACCGTGTGGTCACCGACTACGAGATTGCCCGAGGATTCGAAAAAGCATGACGAAACTTACTTGTGTGTCGCCGATTGACGGATCGGTCTACGAGGAACGCGATGCGCTTGGCGAGGAAGCCGCGCGCGCGGCGGTTGCGCGCGCCCGCGCTGCCCAGGCCGGGTGGGCGGCCCGCCCGCTTCAGGAACGGATCCACCTGGTCATGGCCGGGGTTGCCGCCGTTGGCGCGATGAACGACGACATCGTGCCCGAACTGGCCCATATGATGGGCCGCCCGATCCGCTATGGCGGCGAGTTCGGCGGATTCAATGAACGTGCCAGCCACATGGCCGCCATCGCCGAAGAGGGGTTGGCCCCAATCGAGGTGTCTGACGACGCGGATTTCAAGCGGATGATCAAGCGTGTTCCCCATGGGGTCGTACTGGTAATCGCGCCTTGGAATTATCCCTACATGACAGCGATCAATACGGTCGCCCCGGCGCTGATCGCAGGCAATACTGTGATGCTTAAACATGCCACCCAAACGCTGGTGGTTGGCGAGCGGATGGAAGAGGCCTTTATCTCAGCCGGCGTGCCAGCGGACGTGTTCCAGAATATGTATCTTGATCACAGCACTACATCGGCGCTGATCGCGAGTAATTCCTTTGACTTTATCAACTTCACCGGATCTGTCGGTGGTGGTGCAGCGATTGAAAAGGCAGCAGCGGGCACCTTTACTGGAGTTGGCACCGAGCTTGGCGGCAAGGACCCGGGCTACGTCCGCGCCGATGCCGACCTGGACGCAGCGGTCGCCACGCTAATCGACGGCGCGATGTTCAACGCCGGGCAGTGCTGCTGCGGTATTGAACGGATCTATGTGCACGAGAGCCTCTTTGACGATTTCGTCGCCAAGTCGGTCGAGATCGTCAAGGGTTACAGGCTGGGCAATCCGCTGGATCCAGAAACCACCATCGGGCCGATGGCGCATAGACGCTTTGCCGATGAGGTGCGCGCCCAGATCGACGAAGCCCTGGCCGATGGCGCCAAGGCCCATATCGAGACCTTTGCCGAGGATGACGGCGGTGCCTATCTGACGCCGCAGATCCTGACCGATGTGACCCATGACATGCGGGTCATGCGGGACGAAAGCTTTGGCCCCGTGGTGGGGATCATGCCGGTCAAGAACGATGCCGAGGCGATCGCGTTGATGAACGACAGTGAGTTTGGCTTAACTGCCAGTATCTGGACCCAGGATATCGACGCCGCAATCGCGATTGGAGATCAGATCGAGACGGGTACTGTTTTCATGAACCGTGCTGATTACCTCGATCCCAGCCTCTGCTGGACAGGATGTAAGAATACCGGGCGGGGCGGCGGTTTGTCTGTAATTGGCTACCACAACCTGACACGTCCCAAGTCTTTTCACCTAAAAAAGGTTACGGCATGACCCTGGTGGGCAATTGGTCGTACCCAACGAACGTCAGGTTCGGAGCGGGCCGCATCAGCGAAATCGCTGATGCCTGCCGGCTGGCGGGGATAACCAAACCCTTGTTGGTCACCGACCGTGGTCTTGCTAACATGGAGATCACCAAAAACACTATGGCTTTCCTCGAAGAGGACGGCATGAAGGCCGGCCTTTTCTTCGAGGTCGATGCAAATCCGACCGATCGAAATGCCGATGCGGGTATCAAGGTATATCGCGAAGGAGGCTATGATGGAGTCATTGCCTTCGGCGGCGGATCAGGGCTCGACCTTGCTAAGGTTGTTGCCTTCATGTCTGGTCAAACCCGCCCGATCTGGGATTTCGAGGATCTTGGCGATTGGTGGACGAGGGCCGACCCTGCCGGGATCGCACCCATCGTAGCCGTACCCACGACCGCTGGAACTGGATCGGAGGTTGGCCGTGCTAGCGTGATCACCAATTCCTCTACAAACAGCAAGAAGATCATTTTTCACCCCAGGATGCTGCCTGCAGTGGTGATTTGCGATCCGCAATTAACTGTCGGCATGCCGGCCTTTCTTACGGCGGGCACCGGACTGGACGCCTTTGCTCATTGTGTGGAGGCTTTTTCCAGCCCGCACTACCATCCAATGAGCCAGGGTATCGCGCTGGAAGGCATGCGAATTGTAAAAGATTACCTGCCTCGAGCCTTTGCGGATGGCAACGATATCGAGGCTCGCGCCCAAATGATGAGTGCGGCAGCCATGGGGGCGACAGCATTTCAGAAGGGTTTGGGCGCGATTCATGCCATTAGCCACCCGATAGGCGCGCACCACCAAACCCATCACGGAACAACTAACGCGGTATGCATGCCAGCGGTGCTACAATTCAACGCCGACGCGATCCGCGGTCGTTTTGATGCCGCCGCTGCCTATCTGGGAATTCACGGCGGCTTTGACGGTTTTTGCGCTTATGTAGATTCGCTGAATGCAGAACTGAAAATCCCGCGGACTTTAACCGAACTGGGAGTTAGGGATCCCAATTTCGAATTGTTAGTGACCGATGCCCTGAAAGATCCAAGCACAGGTGGCAACCCGGTCGAAATGACGAGAGATAACACGACAGCTCTTCTCAGAAAATGTTTGTGATCAAGCTGTCAGTTTTCCACGTTGCTGGTTGAGTAATGACGCGCACAAATCAATTAACTTGGGAACATCGGCTTTGAAGCCTTCGCTTTCGTCAGGTGATCACGCATACAAAGAACCGCGCCTTCCGTATCACCTGCCTCAATTTTATCCAAAATCTCAAGGTGTTCGCTACAAGAATCGATAAGACGACCTGCATCGATAAGTGAATTGTATTCCAGCAAACGTCTAAGGCGGTTTTGATGTTCAATTGACTGCACCACAAAACGATTGTTGGAGCATTCAGCAAGGAATTCATGAAAATCCGCGTCTAATCTGAATAGGTCCGGAAGATCGCGCTTTCGAACATTGGAATTTAAGACAGCGTTGTGCCTGCGGCGAAGTTCAGTGCCTGCTCGGGCAGAGTAGTGGAAGGCCTCGCTTCTCAGTGCCTCGCACTCCAACATTATCCGAAAATTGTAACTTTCATCATGCGCAGCCAAGGTGTTGAGCGTTGGCTCAAATTGCCATCCATAGCCCGGCAAACGCGAAACAATGCCCTGCTCAGCCAACCCGATCAAAAGTCGTTGTGCAGTCAGTCGCCCAAGCTTGTAGCGTTTCCTGATCTCGGCTTCGGAGACTTCTCTTTCAATCCTACCTTCAAACCAATCTCTGGCAATTTGTTCATTCAGGTTTTCATCTTCGGTTTTCGGAAGAGTCGCGAGGAAGTCACGACTAGCGTTCTTGCCGGCAATCCAAAAGAAACCACGGTTGGATCTTTTCTCCACGATGCCGTTTTGCGCCAACAAGTCCAAAGTTGCGCGCAGTGGAGTTCGTGACACCCCGAGCCGTTCGGAAACGTCAACCTCCCTTAAGTGATCGCCCTCCTGTAACGTACCGTCTGCTCCCAATCCGATCAGTTGCCGGGCGAGTTTGATCTGCAAGTCACTTGTTGGCTTGTCTGAAAGGGCTGCCTCTTTTTGTTCTATGCGTCTGGCGATGGTACGGATTCCTTTTGGTACGGTTTTTGGGCTTTGACCTGGCTAAATTAGGCAAAATCACCGTAAGATTCCAGCTTGCTGGAATAAAGGATATCTAGTGGGTTGTAGAGCACGCTAATTGTACGCAAGCGCGGCTAGGCCGCGCTTGCGATTTCAGCCAGTTACAAGATGGCCGGCGGTCTAGAGCTCACTTGATCAGAGTCCAACGTCAGCAAATACCTCTTCCATCGTCTCTTCCAGGATATCGAAAACCTGATCGATTTCATGTTCAGTAATGATGAAGGGAGGGCCTAGAACAATGGCCGGACCAAGTGGGCGACAGATGAGGCCCTTCTCCAATGCCTTGTTTGCAATCCTCTCCGATACCTGCAGATCACTTGGAAGCGCTTCCTTTGTGTCTTTGTTCGCTACCAATTCGACTGCGCCCATCAAGCCTACGCCGCGCGCTTCTCCTGCGTACTTGTGTTCAGCCAATTTGTGCAGGCGCTCCATAAAGCGCGGACTGACTTTGTTGACATTGTCTAGCAGGCCTTCGTCTTCCAGTACTTCCAGCGACTTCAGCGCAACCGCCGAACCTAACGGATTGCCGCCCGCGGTGAAACCGTGTGGGAATTCTTCGGCCTCTTCCGAAACGCGAATCATTTCTTCGCTTAGTTCTTTTCCGAGGATGATGGCACCCATGGGGAAGTAGCCCGCGGTGATACACTTGGATGCAACAATAGCGTCCGGTTCCATGTTATACTTGACGCTTCCCCACATTGCTCCGGTTCGCCCAAAACCACAGATGACTTCGTCTGCGATCAACGGAATTCCATACTTACGCAGAATCGGACGGATCGCTTCAAAATAGCCCTCTGCGGGAGGAATAACACCGCCTGCGCCTTGAACTGGTTCTGCAAACATACCGGCGATCGTATCCGGGCCTTCTTTGATTATGAGCTCTTCTAGGTTGCATGCCAGTCTTTGAACGAACTCGGCCTCGCTTTCGCCTTCCTGACCATATCGCCAATAGTGCGGGCAATCGGCATGGAAAAAACCGGGCAGCGGTAGACCAAACTCCTCATTGTAAGCCTTGCCAGTCATCGACGCAGTGACCACTGTTACCCCGTGATAAGCATTCCAACGGGTAATGATTTTGCGCCTTTGCGGTTGGCCATTGCGGCGATGCAACATCCATAGCATCTTGACCATCGAGTCATTCGCTTCAGATCCCGAATTCGTATAGTAAACCTTGCCTTCCTCGAAGGGCGAAAGGTCCACGAGTTTTTCCGAAAGCGCTACGGTTGTGTCAGCGATGCGCCCAAAAAACGAATGATATCCAGGAAACTTCTGAGCTTGTTCGCATAGCGTGTCGATGATGCCCTGGTGATTAAAGCCGGCAACGTTGTTCCATAGACCCGAATTCGCGTCGATGTAGCTCTTGCCGTGAACATCATACACGCGAATTCCGTCGCCGTGCGTCAAGACGACAGGGCCTTTCGAATTGAGCGTGCCCATGTCAGTGAAGCCATGGAAAACACTGTTCATATCTCTCTGTTCCCAAGAGTTTTTAAATTGTTGGTTCATCATGCCTCCACGATGTATTTTGATATACACAAAATACATATTACAGATTTAGCTGCTGCGCAACCCCCATGTTTTTCAGAACAGGAACCCAACGACTCTGTTGATGCAATTTACCGGACTGGCTTATTGGGTCATTTGCGATGCCGTCGATGGCTACGGAACCTAAGGACACATAGTCTGCCAACTATGCACCTACTGGGTTCACGCCGGCCGACATCAGCCCAAATCCGATCACTTTCAAGGTACTCTTAGCCCGGAAACTCGCTCCCTATGAAGAACTACTTGTCCTGGTAGAATGTATTTTGTGTTGACATAAAAACAATGTTGATAGAGGTTCCGCCACGACCGCACCCCAGAAATGCCCCTTTGGAGTTGTGATTAAGGTTTCAGAAACCAAAGGGAACTGGGCCGCAAAACACATAAACTAGGAGTTTCAAATGCTGATTGGTTGCCCCAAGGAAATCAAGAATCAAGAGTATCGGGTGGGAATCACCCCATCGGCCGCGCAGGAAGCAATTTCCCATGGCCACAAGGTGATCATAGAGCAAAGCGCCGGTCTAGGTGCAGGTTTCACCGACGAAGACTACACCAACGTCGGAGCTGGCATTGCGGATACGGCAGCTGAGATTTTTGCTACGGCCGATATGGTCGTTAAAGTGAAAGAGCCTCAAGCTGTTGAGCGTGCGCAACTTCGCGAGAATCAGATCCTTTACACCTATTTGCATCTCGCTCCCGACCCTGATCAAACACATGACCTCTTAAACAGTGGTGTAACTGCAATCGCCTATGAGACTGTTACAGACAACGGTGGTGGACTTCCCTTGCTCGCACCAATGTCGGAAGTGGCCGGACGCTTAGCACCTCAGGTTGGCAGTTGGACGCTGCAAAAAGCAAATGGTGGCCGTGGCGTACTAATGGGCGGTGTTCCGGGTGTTTCACCTGCACGAGTTCTCGTCATTGGCGGCGGTGTTGTAGGTACGCACGCGGCCCGAATCGCTGCTGGAATGGGTGCTGACGTGACTGTGCTCGACAAGTCTATTCCTCGGCTTCGCTACCTTGATGATGTATTTGGCGGCATCATTAACACGGGCTTTGCTTCTCAAGGAAACACGATTGAGCATGTCGCTCAAGCGGACATGGTGATAGGTGCGGTGTTGATTCCGGGCGCCGCCGCGCCAAAGCTCATCTCCCGAGACCAACTGTCGGATATGAAGCCAGGTGCGGCGCTGGTCGATGTCGCGATTGATCAAGGTGGTTGCTTTGAAACATCGAAAGCCACAACTCACGATGATCCTATCTACGAGGTGGATGGCATAATGCACTATTGTGTTGCGAATATGCCCGGTGCCGTGGCACGAACCTCCACCATCGCCCTTGGCAACGCCACGCTTCCGTTCATGTTGAACATTGCGAACACAGGTTGGAAGTATGCCTGCGAAAATGACGCAAATCTGATGAATGGTTTGAATACTCATGCCGGGAAGCTGACTTACGCCGCAGTAGGAGATGCACTGAACCTTCCGCACATCAGCGGCGGTGAGGCCCTAGCCATTTAGCACGACTGTCAGGGTAACGCATTCGAGCGATGCTAAATGCGTTGCCTTGGCCTGACGAAAACCTCGGCCGTAAACGGGTCATCTAGAGTTCGTTGGACGGTGATGCGGATTTTCTGTGATCAGTCTTGCCAGACTTGATGAACGCACCTGAGACCCAATTGGCCAATCTCGGCGCGAGGGAATGTCAAATAACGGGATCCTCCCTGAACTGGCGGGAGCAATAGTCAAGCGCTCCCGCCTTTTTTTGGCGAGAATCATGCAGGTATTCCGGAAGATGAAATCGCAGCATTGAAACCTACGGCAACTATAAACCGTTCTGCACAGTAGCAGCGAAAAGTATGCATTCGAGTTTCCTCGGGCAGGTGGTGCAGTCGCATGTTGACAATAAGGGAATTATTTCCTATCGTGGAATTGCGGGAGAGATGGTAATTACCGCGCCGAAGGAGCAACCGCCCCGGAAACTCTCAGGCCAAAGGACCGCAAACTGACATAACTCTGGAAAGTGGCGCTCTGCTTTGGGGCGCTCGCCCAAGGTGTAAGCGCTCCTCGCCGCGAGGTTAGCGTGAAACTCTCAGGCCAATGACAGAGGGGGCACTTGAAACCGCGCAGGTCGCGGAAGGAGGAGTGCCATGAAGGACAACACGAAAGTCGCTGTGATTGGTGCCGGAATAACCGGTGTGACAACGGCCTATCAGCTCTATAGCAAAGGAGCCGACGTCACGGTTTTTGAGGCCAATCCATATCCCGCAATGGAAACCAGCTATGCGAACGGAGGCCAGTTGTCGGCCTCCAATGCAGAAGTCTGGAACAGCGTCCCAACGATGATTAAGGGCATGCAGTGGATGTTCTCGGCGGGTGCACCGCTTCTGATGAACCCGAAGCCATCCTGGCACAAGTATTCGTGGATCGCGGAGTTCATTGGCGCGATACCGCACTACGAGAGAAACACGGTTCAGACCGTAAAATGGGCGTTGGACGCACGTCAGCAGCTGCTGGAGATGGCGCAGGCTGAGAATATCTCTTTTGATCGGGAGACAACGGGCATCCTGCACTTCTACGAGACAAAAAAGCAGTTTGAAGTAGCGCAGAAAGTTACCGAACTGCTTGGCAAGGGCGGGCTGGAACGTCGCGCGGTCACGCCGGAAGAGATCAAAACCATTGAGCCGACACTCAAGGGCAAAATTCACGGTGGCTTCTACACGGAAAGTGACTTCACGGGTGATATTCATAAGTACACCAGTGCGTTGGCCAACGCCTGCGTCAAGCGCGGCGTAGAGATGCGCCTGTCGACCGTGGTTGAGAAGTTGCGCACCGACCAGGGCCGGATTGAAGTGTTCAGTCGGATCGAAGACGAATGCGGCAGTTCTTCCCCCGGCCAGCACAAAGAGGTCTTTGATCAAGTGGTGATCTGTGCCGGCGTCCATTCACGCAAGTTTGCAGCCATGTTGGGCGACCGGCTGAACATTTATCCGGTCAAGGGTTATTCGATTACGGTGAACCTTGAGGACGAAGCCAATCAAGTGGCCGCTCCTATGACAAGTCTTCTGGATGATGATGCCAAGCTGGTCACATCGCGGTTGGGCAAACGCCGTTTCCGCGTTGCAGGCACCGCCGAATTCAACGGGTTCAGCAAAGATATCGTCTGGGCACGCATCGACCCGATGCTGAGATGGTGTCACAGGCATTTCCCTGACATGAGCACGGAGAACTTCGTGTCCTGGGCCGGCTTGCGCCCGATGATGCCGAACATGCTGCCGCGTGTCGGCAAAGGCCGGCGGCCGGGCGTATTCTACAACACAGGCCATGGCCATCTTGGTTGGACGTTGTCCGGTGCAACGTCCGACATCATTTCCGAAATTGTTGTAAACGAGAAAAGGGCGGCGTGATGAAGGATACCGGGGATCTGACAATACCGACTTACGACGACATGCTGGCCGCTCATGAGCGTATCAAGCCACATATTCGGCGGACCGAAGTCCTTACGTCGCCCTATCTGGATGAGCTTTCGGGTGCGCAGCTGTTTTTCAAGTGCGAGAACTTCCAGGTGCCAGGGGCGTTCAAAGTGCGCGGCGCGACAAATGCTGTCTTCGGGTTGGATGATGAACAGGCGGCCAAGGGTGTTGCAACACACTCTTCTGGGAACCACGCTTCCTGCCTGAGCTATGCTGCGATGCGCCGGGGCGTTCCGTGCAATGTGGTGATGCCCCGCACGGCACCGCAGGCCAAAAAAGACACAGTGCGTCGCTACGGCGGTAAGATCACCGAATGTGAGCCATCGACAACGTCGCGTGAGGCGACTTTTGCCGAGGTTCAGGCGGCCACCGGAGGGAACTTTGTTCATCCCTACAATGACCCGCGCGTTATCGCAGGGCAGGGGACATGCTCGAAGGAGTTCATGGAGCAGACGGATGGGCTCGATATGGTTGTGGCCCCAATTGGCGGTGGCGGGATGATCTCGGGCACCTGCCTGACGCTGTCCACGCTTGCCCCTGAAACGCAGATCATCGCAGCCGAGCCGGAGCAGGCCGACGATGCTTACCGCAGCTTCAAGGCGGGCCACATCATCGCCGACGATGCTCCCAAGACCATTGCTGATGGTCTACTTGTGCCGTTGAAAGAGCTGACTTGGCACTTCGTGTCGAACCATGTCACCGAGATTTACACTGCCACAGAGGAAGAGATCATCGATGCTATGAAACTCACCTGGAAGCATCTGCGCATCGTGATGGAACCGTCCTGCGCTGTCCCGTTGGCAATCGTTTTGAAGAACCCCGAGGCGTTTCGAAACAAACGCGTTGGCATCGTTGTAACAGGCGGGAATGTTGACCTCGACAAACTGCCCTGGACCCTCTGAACAAGGAAAGCACCATGAAAGATCACACGAGTTTCGACGACCTCGAAGTAGGCTATGACGTCCCCGCGCTGCCCGGTATGGACGAGGCGGACATCCAGACACCATGCCTTGTGCTCGACCTCGACGCACTTGAACGCAATATCAAAAAGATGGGCGATTATGCCAAGGCGCATGGCATGCGCCACCGGGTGCACGGCAAGATGCACAAATCGGTGGACGTGGCCAAGCTGCAGGAAAGCTTGGGCGGCGCGTGCGGCGTATGCTGTCAAAAAGTGTCCGAAGCTGAAGTGTTCGCGCGCGGTGGGATCAATGATGTGCTTGTGTCCAACCAGGTCCGGCACCCGGCTAAGATTGACCGCCTGGCGCGTCTGCCCAAGCTCGGTGCCAGGGCGATTTGCTGTGTCGACGATGTAGCAAATGTAGCTGATTTGTCAGCGGCGGCGGTCAAGCATGGCACCCTAATCGAATGCCTGGTCGAGATCGATTGCGGCGCGGGCCGCTGCGGGGTGACGACGACACCTGAAGTGGTCGAGATCGCCAAGGCCATCGACGCCGCCGAAGGGCTCAAGTTCGCCGGCATCCAGGCCTATCAGGGCGCGATGCAACACATGGACAGCTACGAGGACCGCAAGGCCAAGATCGCTGTGGCCGTGGCCATGGTCAAAGACGCGGTGAACACGCTCAAAACGGAAGGTCTGGAGTGCGACATCGTCGGCGGCGGCGGCACCGGCTCCTACTATTTCGAAAGCACCTCAGGCGTGTATAATGAACTTCAGTGTGGCTCCTATGCCTTTATGGACGCCGATTACGGCCGTATCCTTGATAAGGACGGCAACCGGATCGACCAGGGCGAATGGGAAAATGCTTTCTTCTTGCTTACGTCTGTAATGAGCCACGCGAAGGCAGACAAAGCAATCGTGGATGCGGGCCTCAAGGCGCAATCCGTGGACTCAGGCCTGCCGGTTATCTTTGGCCGTTACGATGTCGAATACGTCAAATGCTCTGACGAACACGGCGTGGTGGCCGATCCTGACGGCGTGCTAAAGGTGAACGACAAGCTGAAACTGGTGCCGGGTCACTGTGACCCAACGGCAAACGTCCACGACTGGTATGTCGGTGTGCGGAACGGCAAAGTCGAAACGCTCTGGCCAGTGTCCGCACGCGGCAAAGCCTATTGAGTGACGTTCTGCCGAGTGCATCCGCATCCGGCAACTGCGCGCCAATCCCTGCAAGGAAAGACAGGATGATTATTGTTCCCGAAACGCAGATTGCGAACTTGATCGGTCGTCAGGAAGCGTTTGACGCAGTCCAAGCAGTCTTTGCTTCGATGGCATCAGGTGACGCTTACAGTTTTCCGGTCATCCGCGAAGCAATTGACCATGAAGATGCTCTCTATGGGTTTAAAGGAGGCTTTGACCGCAAAGGACAGTCTCTCGGGCTGAAAGCTGGTGGGTACTGGCCTCATAACCTTGAGAAACGCGGGCTCATCAATCACCAATCTACGGTATTCCTGTTTGATCCTGATACCGGGCGTGTGCGGGCCATGGTCGGAGGGAACCTGTTGACGGCGTTGCGCACGGCGGCGGCGTCATCCGTGTCTATCAAGCACTTAGCGCGCAAGGATGCCAAGGTTATTGGAATGGTTGGCGCGGGTCATCAGGCAACATTCCAGTTGCGTGCCGCGCTGGAGCAAAGACAGTTTGAAAAAGTGATCGGGTGGAACCTTCACCCGGAAATGCTCCCCAATCTGGCAAAAGTCGCCGAAGAGGCCGGTCTGCCCTTTGAGGCAGTGAAACGACCCGGTCTCCGCGACGCAGATGTCATTGTCACGATCACGTCTTCATTTGAGCCGTCCCTGATGTCCGAACATGTCTCAGACGGAACTCATGTGGCCTGCATGGGAACCGATACTATTGGTAAACAAGAGGTCGAAGCAAACCTGATCGCGCGCGCGACTGTTTTCACTGACGAGATTGCACAGGCAGTTACACTTGGCGAAAGCCAGCACGCAGTGGCGCAGGGCCTCACGTTAGAGTCCGACATTCACCAGATTGGCGATGTGATCAATGGTGTACATCCTGGCCGGACAAGCGAGGACCAAGTGACCGTTTTCGACGGAACGGGCGTAGGTTTGCAAGATCTGGCGGTAGCAGATGCTGTTGTTGATCTGGCGGTGGCGAAAGGGCTGGCTGTAGAAGTTGACTTCTAGGTCGCCAGCGACACCCAAAGCACTACGGCATCTTCCTCGCTGGTGGAGACACAGCCATGCCCCATTCCGCTGTCATAATAGATTGAGTCGCCCGCCTGCATGTCCAAAGGACGATAGTGTTCAGAGAAAAATGTCAGAGTGCCACTCAAAACGAACATGAACTCCTCACCGGCATGACGGATCCAGGTTTCGAATTCAGAGACATCCCGGGATTTGATTGTGGAGATATAAGGAAACATGGATTTACTCACGAGCTCACCGCACAACAGCTCGTGAACATATGTGGAGGTTTCCCGGGTCTCGCCCTGACCTTTGAGTGTCACGTCCCGACGGCCCGAGATATCGTTGCGTGCACTCTGTACAAACAGCTGTGGTGTGCTGATGTCGAGAGCCTGTGACAATCGCCGTACGATATCGAAACTTGGCCGCGTCTGATTGTTCTCGATCTTCGAAAGCGTGGAGCGACCGATCCCGGCAGCTTTACCCGTTTCCTCGAGTGTCCAGCCTTTTTTGCGCCGCGCTTCACGAATGAATTGAGCAAGGGCGAGCCCGTCTTCGGCATCAAGTGGCATAGCCTGTGTTTCTTTCTCAAGATCTGCCATCAGTCCTCCGTTTCGCGGATGATAGCTCCTAGAAACGTGATGCGCAAATATATCGTTTAGGAGATAACATGCTTGATAAGTAGAATAATTCCCCTATAGGAAACAAATCGAGCCGACGAAATCGGTCATGCACAGATTGGAGGAGGACATCTATGCAACTTCTGGAATCAATATTTGGGGTCCTCGGCGACCTTACTTGGGGTTGGGCCTTGATCCCGTTTCTGGTCATCTTCGGCGTTTTCTTGACCGTTGCGACAAACTTTGTGCAGTTCCGTTACTTCAAGCGCATGTTCCGTGTTCTGAAGGGGGGCAATCAATCAGCCGACCCCAATACGATTTCGGCCCGTGAAGCGCTTTTTGTCTCCGTCGGGGGACGCGTTGGCGGCGGGAACATTGCGGGTGTAGCGGTCGCAATTACCCTTGGTGGTCCCGGCGCCGTTTTCTGGATGTGGATGATCGCACTGGTCGGCATGGCGACTAGCCTCGTTGAATGCACGCTTGCGCAGGTGTTCAAGCGAAAGCAAGAGGACGGTTCTTATCGTGGCGGTCCGGCACGCATGATCATGCATGGGCTCGGGGCTGAGTATAAGTGGCTCGCCGTCCTGTATGCGATTTGCCTGATCGCGGCCTTCGGCATTGGCTTCCCGGCGTTTCAGGGCAACACCGTCGCGGGTGCGGCCGAGAACTCCTTTGGTCTCAGCCGCTACATCACAGGAGCGGTTCTGACACTCGGAACAGGCTTCATTGTTTTCGGCGGGATCCAGCGGATCGCCAAAGCCTCGGACATCATTGTTCCGGTCATGGCGCTTGGCTATATCGCCATGGCGCTTCTCGTTATCATCCTCAATATCGGAGAGATCCCTGGCATCGTCGCGACCATCGTTTCCAATGCACTCGGCTTTGAAGAAGCGGTTGGCGGCGGGATGGGGGCTGCTATCGCCCAGGGTCTGCGTCGCGGACTGTTCTCCAACGAAGCCGGTCTGGGGTCTGCACCGAACGTCGCTGCCGCGGCAGACGTGAAGCACCCGATCAGTCAGGGCATTACACAGTCATTCTCGGTCTTTATCGATACAATCGTGATCTGCTCGTGCACAGCATTCGTCATCCTGATGAGCGATGTGTACCAGCCGGGTGCAGATGTTGACGGTGTGGTACTGACCCAGAACGCGCTTGTCGATCACCTGGGTGCGTGGACACAGTACTTCCTGACGATTGCCGTGCTGCTGTTCGCATTCAGCTCGATCATCTACAACTACTACCTTGGGGAAAACGCGCTGTCGTTTATGACACCTTCGGAGTCCGCTCTCCTCGTGTTCAAGTTTGTGTTGATGGCCATCGTCTTCTTGGGTGCTGTTGCCCCGGGGGCGACGTCGGTCTTCTTCTTCTCTGATCCGATGATGGGACTGCTAGCACTGGTCAACCTGTTGGCTCTGATGATGCTATTCCCAACACTGCGCCGAGTTTTGAAGGACTTCGACGATCAGCGTAAGGCGGGCATCGATCGACCGGTGTTCAATCCGGAAGACTTCCCGGATCTGGATCTCGATCACAGCGCCTGGCACCACAAAGACGCGGCCTAGATCACGGTCAGTTCAAATACGGAGGGCGTCGGGTGAGCAACTCGGCACCCTTCACACTTTCTCCGGTGCGATCGGGTGAAGCTACAAAGATGTGAGCCATTGATTGTTTTGACAGAGAACTCGCGTGGCGGGGTCGAGTTCAGCATCAATTGATGGCCAGAGAGTTGGTTCCAGATAGAAATTTACAGAACTACGAAGCGTGTTTGACCGAGTACTACTCTCGCCAGCAGACGTTTTCCCCGTGGGATTGGAGAGAAATTCTCATTCTATATACAAAGATGGGGTCAACATCAGTCAGGCTAGGCAACTTACATATTTAACATAAGATAGATTATCGGACTCGCGGTTTAAGCCGGGAGCGCGCTACCCTGAAGTGCGACTCCTATTAGAAAACAATGAGTTATCTAATGGGAGATCATGGCATGGGAGCCGTTTACACGCAACTATCACTACAAGAACGCCGTAAGATTGAGAGCTGGTGGCATGCAAAGGTGCCCGTCAGAGAGATGGCACGCGTTCTGAAACGCCACAAATCGACGATCTTTCGCGAGATCAAACGCAACTTCTGGGCCGATGATGCCTTCCCGAAGAAGTACGCGGGCTACTTCGGCCACGCGGCGCAATTGCAGACGAACAAGCGTCGATCTGTGGAGCGCAAGCTGATCCGGCATCCTGAGCTGTGCAAGACGGTTGTGCAGCGGATCAAACAAGGTTGGACGCCCGAGCAGATTGGCAACCGTATGATCTATGAAGGCGCAAAACTGCGCGTCTGTCAGGAGACGATCTATCGCTATATCTATTCCAAAGAAGGCATGGCGCAGGAACTCTGGTGGTACCTGCCCGAGCACCGGAAAGCCCGTCGGCCGCGCCGTGCCAGAAAGCGCCAGAAACCCAAGTTCGACCGTGATGTCGGTATCCTGTTCCGCCCGGACGATGTGGCGCATCGGCGTCAGTTCGGGCACTGGGAGGCCGATCTTGTCTTGTTCAAACAACGCTTCGGTCAGTCAAACGTGACCTCCCTCGTGGAGCGCATGAGCCGCTTCACAGTTCTGCTGAAGAACCCGAACAAGCGCACGAAACCAGTCATGGGCAAGATCATGAAAGCCGTGCGGGATCTGCCCTACGTCGCGCGTCGTTCCATCACCTTCGACCGCGGCACCGAGTTCGTCAGCTGGCCCCACCTTCAGGCCGAGATCGGGACGCAAACCTGGTTCTGCGATCCATCTAGCCCGTGGCAGAAAGGCACCGTGGAAAACACCAATCGCCGCGCCCGAAGATGGCTACCAAGGAAGCGCGACATCACGGCGGTCTCAGATCATGAATTGAAAATGATCTGCGACCGCCTCAACGCGACACCTCGAAAGTGCCTCGGGTGGAAGACACCCGCAGAGGTCTTCCGGGAAAAGATGATGGAAGAGATGGGACGATCCCCCTACCCTCAGAAGCAATAGGAGTCGCGGTTCAGGTATCGCTCACACGAGCGGCATTGTCGGTTTCCCTGAATGATGAGACTGAATTGTTGGGACTCACCTGTCAGCGGACCAGTCATTCATGGTAATTGCGCCTACGCCTACCTAGCGGGACAAAGCAGCCCTCAGCCTTGCGGAAACGAATGCCTGCTCCGACCTGAGGCTTCAACAGACGGTCGCAACACATCGGCAAACGTCACTGCCGGTGTTTCGTGGCGCAAGGTATTTCACGGGCGCACATTAAGCGGCTTTCTCATCAAGACGAATGGTCCTTCCGGGTATGATTGTAATTCCACAAATTCATAGCCAAGAGCCGCGTAAAACTCCCGCGCTGTTAGTGAGGAATGAAGCATCATTTCCGGGATTGCTCTCTGTCGCGCTTCTTCTTCAATTCTTGCAACCAGCACTTTGCCTAACCCTTGCCTCTGAAACGCAGGGTCCACGAACAATGATCGCAGATAGTCACCTCTCAGCCCCACAGTGCCAACAAGATCGGCACCCGCGAAACACAAAAGAATAGCCTCATTTTCGATTCTTTCGGTGAGCGGCTCCGGTTCAAAAATCGCGCACAGCATATCAATTGATTTTTGATCATAGTCCTTGGCATTTGAAACGCGGATTGTGCGCTGGATCAGCCCGCAGAGCGGAGCCACATCGGCAACGGTAGCCTTTCGGAATTTGAGCGACTTCATCACGCCAACCCTATTCCGAGACATGCGACATCGACAAGCTGGCAAAGATGGCGGATTCACAAACTCCATGGCGTGTCCTGCCGGCTATCGGATCAGATGACGCCATCGCGATTGCAGACGTTCGTGCGCAGCGCAGCATTTGTGACTTTGGGCTCTCCCCTGCCCTTCGCCGCTCGGTCCACGAGTGTCGGCTATCAACATTGGCTGACTAAAACACCTCGACCGTTTGAGTCCCAGAATTGCAAAACGCTAAGCCATTGAATTTCAGGCGCAGGCAGTCTCAACAACTAGGAGATCCGACAGGCATAGCGAATTTTCCAAGATTTGACCCCTAGTCATCTATGAAATGCGCGCCTGTTTGCCTGCGTCGGTCAACCGTAATCTGGAGCACATCAGGTCGAGAATAATGCCCCGTTGGATCAAAGTTCTGCCGTTCGGCGCGGACACGCTTGTGATCGACCTCAGCGATGATCAGTGCTTCGCGATCCGTAACTGGGGCGGTGATCCATTGACCATCAGGCCCGGCAACGCAACTTCCACCATTGTAGATGGTTTCGCCCGGCGAACACATCGCGCTGCGGTACGGAACATCTTCGGGAATGTCGCTTTCGCGAATGACGCTTCCAACAGACAAAACATATGACCGAGCTTCACGCGCGATAAAACGCGTGATGTCTTCGGTCAGCACGGATCCACCTGGCCATAGAGCGACGTGTAAGTCCTCACCAGCGGCATACAAAGCCGTTCGCGCGAGAGGCATCCAATTTTCCCAACAGTTTAATGCACCGACGGTGAACGATCCTACTGGATGGGTGACCAGCCCTGCCCCGTCTCCCGTTCCCCAGCTGAGCCGTTCCTCATAGGTTGGCATAAGCTTTCGATGCACCGACGCTATCTGGCCATTGGCATCAATGAAGACGCATGAACAATAGACCGTATGGCCGCCGCGATCAGCCGTGCGTTCTGCGATACCAAGAACAACAGAAATCTTCCGTTCGCCTGCGATCTTGCAGATAGACGTCAGGAGTCCATCTTCGATTGAGACGGACTGTGCGAGATAAAGGGCGTGCAGTTCCTTTTGAACATCGGAATCGAACTTTGCCGCGTCGGTGCGCGGTAGCCAGAGCGGATAAGCAGGCAGAAACGTTTCCCCAAACGCAACAAGCTGCGCCCCTTGGTCTGCGGCCTCTTCGATCGTCTCAACGATCTTTTTGGTAGATGCTTCTCGGTCGAGAAAGACTGGCGCAATCTGGGCGGCGGCTACTTTGAGAATGTCTGTCATGACTAATGGCTGCTCCGTTTTCTTCTTACGATGCGCCAGAAAGACTGTTTGTTGCAACTGATCTAGCGGCGGCCGATTCTGCTATTCTCCCGTGATCTGCAAGAATCTTCCGTACTCCTCGCTATCCTCTCGCGCTTCTTCAAATGCCCGCGCACGTTCTTCTTCCAGACACCGGAAGTAGCTTTGGATGTCTGCAATGTAGGTCTCAAAATCTCGCCCAATCAGATCCCGATATTCCTGGACATCCTTCGGGTCTGTTGGAACAAACGGCCTTTCTGGGGCGTAGCACGTTTGCGCGGCAGCCCCCTGCGCAAAACATGCCAACGAAAATACTGGAATAGATACAAACCATGATTTTCGTTTTTGCATGGGGTACCACCTCAAATACTTGAGAAAAACACGTTTGCGTGCGTAATAATGGCCTCGGTAAGGGGCACATGCAAGACAAAACCGTATCTTGCGCACAAAACCGTATTATTGTAATCATGGCTCATCGAAGCAAAGGCTTCGGTGCGCCCAACGACAGAAAGAGCGCACCGAGGTGATGGATCTAGAGCAAGAAGCGCCGAATGTGGTTACAGAAGCCGGTTTCCGAGACCTCATCGAGTCCGGATATCACGTCGAAGTCATATGCAAAGAGGATGCCTACCGAAAAAACTCGGTATGGCACGGTCTTTGGGTTCTGCGCGCTGTCAGCGACGACGGCGTCGAAAAGCAACTTGTTACCGCCCGTGCCAGAGGTGGTGGAGACTACATCCAAGTCCGGACTTTTAAGACCGTTACAGGCTTGGTCTCTTTCCTCATCGATCTTGGCTTCTCGGTGGTTGCCTTCCCGGTCTATGAGGACCAACGCTGGAACTTCACGTTGTCCGAAACGGAAAGCAGCGACGGCGACGGCTAGTCTTCTAGCGCTACTGATTGCGGCGACAGCCGCCCCCGCACAAATGGTCTTTACGATGGAAAGCGATGGCTCGCTTACGGCCTCGCAATCCCAAGAAAGATTTGCGCGCAATTACAATGACGGCATTGGCCAGGGTGATCCTGACGCGCCCCTCTCCATCTTTGGGACCGAGAGGACAGCTGAGACAGGTCAATCTCGCGATGGTAGTGACGGATCATTCCGAGTTGCCGCCGTTGCACCTCGCGTCGCTGTCCCGCGACCCGAAATCCTTGCAGCCATAGAAGACACCGCAATGCGCTATGCCAGCCATCAAGGCTTGCGCGCAGCCGGTCTGACAGTGACGGAATGGCGACTGTTGTTCCGAGCCAATATCGAAATCGAAAGCGCCTACAACCCGAATGCCCGTTCACGGGTAGGCGCGATTGGCCTTGGCCAGCTCATGCCGGGAACCGCCGATGATCTCGGTGTCGACCCGCATGACTGGCGGGCAAATCTTGACGGCTCCGCGCGTTATCTGGCCGCACAACTTGAGACCTTCCGTGACGCGCGGTTCGCCCTGGCAGCCTACAACGCCGGTCCCGACGCCGTCAGGCAGCACGGGGGCATCCCGCCCTACCGTGAAACGCAAAACCACGTTCAGCGGGTGCTGGCCGTGTTCAACAGGCTAGAAGGAGAAACCTCATGAGGCCGCTACCACTATTGCTGACCGTTCTTTCGGTCTTCATCATCATGGCAGAACCGGCCATGGCGCAATCCATTGACCTGTCCCCTATCCAAAACCTCCTGCAAGGCATCGTTGACGCACTGACCGGGCCGCTTGGTGTCGTCATCGCAACGCTTGCCGTGATTGGCGTTTTCCTAAGCTGGTTCTTCAACATCATCGACCTGCGCCAAGCCCTCTGGGTGCTGGTAGGGATCGCAGGCGTGGCAGCCGCACCCACTATCGTCGCAGCAGTATTCAGCTGAGAGGGCAAGGCGTGGCTGAAAGATCACCCCTTTTTCTTGGCCTCGTTCGCCCTCCGAAGCTGTTCGGATTGCCGATCATGTATGCCGTGGTTTGGCTCTTCGGCTCCGTCCTGTTGTTTGTTTGGATACAGAGCTTCGTGGTGCTTGGCATCGCGGCAGTTCTGTATCCGCTTCTTTGGAAAGCGGCGGACTGGGACCCCCGCTTCATCGACGTCGCGATGACGACGCTCCAGGAAACGCCTCCTACCCGAAATCGGAAAATCCATGGCGGAGACAGCTATGCCCCGTGATGAGTTGGATGAGCGCACCCTGATGCCAAAATGGTTTCAACACGAGAAGCAGCTGGCGCACATGCTCCCTTATGTGAGCCTTGTTGACGATCGCACCGTACGCACCCGCGTGAATGAGTTGTTCCAATGCATCCGGATCACGGGGCTCAACAGCTACACGACTGATGACGATCATCTCGACAAGGTTCGAGCGCTGTTCGCCCGTATCGTCGCGCAGCTAGGTGAAGAATTCAGCTACTACGTCCACAAGGTTTCCAAGGGGATCAAAGTCGATCTGGAAACTGTCGAAGGGGAGACGTTCGCCGCCACGGTTGACGCCCAATGGCGCGGAAAGATGGAAACCAGCGGGCTTCGCGACAAAACGCTGACGCTGACCGTCATTCATCGCCCTCCTTCAAAGAGCTTCCTGAACTTCATGCGAAGCCCCTCCCCGAACCGCCTCAAAGAGGAAACGGCCAAACGCCTTCGTCGCCTGAACGAAGCCGTCGGCATTTTCACCTCCGGCCTGGCGGAACTTAAGCCTTCGATACTGTCGGCTGAGAAAGGCGAGCTGGTTGGCTTCCTTGGCGCTCTGAACACTGGGCAAGAGCTTCCGCTCTATCACACCTCGAAGTTTGGATTCCTGGCGTCTTCCGCCTCCAACACGCGAGTGACATTCCACGGCGATCATTTCGAACTCAGCGAAGGGGTCGCAGGTCGGCGTTACGGCAAGAGTTTCAGCATCAAGGACTATTCCGAACAAACGAATTGCACGATGTTCGACAAGCTCAATCTGCCCGTCGATATGATCGTGACGCACTCGTTCACGCCCGTGAACACCAATATGACGATCTCGCGGATCAAGCGGCAGGTGAAGCAAATGCAGGCTGCAGACGATGCCGCTGTGTCGCTGCGCGAAAATCTCTCCTTCCTGGCCGATGATCTGGAAGCGAAACGTGCCAGCATGGGGGACCATCACATGGTGGTCACCGTTTTTGCCGAAACGCTGGACGGGCTTGAATCGCTCGGTGCTGAAATTGTGAACGCTGCCGCCTCTGAAGGCGTGACCATGGTCAGTGACCGGTTTGGGGCCAGCACGCACTTTTTCAGTCAACATCCCGGCAACCAGCCCAAGCGCCTGCGCCCCAGCACGATCACAAATCGCAACTTCGCCGACTTTGCGGCCTTCCATCGTACTCAACTTGGAAAGCCAGCGCAGGAAGTGCCTTGGGGCAAAGTTATCTCGATCTTTCCGACACCCGAAAAGAGCGCGTACCGCTTCTCCTATCATGAGGCCGGCTCGCCCGACAAAGAACCGACCAGCGGCCATACCCTTATCATGGGCCGCCCAGGCTCCGGTAAATCGGTCTTCTCCGCCTTCTTGATGACGCAAGCTGCTCGAACAGGTGCCCGCGTCTTTGTGTTCGATTACCGCCAGGGCATGGAAATGGCCGTGCGTGCGAATGGCGGTCGCTACACCACAATCCAGGGTGGGATGCCGACCGGCCTTAACCCACTTTGGACAGAAGTCGACAATCGCGGGATCGCTTGGTTGGCCGACTGGTTTGGATCCCTGCTCTACCGCGGAGACAAACCTCTGACACCCGCTCAGACAAACCGGATCATGGATTGCGTCCGGCAAAATGCGCAAGCCACCGACCCGGGTCTGCGAAACTGGCAGAACTTTGCGTCGCTATTCATGTCGATGGACGATGACGGTGATCTCAACCAGCGTGTTTTGGAATGGGCGGAGAAAGGTCGGTTCGGCTGGATTTTTGGCCATAGTCTCGAAGACACCTTCTCACTTGATGGCGACATGGTTGGCTTCGACCTGACGGGAATCCTCGACAGTGAAAGCGACAAGGAACGCATGGCAGTTCTGAGCTACTTGTTCCGGCGCATTGAACGGAAAATCGAAGACCGACGCCCGACAATTATCATCATCGACGAAGCTTGGAAGGCGCTCGACAACGAGTATTTCGCGGAACGCCTCTCGCAGTGGCTCGTCACGGCCCGGAAGCAAAACACCGTCGCCGTGATGATGACGCAGTACGCCAGTCAGCTCGAGCGGACCCGGACCGGGAAAACCATTGTTGAGGCTGTTCCGACGCAAGTGCTTCTCCCGAACATCAGGGCCAATGCCTCGGACTATGCGATGCTCAACCTCTACCAAAAAGAGCTCGACACCCTTCTGAACACCGGCACGAATTCCAGGCTGGCACTCATTCGAGATGACCAAGGATCGGTCGTTGTGGACGCAGATCTGAGTGCACTCGGCAACAACCTCACCATCCTCGGCGGGATGGAGGCAGGGGAAAAACTCGTCGGCTCCGATTACCGGGCCCGGTCAGACTTTTGGAGGCTCCAATCATGAAGAAACTGTTCTGTCTCTTGCTCGTAAGCGGTGTGATGGGTTGCGCCGAATATCAAGAACCGAAGGCGAACTGCTTCAGTTTCGTCTCCCGTGGACCTGCGCCGATGGACTGTAACTTCGAAGCGCTCGGCGTTTCCGATCTGGAGGATATCGCCAATGAGTAGGCGCTTCCTTGCAGCGCTGTTGTTCGTTGGGGCCGCATCCAGCGCCCAGTCCCAAGGCGTTCCGGTAAACGACTCCGGTCTCACAGCCCGGGACATCATCGAAACCGGCGACCGGGAAGCCGATCTTGCGGTGCAATCCGAGACGCTCACCGTCGAGGAGCAGATTACGGAAATAGAACAGGAACAGCTGTCCGTTTTGGACGCTATCCTCGATGCACAAACCAGCTTCGATGCGGCGTCGATTGATGGCATGGTATCCGGGCTTGAAAGCGGGAGCGGCGACGCAGACCGCTCGGCCGAGGCCGTTTACGGAACCGCAGACATCGACCCCAATCCGGCTGGCGAACAGATGTTTGGGGATGCCGCCGAAAACATTGAACAGCTCATCATACGTGTTGCTCAGGAAACCCATGGCCGCCCAGGCGTCTCCGCAGCAGGCCTTTCGGTCGTGCAGTGGCGGGCTCTGATCCAGGCATTGATCTGGCAAGAAAGCCGCTTTGTAATTCGAGCCGAAAGCCCGGTTGGCGCATATGGTCTGACCCAGATCATGCCGGGCACCGCTGGCGATCTCGGCATCTTTCCCGAGTACCGCACCAGCCCCTACCTTCAGGTCGAAGGTGGCGCTCGGTATCTGGCCCAACAGCTCAACCGTTTTGACGGCAACATCATCTTCGCACTGGCTGCCTACAACGCCGGACCCGGCCGCGTGATCGAATACAGCGGCGTGCCACCGTTCCAAGAGACCCAACACTACGTCACGGTCATCCCGCAGAAATACAATGAGTATCTGACACGGATCGGTGGGATCGAAGCACTTGGCACGATCGACCCTGCCCTATTGGCTAACTCGAATCTGTCGATAATGGGCACAGGTGCCGCTTTTTACGGCAGCAGCTCCCCAACCGCGATCCGGCAAGCCGCACTGCGTGTCAGAGATATTGTTACCCGCATTGGCAGCACCGCCGATGTTCAAGAGTCCATGGCATTGAACACCTATGCCCGGGCTGAACTCGTCCGTCTCATTGCAGCGATGACAAGATTGCAAGCCGCCCGGACGCAACCCTTGAGCGCTGAACAGATGCGTCTCGCCGCTGCTCGGATGCAAGAGCAGGAATTCATGAACTTCACCATAGAGGACCTAGACTAATGCGCGCTTCAACGCTTCTCACCACCTATGTCCGCAACCCTATTCGGACACTCACTGTTGCAACCCTTTTGCCGATCACCGCAGCCGTGCCTCTTGCCACCATAGCCTGGCCTGTGGCCGCGCAGGGCGTGCCCGTCGTGGACACCCAGAACATTGCCCAAAACATCCAGCAACTTCGGCAAATGATCGAAGATGAGCTCCTTCAGAACGAACAGCTGCTGCAGCTGCGCGAGCAGCTCACCACACTGACGGACCAACTTGCGGAATTGCAGCGTACCTATGAGGCCCTGACCCGTCTCGCAGAACTGCCAGAAGTCATCGCCACGGAAATGGAAGCCGAACTCAACGGCATCCTTGATCAGGAGTTTGGCGATATCCAAGCCACCATTCAAGCCATCCGCACCGGCGACTTCTCAGGCCTCAGCGGCTCGGGCGCGGGCGAAATCGAAACCCAAATGGACCGGGTTCTTGCCGAGCTTGGTTTTGATGAGGACACGCTCAGCGAAATGGCCACGAGTGGCAATGCGGGCGCTGAACGCATAGCAACGCAGGCCACAACCGGCGCTCTCGTCTCTGCTGCCGCCCAAAACAGCTACGATGATGCAGGCCAATCGCTTGAACGCGTAGACCGGCTGGTCGGCCTGATTGATGACATGGACGAGCTCAAGGAAAGCGTCGATCTGAACACCCGCGTCACGGCTGAGCTTGCCATTGCCCTTGTTGCCATGTGGCAGCTCGAAGCCGTTCAGACCGTCGGCGACGGTACCGGCGGTGTCATCGACGCAGCCACCATCGCTGAAGAGCAGAACTTCATGGAGTTCACCATTCCAGACCTCGGCGACTAATTTCTAGGGGAAGAGACTTTGAACAACGAGAAAGCAATCATTGAAGAAGAGCTGGTCTACGGCGCGCTGCGTCGTGAGCGGCTCTGGCAACGCTTGGGCATGCTGGGAGTGATTTTTGGGCTCCTGGGCTGCTTGGGCGCAGTGATGGTTGCCATTCTCGATGTCGATCCACCACCGGTGGTCGTCCCCTACGATCCTGAAACAGGGTTTGCGTTGCCCGAAGCCTCTGTCGGTGCAACACAAGTCACAGGCAACCAAGCTGTTATCGAGGCGGAAATCTTCCGCTACGTGACGGATAGAGAGGTCTACAATCAGCTCGACAATGACGTGCGGATCAACAGCGTTCTCCAGCGTTCGGACGGCAGGGCAGAATCTTCAGTCAGAGCCCAGTGGAACAGCGCGAACCCGCAGTATCCTCCAACTGTCTATGGTGAAAATTCGACGCTCGACGTCGAAATCCTCAGCATCAACCTGATCGGTGAAAACCGCGCGACCGTGCGTCTCCGCAAGCGGCTCACCTCAATTCAGGGCGTCCAGGCTGGCCTGTTCACAGCAACGCTACTCTTCGAATTCAGACCAGAAGAGGCACGCACGATCGATCAGGTTTGGACCAACCCCTTTGGCTTCACCGTGATCGAATACTCGATCCGGTCTGACAGATTGGAGAACTGACATGCGGCATTATGGAATAGCCCTAATATTGCTCATCTTCACCGCCGCTACCGCGCTAGCTGAGGCAACACCTCGGCGCGGACCCAATGACAGTCGCGTAAGGATCGCGACCTACCAGGACGGTCAGGTCTTCCGGCTCAATGTCTCGCTCACTCACGTGACAACCGTGGAGTTCGGCGAGGGCGAGACAATTCGCTCGATCCTGGCTGGCGACACAGAGGGCTTCGAACTCGACGGCGTTCCCGGAGGTCAGGCTTTTGCCATCAAGCCTCTCGCCCGCGGCGTCCACACCAATGTCACGGTCTACACCAATCGGCGCAGCTACTATTTCAACGTGCGAGAGGTCTCTTCACCAACGTTTTACGTCGTGCAATTCCGGTATCCGGATGACCAACGGCGTCCACAGAATGCCGTCGCCGCGCAAGCTCCGAACTACAACTATGGGGCCAGCTCGCGCACAGAAATCACTCCGGCTCGCGTGTGGGACGATGGAACGTTCACATACTTCCAATTCGGGCGAAATGCGCCGGTTCCCGCCATCTTCCGCTACTCAGGCGGCCGCGAACGGACAGTCAACACACAACAAACCGGTCCCGGTGTTATCCGCGTCTCGGGCGTCAACGCACAATGGGTCCTGCGACTGGGCGAAGAGGTTGTCTGTATTGCCGCAAACTCTCTGACAGGGGGCACATCATGAGTGACGATCCAAACCAAGCAGACGTATCTGAGCGCCTCGCCCGGCTGGAAGCAGGAGCCCCTGGAGCTCCTATCGCCCCTGCCCGTCGGTCCCCGCTGGTCGCAATTCTAGTAGTCATTTTGATCGGCCTTGGCGGGGCGGTGCTCTATCTGCTGAACCAACCTGAAGACGAAGTGGCGTTGCCAACCGCCACACCCGATGAATTCCAACCAGAGGGCGAAGGGTTTGGCGCAATTAGGCCCTTCGTTCCCCCTGCCCCACCGGAACCCGAAATCGTCGAAGTTCCGGCACCAAACCCTGAACCAAATGCGGAGTTGCTTGCACAAATCGCTACACTTCAAGCGCAGATCGAGGCAATTCAGAATGCGCCCGAACCTGTGGTCGAAGAAGACACGGCTGCAGCTGAGGCTATGAACGCACTCACCGCTCAGTTGGCCGAACTGCAAGCTGCTTCAGAAGCGGCGCAAGAACAGTTTGCCGACGAACTGGCTGCGCGGGATCGCGAGTTGCAGCAGCTTCGAATGGATCTGGACCTCGCACGGCTAGAAGCGTCTGCACCTGCACCAGCTCCCGCTGGGCCGACAGAAGAAGAACTACGTTTACGTGAAGAGGAACGCCTGCGCCGTGAGGAAGAAGCACGCCGTCTTGCTGAATTGCAGCGGCGTGCCGAAGAGGAGCGTGCATTTCAGGAGCGCCGCATCCAATCTCCAACCATCGCGTTCGGCGGACAATCAACTGGAGCGACCGGCTCCGAACTGGCAGACCGTACGTTCGGGGAAGTCACAGACTTTGTATTGAATGGCGCACTGCCTGCGACGGTCTCGCAATCTGAGGTCATTGCCAACCCGTCAAACACAGTCATTCAGGGGACCGTCATCCAAGCGGCCCTTGAAACCGCAATCTCAAGCGAGCTAGCGGGTCAGGTGCGCGCGATCACTTCAGAGAACGTCTATAGCTACGATGGCACCCGCCTGCTTATACCTGCCGGATCACGACTGATTGGCCGCTATCGCTCCGGGGTCGAAATTGCCCAGAGTCGAGTAACGGTCGCATGGGACCGTATCATCCTGCCGAACGACCAAACCGTGCAGATCAGCTCATTTGGCGCAGATGAGCTTGGACGGTCCGGCACAACCGGCTTTGTCGATACGCGTTTTGCTGAACGCTTTGGTTCTGCCGCGCTTATCTCACTCATTTCCGCCGCACCAAGTGTTGCGGCCAATCAGACCGAGGATGAGATAGCCGAAGATGTTCTGGAAGACATTGGCGACGATCTGGCCGACGCCACGGATAGCGTGATCGGTGAGTATCTTTCCATCGGACCAGTGATCTATGTCGATCAAGGTGCGCGCATCACCGTCATGGTGGATCGGGACTTGGAGATCTTCTGAACCAATGTCTCTCAGCTACCTCCAAGCCTCCATTGACAAGCTGGACGATGCAAAACGCGACGATGTGATTGAAATCTGCATCAACCCTGACGGCTCCTGCTGGGGTGAGTTTCAAGGCGACCATTTCATGCGCCGCCTTGAGCAAACCCTGACCCAGGACCAGATCAATGACTTGGGCAACCAGATTGCTTCTGATGCACGGACGCCGCTTTCCAAGGACAAGCCCATCGTCTCGGTCTCGATCACCTACCGTGACCGGCCCATCCGAGCGCAGGTCATCACACCACCTGCAGTCAGCCGTGGGATGTCGATCAGCTTGCGGTTCTTCTCCAGCCTGCCGCTTGAATCCATTAAGTTGGGCTTTCTGTATGGCAAGGAGCGCAAACTCGAAGAGTTGCGACAGGAAAAGAACCGTCAACTTCGTGAAGTCGTGGCAAGCGGCGATATCGACGCCGCAATTCGACACTGCGTTGACAACAAACTGAACATGATCGTCTCAGGCGGTACATCCACCGGTAAGACCGTGGCAGCCCGCAAAATCCTCTCCTTTGTCAGCGACGACGAGAGGATCTTGACCATTGAAGAAGCCGCAGAGCTGCTACCCAAACAGCCAAATGCAGTCACGCTCATTTCCAATCGCGACGCGGAAAATCAGACAGCCGATGTACTGCTGACCTCAACCCTGCGAATGCGGCCGGACCGCATCATCCTGGGTGAGGTACGTGGCAAAGAGGCGATGACATTTCTCGAAGCCATCAACACCGGCCACGGCGGATCGATGACAACGCTTCACGCCGAAACACCGCAACTGGCGGTCCAACGCCTAGCAATCGCAGCGTTAAAGACAGAAGTCCCAATACCTTATAGGGATATGGTAGAATACATCGAAAGCTCTATCGACGTGATCATTCAGGCGGGCCGTGAAGACGGCAAACGCGGAATCACGGAGTTTTATTTGCCCGGAACAGAACTAGGAGAGGAGGCAGTCAAATGAGCAATGGAAAGAGCTACGTGCCGAAGATCCTCACTTTCGTGCCAAGCAAAAAGTTCAGTTTCCAAGACATGGAAGATGAGCTTGCGCAATACACGATGAACGGCTGGAAGATCATCTCAATGACGCATTTTCAGCACATGCAACCCACCTACACTGTGCTGTTACAGTACGAATTTTCAGAGGAAGAAATGAAACAAAATGCGGAGAAAAGCGCATGATCGATTTCAAGCCACTTCTTGTTGCAGCATGCATTCTCTCGCCTACTTTGGCCGTTTCGCAGGGTTTGGTCCCTACACTAGATAGCGAATATGAGTTTTGCCGGGAGCGACCTGGGGAGCCGGAGTGGATGTCTGAGCTGCCCTCCCGCGAGCGATACAAGCGTTTGGTGATTCAGACCATCTATCGCGCTCAAAGTCTTGAACGTGTTGTCGAAGCCCAAGAATGCTCATGCCAAACTCGTTATCCGTCATGGGACGCGGCGGTCCAACACTTCAACGACAACTACCTAGGCGGCGATAGAAATGCGTTGAGAGAAGCGGAGGAAGAATATTTCGACCGCTACAACGAGCTCCGCGCCTCGGCACGAACGCTTTGTGAAGCAGAAGGCCATTGGTAAGATAGGAAGAAAAGAATGAGTGTCGTTGCCTACATCGTAGACGAAGCACAAGGCTTTCTCGATACCGCCGCTGAAACTCAATTTGGAGCGGTTGCTGCAACGGTTGGCACAATCACAACGCTTGGCGCGACGCTGGTTCTCATTCTCGTCTGTGTCAACATGGTGTTTCAGTATCGCGCGATGGATGGGCGAACGGCGTTCTGGTTAGGTGTAAAGATAATCCTGATCGGCATTTTTGCACAAAACTGGACGCAATTTAACGCTTTATCGTCATCCATTCTGAGCGGCATCGACAGCATAGCTGGGTCGCTAATTGCTGCCGTTGGCGGCGGAGCACCTGGTCCATCCGGAACCTACGCCGAAGAATTCGACCGGATGATTGCTCGCTTTGGCGACTATCTAAATGCAGCAGGCGAAGAACTGAATTGGATGGCCGGAGCCATCCTCTCTAACTTGGGCGTGTTCTTGCTTTCACTACTGGGTGCCTTAGCAGCATTTCTTATGGTCGCGTCGCGGCTCATGATCGCCCTCCTCCTTGGCCTTGCACCGATCATGATTTTCCTGACCCTGTTCGACGTCACCAAAGATTACTTCGCCCGTTGGCTCACTGCAGTCGTATCATTTGCAATGTATCCAATCATTATTGCCGGCGTCTTCTCCACGATCACGGGCGTATCAGCAGCATTGCTGAGCGAACTGGGTGATCCTGCAGCCGCGCCCAACATCGGCGCTCTTGTGCCATTTTTCATGATGGTTCTAATGGCAAAAGGGTTCATACTCGCAACACCGTTTATTGTACGAGCTGTATCAGGCAACATCATGATGCCCGCGATCTCCGGTGGTTTCGGTGGAACCTATGCGTTTGGACGCGCTGCATTCGGTTCTCAACAAGCCCGCAACCGATACCTCATGGGGAGTGCCTCCGGTGCGGAGTATGCTGCGCTGCGAGCACGAGCGATGTTGGGGATGGAATCAATGCCTGTCAGAACCGGCTACGGACAAGCCATGCAGCCAGCAGCGAACACACCTGCCCCCGCCAACCCTCGCACCAATACTTCGCCCGACTATCAAGGTCAGCTCGACCGCAACAAGCGCATCGGCCGATAGTTCTTCTCTGACACTAACGATGGTCCGCTTTGCGGGTCGTTTTCGCATCAGCCCCGGGAAACCATGGAACAGATCGTCGTAGATCAGAAACTCATCATGCGTGATGGAAAACCGCTCTCGCTCGTCACCGAGACGGGCCTTGCCGAATGGGACAGCGCTGGCATCATCTACACCTGCCATTATGAAGAGATCACCCACGACGGAGAGAACAAGGGAAAGTACCGGTGCCTCTATGAGAAAGAGGGGTCGAACGAGATCTTTCTGCTGGTGACGCCTCCATCAGCACCCGAAGGATTCAGCGTCATACTATTCGACCATCCGCCCCGCACTCTGAACTGAAGCCAATTCAACCGTTTTCGCATGGCGGCTTCAACGTGAGCGACGTTTATACCTTGATCGTGCGGCCCTCAGCAGCTTCCAAGTCATCGGCCGGAAGGTCAGAGCCAGTCTCTACATCGCTTTCGGTTTCGCCGGGCAAGCTGTTCTTCAGCTCTTCGAGGTTGCTCATGACACCTTCCAACTCGGACACGTCGCTTTCGGTTGGCGCGTCCAATGTCAGCTCAGTTTGCGTGGCCAAGTTCATTTCTATCTGCCGCTGCTGATCAGCGTCGACAGCCGCCAAACCCTTGGCCTTCTTGCGCCGCGTGGTGCGAATAGTGGCGCGCCGCTCGGTTGCAACGGCCAATTGAATAGACTCACGCTTTGGTGCAGGCCGGTCCACTGGCTCGATCGGCAACTTCCCTTGATCTGCTCCAGGTTCGGTCGGTTTCCCCGGGGCACCCTTAGGACGTGCTTTCTCGGACAGTCTTTTCGGCGTTTCCTCGACCACCTTGGATTGCGATGCCCTGTGAGCATCAGGGTTTCTTGACGGGGCGCCGCTGGTTGGAACCTTTTGCTCCGGGAACGGCAGATCCCCTGTTTGCGCCTGATGAATGCCCTTGAAGAAAGGATCGTTGAAATACTCGATCCTGCGTGCGCGGATTGGCATTTGCGCGTCGATCACCATAACGATCTCATCGAGCGGCAAACGCCTGGCTTCGTCCTCCGGAAGCAATGGGACTTCCTCCGTCCTCACCGACTGGCTGCGTCCTTCAAACGGGTTCTTTCCAATCGCGCGGGACCGGGTGACCACCTTCTTCGTCGTCTTGCCCACGGCCTTGCTCAGTTCTTCGACAGTCTTTTCGTCGGACGGAGTGAGATAGAGCTTTACTCCGGCGTTACCCTGAAGGGCACGGCGTGTGTTTTCTCCATAGATTTCATCCAATGCCGGGATGGTCTGGGTGACAATCGCCAGATGGCCTTTGTAGGAGCGCAACGTCTCAATGCTCTCTACCACGATAGGCATTTTTCCGAGCCGATTGAACTCGTCCAGCATGATCATGACCGGCCACGGCTCATCCGGCCCAGGCTCCTTGTCCATCATCGACGCCAACAAGTCAGAGAAAAACAGCCGGATCAGCGGCGCCATTGATTTGATCATCAAGGGTTGGACAACCAGATAGACACTAAAGGGCTCGCGTCTGATCTTGCGGAAATCAAAATCCGAGACCTGTGTCGCAGCGTCGATGGCCGGGTTCTGCCATTGATCCAGACCAGATGTCATCAAGAGCGACACATAAGATGTGAGCGTGTCATTGTTGGTCGAAGCAAGCCGGGTGAAGATCAACTTTGCGGCTTCGTTTTCGACCTCAACGCTCCGCTCCATATACTCTTTGCCTTTGTTGCCCCCTGATGCAGCAATCCGATAAATCTCGCCAAGCGTCGGCCTCTTGCGTTGGAAGGCCAACAGCCCGGCCGCCACAAACAGGTCGATCCCGCCTTTCAAAAGACCCTGAACCCGTTCGTTTTCATTCTGCAGAAATAGGGAGGCGAGAAGCTGCAGCTCCATCTGTTGCTGCGCCGGGTCTTTCAGCTCAGAAATCCGTAACAATGGATTGTAGCGATGTGTGCGGCGATCTTCGAAGTCCGTCGGCGCGAAGCGGAAGATCTTATCACCTTGCTTTCGCCGATGCCGGGCTGTCGCCTCAAAATTCTCCCCTTTCACGTCCAATACCACAGCCGAGCCTTCCCAGGTCAGCAGGTTCGGTATGACGAAGCCTGTCGTTTTACCCCGACCCGTTGGGGCAACAATCAGAGCATGTGGAAATTTCTTGCCCACGAGATACCTGCCCTTGCGCTTCGGCTTCGTGAGCTTTCCGAGAATGAAGCCCGTACCTGGCTTCCCAAAAAACTGGTTCTTCGACATCTCACCGGTCTTTTGCCAGTGTGTCAGACCGAACTTGGTCAGCGCCGATCCGGAGACCGCGATGCTCATCAGCAGGCCAGCGATACCAAAGCCTGCCATGATCAAGTTGATCAGCCTGAAGTCATCGGGCCGAAAGTCCCGAAGGTAGAGGTAATTGTTGGCGATGTAGAAGAAATCGATATCAGCCTGAAACCCTAGATCCTTGAAGGTCAGGACCGCCGATGAAACGACATAGCCGATGGCCACTGCCACCAGCGTCAATAAGAAAACACCAAATGCAATACGACCCTTACCCATGGACCGGCCCTCCTTCACGCTCGGAGTCGACCAGCCGGTCTTTCTGCAGCTCGTACTCTTCGTCCGCGATTTCTCTGACAACTTCGCGGTAAGCTTCCGAATTGGCCGTTGCCTGATCTGATTGCAGATAGGCCTTGGCCGCATAGAGACGGTCTAGCCGGTCATCGGAAACGCTCTCCAAGGCGTCACTGTCGCCCTCACGCAAGCGCTCGGCTTCCTCGTCACCAATCTCCTTTTCAATCTGCTCGCGATAGCTGATCCGCTGAGCATCATCCGCAAATGGCGATGACAACTCAGAGGAGCGCTCGTGTTCGACGACCCGCCTAATCTCATCGTTTTCGATGCGCGTGATCTCGGTTTCGCGCTCATGATAAGCCCGCCAGAAATCCCTATCAGTCGCGCTCTGGACGTCTCGGTCTATGTTCTCCAAACGCGGCGCTGCCTTGTGAACCACATCCCCAACCTGTCCTGTCGTGGCCAGGACACGGGCCGAACCGTTGGGCATCAGCTCGATGACGCGCGGCCGATCGGTTGCTTCGCTCTCCGCATACGCCCTGCCCGCCTCTCGCGCGGACAAGAACGTCCTGCTCTCATCCGAACCTGCAGAAGACAACGTGAACGTGGACTGGTTCCCAGCCTGATCCCTCAGAGCCAACGCACGTTCCTGCTCGCTCAGATAGCCTTCCGGCGGCCGCATTATGTCCGTCGCCCTATCCCAGGCCCGCGAAGCCATGGCCGCGTGTACAGACGACTTCGCGGCAAAGGACCTGAACGCGTCGGACGCTCGCTCTGTCTCGGCCCGGCCAGCTTCGCGCGCATTGGGATCATCGGAATACGGATAGTTGAAATCTGTGCGCGCAAAACGCTCTTCCATCGCCACAAACTCACGGCGATCAGCCTCAGAAATCCCGTCGCGTTCGGCCATCGCGACACCGTTGTCATTGCGAAGCGCATCGGACGCACTATTGCGAGCGGTCTCAAGCTGCGCCGCTTCGCGTTCGGCCTCCCGCAATTCCTCGGCGTTGTTCAGGCGGAAGCTCGTTTCATATGTGTCACCCAAGCCGCGTGCCACATGATCAGGCATATCCGGGTATCGCTCTTTGAATTCAGAAGCCACAGCCTCTGAAATCGATTGGTTTGCGGGAGCCCGATCAAGAACCACCTCGATCTCACGGTCCAATCGATCAGCAAGCTGTTGGTCGGTTATCCGCCCCCTGCCCTCTTCATCCGTGCGATAAACTGCACTTGGAGCGGAAAGGATTTCGGGCCGCGCTTCCAAATAGGCGCGCTGCTCCGCTTCAATTCGGTCAATCGCGCGGTTCTCGATCTCAACCGCTCGCGCTTCAAGCTGTGCCTCATTGACCCCCTTCCCGCGCAGTTCCTGTCGGATCGTACGGGTGGTGTCATCAAATCGTTCTTGGTCGAAGTGGAACCGGATTTCCCGCGCTTCCTCAATCACGCCATCGTCACGCAACACTTCAGCCCGTTCGAGCGCAGTCCCCAACTCAACATGGATTTGGTTCAATCGCTCGCGCGCTGCTTCCAGATCGTCCTTGCGCTCAAGGTTTAAACCCTGTGCATCGGCGACCTTGGCAAGATCATCGGCGACCCACTGCTGTTCCAATGCTGCGTTCTGAGCGCCTGTCTCAATCCGGTTCACAACCGTTTCTGCACTGATCCCTGTGCCTCTCAATGCAGTGTCGATCTGAGCCCTGGTCGTCCCATCCTTCAAACGACCAACGAGCTCGCTGTTGATGTTCGTCTCTGAATAGATGCCGCCATCCGATGGCTTTTGCTCCAACGTTACAGACCGCAGTCCCAAAGGCTGCATTCGTCGAACGCCAGCTTGAATCTGGTTCAGCCTACGTTCGCTTTCAGCGCGCTGCCCCTCAGGAAGACGCGCAATCCGCGCCTGCACATCTTCTACAGTGTCGGCATACTTTGCTTTTAGGTCGTCAAAATCTTCGGCGGCTCCCATGTAAACGTCTCCATGCTGTGTGACTTCTGCGCCCTTCCCCAGAAGCTCAGCGGCTTTCAAGAGGGCGTCTGCGATCTCTTCTCTGCTGTCTTGAGAGGCCTCGGCGGCCAATGAGTGATAGACCACGCGCGTGCTGGCGATTTCGGCGAGGGTCCGGGCTAGGTCGCGCCCAACGCGCTCACGCGGCTGCGGGTCTCGAATGATGCCCTGGTCCGCATCATCCTTGACCGCGTATATTTCCCTCGTTCTTGGCGGGTAGTGAACGACTCCGCGATCAACACGGCGGGTCGCTTCGAGTTTGACGCCATACTTTTCGGCCTCTTCGACCATAGCCAAACGAAAGTCATCGTAGTTAAACCGATGGTCCCGACCCAGGTAGAAGAATTCTCCCTCCTGAGACCGCCTGTTGAGAACGACATGAGCGTGCGGGTGATCCCGATCCCGGTGGACGGCGATGACATAGTCGAAATGCCCGTCTTCCGTCTCGAAGAACCGCTCGCACACATCTGACGCGATATCACGAACGTCCTCTGCCTTGGTCCCATGTGGAAAGGACATGAGCATATGGGTCGTGTTGCCCATTTTCGGGCGGAACCCGCTGTCCCACCTTTCGGCAAACCGATCAGTGAGTTTCTTGATGTCCTTGTCATCTAGCTTCGTCTTGCCGTCGAACGTCCCTCGACTATCGACGAAGTGCGACAGCTTGTTGTCGCGAGTGATGTAGGAGAGCTGATTGCTTAGCTGCCCTTTGGTATGCGTTCCACCATTCCTGATGGCTTTGAAAACCGCCGCACGATGGCCTCTGGCTGCTCTGTAGAGCTGAGCGTGCTTTCGGCTGTTGAGGCCCTGCATTGAGCCGCGAATGCGGTCCCAGCCCTCCCGAAAGACTTCGCCTGTGACGGCTTCGACGGCGCTATTTCGAGCCATGAACGAACTCCTGCAGCACCTCTTCAATCGTCACCTGCATCGCTTCTCTGCGACGCCTGACCAGCAAGTCGACCTGATCGCCCATGTCCAGGATCAGTCCAGCAAGCGAGCGAATTTCCTGGTGCTGTCGCGTCGACCACGGCGCGGGCATCCCACGCTTCTTCGCTTCATTCATCCTTCGCGCAATCTGGGAGACGTTGTTTCCGACCCGGTTCAATGCTGCCCGGAACCCGGCCAGCTCCCCGGCGAAATGATCATCCGGCACGAAAATGCCGTTGGTCGCCTGCATCAACGCCCGCAAACCGTCGGCTCGGCTGTCAAATCCATGCTTGGAAAGGGCCGCGTCGAAGGCCTTCATCTCGTCCGGCGTAACGGTGACACTTGCTGCCGCGGTCCGAATGCCCGTGTCGCGCCGCCGGTCTTTTTCGCGCTTGATCGTGTAGTGGATTGTCCTTCGGGTTACCCCGAAACGCGTCGCAAGTCCCTTGACGTCAGCGCCCTTGGCAGCCTCTCGGACAATCACTAGGCGTTCCTCGGGCGTCAGAATTCGGCCTTTAGGCATGCGAACAAAGAACCCCTATTTCCTGCCATCCTCATACATACCGAGAGAATACAAAACTGCGGTATTGTGTCAATACTGCGGTTTTGTCATGAATGAGGAATGTATTCCGTTTTTCGCCGAGGTTTGCAAAAGCGAGGCCACCCAAATAGAATGCTCTTACGCGCTATGACGGCTAAAATTGCCCCTTCTAGCCTCACGCCTCTGAGCGGCGCATACAAGCCGCTACACGGTTTTCGGCCCCCTACCCCGGATTTTCGCGTCTCGCTGCTCTAGGGCCGCTTTCAGCCGCTCTCCGCGCCGTTTTGGGCTGGGAGTCAGGCTGTTACTTTCCTTCTGCAACCGACCACACCGAAAATGTGAACCACAACACGCGACACGCGACACGCATCAAGCGAAACGCGGCAAGCAACACGCGGTCATCAACCAGAAAACGTTGTTCACGCAGCACGCGACACGCGATATATGGTACGCGGTACGCGAAAAGCGTCACGCAAGATTGTTGCACGCGACACGCAAAACCGTGCACGCGCCCTCCAATACGCGATAACGGACCTGTGACACGCGGGACTGTGTACGCGACACGCGATAATTGACACGCGCCCTGCGCCATGCGATACGCGCCCTATAACAAGCGAAATATAAGACGCGGCACGCGACACGCAGCCTGCGTCACGCGAGAGGGCAGACATGCAAAACGACGACATGAAAGTCATCACTGTGATGACGCGCAAAGGTGGCGCAGGCAAAACCACCTTGATGCAAGCTATAACGAGCGCCGCTGTCAAGGGAGGCAGACGTTGCCTCGTCCTCGATGCCGACCCACAGCAAGCTCTCTACAGATGGTTCCATCGCATCGGGATCGACAATCCTCTCGTTCGCGTTCAACAGCTCGAATTTTCAGCCGACCTTGAAGACGTCATAGAGAAGGCCTGGCAGGCTGGCGATACTGACCTCGTCTTTGTCGACACCCAAGGTGCTGCCGGTGCCTGGGCAGACGATCTCGCGGCCAGCAGCGACTATCTCGTTGTCCCAATGAAACTTGCCGAGAAAGACCTCTCCATAACGAAGGACACCTTCAACTGGTATGTCGGTCTGCGCGATAGAACCGATGATCCATCAGCATTGCCAAGCCTCCGCATCATCTTTGCAGACGTGCCCACCAAACCAACCATCGCACAACAGAACATCGAAACCGAAGCACTGAGCCTCTTCCCGATCATGGACAACTACTTCATGCACCGGAATCAACACGTGGACGCAGACGCTCAAGGCTTTCTACACGACGTTGCTGAGCAAAGGCGCGCATCCAGATACGGTCTCCTGAGAACGCACGCCAAGCACTTTGACGAAGCCGTCGAAGAAGCCACGGACATTCTCAAAGAAATTTTGGGAGAAGAATAATGGTTCGCAGAAAGAAACCGAAAATCACCGGAGAAGACCCGAACTACTCCCACACTTTCGAGCGCTTGCGGCCCGTTGAAAGCGACATGCCACCCGATGTCAAAATCCCCGGCGTCGACGGCGGCACCGCACGCGCACCAGAACCTCCCAAAGCGGACGCACCAGCCAAAAAGGCCGATGCTCCAACCACAAACTCCAAAGCACCAACCCCAAAAAAGACACCGGCAAAACCGCGCGCCAAGAAACCGTCAAAACCCGCCGCCGAGACAACTTCGTCACCTGACCCAGGATCGACACCAAAGGGATACCGACAAGTCACGCTCGATGCCGCTGTCAAAGTCGACCATGCAGAAGCAATCAAACCGCTGTTGGAAAAAGGGCTGAAACAGCGCGACATCATTATGCTCGCCGGTCGCCGCGCCACCGAGCAGTTTGTTCTCTCTCCCACTTACATCCCGAAACCAGAAGGCAACCGACTGCCGATGGCCGAAGGGTACCACACATCAAAGCGACTGGATGGCCCGACTCTGGATGCCATGCGCGACGAACACGACCCACTACGTGTTCGCTCTGATCCCGCCATGGTTCGTGGCCAGTTCGAAACGCTTTTCTGGAGCGTACTAGATGACGTGATAGCCGAGCTCCTTCAGCGCTACAGCTAAATCCTCGGCCAATAAAAGAACAAAGAAATCCCACTAACGCGTGGGATTGAGTAGAGCAGGGGACAACACGCCCTCCGCTTCGCTCTAGGCGCGTCGGCAGCTTTCAGTGACTTGATCCGCCTGCCATCCGGCATCGGGTCTCAACAGGGGTTGTGATGTCGCGCAAACGCGCCAGCCTACACGCAGAAAATCGGCTCCCCCACGCTACGCGCGGTCCCCCCAATTTTCCGCGCTCCGGCCCCCTGTCTTCGACCCGCTTCCGGCCGCAGATCGGGCTGCGCCCTCCCTGCTTTGCCCAGCCGAATGGCATGGGCCATTTGGCTGGGCAAAACAATCGAGGCTACGCCACTGGCGGAGAGGGGCACGACCCTCGACCGTTTCGAGAAAAAGGACACGAGATGCCACGCAACACAAAGATTGAGGGCAAGGCCATTGCTCGCATCCTTGATGCGCAAACGAGGGAAACCGTGGGCTATCTCTACGAATGGAACAACGGTGCCGTCGACCCAAAGTGGAATGACGACATCGTCAGAGATGAAAAGGACGTCGTTTATGAATATGAATGATCTCTTCTCCATGCGCAGCGAAAACGACAGTGAAGATTTGGGCGTTCTTTACTCCACTTCGGTTGAAACGCTTCGGATGTTTGGACGCGCTTATATGCAAGCCGAAACAGCCAAAGGATCACTCAAGATCCTCGACCCAGAAGGCGTGCTGCTCTCAAGCTATGACTACTGGCAGGGCAGTTGGATAGATGCCGCCGATAGAACCTCCTAACCTTTCATTCTACACGCAAAAATGCTAGTCTGAGAATGAAAGGAAGTCAGCCGATGTTCTTCAAGAAACGCCTTGTTTTGATGGCCTTAGCGACATTCTGCGCAAGCCCAGTGCACGCGTGGGAGCATGACTTCATGCGCGGTCTCGACCTCTATTCAGCGAGCGACAATGAGGCAACGATCCGATTGGTCTGCGACCCAAACTGCGTCTATGGCGGAACGGAGACAATGGTTCTGATTGTCCTCGGCGGAAATTCTGATCTGAACACGACCGCGACCCTGGCTTTTCCAGACGGTGAAACGGTCACAGCTCGGCTGGTACATGGCCGCCTCTCCAAGCGCGATCTCGGTGACGCACTTTGGAAGCCGCTCCTCGAAGGCTTCCGAAACACCAGCCGCGTTGAACTTACCGTTGGCGATACAACGCGCATCGTCGAGCTTGGCGATCCTGTCGCATTTACCTGCGTCTGATATAGAAAGCCCCCACCTCCGAGGGAAGGCAGGAGCTTTAGCCGAAACCGGCCAACAGGAAGAGCGTCCACTATAACAACGCGGAACGATTTTTCACACATGAATCACGGCGTCAGAGTGGGGCAGGGGCCTAAGCGGCCTCTGCGAACTCTCCGGCCTTCGTCATGAGGTAGTCAGCTGATCGCTGCGCGGCAGCTGCTGCCCTCACAATCGCCCGCTTGTCATCGCGCAAGACTTTCAACCACGACTGAATATAGGCAGCGCTGTCCTCGATAGGGCCCGGCTGAAAACCAAGCTGCGCCCCCATCATGGCCGCCGATATCTCCGCTACCAACTCCTCCATAGCGTAGATCGCATTCCCAAACTTTGACCCGGCTTTTTCTTTCGTGCGATCGCACCGATCCGCGTGACCAGTCGCATGGGACAATTCATGAAAGAGCGTCGAATAGAATAGCTCTGCCGCCTTAAACTTCGGCAATTCGGGCATGTGGACCTGATCCTTTGAAGGGACATAGCATGCTCGGTCCCCGCCTTCCGCATACCCTACGCCCATGTTCTCAATCATGGCGACAGCGATATGCGAAAGCTGTTCGATGGGCCGCGTTGCCAGCGCCTCGGTCTCCTCTGGTGTCGGAAACCGGTCTTCCAACCCCTCGATCTGCTGCACGTTGAACACCCGGTAGGCTTTGAGATAGCCGCGCGTCTTTGCTTCTGCCTCGCCCTCTTGTCCGTCTTCCTTCGCTTCAAATGTGCCGTATTTGACGACAAGGGATGACTTCTGGCCTTTGCGCACCATACCCCCCAAGTCTTTCGCCTGTTTGAACGTCATCCATACTGGGTTCCGGTAACCCTCAGCCCATGCTTTGAGGCTCAATAGAACGTAGTTGATCCCCCGGTAGCTGTCTCCAGTCACCCGCAAGGGCAGGGCGGCAGCATTTGTCTGCCAAGGGCATTCCCAAGGTTTCACACCCTGTTCCAAAGCTGCAATGATCTGGTTCGTCACCTCTTCGTAGAAATCATATTTGGGCATGACGGGCCTCCTTCCTAGTGTTGCTTGGGTCTGCTCAATCCGAGGGTTTGTTTTCATTCAGCCCGTCGAACAGGTCGCCTTGGTCGATCTGCCAAGACGCGGACGGAAGCGGATCAACGCCCGTGGTTTCGATGACGACTTTTGATTGCCGTTCACGCTTCGCGCCTGAATCCGTGCGGTAGCTTTCGCCAATCAGAACGTGAAAGCGGTTCGCTTGGACTGGGTCGCTCGAAAGGCAATAGCGCTTTGTAGACCCTTTACGCCCCAGCCATTGCGCATGGTTGTCTTCGCCGCGCAGGTATTCGATGCAATCAAGAATGTTGCGTTTGTCGGTGGCTGTGATGTGCAGCCCTTCGATCAGCCGAACAGCAGGTTTCATGAGCCACCCGCCGTCATCGTCTTTTCGATCAGGCTGGTTTCGCCGCCGCAGTCTTCGCAATCGGCATTGTCATAGACGGTGACGATCTCCCACATCTGCAGTTCCGTGTTCCACTCGACGCTGGCGTCGCGTCGGACGTCCTGACTGTCACAGGTCGCGCAGTGGATGGTGATCGGTGGGGCCGGGGACCGGGATAAATCCATGACATTTCTCCTTCGTGGTGTCGCTTGGGTCTGTCGCCCAATGGGTCGGGGTTGAGGGACAGCGCGAATGCGCCTGCTCCTGAAACCTCGAATGCGATGAAAGAAAGGATCAGGAGACAGCGGGCAAAATCGACATGACTGGCGCGGGCAGGCGGCGGAGCCGACAACACGGGAATGTCTATTTTGCTTGCTGTCGGCGGCATCCCTGCCGCTCATGTCCCGCAGCGGCGTTCGGCTTGTCCGAACCCCCAGGGACCCGAGCTCATGGGAGCTGGTCTATTGCTTTGATGTTCTTGTTATGTTCTTTGACGATTCATGCGAAATCCCAAAGCCTACCCCGGATGCAAGCAAGTAAAGGACATCACCGAACGCCTGGTCATTCTGGTCTGCTGGGATTGCAAACGGATTGGCATCTACCCTCGCGACCGTTTCGCTGATCTGGTTGGGCCAGACACCTATATGCCGGATGCCAAGACAATCATCGCCGCCCGAGTCTGTGAAAAAGCGCTGGATCGAAACGCCTTGCTGTTCGACCGATGCCAAATCCAATATTATCGGCCCGATCTCAGACATCGCGATCAGGGAACTCCGTAGCATGTGCAACCTTTACTCCAACACCACAGCCGTTGAAGCCATGCGAAGGCTGTTCAAGGTCGATCCACGCCATGACCAACTTGGCAACGCAGAACCGAGATCGGCGATCCATCCAAAAGGCACTGCGCCGGTCGTCGCACTGGACGATGAGGGAAATCGCGAGCTGATTGAGATGTCGTGGGGGTTTCGAACACCAAAGGTGTCGAAACGCACCGGCAAACCGATCAAACCGGCAGCCTGGAACAATGCCCGTGACGACAAGCTGATGAAATCTGGCCTTTGGAAAGCAAGTTTTCTGGGGCGTCGGTGCCTGGTTCCAGCGTCGAGTTTCAACGAGACGAAGGGCCAAAGGCCAGCGACAGACTATTGGTTTGCGCTGGTTGGTGAAGGAGAAGAGCGCCCCCCCTTTGCGATTGCGGGGCTTTGGCGTCGAGAGATCGATGATCTTCTTGAGCCAGAGCATCCGCGCTGCGTGCATACAATGGTGACGACCGAAGCCAATGACCTTGTGCGTCCGATTCACGCAAAGGGTCGAATGCCAGTGATCCTGCAGCCCGAAGATTACCAAACCTGGTTGACGGGATCGCCAGAGGAGGCCGCGGCGCTTCTTCGGCCCTACCCGTCAGAAAAAATGCGGATTGTTCTGCAGGGCATTGGTGAGAAGCGCGATGCCGTAAAGGATGACGGCCGCTAAGTGACCGGCCGTCATGGCTGCGCTTTCACGAGCTCGTCGGCGATCAGTCCAATGATGCTGGCATAAGCGATGGAACCATCCGGGCGCTCAGCCCGGGCCAGCGACTTGGCAATATCGGCTGGGCGATGTCCGTGCTGCAAGAGCAGCGAGATCAGGACGCAGGCGTCTTGAATCTGGAACTCCAGCGCAGACCCGGATTTGAAGCCAGCGGAGTAGAAAACCTCGCGCGGCCGCCCATCCTCATTGGGATCGTATCCAACGGACAGGTGGATGGTGTGCCCTTCGGGCGTCACGATGCGCCGCGTTTCCGTCAAGCGGCGCTTGGGCAAATCGTGCCGTGGATCGGGGGTCTCCTTCATGCCTCTATCCTCGCATGTTTCGCTGTGTTGTCGCTGAAAAAAGCCGCCGCCCGGGAGGGAGGCGGCGGAGGTTGCCGTGAGTGGCACTCGGGTCTTTGCGTCCGCTGCTCGATGCCCGGTGTTCCGGGGGCGGCCTTGGCCGCCCCTTGGCTGGCCTTAGCCAGCCAGCGGGACCAGGCGGTATTCGCCTTCGGGGTCTTCATCGCTGCGCAGGGCGTTCACGCGGACCTGCTGGCCGTTCACCATGACCGAGAGGGAGAGGTAGTCGTTGCCCTTCTGGCTCGTCTGCTCCCAGGCCGATCCAATGCGGATCATACGGTTGCGTGGGGTGCGGGTGGTGATCTCGAAGTCCGGGTGCGTCTCCTTGGTCTTGTGGGGGTTCTTCGTGAGCGTGATGTCCACGTCGAAGGTCAGTGATGCGATCCAGCCGGTGATTGCGTCGTCGTCAGTGCGGGTGATTTTTCCATCGATTGCCATTGGCCACCTCCTTTGTTTCGATGGGGATAAGCCGGAAGGGACCGAATGAAGGATGCAGGCGGAAAAACGGAGGGTCCTCCGGAAACCGTTTTTCTGCTTGCTGAAGCTCAAAAAGTATCTCGTGATCGGAGCCGCAGGCGGAGATCTTCAATACCGAGCTGAAGGAACATTCTTCAGGCGTTCCCTTCATCCCCATCAAAAGAGAAACAAAGGAGGTGGCCAGTGGTGATCGCCAAAATCACACTGATGGCATCACGCAAATGCCGGTGATCGCAAAGCGGTTTCGGGTCGTGAATCCGCTTATCACCAACCCACTTGGCGACGGGGGCGCACTTGGACGGGTCAAAACAAGTGCTGCTCGAGGCCGGGGCGACAGCCTGGATTTGCAGGGCAGGCGCGCGAAGGGCGAGATTCTTGGATTGCGGGTCTGAAACGGCCATATTGGAGCTGAGAAATCCCCTGCGAGCGAAGACCCTTTAGGAGGATCGCGATCCCGTGTTGCTGAGACGGTCTAGAAGGCGGCCAAGCTGGTCCCAGTCATGGATGAAACCCTGGCGACGCGCGAGGCGTCGGGTGTTGCTTCCCGGCCTCCTGCTCGTCCTGCTTGGGCTGTGGCTCACTGATCCAGACACGCTGAAATCAGCACTACGCGGCATAGCACCGAACACATCGGAGGCCGTAGACCCGCGTCTTTTGACGGTCGTAGATGGCGACACGGTCCGTCTGGCGGGTACATCTATCCGGCTGACCGGATTTGATGCGCCAGAGACGTATCGCGCGCAATGCGACGCTGAGCGCGTGCGGGGCGAGGCTGCAACGGCGAGACTACGCGAATTGATTGAACTCGCCTCGACAGCGCAGTTGGCCTACCTGCCGCATCAAGACCAATATGGGCGCGATCTGGCGCGGCTCACTCTCGATGGGAGCAACGTGTCAGATACAATGGTCGGTGAAGGTTTTGCCAGACGATATAGCGGCGGTCAGCGCCGCCCGTGGTGCTAGAGACGCGGAATAAGCGTCGCTAGCGAGCTTCATCTTCTAAAGTGATACGCGGCTGCAAATCAGGTCCCACGACCAACTCGCCTATCTTTGTCATTTCCTGCGGTGTGCGCGCTGGCACGGTCGAGTACGGAACAAGAATTGGAAGATGGTCGCGTTGATGCAACGGCGGCGGTCAATCACCTGGCGAACACCAAAAAAGACCCCGCGCGAGCGGGGCCAAGTTGATCCTCACCACAAGGATTTTTGAGCGGGCAGGGCGCGGACGCCCTGCCGCAGGTCTCATTCCATGCCTTCGGGCAACCAAGCATCGATCCGAGCGACTTGCGCCTCGGTGATGCCAAGGGCACCGCGCAGATCAGACGGTGTGAACAGGGCTTCCAGCTTTGCGGCCTTCTCTCCCTTTTTCAGCTTCGCAAAGGTCGTAACCGTTGGGTGATCCTCCGCCAATTCCAGCAGATCACGCCAAATCTGCACCATGTAGGGACCGCCCACGCGGCTGAAAAAGTTGGCCGCCGTCGGGGTCCAGACCTCACGCGTGTTCGGCTTGGTGGACTTTTCGACCAGCGCTTGCAGCTTCTCGTCACCGCCCTTGAATTGGTTGGCGAGGAAGCGAACCAATTCACCGCGCACAAACTCTGGGCCTTTCTTGCGGAAGGCGCGGAAGGATGCGCCAAGGTCTTTGGCGTCCCACATATCGCGCGGCGGATTTGTCGTCAGGCGCTCGTCTAGCGTGTAGCCTTCTGCTTCCGTCGATGGCCAATTGGGCACCTCCGTTGTGGTGATCCCAAAGGGGTCATCCCACCGCAGATTGTGGCTCAACTGATAGGCCAAGAGGTCGATCAAAAGGTCAGGATCGCGCAGGGCTGCGTGCTGTCGCGCGCCTTTGGTGACGCGGTTCAGATCGTCGCGCAGCTTTTGCGAGATGGGCGACTTGGGACCATCATTGCCGCTGCTGCCGTGCCGTGACTTTGCAAGGACACCCGCTTCAATTGCGGCTTTCTTGTCCTCTGGCTTGACCAGTCCACCGCTGATCTGCTGCACTCCGTTGCCATCGACATAAAGGTAGAGACCCGCATGGGCGCGTTGCTCGTCCGAATACTCTCCGTCGATGATCTCTTGCAAAGCGGCCAATTCGGCCTCACCGGCCTCGTCCAGCACGTCGCCATTGGCGAGTTCGGCCAACTCGTCATAGCGCTCGGCTTCTCCTTCGGACAGCTGACCTTCTTCGGCATAGACCCGGCCATATTTGTCGAGACCCATTGTGTAGTGGCAAAGGTAATGCTGTTGGATCGGCTCAACCCATTTCCAGCCCTCGGCCTGCAACGTCTCAACGGCTTCGGCCAGCTTGGCCTCAAACAGGTCGTCCAGCAAAGCCACATCATCAAAGAACGTCTGCTCTTGGAATAGATCAGCGGTCTTGCGCCCTCCGGCTTCATCGTAGCCAGCCTCAGTGACATAGATCACGCGGCGGTCTGTGCTGCGCACGGAATCCGGTTTCAGGGCCTGCTTGATCTGGTGATCGCTGTAGTTTCCGCCCCGCGCCTGTTCCAGCACCTCGAGCGTGACCTTCATGTCGTTGCTGATGGTGAAGGCGGCGGCATTCGACAGGCTGATTTCATTGGCGGCAAGCGCATCCAAAACCTGTTCGGGCAGGTGCGCCAGAGCAAGGCGGCGATAGACATGCTTTTCGCTCACAGCAAAGGCGCGGGCGATGGCGGACACTGTGCCGCCCTTGGCCTCCATTTTGCCATAGGCACGGATTTCCTCGGCAGGGTGCAAATCGCGCCGCGCCACATTCTCCATGTTCGCCCATGCCTCGGCGGTCTCAGTATCGGGGGCCAGCATGACCATCGGGTTGGCCAGTTCAGGCCGGACGGTCGCCAAGTCGGGGTGCTGTTCCGCCAGATATTGCAGGGCGCGCAATCGGCGTCCACCGGCGACAATCTCTGCGGTGTCCTTCTTGCCCGCGAGACCCGCGATGGACTGGATCAGGCCAGCGGCCCAGATGCTTTCGGCCAGTTCGATCACATCCTGTTCGGGGACATTCTGACGGGGATTGAGAGGCGAAAGGGTCAGCTTTGCCAGCGGAAAGCGGGCCTCTGTTGCGATGATTGTGGATTGCTTTGTCATTGGGACATTCCTTGTCTTGTGGTGTTGGTTTTGGTATGGGTGCCCCACCCCTCACGGGGTGAGGCGAGGCCGCTTAGGCGGCGTGCTGTTTCAGAAAGGCGAGGCCGATCTTGGCGGAGAGACCTCCCTTTCTCACAAGCGCGATGGCTTCGCGTTTGCGCTGCTCGAAAACTGCTTTTGTCATGTGTTCACCTCCTTTCGGGCGCAGGTTGCGCCTATGGCGCACCCCGTCTCTGGGGCGGCCAATCTCAGTAGTCGCTTGGCAAAAGGATTGTCAGAACGCGCCGCGTATCCGCGAGGGACGTTGGCGCGGGTGAACCTGCATCATAGGCGCGGTTGTAAAGGTCGATTTTCCACCAGACCTTCTCGCCCATGACCTCCATGAACCCCATTTCGTGGGTTCCGTAAGGGTCGTTTTCTTCGGTGAAATCGTCATAGGTCATGACGGCGGACATGCAGGCGGCGACAAACTCGCCCCCTTTGTCATCCACCGCAGTCGTATAGACCCACTTTCCTTGTCCACCGCCCGGCCTTTGCTGCCGGAAGGCGTCGTTTTGTTCTGCAATACGGGCGCATTCCTGCGTCCGACTTTCATCAGTCATGACCAAATCTGGCCTCCTTGTGGTGATGCGGTTGGGCCTTTGACCTCTTTCCGCCGATGGGCTGCGCCTCCCCTCTTTTCTCTGGAAAAACGCATGTTTTTCCGGGGAACAGAGTGGGTGGGCGTTAGCCCGACCCACGGGCCGGGACTGAACTGTCAATGGTCGTGGGGCAGGCTGGTGCGGACCGCAGCGCGGGAGCGCGAGGACACGGTGCCTGGACCGCGACGACCGGCTTTAGACGGGCGCTTGCCAATTGACCGGGCAGGCCAGGTCTGTTGGGCGGACAAACCAATTGGGAGACTGTCGACGGCTTTAGAGCGAAGCGGAGAAGCCGGCGTCCGCTGCATTCTCGATCCCGCGCGTCCAGCGGGATCACGGCTGTTTTCTATCGCTGCTGTCGTTGAGGCATCGGGCCGGGACGGCCGTGCAATGGCATCTGGGTTGCTGCTCTCTTGTTTCTGGAAAGATGAGAGGTGACGGATCGCGGATTTGGCGTTCCCGTGGCAGGCCACGGCAAGCAGAAAAACGGTTTCCGGGGGACCCTCCGATTTTCAGCCTGCGCCGCACCCTCGTTCGATCCGTTGGGCCACCTTCATCGAAACAAGGAGAAACCCAAATGGCACATTACACTCTCACCGTCCCCGTGAAATACGACGACAACGGCACCGAAAAGACGACCTACCGCCGCGTGGGCGCAGTGTTCGAGAACACAAAGCGGGACACCGGCGAGACCTTCCTGACACTCAAGCTCGATTTCCCGGTAGGTGTGACCGAGCTGGTCGCCTTCCAGCCATCGGCCAAAAGCGACGTGACCGAGTAAAGAAACCGGGCCGCCGAAAGGCGGCCCGGTCCTCATGCGACAGCCACGTAGAGGTCTTATCGACCCCTGCTTCGTGCATGCAGCACCAGCCAGGTCCATGTGACGCCCGCTTGATGATTGCCCAATTGAACAGATCGGGTCGTTGTTTCATCGATCACCATGAAGCCTACCGCCTCCGCCCACCTCACGGTGTGCTCTATATTCGCGGGGAACACGGGTCGGCTGGGCGCACCGGGACCGTGTCTGATCGAAATGATGATTTTGCCGCCGACGGTGGTCACGGAACGTAAGGCCGCAAGCGCAAGCCGACGCTCAGCATCATCTAAGTGCTGCCATACGGCACAAAGGAGAATGATGTCGAACGGCTGCCCAAGCGAAATCGTGCGGGGGAGTTCGGGCAAGGCGTCCTTTATCCATGAAATATTGGGCGAAGAATGCCTCGCCATGCCTGCCTGTCTCAGAGCATCGACAGGCTCAGCAGCTACAACTGAGTGAGAGAGCGAAGCGAGCCATGCAGCATCCCGGCCTGTGCCTGCGCCAACATCCAATATGCGGCAGGGCTGTTTTGGAATGTGTTTGACGACGGGCGCGAGCAGATCGGCGGATGATATCGCTTCAATCCGCTCACTGAAGTCGCCTTTGGTCGCCTCTTCATAGCCCTTCAAAATCTCGCTTCGCACGCTGGACCTCAAACTCAGTCGATTCAATCGTAGGCGTGGATCCAGCGTAGCAGAGGATCGCTACTGTCTGGGAGGCTGATCCTGGATCTCCAGCAAGAAGCGCTCGACGTCCGTCAGACCGTCACGCAGCGAGAGGCTTTTGACCGCGGCAGGCGACGCACATTGTGCCTCTTCGAACCATTTGGTTGCGAGACACACATCCGGTGTAGACCCACTCAGCTTTCCATCGCGACAGGCCAAGCACATTCTGAAGGCCGCAGCATCAAGCTGCAAAGAGTAATCCAGCGCAGAGACGGCAGGTACGTCTGGCGAGAACAGCTCACCGGCTGGCAAGTTGATGAACCAGGTGTCGACATGTTGCTCAACGCGGTCTCTGTCCGCGAGGTCGATGATCATGTGAAAACTCGCGTCCAGAAGCCTCTTGCCCCGAACGGCAGGCATGCGCGCAGAGGCGTGGCATGAAAGACAGGAGGAGCGGATGTTGTCAGCTGGACCATTCGCACGACCGTGAAAGCCAAGCGTAGGTCGTTCCGGCCAACCATATAAGACGCCCTCCATGCGAGGGTTGATCCAACTTTCATTTATGCGACGCGGAGATGTGTCTCCTGGATCATCACCCCATTGCAGGGACACGGGCTCAAGGTTGTCAAAAAGGGCGTCTCCGCGCGGCAGGCCAATCCATGCAAACGTACCGAACACCCAACCAACTGGATCGGCTCGGCTGTCACGAACGGCAATGTCCATTTGAAGCAAGCGCAATTCTCGCCGTTCACGGTCTTCAGGATCAACTCTTTCGCCCGGTGGATCTGTGTAGGCGTGATAAACCGGTGCGTTCGCGAGATAGGAGACTTCGCTGGTTGGTGCATCGGTAAAGAGAAACTTGATCGAGACAGTTCCCTCCGGGAACCGGACGTTTGCCGGGTAGCTCGGATTGCAGGCATCCTGAAAAATTTCACCGACGATCGCAGCGCCCGGCGCATTGTAGAAGCCGACGGCCCATACTTGGTGGCTTCCGGTATTTGAGGGCGACAGATCGCCAGGATCAGGCCCTCTCTCCTTGGTCAGTCCCATCAGAGGCTCGCGTCCCATCCCGGTGTAGTCCATCCAGGGAACAATCCACCACTCCTCGGACCCGGTGCCGACAAGGCGCGGTCCAACACGCTGAAAGTCGGATTTGGCGGCTTCCATAACCTCGAACATGTAGGCTCTTGGGTCAGTCTTAAAATCATGCGCTTTCCAAGGCTCGGTTATGACAACGTCGTCCATTGCTGGAAAATCAACCCGCCACTCTGCGGGATCGACGCCATCCATCTTCATGGTGCTGGCCGAGAAATCCTCGCAAACCCCTGCAAACGCTGCAGAGGATGTTGCGAAACCAAAGCAAAAAGCAGCAAATAATCTGATTGATTTCATAACGCATCCTTTCTGAAAATGAATTCAGCTTATCCGATAAAGCTCATTGCTCAATACAGCTGAATGCAGGTCTGCCTCAGGGCGCACAAAAGCAGGGGCGACATTGCTGCCGCCCCTTGGTTTGTGAGAACGTTACTCTGTGACTTGGCCATCGTCGCCATCGGCCTTTGGCGGGAAGGCGACCAGCTCGGTCACACCAACCGGGAAGTCGAGCTTGATGGAGAGGACGACATCGCCGTTGTCGCGGGTGTTTTCGAAGACTGCGCCTACACGACGGAAGCTGGTTTGATCTTTGCCATCTTTTTTAAAGGCGACGGGGACGGTGAGGGTGAACATTTTTTTAGACATTTTCGATCTCCTTGTTTCGATGAGGGTTACTCAGCGGATTGGTCAGGAAGATCGGGCAGGCCGAAATGCGGAGGGTCCGGCCATGGGCTGGAAACCGTATTTCTGCTTGCTGGAGCATCGCGGAAGGCACGCGATCGGCGGAGATCCGCAACCCGTTCATCTAGAAGAAACGAGGCGGTCGAAAGGGCGGTGACAAAACTCGTCCCACACCAACTCGTCGTTGCTGAATAGGCGGCAAATCCACCCCTCACAGCTTGTCGTGCAGGACCAGGATCACGACGGCCGCGATGACGAGAATAGAGGCAAGTCCCTTTGCTCGGATCTTGTCTTTGGTCAGTGTGATGGTGGATGCCTTCAGAAGTTCGATCAGCAGGCGCATTGCTCGTATCCTTGTTTCGGGTAGTGACAAGGATGGGATAGCGGCGGGAGCGCCCAGCAGATCGTCCAGGCACCGAAAACATATCGGCCCGCGCTCGGACTGGCGCCGGACAAGCAATACGAGAGATTTGGGAAATTCGGCTTCTGGTGTAGAATGGACCCGCGTTTGATCACTGCCGCTTTCACGGGTGTTCGCGCAGATGATAGCCACATCTGCCGGGCATGGAGAACCGCGAAGCACCTATGGGGATCATGAAGGCGCTTTGACTGGGTGAGCTTAATTTAACCAACGTTGCTCGTTGGGACCCGCAAAGCGCCAAGCTGTACAACGTACCCGCATACGAGCGTTTCCTTGGAGACGCATCATGCGGAAAACAGAGTATGTCGAAGCCCTGCGCGCAGAGGTGGCTTCTTTGATTGAGGCCTATGGGCTGACATGGCGAGAAGCGGAAGTTGTGTTTGGACTACCAAAGTCGACACTTCACGACTTTTGCCAGGGGCTTGTGCCGAGTGAAAAGACGCTCGCGAAACTGATGGTGTGCAAGGCACTGCCCGAGCATGCGGTCGCTTACGCCGACGTTCTGATCAACTGGCCTGACTATATAGCGAACGGTCGACGGTTGCCGAAAATCGTAACAGGTGGACCAAAGCTATGAAACTCGGACGGGCGGGCTTCGGCCCGCCCGTTCACATCTCAGATTTCTCAACAGGACATAGGATGGGGGCTGTCTGCCCCCGGCGCTGCGCGCCTCCCCCGAGGATATTTTTGGCAAGATGAAACTGCAACAGAACACTTGTTTGCGTATCAATACCGTATTATTGTTTTGGAGGGATACAGCCGGGGACGGCGATGATCCTGCAAGGTGAAATGGCAATCCATTCACTTGAAGGCCGGGGTCGTAAGGCCTCGGCTTTCGCTCCAAGCGAGGGTTTCATGAAGATTTTGCTGATCGTCGTCGTCTTCAATTTCGAAACCGGGTCTGAGATGGAAACGCGCATAGATTTGGCGGACATGGACGCCTGTCATGCTGCGGCATTGGACACGTTCCAAGGCATCGACGCTGCCGTCGAAATTCGAGCGATGGAGATCCCAGAAGATCAGGAGATGCTGGAAGGCACGATGATTGCCTATGGCGCTGAGGGCCGTGAGATCGGCATGTATGCGTGCAACACCTTGCGCTCGGCTGCGAGCGTGGCCGGCGAGTAAACGATGGGAAATGCCCACGCCGAAGCGTGGGCAACGGCCTTTACTCAGCGGTGCGTTTGTCCGGCGGAGCGAGCGTCTTTTCGTACTCGACCTCGACCTTAAGAAAGCCGGGGATTGAGAGCGCAACGCTGAGCGTCACCTTGGCTTTATGGCCGAGACTCTTCAGCACGGCGCGGATTTTCTTCATCAGATTTGTCATAGTGATCTCCTTTTGGTTACGGGTAATGACGCAGCCCAAAGGACGTACCGAGGAGGGCGGGTGCACCCGCAGGGTCGCAACTTGAGTGGAGAAGGGCGCAGCCCTTGCGACCGCGCGACGGTGTGTCATGGTTCGGGCTGAGGATTGGCCGAGAATAAACGGACGGCACCTTGTAACAGCTGAAAAAAGCCACCCGCGCTACAGCGCGGGCGACCTGCAAAGAAGGGGCGATTGACTTTTGTGTTTCACGAGACTATCTTGTGAAACCGAAAGGTCATATCCATGAGCGTCATCGCATTTCCGAAGCAAGCCTCCGTATTTCAGCCCGTGGCGCATTACATCCGCCTGGGGGAAACGAGTTATCGCAAGGTCGCCGATCTCGCCGCCGCGGGTGTGATCCAGAGCAAACGCTTTGTCGTGGACGGCTCAAAGATTACCTATCAGAAAGACATCATCCAGATGCTGCAGGGCATGGGTGCCGAAGTGGTTTTAGACCCACGCATCATCGAGCTGTCAGCGCGACGCAAATGTGCTGGCTTGGCTGCGTCTGCGCCATGGGCACCATCAACCCGCGGTGTGCCGCTCTCGCCCGACACGTTCCGCAAGGGTCATCCGGCCGACATCTTCGGCGCAATAGCACGATGTGCGGTTGAGTATGGGGTCAGCGCTGTGCTGTCGCCCTCACATTATCTCGCTGATCCAGGCTTTGACGGCTGGCAAGGCATTGATCATGATGCGTGCCTGCACTTGCGCCGTGCGCTCGATTCAGAAGGCGGAAAGGGCATCGCGATAGACTACCTTGTCGCCGCGCGTCTGACCGATTTTATGGACGAGAGCTTCCAATCGAAGATGATGCCGAACCTGTCGGATTTGCCCTACGACAATCTCTGGGTGCGCGCATCAATGTCCACGCCAACCGGACCACTGAATGCGCAGCGCCTCGTGCGCACGTTGTCGCGGTGGCACAATATCGGCAAACCAATTGTGATGGATTATATGGGTGGGCTGACAGCGGAAGCGCTGGTTGGGATGAACGTCGTGTCTGGCGTCGCGCATGGCTATGGTGAGCAGTCATCTTTCACAACCTCGAAATGGACCGACCCGCCCGACGAGCGCGACAAAGACAAGCGGGGAGGGCGGGCGACCCGGGTGGGTGTATCGGCACTGGGTTGCACCTTCACCAGCGCGGAGTTTGATGTGCTGATGTCAGCGCGCGGCGCCAAAACTGCATTGTTGCCCAACGACCGTAATGCACTGCCAAATGGGATAGAGGACATTCATCGCGATGCGCGACGGTTCAATGTATTAGATGCGCAGCGCCGGATGGCCGAGCTCAACGCAGTGCCAACCGCCAACCGGCCAGACCACTTCGCCGACAAGCGAATGCGTGAGGTGGTTGCAACAGCAAACAAGGCCGCCAGGCTTCATCCGAAAGTGGATGTGGCTAGGGAAAAGAAGGTCGATATTCATAAGCTGCACGACCGGCTCGTGAAGCTGAGCACCGGATCAGAGAAACTCAGGGGGACATATGAAAATCTTGCACAAGAACGTACGGAACAGGGGGCGACTGTGAGAGCGATCGGCGATTTGCGTCGAAGCACTCCACTCAACCAGACTGGAACGGAGAGATGACATCTACAGCAATTGCAAGGAGCATTTCAGATCTTGAATCTATAGGCGGCTTGAACGGAACTGATATTGCCAATGTGACAGATGTTTCCAAGGCCACAGTGTCTCGTTGGAGAAATGGGACCAAGCGTCCGCAACCAACCAGCGAGCGGGTTCTGTCTGACCTCATCTATGTTGTGCGACGGCTGGACGACTATTACTCCAATGACGAAATTCGTCTTTGGCTTTATGCGCGCCATCCGCAACTCGAAGGGCAACGGGCCATTGATTTGATCCATGATGGTGAGGTGGTGGAAATCTTCCGCGTGCTCGATCGTCTGGACGCTGACGGATATCTGTAAGACATGATCGAAGGCCCCAGAGATCACACGCTCATCGATGCTCTGGAGGGACTGACGACCCAGTCATTCGAAGGTCGCCTCTGGCGGGTGACGCGCGATGGGCGCGATCCGACGCTGTTCTTTGCAGGCGGCAACCGATGGGATGATGGCACATTTGAAGTTCTCTACACATCATTGAGCCGTGAAGGCGCGCTGGCGGAGATGCATTATCATGTGGCTCGTGGACAACCGATTGCACCATCAAAGATTAAGTACCGGGTACACGAGCTGCAGGTCAAAATTGATGGCGTTCTCGACCTGACAGATAGATCTTTCCTGGCCAATCTCGGGGTGGATCCGGCGACTTATGGGAAACTGCCTTATCTCAAACGGGATGGGGAGTATGAGGCCTGCCAAAAGATCGGCGAAGCGGCACATTTCCTAGGTTCAGAAGATGCCTCCGACCCATCTGCGATCCGGGTGCCCAATGCGCGGCATGACGGCGACAACATGGTGATCTTTGGCGACTATGTACGTTTCGAATCCATTGAGCACATCAAGGATCATGGCCTCATCGACTGGTCGCAAACCTAAGGCAACCTGAGCGGACAAGGGTGATGGCTTGTGGGAAGGGTTGAAGAGCGGCCCATCGACATCTATTTTGGAGGTATGGCTGACGCCCCAGCCTCCCCCCTCCGATGGGAAAGTATTCAGCATGCAGGGTTTGCAATAGAGCTTTTTCTGTTCGAGCGCTCACATAAGGAGGGATTGTGAATTTTTGCTCGCAATAGGAGAAACTCAGATGAACCTATCTGCACCGATCAATGAACTGAAACGCAAAGCGAAACTGCTTCGTCGCAGCGAGGACATTCCGCTGAATCAGGCACTCAATCGTATCGCCAAAGAAGAGGGCTATACGAGCTGGAGCCTGCTGATCCGTGACTATGAGGCTCAGAAACCAAAACCATCTGTTGCGCCACGGACTGGCTATCAAATCACGTCGCTGCCTGTAGATGACACCTATCGCAAGGAAGCCATCGCGTTGGCCAACAGCACTTTCGAGATGGTGATGCGGCGGATGGAACCGGACAATCCCAAGGAGACACGTGCCCTTTGGGACGCCGAGGACTATGTCGACAATCATCATTTGAGTGACGACATGCTGCCAATAGACAGCGAGTATGCGTTGTCTCTGATCGAGGCGTTTCTCGTGCACCACGTGCTTGACTTGGCAATGCGCGCGGACGCGATGGCAGCTGACGAAACCTGAGCCTTTGGGGGGGGCATTCCCCCCTCTTTTTCTTACGGTGACAGTGTTGCTGCGGCCCTTTGGCCGCATGGGCGAGGATCGTGACCCGCATGGGCGGAGACCTTGGGCTCCGGTCGGCCAGGCCGACTAGAGCTGATCGCCGGAGGCGGCGCCCCCAAAGTCCTTTATCGCTCCATTTTGACCCGCAGCCTGCGAGCGCGGTCCTGAAATGCAGGCTCACCGCCTTCCAGAATCTCGCAAACCTCGGCGCGGATATCGCGATCATCCAAGCCGGCTCCATGGTATGTGATGGGCGGCAACCCACCCAAAGCATGCGGCCCTGCTTCAGCGATGATGATCTGATCTGCGTCGGTATTGACCACAAGATTGGCGTTATGGGTGACCATAACAACCTGTCGGCGCTTCTTGGCTTCGATGAACAATGGCACCAACTCGTCATTCACTGACTTTGGGTCCAGATTCTCTTCGGGTTGGTCGATGATGAGCGGGCGCTCATCCTGGTCATCAAGCGCGAGATACAGAAGCAGAAGCACGATGCCACGAGTACCCGGCGACAGCTTGCGAATATCGACACCGTCATAGCCGACTTCGTATCGGACGGTGAGGTGATCTGTGGCGAATAGCCAATGGGCAAACTGGTTCATCCAGTTGCGCAACTCAGCCTTCTCGGTCTTTTCGAAGGGCGCGTGGGAAAGAAGCTCTGCGGCATAAGCCGCCATGAACGCTTCCATCGCAGCGCGTACATCGGCAGCGGACCCGGTTTTCCATGCGGGTGCGAGCTGCTCGGCCGCTAGAGCTGTAAGGGAACCGACACCTTGGGTTGCCCCTTTGCGTCGCTTGTCGAAGAGGTTCTCTTCGCCAAAACGGCCCCACTTTTCGACATCCACGACGCGCGTCACCGAGAATTGCAGTTTGCGCAGCGTGCCCGATGTAGCTTCAAGCCGCTCCAGCAAAGGCTGGTAAAGCTCCTGCAGCGCGGTTTGTTCATTGATGATGGCCTGGAAAATCCGCTCATAGCAGTCGATGCGCTGGCCCTGCAGATCTTTACGGCGCGCCTCAGCGCCTTCGGCGGCGGTCAGCGCCGTTTGCAGTTTTTCGAGCGCTGCTGTTTCCCGCGCGATGGTTGTGGTCGCGGTTTGTAGTTGCTTCCGGACATGCTCGTCAGCAGTGATGAATTTTGACAGGCGGGCGATCTCGGCCGTGAGCCTATTGAGGCTCACGGCCGAGATGTCTTGATCGGGCGGGATCAACGGTGTGTTTTGGTCCTCAATGACGACAGTATCGCCGGTAAGTCTTTGAATTTCTTCGTCTGTTCCTGCAATCACTGTGCGTAGTGTTGCATCGACATCGCCGTCATAGACCAAAAGGAAATGGTTCCACTGGGTGTCAGACATACTGCCCTTAACGTGCTTTTCTTTGGTCTCGCGCAGCATCTCAGGGGCGGTCGTGGCCCGGACACTTGCAACTTCATCTTGAAGGGCGACATAAGCGCGGCGCTTTTCGGACAGGGCATTGATGGTACGGCGCAGATTGGCCTCAGCGGTCACCAACGCGTCGTGCCGCGCGATAAATTCGGGCTTGCCCGTGAGCTTCAGCTTGGCTTTGTCGGCGGTCTGATCCGCGATCAGTTTCTTCTTTTGTGCGACCTGCTGTCTTAAACCGGTGACTTTCGCCTCGTTTTCGAGCTCTGTGGCGATGCGATCGGAAAGGTCTGCAATGGCAGCCTCATCTCGATCACGGGATTGCCGGAAACGGTGCGTATTTTGGTCTCGAAGCTCGGTGAAATTGGTGGCCCCATCCGTGCTGTTTGGATCATGCGCCTGATAGACGACGCGTTCGATCTCTTGGACCAAACCGTCGGAAATGCCGGTAGAAGAGCAAAGATCCTCGACGAACTGTTGGGAAAGATAGCGCGCACGCGGATAAGCGGACAATTGTCCAGCGTCCGAGCCATTGAGGGCGCGATCGACGCTCTCGTTGCTCCCCCAAGTGAGGGTGGCACGGGCTGAGCCGACCAGGGATTTGGCGCGAGCAAGAAATGACGGCGTCTGGAGATTGTCGTCGTCAATCCAAACAGCGGGTGGCACGGCATCGCAGGCGGCGGCGATGATGTCAGCAAGGGCAGTCTTGCCCGAGCCACGCGCACCGATGACGGTGACAAGTCCCGGGTTCAATTGGACGGTGGGTGTGGCAGCCCAATCGGCATCGGAAACGGTGATGGAACTGATCACCTGTGAGGGAAGGGCACCAGCTGGGGGCACGTCAGCAACAACGGCGCGATATTCAGGATCGATACAGGCTTGGCGCAAGGCATCAAATGTCGCCGCGCCCTTCACCCAGGAGTATCGGCTATGATCAGGTTGGCCTACCTCGTCGGGCCGATGCGCGTCTGAGCCGTGAAGGCAGGGCTTGCAGCCGTCATAGCGATCCTTGAGGCCCTGGACAGAAATAGCATCCCGCTTTCCGGTCCAGAATTCCCGTTGCGCGACGCTGCTTGCAAAGATGATATGGGCAAACTTTTCGATCTCGGCGCGCAGAGTTGCATCAGACGCTTGACGCAATCCGGAAGTGCCGTCATCTTTGCCACCGGCGACTGCGATCAGAACGTTTCTCTTCGCCCAATCTGATTTTCGGTAGACGTTCTTGAGCTGTGTGAACTCGACTTTGAACTGGTTTGCACCAGCCGCAACGAGCGCCTTTTCGGATGCATTCTCGTCCAGAGATTTGCGGCCCAGCCTAATAAGATCGTCGCGGGTGCATTTGAATATGTCCCCATGGGCTTCAAATTCCAGCAACCCGAGAAATCTCTCTGCCGCTTCGATATGGTCTTCTTCGGTCGGGTCGATGAGGAGATGGATGTTGACAAATCCACTGGCAGCCCGCGTTGTCAGGCGCAGCTCAATGTTGGGAAAGATCGTGGTGACATCAGCCAACCGACTGTTCGCTTTGTGCTTGAGGACCTCGCGATACGTGTCGAGTAGGTAGTAGTCGGTGACACCAAGCGCCTCAATCTTGGGATCGCTGGCCTCAACAGCAGACAGATAGGTTTCCCAGGCATCGTCACCGCCAAACTGGTCGTTCAATATTGTGCCGGGCGTGTGAATATGCGGATCCCATCGTCTCCAGATCGATCCAAGGGTCAGGGCAGGGGCTTGCGCGGTCATGAAATGTCTCTCTGCATCAAATTCGGTTCTCAAAAACTCTTTGGCTGCCCATCTCCAGACTCATCAACTTGCTGCAAGTGAGGCCTCAATCGCTTTCATGGACAAGAAAAGACGGTTCGGGTGCTGATCGGGATCGATCGGCGCGAACCCTAAGCGTTCATAGAATGCCATGCGTTCAGCATGATGCGCATCATCAAGCACATCCAGAACGATCGCAGCCGCACCTATATCAGCTGAGACAGAAAGCGCGCGGGCAAGAGCGTCCGCCATGAGAGCGCTGCCCAAACCTTGTCCATGCCAGTCTACATCTGTTGCCAGGGCGACAAGGTAGATTGTGGGGATCGGGTGTCGCTCTCGCCGCGAGGCCAGGGCACCTGCCGACGTTGGATCCACAGAATGAGCCGTAAGTCCGTAAAACCCAACCAACGTGCCGTCGTCGGCCACAGCGCACCAAACACGCAACCTGTTGCGTTTGATCTGGTCGGAGATGCTTTCGCTGAACCACCGGTCCATTGCAGGCACGCCGCAAGAAAAACCAGACCGATCATGCCGGATTGGATCAAAAGGCTCGACTGTAAACCGGGTCTCAGTTGCCACGAAGGAGGTCGGACCGCCGCTTGAAGAGCTGCGCAAGCGCATCATTGGGGGCTCCCGGCTGGTCCAGCGCTGCCGCAAATCGGTCGAACGCCTGATCGGAGAGAACAGTCTGGTGCGTGGCGGCCTCGATGGCCTGTGCCTCGCGGTAGGCTACGGATGTGATAAATGTCGAGGTATCCATGCCCACCGACCGCGCGGCCGCTTCGATGACTTCCATAACGGAAGGCTTCAAACGCAGATCCTTGCGGAAGGATTTGGGTTCGTGGATGCCTGCTGTGCTGTCTGCGCCGGGTATCATGTGGCAACTCCTTTCGCCGCAACATATGTACATTGTACGTACAAATCAAGCCGCGATGCTCAATTTTGCACCGTTTCTGATCGCGCTGCTGGCCTCTGATGCGCCTCATCCACCACGAGATCGACAAGAAAACGGGTCTTTGGCCACCAAAACCGGGGATTTGGCTCTGAAGCCGCGTGTTTTGCCGGAAAATCACAATCCGCGCCTCCGATGCAAGCCGATCAGGCTCCCGATCAGGTTGAGCTTGTCGCGGTTGTGGGCCTTGATCATGCCGCGCAGAGCCCCGCCGGGGTTCATAACTGGCGCGGTGGGATGATCTCGGTTTGCGTCAAGGAGCATCACACAGAGTGCGGCGCGAACGCGTCCCATCCGATCGCAGGCCGCAGCCCAGGCGGTGATGTTAATCCCAAGAGGCGCGATCCTTGCGTTGGCCGCTTCGACAAACGCGTATTCCTGTCGGTCGCCACTTCGGACCTGCATTTCGAGCTGGAACTCCTCACTGGCCAAGGTGACCGCATGATCCAGCCCGTATCGTCCCGAAAATAGCCCTTGAAGCGCCAACGTTTCCGCCTCAAGCTCTTTTTTTCTGCAATCGACGGGGCCGTCAGGCCCCGGCGCAGGATAATCAGAGTGCGCGGGCTTGCCCGCGCTCCGGTTATCCACGCTTGCGTTACAAGTTTCAGAAAGAGTCTGCTGAATGTCCTCTTGTATAAAGGACCGGAAGGTTTGTTCCGGTTCACAGGAGGAATCAGCATGGTTTTCAATCCAATCCACGAGCCTTATGCACAGGTTCGTTGCCGCTTCGATATGCTGTGAAAGCCGGGCTTCGCCCATGCTCAGAAGCGTGTCTGTCCGCGGCCAGGTTTCGCGCTCCGCAATCATGTCCTGCACGTCAGGGCAGGCGAGATCTTCGGGCGAGAGGCGGGCCAGCTCATCCCGGAACGTGGCCCAGCGGACGCTGCGGGTGGCCTTCAGGGTCTTGATACGCGCGTAGCGGGCGTTGCGGGCCTCTCTGACACTCAGAAAATCAGTGAACCGCTCGATGATGGGTGTCAGCACAAGGCCGAGCCCTGTGCTGCCATGCCGGCTTCCATTGGCTGCTGTGCGCCTCTCGAGCAACCCATGCTTCAGCAGGGTCTTTTCGTGGGTGCGGAGTTGGCGAGTTGAGATGCCAAGCTTCTGGGCAAAGCTTTCCTGGCGCCCATAGAAGATTGGTTCTTTGTCTGGGTCGACCCAGGCATCTGCCTCGGTACACCCGATCAATCGGGTGAGAATATCGGTCAGCCTTGGGCCGAGCCCGATGTCGCGGCCGATATCGGCCATCAACGCGATCACATCACGTCTGGAAAATCCCTGTGGAAGGGAAGGGAACGTTTCCGTCCTCATATTCTTGTCCTCTCGTCTGCTCGTTGGACAAGACGGCGGCAGGCAAAACTTCTCTGGTCGCACAAATGCGTTTTTTCTTGCCTGCATGATTCAGAGGGTGCTAAGACTAGGTTGTCATACCGATCTAAGAGTTGGCGCTCTTTGGTCTTAGCTCCCCCGGAAGGTCACCGCCTTGCGGGGTTTTGCTTTTCTAGGGCTCTGTTTCTCCTTTCATCTGTTAGCAGCACGTGGCTGCCGGGTTTGTTGGGTTTGCACCCAGGGCTGGATCAGGATGGTTTAGATGACCCAGGCCAAGACGCACTTCACCTGTGCGCACGAATGCGCTTTTTTCTTGCTCGAACGGGCAGGGGGGTGGTAAAACCGGATCAACATCGTAGCTGATCGAGAAGTTGGCGCTTCTTGGTTCTTGAGCCCCCCCGTTAAGGCCACCGCCTTGCGGGGGTTTCGCTTTTTGGATGTCCTTCACCTCCGTACGATTCTCTCTGCACACTAGACCTAGTATACAATAGCTCGTTGCTGCTGCATGAGCTTTGTCCAGGTATTGCGTCTGGGGCTAATTCTTGTGGTTTCATCAAGAGTTAAGCCAAGATGCAAAATCACGGATCGCACAAGTGCGTTTTTTGCTTGCCGTATCGCTGTCTTGGGTGATAAAACCGGGCTTAACATATTGAGCCACTTCGGGATTGCCGTCCCTAGGTCTTATCAAACCCCCCGCTAGGTTGCCGCCTTGCGGGGGTTTGCTTTTGTAGCTGCTCGTTTGCTACCCCCTTTCGATTCTTCTTTTGTGACAACAGGCATACTATTTCTAGCTGCCTGCCGTAAATACGGTTTTGTCGCGGATCAGGTCCACCACATCTAGTAGCGGACCTGCTCAAAGCCGTAGTTCCCTTCATAATCACGCCATTCGACGAAGACGGATCGGTGAAAAATACTCGGGCAGTTCTCGCCATACCCTTCCGTACCCACATGTGCCTCGGGCAGAGCGCCGACGGATGACCTGCGCCAAGCGAAGTCACCTTGGGTGCCATAGGTGCCCAGAAAGATCGTGGCGCTTCGGTTGCAGTCATCGCGCCCCTCGTTCTGGCGAACCCACCGTGCATCAAAAACGCGGATCGATCGCACGAAGTTAAACTCCGGTCCGCTGATATCGATATCGGCGCGGTCCTGTATGAGGTGGAGGGCAAACCCTTCAGGCAATGGAGCCGCATCGCCGCCTGTCCTGCGAAGGACGGCGGGTTGCGGCTCCATGCCGTCCGTAAGTGGGCCTGCTCGAAATGTCGGTGTCGGTGAACCCGCCAAGCGGCCATCGATGCCTTCGATGGCACGCCCGGCATCGTCGACGGGGAAGGATTGAAGCGGTGCGGTCTGATCCAGCTCGAACAGGATTTCGTAAATCCGTTCGCTTGTCAGCGTGTCCGGATCGACCGTGTAAGCTGCGCCCATGGGGCACCGCCAAATCTGCAGCGGGGGCTCCACGGGCCACGGAGTGATGCGTCGGATGAATTCAGCTCGCGCTCTTGCGCAAGGCACGGATGCCGGCCACCCGCCAGATAGGCACAAGAGGATCGCGCAGTCTATCTGATAGGATTGCGCCTCGGCGCGTTGTGGCGTCGTGGCGATGCTGGCTGTTGCAAGTGCGGCAACGGTCAAGGCAGTGGTTCTGAGTGCTTTGAGCATGGGGCCTCCTTGTGCGCGCGTGTTAAAACAATAATACGGTTTTGGCAAAATAATACGGTTTTGGCAAATCCTTTCGGATTGCCTTACCAATTGCCCAGATCGCGCGGCTAGGCCGGAACTGGTTGCGGGGTGACCAGGATCAACGCGCCGAAGACGCACATCACCGCCGCAGATATGCGCTGGAGTGTTGGGATTTTGCTGGCGGCGAACGTCGATGCAAGCTGCCCACCAGCCGCGTATGCCAGGATCGCGACGGCCTCCATAACAAGAAACGCGAACCCTAGAAGGGTATAGCTTTGCCAGTAGGCCTCTACGGCGACAAACTGCGGAAAGAACGCGGCAAAAGTCAGAATCGCTTTGGGATTGCTGAGAGCCACTAGAGCCTCGGCCCTAAAGGCACTTCCCATAGACGACGTTTCGCCCAGAAATTCATCTGCCTTTATGGTACTTGCGCTTCGCCACATCGCGATACCAATCCAGATTATGTAGGCGGCTCCTATGAGCTTGCTGATGCCGAACACAAAGGGCGAGGCCGTCAGTATAAGCCCGAACCCAAGAGCGCTGACTGCAATCATTGGAACAAATACGATCAGTCTGCCGATTGCAGCTTTCTGCGCAAAACCGATGCCTGATCTTGCACCGTTGGTCATTGCCAACAGATTGCTCGGTCCACAGGCGAGATTCAGCGCAAAGCAGGCTGGCAGAAAGATGATCCAGTCAATCAATTTAGAAACAGGGCCCCGTTCAATTCATGCCCGAGATGGCTTGGACATCAATGCGCGTCGACTGCCGTCTCTAACGCGGCGATCAGTGTATCAGCGATCAGATCACATTCGGCCAATGACAGTCTGGCGGGCAAGCGCAGATCACACGCGCGCATGAGCATCGCGCGGGTTTGCGGGAAATCTGGCACATCACTCAGAAAGCCCCAGTTCCAGTAGGCCCGCGAGTTGTTTTTCGACCGTCCAAAGACCTGAATATGCAGTCCGCGCCGTTTCGCATCAGCGACAAAGGCATCTAGGGCATCATCTGAGATATGCGGGAGGTTAAACTGCAAGGAATCTGGTGCGCGTAGCTCGGACGGGTAGGCGGGTGGCACTTCAACCGAATTGATTGCGCGCAAGCGGTTCGCAACATGATCATGATTGCGACGGCCCTGCAGGACGCGGCTTTCCAAGTGCTCAAGCTGCGCCCGGATCAGGACTGCGGAGAGCGTGTTCAAACGCAATCCAAACATGGGCAAATTGTTCTGAACCTGCTCCATTGCTTCTGGCGGAATATCGTGGTGTTCCCACTTATCTTCGTAGGAACCGTGCATCATGATCGCCCGCGCCATTAGGTCCGGATCGTCGGTCACCATGATGCCACCCTCACCAGAATTCAGAAGCTTGTAGGACTGGAAGGAAAAACAGCCGATCTTTCCGAGCGTGCCGATCTTGCGCCCATCCCATGTGGTTCCGAGCGAATGGGCCGCATCTTCAACAACGGGTATTCCGGCCGCATCACATGCAGACATGATGGCGTCCATATCCGATGTATGGCCCCGCATGTGACTGATCAGGACAGCATCCACGCCAGACAGTTTCCGATGGAAATCCTCTAAATCTATCCGGTAGTTCGAACCGCACTCGCACAGAACCGGCACGCAATCAGCATGAACAACGGCCGAGGGCACAGCCACAAAGGTAAAGGCTGGGATCATCACTTTCGCGCCGGGCGGTAGGTCCAAGGCCACCAGTGATAGGAACAACGCTGCTGAACAAGATGAGACCGCAAGGGCGTAGCGACTTCCAATCTTTGCGGCGAATTCACGCTCAAGCTGGGTCACAGGAGAGTCCGCGGTTGTATAGCGGTAGAGATCCCCATTGCCCAGGATCCGGTTTACTTCGGACATGGCGGAAGCGGGAATTGGCTCTGCTGCGGTTACGTCGGGGATTTGAGATGCGTCTGCCATGAACGTGTCGGTCATCCATACGCCTCCATGAGCTCATCCCCACCAATGAAAGCGAGGCCACGTTGCTCACCATATTTGCGAGCATCTTCAAGAGATGTCGAATGGCCGGACTCGGCGTCGATCATCTCGGACGCGACCACCATTGGGAAAAGGCCTTGGTTGATGGCGAAGGCCATAATCAGCTCTGTATGGCCATTTCGCTCCTTCAGAAGCCCTTTTGAGCCGATGATGAGAGGAATGTGGCCCGGCGCACGGAACCGATCCGCAAAGTTCTTGGCATCGCCATTTTTCAACAGCGTGCAAAGCTCGCGGATTGTGCGGGCGGTCTCAACGTGGGAACAGCCGGTCTTGTTCTCCCTAAAATCCAAAGTGATGGAAAATCGGGGGTCAAAGCCTGGCGTGGGTTTGGATAGGGCTCCATAGATCGAACTGGCGTCAGCATTCTCTGAGACGAAGTCGAGATATGTTTCCAACCCCAAGTCTTGGCCCATATCCCAACTGATGTAGACCGTGAGAGGTGCGCCTGCATTCAAACGCAAATCAGCCACCGCTTTTTCGTCGATGTTCTCAGCGAGATAAATGAGGTCGGTTTCAGCTTCTCTATCGTCAAAGTCGTAGAGAAGGATGGGCTTGCCTTCCGTTAAACTGCGGGCCGCGTCTTCAAACTGTTTCATAAATTTTTCCTGGGTTATCCAATTTAGAAAAGAACGCGAAGATCTGGCTCATGACGTCGCCGCCGATCTCTGGGACCTCAGTTAGAACATCATGTTTGGCGTTTCGGATCATCGAAAATTCGCCATTCGGCCACTTCGCCATGCGTGCCTTGATCGAGTCATTGTCGACTAAGCGATCTAGCTCGCCACAGAACGTGATGCAGGGTGTGTTCGGAGAGGGTACGGAAGATAGGCTGCGGCACTCTGACAGCGCTTCATATAGCCACGTCATCGTTGGTCCGCCGATCTGTAGCTCCGGGGCGCTCTTGGCCTGCTGAACCCAGTAGTCGTACATGGCGGCGTTATGGGTAAGATTGTTGTCTTCGAAAGGCGTTTCCAGCACGTAAATCGCGCCACTTTCGCCCGGCACGTAACGGTGGCCTTGGCCTGTTGCATTTGCAGCCCATGACAGTGGCCATGCTGCGATCCTCTGGACTGCTGACATCTTTATTCCCCACATTGGAGAGATAAACGCAGCTGCGGTAACCGGCAGCCCATCTAGCATGGCTCGGAGACCGATGCATGCGCCCATGGAAACGCCAACGAGGTAATAGGGTTTCGGCATGCCCAGGTTTTCAACAACCCGCATCATTGCCGACACGTCTTTCTGGTAATCAGAAAAGTGATGGATGTGACCAGCTTGTGGGTCATCCGCCATGCGATCTGAGAGCCCTTGGCTTCTCCAATCGACC
>Ga0160419_100040_pt1 | contig 82313 bp, 70 predicted proteins | sample CelAP2metagpilot_2_FD_108196 | JGI IMG/M metagenome (GOLD analysis project Ga0160419, IMG submission 108196) | Phycosphere-associated microbial communities from Cellana algal ponds in Kailua-Kona, Hawaii, USA - Cellana AP2-4-25 metagenome pilot ...
ACTGCTACTGCTGCTGCTTCCTCCCTTGCCACTATTCTTTTTGCTATCCTTATTACCACCCCCACGCGCTCGCCTCAAACCTTTTTCGTTCTCTGCCACAACCCGCGGTTTCCTCGCTCCTTGCAACCCCGCCCTCGGCGACCTCTCATCAAAGATAGCCGAGCTCCCTAGTGGAAACATAGCCTCAAAGCTATCATGCCAAGCTCTGCATATTTCATCCTCCTCCAACACACTTTTGAGCACTCCACAGCCCCCCCCGCCCTCCGCCTCTCCTTCAGTGATATGGTGTGGATGTAACTCACTCCTCGGGTTTGCCACCGCAAAAACTCCCTCCGGCGGTGACTTCAACTCAAGCACCTCCATCGCTACACTCCGTGGATCCAAATCCCCCCCGACCACCCCCCACTTATCCATCAGCAGCTTTACAACCTCCACCATCCCCTCCATGCTTTTCAAAGCTTCAGAATTGATGTGCACTGCCTGCGTCTGCGCCTGCGCCTGCGGCTTCTCCCCCTCCCTCCCGCCAGCCCAATATCTAATCCCTGCCTCGTTTTCGGCCATCTTCCTACATTTTCCCACAGCCTTTTGATTATCTCTAAAAATCTTAGGCAAAAACATTCGACCCATGCTACAAATAACCTCATAAGGGTCCCGATAGGTGACGACAAAGAAGTCTGCGTGCTTGTGGTGCTCGGCGCCGCCCGCGTGGGATTTGTAGACCATGCTGACTTTCCCATGCACCTTGGGCAGGACGCCTTGTATGCGTTCACCAGGTTTTGAGCCAATCACATCGTGCTCCCAGCCACTGATTGAATTGGGGTCCACCCGCTCCATAAGCACACGGACCAGGTTGAAGGCTGTGGTAGAGACAGTGCGCTGGGATGATAAGCAAGCCACGGTCAAGGGCCGGGCCAAGCGGGGTGGCACGTAGGGTACAGTGCTGGTGCTTGTGTTACTGACATCTTGAGTGCTTGACACGCTATCCGCAGCCGCCGACCCGGATGCAAAGGAGCCGAGGGCCAGCATGTGGCCCGTGTCGGGAGTGGGAGGGGGCAGGGAGGAGTACTTAATGTAGACTAACAGCAGAAGTTCTACCAGGAATACGACGCCAAAGAAAGTGGACAGTCGGATCGAGGACGATATGCGCCGGTTGATGTGGTTAGGCCCACCAGGGCCACCACCCACACTGCCTCCTCCCATGTCGCCGCGCTCCTCTTTTCTCGGCTCGGGCTAACGGAGTGACCGTCTTGGTGGCCAAGGGCCTGCCTGGCCTGGCCTGCAATGAGTATGGGCTGTAATTTTGGTGTTCTTCGTTAAGTTAGAGATGCACAGCTTAGATTTGTACACACACAAGCAAGCTAGGAAGTTCTCCCCACCCAGCCCGAAGAAGAGCAAGTTGGAAAATGGAGCCGTTACATACAGCAGACGCATGTGCATTGCACTCCTTCACTCTGGAGCCCTGGACTCGTCTGAGTCGTGAACCTGATACAGCTATGGAAGGGGGGCAAGGCTGAGCTGACGAGTGGACCGAGCCTTACATGTAAGGAATACAAACTCATTTTGTTTTGAAGCCCTCGTTGAGAGGCATACCCTTGTTGAGCACTCGTTCATGATCTCATTATCTGCACTCGTGTGTGGGCGTAGCAGTCGCCAACCTCTAGCTGCTGCCACGCTAGTAGATGCGTACGTTCTTCATCGCTGCGTCGTAAGAATCTCGTTTACAAGAGCCAAAAATCAAGGCGTGTGGGCAGCAAGCACCAAGTTTGCAACACGAGTTGGCCACACGTCTTCCTTGTTGCCTGACAAGACCGAGAAAGTCACCACCGCGCTTCCGCTCGGATACGTATCTGAGCGATGATGACTTGAAAACCCTTCTCATCTCACACTTATGGGCGGTAAGCGGGCCGAGTCTGAGCTTTTTATGTGCAACCAGGGCTGCCATGTTTACGAAAGCTGGACCCAGCAACTCCAGTCTGTGAAGTACTGCGTTTGCTAGCCTCGCGCATCCAGCTCTTATGTTGTTTTCCTACGACCACTACATGGCGGACGTGGCTCCCCCCATCACAGCGGCGTCACACACGACTTACCTCCGCCCCGCACACACATCCTAACCCTTGAGGCAATCGAGCAATTGGCACAAGCAAAATCATGGGTGACTGGGATCTTCGTATCGTATGTATGGGCGCCGGTAAGTCCCGGTAGTGGTTGGCACGGACGGATTGTATGGGCGTGGCCACTCCTCTTTGCTTTCCCCTCCTCTGTTTCCACACGGAAAGCCCTATACTTACCTGAAATGCACCCTTTACCTTCAGGCTATGTGGGCGGACCCACCATGGCAGTAATAGCCAAGAACTGTCCCCGCATCTGCGTGACGGTGGTGGACATCTCCGGGCCCCAGATTGCTGCCTGGAACTCGGCCGATCTCCCCATCTATGAGCCAGGCCTGCAGGAGGTGGTGGAGGAGACCCGTGGAAAAAATCTCTTTTTCTCCAATGACATTGACGGGGCGATCGCTGCGGCAGACATCATCTTTGTTTCGGTCAATACGCCCACCAAGCTCACGGTACGTGCGGGTGGGATGTAGTGTGTATGTAGTGTGTTAAAAGGCAGCATAAATCCTATGCATAGTGCATGCGGACCCGTTTTAGTTGTTAACCTTTGACAAGATTTACGCTCATGCTTTCATGTGATCACCATGTTGGTGCATTCTTCCAGAAGATTTAATGAGCACAGCTACCCTCCACATCATTTCTCATTCCTACCCATGTCAAAACTCACTCCCCTCTCTACCCCCCCCACTCTGCTCACCACCACAGGGTATCGGTGCCGGGCGTGCGGCCAACGTGAAGAATTGTGAGCTCTGTGCGCGTAAAATTGCCGAAATTTCTACCTCCGCTAAAATCGTGGTTGAGAAGTCCACGGTGCCCGTGCGTACAGCCGATGCCGTGCGCCGGGTCCTGGCGACAAATGATAAGGGCATTAAGTTCCAGGTGCTGTCGAATCCGGAGTTTTTGGCGGAGGGGACCGCAATCGACGATTTGATGGCGCCTGGTCGAGTATTGATTGGGGGAGAACAGACCCCGGATGGACTTGCGGCGATCGAGAAGCTGGTATCTGTTTATGCGCATTGGGTGCCCCGCGAGCGGATTCTGACGACGAATCTGTGGTCATCCGAGTTGTCGAAGCTGGTGGCGAACGCTTTTTTGGCGCAGCGTGTCAGCTCAATCAATTCTATCTCGGCGTTGTGTGAGGCGACCGATGCGGACGTCTCCGAGGTCTCGCGGGCCATAGGCTCTGACCCGCGGATTGGCCCCAAGTTCTTGCAGGCTTCTGTGGGGTTTGGGGGATCCTGCTTCCAAAAAGATATTTTGAATTTGGTGTATTTGTGCGAGAGCTTCGGGTTAGAGGAAGTTGCAGAGTATTGGAATCAGGTACGGAGGGAGAGACGGTGGCTTTAAGGAGTGAGTGGCAAAGGGGGAAAAATGGCGGAGATGATTTGTCCTGTGATGAGTGATAGATAGATGTATTTAAGCAGACATTGATGCCCCCTCTTCTTACCTCTCTTCCTCCTACCTTCCATAATCATCTCCAGGTAATCAAAATGAATGACTATCAGAAATCCCGCTTCTCCTCCCTCATCGTCTCGCGGATGTTCAACACCGTCACCGGCAAGAAGATTGCCATCTTCGGTTTCGCTTTCAAGAAGGACACAGGTGATACCCGCGAGACTGCTTCTGTCTTTGTGTGCCGTAACCTGTTGGAGGAACGTGCGCAACTGCACGTCTTTGACCCTAAGGTGACAAGAGTGCAGATGATGCTCGAGTTCGAGTACAGCACCAATACGACCGAGGCGACAGTACCGGGGTTCAAGGACCTGGTGGTGACGAGCCCCTGCCCGTATGAGGCCGCGAAAGGCGCCCACGCGATTGCGGTGTTGACTGAGTGGGATGAATTCAAGGAGTACGATTATCAGCGGATTTACGATAGCATGGCCAAGCCGGCTTTCATTTTTGATGGTCGAAACATCTTGGACCAGAAAATGCTAAGATCGATTGGTTTTGAGAATTACGCGATTGGCAAGCCGAGGTCGAAGGAGTGGTAGAGGGAGACCGAGCCCGGAGGGAAAGAGGAAGCAGAGGATGGAGGGATGAACAGGAGGTAATGTATGGGAAATGGGCAGCGGAGGTGTAACGGCGGTCCACGTGCCTTGACCGCTCCGCTTTCCGGAATTAAAGAAAGCACAAGGTCGGATGCAGATAAGCTAAAGCCAAAAGGAGCTCTTTTTTTCTAGACCGAGGAGTGGCTGAGGGGGAATAGAAGGAGAAGTGGTTACTCACCACCTCACCATCAGTTAATATGCCTTCGAGCAATTAATAACCCGGAAACATCCCGACCGTTGAAAGAAAATGCACAAGTGCGCGCGCGAGAGTCGTGAGTGAGTGAGAACAACATAACGCAGGGTGCTGCAAATCATATTTGCCGGAGAGAGCAGTAGGTATGTTGCAAAGAGAAAATAAAGTCCAGGAATAACAACAACGACGACGACGGCATGCTTGTTTGATTCATAAATCCACATTTCTTAGACTCTCAACGAGAAAACAAAAGAAACATGCACCTTATGTGATATACGAGTGGGAAGACATGAAGCACCTCAACAATACTGAAGGGGAAAGGCGTAGAGCCGGAATCCTCGAATTCTCGAGATAGGAACAAGTACCAAAGAATCATTTGCATTTTTCGATTGGTGTCTGACGTGAGCAGAGTTGCTTTCCTGTAATTTCCTCTTGAATGGCAGATCCCTTGGTCAGTCTTAGAAGCAAACATGTGATTCTTGATTTGTGGACCCTTTTTAAGGAAATTTCAAGAGTGATGACAATTCTATAGATTTGACATGAAAAGCGTCCGCTTGCCTTGAATGTTGCTTGCGGGCGTGTGAGAGGCGTAGAATTGGGGGGGGGGATGGAAGATTCGTTAGATATACTCGAGCTGTATATTTTTTCTTTACATAATCCTATGACAGGGTTAGATGTTTGTTGGTCTGCATGGTGGAGCCAATTATTTGCTGGCGCGTTCAAAAATGACGATGAATACAAATGACCCAATAAATATTTCGATACATTCAGAAGCTTCACCATGATAAGTATCGATCTCACGAAAGGATCGCACGTAGAAACTGCCACTCCTCTCCTACTCCTACAACAAGTACTACACTCCCACTACTCCTACTACACAATGTAGTAATAAAGTAATAAAAATGCTAAAATACTCATAATAGTACCAATACGCTAAATAATGAAAACACATGTTGGTGCCCCCAGAGTCCTGTGAAAACATAAGAAAGCTTGCAACACTGTGATCAAGATGGACAAGGCAGTGCCAAATATCTGTTTGTCTCCTTGTCCTGTGAAGTGCCACAAAAAGTTCTTGCTAATCTGGTATCGGGCGTGGTGGCCTTCGGCGTTAGTGATCAGCACCATGGCTTTTCCTACGAGGCCTTGTGTATAAAATGGGACGACGGGGAGGGAGGGGATAGGTGCGTAGGGATGAGTGACAAGAAGATCGTTCCCGGCTTTGGAATGGACGCCGACGGCAAAATATTGGCAATGTTTGTTTTTGTTTATTCTGTAGGGCGTAGCGTACCGCCGACGTTGAGGTATATCTACGACACGCGCGTGGTGATGGTGTGAGACAACGAAAAGCGATCTTTGGCACATCACAGGCGCTTGATGTTCCGCCAGCCTGGGGGGGAAGCTGCTGTCCAGTCTCTCTTCTTGCTTTGCTTGTCTCACCCCTCCTAATCCCCTTTTTCAAACACATCACACTTCATCAAGCAACAAGGTCAGTCACTGCTCACTTCGATCTATCCGTCGTCCTTGCTACGCTCTCCCGAGCCTCTCGTGCTCGCGCGAATCATGGTCGAAGCGGGCAAAGAGCACTCCTCCATAATGGACGCGGACCTGGAAGTCGGTGACGAGGAGACGACAACCTCGACACAGTACAGCAATGGGCGGGCACTTCACTCGTCGTCGTCGGCCTCTGTCAAGGTACGTTATCCAATAACGAGTGATAGGAAGGGATGGCAAAGCCGGCAACGGGAAAAGCACGCGCAAGGGTTTCGGCAACCGTGTGCTTGTCAATCTGCTTGCCGGTTTCGGCCATCCATACTACTGTCCTTTCCCTTGCCCCCGTCTGATGATCTGGACACCACAGGATTCAAAGTCGTTGCCACCCCACCTTCATTTCCCCACGCCCTAAAACCAATTCAGATCGACGACTTCAAGGACATCCACCTGGGCGAGAGCTTTGACAGCCAGAGCATGGCCCGCTCCCTCTCCAGCCGCGGTGTGGTCTTCGAGTGGAACATCCTAAAATACAAGGTTAAGCTAAAAAAACGGCAGGAGCTTACAGTCCTCTCCCACATCACCGGGCGTGCCGAAAGTGGCTCCTTCAGCGCTATTATGGGCCCGTCGGGATGCGGCAAGACCTCTTTGTTGGATTGTCTGGCGCTGCGCACGCGGGATTTCAAGGGAGGGTTGGCCCTGGACGGAAAGCCTTTACGAGGAGAATTTTATGCTAACACCGGATATGTTAATCAAAAAGAGCTCTTCTTCCCTCATTTAACTGTGCGAGAGCACTTGATCTTCCACGCCATCAACCGCTTATCCCACATCAGGACCGACGCTGAATGCACGGGACGGGTGGCGACGGTGATGGAGGAGGTGGATCTAACTAAAGTAGCGGACCAAAAAATTGGAGGTGGAGATCTATATACCGTTGCGGGCCTGTCAGGCGGAGAGCGGAAAAGGCTGAATATTGCCACGGAGATGCTGGCGGATCCCAGATTGTTGTTGTTGGATGAACCGACGAGTGGTGAGTCGTCGGGTTTTGGTTTTGTTGTTGTTGGATATATGGGGTAGCGAAAGAGGACAAGCGAGGGAGGAAGGGAGAGAAATAGTGAGTAGGAGATGTAGAATTATTGTTGTCATTTTTTGTGTATTTGCATCTTATATTTGGTTCGTAATATAGCATCCCTCTCTTTTACTCGCGCCGAGTATACGTAATTGTTTATATCTCCTCTGTCCCTCATGTTTGTCATACCGTCCCTCCCTCCCTTCAGGCCTCGATTCCGTTATGGGCGAGCTCATCTGCCTCCTTCTCAAGACGATTGCTGTCCGTGCGCCACAGCGCATCGTCATAGGTGCCATCCACACCCCTTCCTCCCGGATCTTTATGCTCTTTTCACATATCACCTTGCTGACGAGCAAGGGCGAGCTTGCCTACTGGGGGCCACGAGAAAAGCTCCTCCCCTTCCTCGAAAGCCTTGGGTACACTTGTCCCAATCATTTTAATCCAGCCGATTTCATCTTGGAGCTCGCATCATTGAAAGTAATTCAGGGGCAGACTGGAGCAAGTGGGATTGGAAATGGGGTGGGTGCAACGGAATTGGCAGTACCGCAACGGGTTAGTGGTTCTTTGTTGGTGGAATCGACGTCGAGCCCCACCTTGGTCGCGGCATGTCAACGGATGCTGGCAAGAGAGTTTGTGGTGATTGAGGCGGACAATAGCCATAAGGATGTATTAGGGGTAATGGGGGCTCCGGCATCGGCCTGGGTGAGTTTTAAGTCGAATTTGTGGAGGTCCTGGTTGTGTCAACGGAGGGAGTATCTGGGGACAGCGGTCGGGGTGCTGATGAACACTGCGCTAGGGCTGGTGTTTGGCGTGCTCTACTGGGGCCAGATGCCGCACGATAGTGGGAGGAATATTACCGGGTACCTCTTTTCGCTGTTGGTGACGCTGTTGATTGCTAGTAGTATCGCGGTGTGCTTGGCGTTTCCGTTTGACTTCGCGATTTTGATGCGGGAAGTATTCAGCGGGGCCAACCAGCCCATAGGGTACTTCTTGGGACGGACTTTGGCGGGTGTGCCAAATTCGCTGGCGTTTATGATCATGGGCGTGTTACCTTACTTCATGGTGGGCTTGGCCGCGGACACGGGGGCCTTTGGGTGGTATTGTTTAGTGTTTTTTGTGATGACTTTTGCGGCTCAGAGCTTGGGATATTTGGCGAGTTCGTTCAGTGCGAACCCGGTGGTGGGGGTGGCGATCTTACCTTTGTTTATTACACCCATGATTTTGTTCAGTGGTCTGTTGTATGAGCGGAATTCTGTTCCGCCAGGTTTGGGATGGATCCAGGATATCAGTGTAATGAATTACGGGTTTGCTCTATTGGTATTAAATCAGGTGGAGCACGTGAATGAGGAGACGAGGGATTTTCTGATGAATTTTTTAGAGGTGAAGAAGAAAGAGTTTTCTGGGTTTTGGATTGCGCTTGTGGCGCTGTCGATTTGTTATCGGCTCCTAGCTATGGGGGTGCTGTACCTTCGGGTAAAGTATTTGACAAGGGCACAGTGAAGCTGGTGGGAGGGAAGGAAGAGAAGAAGCCGTTGGGAGGGGAGTGGAGATGGGGATGAAAAATGGATTGAATGGTAGGTGGAATGGCTTACGGCTCCGTGTGAGTGAAATGAGATGTGTATGTCGGAAGCAGATGGAATGGAGCAAGAGATATAGTTGAGGTAGGAATACTCAAAAAGCACTAAGTAGGCAAGAAACAGATTCATATGTCACGTAGAATTGATTGAGCTCTGCGGGTGTGCGAGGCATGCTACAAACAAATTAAGGAGAAGCAAATAGAGAGGGCCTTGTAAAGAGTCTCTCCGATGGAACTTAAGCCACCGAATAAAGACTTTAATGTGTAAGTAGGGTTTTATAAGTGTAAGTGTGCGGTGCAGCGGTATAATATGGACACGACTGACGCTTTAATGACTTTTTTCGGGGGTATGAGAGCGAGGCGAAAGTAACAAAAAGAAATGGAAAAAATGTCGCATTCAAATTAAAACTTGAGATCTCGTCCTTTTCTTCCTCTCCGTTTTTCAAACGCGTTTTTGGAAGTCAGTTTGTCTTGCTTTTGTGCTCTTGACCGCTTCTCCATTTTTTTGGTTGAGTTAATATTTCTTTCACCCGCTCGTTCTGATGTCTGATGGTTAGTGCCTGCCCAAGAAAACCGGTCCGTCTACAACAGCTTCCTGGCAGCCTTTCCCCTTTTATCCAGTCTCTATCCTTTTCCCCTCCCTCCTTCCCATTCCTCAGCATGAGGTCTCTCAAGGGTCAACTTAGCTGCATGCCTCTCATCATCAGCCACACGCACACAAAATCTCTCCCAACCAATCCGTCATTCTCTTCTCTCCTTCACTTTCGATTGAAAGCAAGTAACATTTCATTTCTCCATCCATGTTTTCTGTTCTCTATCTCTCCCCTTCTTTCTGCCGCCGTTCACTCATCTCCTCCCCTTGCCCTTTCTCTCACGACGCATTCCCTCTCCTTAAGGAAGCTTGGCTCACCACACCTCTTTCTCCTTCCTCTCTTTTATGCCTACCCCCAGCCTCTCTAACCTCCTGCTTCTCTCTCTGCACTTTCATCTTAAAACCCAGCATCCGGGTTGGCCGTCTGCGAGACAAACATCTCGTAGTACTGGTAAATAATCGTCACAGCCAGCAAGATGCCGGTCCCCGAGCCAATCGCCCCAAGGAAATCAGCCACCACCGTCAGGGCGCCAATACACATGCCACCGAAGGCCGCCGCCACGGGAATGTAACGATTCAATTCATGCACAAGGGCAGAGTCACGGTGCCCCTTCATCACCATCTTGGAGTCGCGGAGCTGCTTCGCCACGTCCTTCGCACTGGACCCGGACACCTCAATCCAGGTCTTGGAAAACAACGCACACGAAGACAAAATAAACACCAGGTAGAAGATGGCATGAAAGGGATCGGACAGAATTTCACTCATGGAATGAGGGGGGGAGATGTAATAAGCAATTCCACCGACAGGCACGGACTGCCCTTGCTGGCCTTCGACCTCCTGCCATCGACCGAGGAGGCGCACCAGGATGTTCCCGCTGAAACGCTTGTGGAGAAGCTGTGAGAGGAAGTACAGGTTGGATACCAAGGCGGTTTGGAGGATGATAGGCATGTTCGACGTGTAGAAGAGCTTAATGGGGTAGGTGCCTTGCTGGCCGCGATAACGCTGGGACTTGACGGGGAGGTCGACACGCCAGCCTTGAAAGTAGATGACGATGATGAAGACTAAAACCGTTGCGAGTAGATTGGTGATATTTGGCAGGTTTTGACGATAGAAAGCTTCCTTCAAGGCACGCGCTTTATCGCTTCGGGTAATCAACAGATGGAACAAGGCGATAATCGCCCCCTCGAACTCCGTTCCTCGTCCCGTGTTGATCGTCGTGGGACTGAACGCCTTCCAAATAATATTCTCGCAAATGTTAGTGGCAATAAATAGGGAAATCCCGCTTCCAAGTCCGTAGCCCTTCTGCAGTAACTCATCCAGCGTGATCACAATCATCCCCGCAATGAACAACTGGGCAATGATCAAAATCGCATTTCCCCACCCAAGCGAGTTCAAGTCACCATACATGCCAGAAAAAACGTATGCGACTGCCTCACCAATCGTGATCAAAATCCCGAACAACTTCTGCGCGCCCGAAAAGAGGGCACGATCCTCCTTCAAAGACTGGTTGACCTCAATGATGCGGGAGCCAGCCAGGAGCTGCATGACCAGACCGGAAGTGACGATGGGGGAGATGCCAAGCTCCATCAGCGTGCCTCTATTTTGGAAGAAAAGGGACAGGGAGGGAGGAAGGTAGGCAGGAGTAAGGGCGTGTGTGATGAAGTGGTGCGGTACAGAGCGAGGGGTCATCATCCCCATCCATAAGGGGCAGGCTGAAAAAGAAATCTGAATGCAATGCCCAGCAGTAGTGCACGGTAACCCGCACTTACACCCCTGCAGAACATATGACAAATGAGAAAAAATTGTGCCACAGGCCAGTGACGACGTGAAAGAATAGAGTCGGGCTAAGCAGAAATTTGGTGAAATTAAGCCCACCAATCATGCCCACCGAGCTGCCAGCATGTCAACCCACACATATCACAACTGGTACTGTACCTCGCACGAAAACTTACCTATTAGACGCCAAGATGACGCGCATCCAGTAGAAGGGGTCGGAGGACTTGGCGGACTGCACGCCGTAAATCGGAATCTGACAACAGACTAGGAAGATGAAGAGGGTAACGACCGTCCACAGGACCTTCTCACGGAACGGAATCTTCCTATCCACAGGTGCTGCCACCTCAGGGACGATGCAGAGCACCGGGCGAATGAGGTGCAAGAAGCGGACCATGGTTGCTTACTGAGGGTTGCCGCGCTGCTCCTCTCACGAGGTATGGGCTTGGTCGTGAAGTTCTCGTCTCCGCCGCTTGCTCTGCTCAGGCCGCGCAAGACAATGCACCACCTGTGTTGTTGATAAATGTGAGGCGTGTGGGTATGTCGAGGGCGCGTGTATTCGAGACCGCGTAAGTGTGCAAAGGCGGGAGCCACACACCCTGTCGTTTGAAATAGGAGTCTGAGCGAAGAGGCATAAGGAGGGGCGGGCGCCTGCATCCAGTGTGCGACTTCGTACAAGAACCGGGCCTTCCTTTCCAGAATCCCCCATCACAGGCTTTTTACAACTCTAGTTCCTGGGGTGATCGGTTGTTGGGTGTGTGCCCACGCTAGCCAGAATAGCAGTTGACAGGAGGAATGATGGTCACTCACAACCGAGGCGGGGCTTGCTCGTTAGCTAGGCCACTGGGTCGGCAGAAAGCCCCGTGACAACCTGAAGCCAACATCAGTTGACGAACGGAGCCTGAAGTAGATGGCATTCTGCCACGCATAAAAAGGACAGACAAGCACAAACCAAGCACGACGAAGAAGTTGGTCGGGTGTGATGAATGAGGCTCTCTGAGTCTTTTTGGGCCGCACGACGTGACGGTCGTAATGCGCGAACGGACCTGCAGCGTGCCAGTCAAAGCACCACTGCCCTCTTGTGTATAAAGAAGACATCTGACCACTCACTTTCCCCGTTCTCTCACTCATCAAGCGTACAGGTAAACGACAAAGCGGGCAGCCACACGAAGCGGTTGTCACCGTCCATGCATGTCTAGTTTGCTTCCAAGAAGACTCGCCGCTACGACCACAAGAAGCAATACCTCAAGCTCAAGCATGATTAGCCGGCCTTTGGGAGGCCTGGGTCTAGCCTTATTGCGCCTCATTGGAACCTGGGCCAGCGCCAGTGGACGGCTTCCTGCCTTACATCTTAATGGCTGGGAACCCTCACCTGGCCTTTCTGCCGCATTCGTGGATGGCAGCTTGATGAGCAGCAGCTCTCGTCAGCAGCAGCAACAACGACGGTCTTTCGCGACCAAGCTAGCCACGCCCCGACGACGCAGAAATGCAGTGTCTATGGAGGCCACCATGGCGCCCCTGCCGCCTGTGCAGACCATAGCCCCCACGACGCCGGTGGGTGGGTCGTACGGTGCGGACAAGATCACGGTCTTGGAGGGTTTGGAACCCGTGCGGAAACGCCCGGGGATGTACATTGGGTCGACGGGGGTGAAGGGTCTGCATCATTTGATTTTTGAGGTGGTTGATAATTCAGTGGACGAGGCGTTGGCGGGCCATTGTACTGCGGTGGAGGTGACAATTGAGGAGGATGGGAGTGTGACTGTGACGGATGATGGGAGAGGGATTCCATGTGAAGTGCACAGTAAAACGGGACGGTCAGCCTTGGAGACTGTATTGACTGTCTTGCATGCAGGGGGGAAGTTTGGGGGGGATGCAAGCGGGTATAAAGTGAGTGGGGGGTTACATGGGGTGGGTGTGTCTGTTGTGAATGCCTTGAGTGAAAGTCTAACGGCCACGGTAAGGAGGAACGGGAATTTGCATGTGATGCGGTTTGCGCGAGGAGTGCCTCTGGGGGATATGGAGATAAGGCCGGATCCGGAAGCGGGGACTGTCGGGGGTGGGGGAGGGAAGACGGGGAGGCCGAGGAGTGGTACAACTATTTCCTTCAAGCCTGACGCGGAGATTTTCAAGACGGCCACAACGTTTGAGTTTGATCGGGTGTCGGGGAGATTGGATGAGCTGGCGTACTTGAATGCAGGCATTAGGATTGTGATGACCGATAAGAGAGGGGAGGGACGGAGAGAGGAGTTCTTTCATGAGGGCGGGATTAGGGAGTATGTGGAGTTGATGTGTAGTAGTAAGGAGAAGCTGCATCCGGAAGTGGATGTGATTCATGCCGTAGGGGAGAAAAATGGGGTAACAGTCGAAGCGGCGCTGAGGTGGTCGAGGGATCAATATGATGATTTGTTGATCGGCTTTGCGAATGGGATCAGGACTGGGGATGGTGGCACTCACTTGGATGGGCTCAAAAGTGTGTTGACAAGGACGATCAACAACATGGCGCGGAAAAGTGGGAAGCTTAAGGAGGGGAAGGATAATCTATCTGGTGATTTTGTTCGAGAAGGGCTTACGGCCGTCGTGAGTGTCAAGGTTCCCGATCCTGAGTTTGAGGGACAAACCAAAAATAGGCTGGGTAACCCGGAAGTACGTGGGATTGTAGACGCGATTATCGGCGAGAATTTAGTGAACACTTTTGAGTGGAACCCCAAGGTGCTTGGCGCCATTGTCGATAAAGCTATGTCGGCCCAGCAAGCCGCGCAAGCTGCAAAAGCGGCCAGGGATATGGTGCGGAGGAAGTCATTGTTGTCCAGCACGGTCTTGCCGGGCAAGCTGGCGGATTGCTCCTCGCGGGACCCGACTGAAAGCGAGATTTACATCGTGGAAGGTGACTCTGCTGCAGGCAGCGCCAAGCAAGGGAGGGATCGTCGGACGCAAGCTATTCTACCTCTGCGTGGAAAGATTTTGAATATTGAAAAGGCGGCCACGGAAAAGATTTATCAAAACACGGAGTTGCAGGCGTTGATCTCAGCGTTGGGATTGGGGATTAAAGGGAATGAGTTCGACCCGGCCACTCTGCGTTATCATCGCATAATGATCATGACAGATGCTGATGTGGATGGCTCGCATATTCGCATTTTGCTCTTGACCTTCCTCTTTCGGTATCAGCGGGCGTTGGTTGAGAGAGGGTACATCTATATAGCCTGTCCACCGCTTTATAAGGTCACACAAGGGAAGAACATCAAGTATGCTTACTCACAAGAAGAGCTTGAAGATGTGCAGGCTTCGTTTACAGGTAAGGCTGCCGTTTCCCTCCAGCGATTCAAGGGGTTGGGGGAGATGATGCCCACACAATTGTGGGAAACGACCATGAACCCCGAGACGAGGATATTGAAGCAGGTGACGATTGAGGACGCGGCGGAGGCGGATAAGATGTTTATGCTACTGATGGGTGATGCAGTGGGTCCGAGAAAAGACTTCATCAATAGGAATGCCGGGGCCATGGGGTTGGACGACCTTGACTTTTAGTCGAGAGAGGGGGGGAAAACGGAGCAAGGGCGGGAAAAGAGGGGAAGGAAGAAGGATTGGGTGGTTTAAGCAAGGAACATCAAAATTCATAAGCATGAAGAGAGGCCAAAGCATACCGTAAAATGGGCCTTCCTCTTTGGCTGGGTCTGAAGAGGAAGTAACGACACAAAAAAAAGCACCCACTTACTCACTTTGCAGAAAGTGTGCGCTTGAAAACAGAAGACTTTTTGTGCTTCCGCTTACATTCGATGATTCGTATCGTTCGTCGTTCCACTTGCTTAAGTGGTTGTTATCATATTAATGTACACACATCTTTCTCTGTCTTTCTCTCTCCCTCTCTCTCTCCATCTTTTTTCTTTCTTTTTTTTGAGTGGAAAATATGCATCGTTACTTTTTAGTTAATCTTCCCTATTCTCTTTTTCTTCTTTAATTGCGAGGATCTTCCGCGACGAGGCATGCCTGGCTCTGCCCCCAGAGACAGAGGCAGCAGCTGCACCAGTTGACCTTTTCCGGCTGCTCCCGCTATACTGGTGAGATAAAATGGCCCGCTTCTCATCCTCCCACGCCTGCTGCATCACCAACATCTTCGCTTTATACTTTTCCCGCAAGTGCTTTCGAACACTCGTCAACACGACAGTAATCTCCTTTTCATGCGCTACGCTTAACTGCTTCTTCACCTTCTCCATATCTGCCGCCGTAGCCTGACTCGCAGCCATCGCTCTCGCCATAGTCTCCTTCTGTTGCCTCCGCAGGGTCTCCGCCAATTCTCGTACCTTCACATCTTTCAACAGCACCTCCCTTTCCACCCTCTCTAAACGCGCCCTCAATTCCTCCTCCCTTGATTCCTTATCCAACAGATCCTGAGCCACCTGCATGTTTTCCTTCTCCTTCTCCTTTGTCTTCGCACTCATCTTCTTGAACGCCCCCTGCAAAAATTGAACTTTAGCCCCAACTTCTTGCAGTTTCTCCCTCCACCGCTGCTCCTTCACCGCTTTCTCCTGATCAAACTTACTGTAAACATGCTGCAGTCGCTGTCGCTCCTCCTGTGCCCACTCCAACTTTGCCGCACTCAGCGCCTCCTCCATCACCACAGCTCTTTTTGTCGCCCGGGCCTCCTGCCCTTCATCCTGCTCTTCCTCCCGCCGCACCCTGGCCTGTACAAGTCCAGCAGCAGCAGCTACAGCAGCAGTCGCTCGTTCCTTCTCTTTCTCATACGCTGTTTCAATTTTTTCCAACGCCTGCTGATGCTTCTCTTGCTTCACGCGCGCTCCCTCTATAATATCTTGAATCGATCGACGCTGTTGCTGCAAGTCATCCTCGAGGCCCGTCACCCTCGCCTGCCACTGCGCAACTTCCTTCTCATGCTGCCAGATTAACTGCTGTTGATGCTGTTGCAATGCCCACGACGACGATGCGACATCTCCCTCATCACCGTCCTCCCTATCATTACTATCCGTTTGTGCCCATCCATCCACGCGACTGATAGTGAAGGTGTTGCTGCCGCTGCTGGCATCATCATATCGTCGCAATTCCTCCAACTCCCGCACCTCCGCCTTAACTTCCTCCCATGCCCTCGCCTTCCACAACGCCGCCCATCGGGACACAGCGTCCAAGACTTCTTCCATGCCCAGTGAAAGCTCCATCCCCCCCTCACCCTCTCTCTCTCTCTCACTGAGTCGGAATTCTTCTCCACCCAGATCTACGTCTCCCGCGCCAATTTTGGCTGCTAACTCACGCATTTTTTTTGCTTGTGCAATGCGCAAGGCTTCCTCTTCAAGGATACGTCGCCGCAAGCCATTAACCGCCTGTGGGTCAGCGTCGACACCACTAGCAGCAGCAGAAGTTGTATCAAGTGCCCGAGCTACGGCCGTAGAATTCCGAAGCTCGTTACATTCCTTCTGCAATTCACAAGCCTTCTCTTTCCAAAACTGAAGCTCCAGTTCTGGCTGATTGGAAAAGTGCTGGTGCCGCTGACATTGCTCTTCCCCCCCCCTTTCTCCATGCATCTGCTGCTGCTCCTCCTGTACCCTAAATCCATCCACTTCTCCTCTAAACCCTTCCTCGGCCGAAAAGGATGATGCCCGGTGGGAACGCTCCCCGGCAATTTCTCCCCCCTCCACCTTGTTCTCCCCTTCTCCAAACTCTTCGCTTATTTCTCCTAAAAATTCACTCAGGTCAGTCTGGAGCTGGTGTCTCTTTCGCTGCGATAGTAATGCTCGGTCATCCAAACCCCTCTCCAGATCAAATGGAGAGGGGGAAAGAAGCGAGTCTCCCGTGTGTAGATCGGCCCCACCATTACTACTATCACAAGGAGAAGAGCGCACAGACGTCTCCATCACCATCATCGTCATCTCTCCTCCCTCCTCTCTCTTTTCCTGTTTCTCAGCGGCAGCAGCATCACCCTGCCCCCTAACCAACTCAAGCTCCGCCACTAGCCGCTCCACCTCCTCCTCCATCGCCGCTATCTCCGACCGATGTTCTCTTATCAAAGCATCCATCTGCCCAGCCAACACCTGCCTCGCATCCTCCACTCCCTTTGCCCGTCGTTGCACATCAAGCTCTCCCGCCAAGCTTCTCAACTGCGCCTGTGCCTCCAGCAGCTCCCCCTGTGTCTGCTGCAACCGCCTCTCCAAACCTTCCCCCCCCCCCTCCCCCTCCTCCAGTCTAGATTCCGCTGCATACCTCTTACTGTCCTTCTCCATCACCTTCCTCTCAGCTCCCCGTAAATCTGCCCTCAGTTTCCTCATCTCTTCTACCAAGGCATCTGCCCTCAACGCCTCAGCCTGCGCGCGAGCCTCCCACTCCTTCCCTTCCCTCTTACTCGCAGAGGCAAGCATCGTCTTGCTCGCCAGTTGGGTTGCTAGACGCGAGATTTCTTCTTTTAGGGCATCAACCATTGTTTCAGACTCTTTGTTGCTCATGTTCTTCTCTTCGAGTAAACGGAGATTGTTTCGTCTTGCTTCCTCTAATGCTGCCTTCACCTCCGCCAACTCCAAGCGAGCCGACTCCAGCATCTGCCCCCTCAGCAAATTCAAAGTCACCCCGGCTATGCCACCACTTCCCTGGCCCTGCTGTTGCTGAGTAGAGCTACCCTCGCTGTGCTGGACTTGCGAAAGCAGCAGCAGGTGTTCCTCGAGCTCTTTTTCTCGAGCGGCCAAGCCCTGTACCTGGACAAGCAACCGACTTTCCTCACATTGGAGGGCGCGGACTTGGAGAAGGAGGTGTTGCCGTTCTGCTTCGGAGGCTTGAGAGACAATGGCAAGTTCGGACACGATTAGTTGGAGCTCAGCCGGGTCCGTGGGGAGGTGGGTGGGGAGAACAAAGGGCAAGGAGGATGAAGAAGGGGAGGAGGGCATGGATGGTGGGCTTTCGCTTTGTTCGCTGCCGTTTCCGTCTTCGTTGTCGAAGTAGGTGTCGTCCTCTTCTTGGATGGTGGTAGGGGCATGTCTGAAAAGCTGCTTTTTCGAGGAGCAATCAGCCGAAAGACTGTGTAATTGCCTGCTGCCGTCATAGGCGCCCTTCATGGAGGTGCGAGGTGTGTGGAAAGCCGCCTCGTCGTTATCCATTCCCCCTCCCTCGTCTTCGTCTTTCTCATTGTTGCGGCCGTAAGATTCCTCCTCTTCATAGTAGTGACTGGTATCACTTCCACTGCTGTTGCTACTACTACTACTGATCAAGTAATGGTCGTCATCGTCCTCATCCTCATCCTCTTCATTACCAGCTACAGTGGCCTCCCGCGGAGCCTTGCGGACAATGAACGACACAACTTCCCCTTCTTCCCCTTCTTCTCCTTCTTCTCCTTCTTCTTCTTGTCCTACTTCTTCTTCCTTTTCTCTGTCGTCTTCTTTTTCTTCTCCGTTGTCTTCATCCTCCTTTTCCTCATCCTTCTCCCATTTCTCGTCGTCGTGATCGTAAGGCGACGTAGAAATGGAAATGCGGGGCATGGGCAAATCGGCCTCAGAAACGAATGTTGTGCCTCTCTTTTCGTGGTTTTCATTTGGTTGTCCCTCGTACTGTTGCTGCTGCTGCTGCTCATGGTGGTACCGCTGCTGCTGCTGGCGGGAAAAGGAGGCCTCCTCGCCCTCAAAGGGCACATTTCGCAAAAGCTGTTCCAGCTCTGCGGACCGCTCCGCCGTCTCGTGGACATCTAAAATATGTACCGCTGCCGTCGGTGACGGAAAAGATTGGTTGCCACTGTGGTCTTCGCGCTCCATTGTGACCTGTGATAGGTGTGGGAAGAAGGAAGGGTGGTGATTAATTGGGAAAGGCGCAGCGTAGACAGAGTAAATCAGGGGCCTTGTGTTTTCCGACGCAGTGTTAATTTCCACAAGTGTCTGCGGAGCTCAGAGTAGCGCTGTTAATCCCTAGTGCAGGGCGAGGGCAAGAAAATGTGATAGGCAGTAGACACAGACACAGAAAAGGAGTAAGGGAGGCAGCCTGGCAGGACCTGTCTGCTCGACCTCTGAACTCTCCACTTCCCACCCTCGACCCTACATCTATAACCCACTGGTAATCCAAACCACCAAATTTGAATGGAAATATGCTCCTACGCCTCATCTCTTCACCCGGACACGGGCACAAGGGCTTCAGCGAAATGGCGGCAAAGAACAAGACGTGCCGATCCATACGTCACCAAAAAAAAGACATAACAAAACCGCAAAAAAAAATTAGTGCATGTGATGAACGGACATTTTAAAACGTGTGTATGATTTAGAAGTGGTTTGGATTCTACGTGGTGCAGTATAGGGCCCTGACCCTGCCGACGCAGGCGGGATTGGACCTCTCCGCCGCGAGAGGTAAGTGTCGCACCATTCGAAGTCCATCTGTATCAAAAGCTATTCCCCATGTCATCATTGGTCGCAAGTTATGGTCTGTAGAAAACTTCCATCAGACTAGATACCTGGCCCCCCTCCTCTGCCACCTCTTGCTTGTTGGTCTTCCGGCCTCGCGACATCCCTTGAGCCTGCGGAGCTTTTTAATTTGTTTTTTCTTATCTCTTTCTTTGTTTTTTATTCTTATTTCTCATTTTTTTCAGTACACTTTCAGAGAACAAACAGTGAAAGATTATACACACATTTAACACATTCATTTCTTCTCTGCGCTTCGCACCATTATACCCCGCAGTCCTGCCGCTGATAGCTCTCCCTCTCCTTCTAGTCCTCTACACCTATATACTAGCACATTTACATTTATGTCATATTGTCTGTCTGCCGCTGCTGCTCGAATCCGTCTTCTTGGTTAATGGCAAAAGCGGCTGCTTTGTTCCCATCTCCTCGCCCGCGTATTCATCACTACCCCCGCCATCCACCTCCAAAGGATGGTGGTGCCCCGCATGGTGCATGCGGTACTGCCGCGTTGCCTCCATCCACCCCACACCCCAACAAATAACGGCCACCAGCAGCCACAAGCATGTTATAAAGAGGGTTTGGCGCACTTGCTGGACTTGAGCTGTACATTCGGGAGAAACGACGCCGTCTTTTTCCAGGTCCGCTGCACAGGCAGGGGCCATGGCATCCAAAATGGCGCCTACGATGATAGGGGAAGGCACGTCGCCCAGCGCGTGAATTATCAAAGTGCAGAGGGCGATCGCAAAGGAGCGATTAGCTGGAGGGACGGAGAGCATGGTGGCCATATTAATCGAAGCAGTGCACACAAAGAGCAATAGGGCACCTATCACGAAAAAGAAGAGAAATAGCTCCCGCTGATACAAAAAACAGCTTAGACTCGAGCAGAAACATCCAAGCGCCGCAAAGATCGTACTCTGCCGCAGCAAAAACGCCAACTTTGCCTCCTCCGAGTTAAACAGCCGTCGATCCACTAATATCCCTCCTAGAGGAGTCCCGACCATCCCAGCAAAAGACAGCGCCACCCCAAACACACTCGAGGCACTGCTCTCTGAGGTGAAAAATCCGAAATCCAAGAAGATCTTGCTCGAAAATGTGGACACCCCGATCATCATCCCCGTATTCGCCGCGTATCCAAAGGCATTCAATAAAAAAATGGGCCGACGCAAAACAATACACGCTTCCCGAAAAATGGTCATGTGTCGCGCCTCCTCCACAACTTCTTCCTCTTCGTGCTGCTGCTGCTGCTGCTGCTGCTGCTGCTGCTGCTGCTGTCCCTCTACTAAGATGCTGCTGCTGTTCCTATCCACTGATATAGCCAATACTGCTGCTGCTCCTCCCTTTTCCTTAACACTCTGCTCCCCTTCATCCACCTCCCCCACCCCCAAATACTCCTCCTTTTCAATTGGCAATCGCTCTGGACGCCACGTAAAGGGCAAGAAAAAACAAGCCAATGCAAAAGGACTCATCAACAACGACTCCAGCCAAAACGCACCTGACCACGTCCACGACGATGCTGCAAATAAAGCCCCCCACGGGTATCCCATCGCAGTCCCTAACGGAATCGCCGTGTAAAAAAACGCAATCCACCTTCCTGCACTCCCCCCCCCCAAGTCTAAAATAAATGGGGGCGCCACACACTGAAATCCCGCCTCGCCCACCCCGCTCAGCATACGTGCTGCACATAGCAATTGGTAGGAGCCTACCTGACGCGCGAACCCACTCAAGGCCGCGGCGAGGATCCATACGACTAACCCCCCACCCACCATTTTGAAGGGAGAAACGAAATGAATGACATGCCCAAAACAGATGGCCGCCAAGGAAAATCCGACGATGAATGCAGATTGAAGCAGGCCCACGTACAAGTCGGGGGTGTTCGTATCGAGTGAGTCGGAGACAAAGGCACTGAATTCTTCAGAGGCCCCCGGGATGATGCCCCGATCGATGTAGTTGAGAAGATTCAGGAAAAACAGAAAGGTGAATGCTATCTCATTGGTCCACCAGGTTTGTGTCGAGCCCAGACGCGGGTCCCGAGACATGCGGAAGCCTTTCCACACCATTTCGAACGGGCGGGGCGGACGGGCGAAGAAGGATCTGTTTGTACATGTTTATGTGTATATATATATGTGCGTGTATGTGTTCTTGTGTGAGGAAAGTAAAACTGGTTGCCCTGTAGATTGGTGAATGAAAACACACTGTCTGATTCGGATGTGGTGTGCGTGTTGTCGAAAGAAGCACGTGCAGACACTGTAGAGTTGCTCGTTGCTGCGCATTTGACGTTGTAAGTTATAACCACCAGTCAATGAAAAACTAGCCACACGTGAGGCAGAAATCTAATGCATGCGAAGGGACGCGGACCAAATGCGCGTTTGTGACATTTGACAACGGGGCGGAACGTCGGGCCCCCGACGATGGTGGAGCACCCGACAGTATTCCCACGCATTCTTGCGCATAGCATCAATACAACGCCCAATAAAATCAGCTAAATGAGCTCTCCTCAAGAGCGTTTTATGAGGCCCGGAGGCTGTAGCTATTGTTATGACATCGGGTTCCGAAAAGAGCGTGGAATGATAGTGCCGCCCATCTTCCTGGTCCTTGCTTACATTGAGACCACGGGGAGCAACCACGTCTCGCACTGTTATACCTGTCTGCGTGTACACTGAAATATACAGGGTCGTCGGTAGTCGGCATGGTACTGCAAGGCAGTGCGAATGCATTAGTTGGCAAGCCGGCTTTATTCCGGGTATGCAAATTGAAGATGAGACACAGGAAAGCCAGCCCATATATGCAAGGTTTAAGGACACTACAAAACGCCGTTTCCCCCTACAACGAAACAAAATTATTGATTCCTATTTTGAGCTACTAATAGTAATCAACGCATTCTTTCGTGTCTACAAGGGGAAAAAAACGCGGCAGCGCGCGTCGCTCCTCCTGCCAATTGCTTTTGAGTTAAGGCATGGCAGCAGCCTGACCGGACACTATCGTCCACTAGCTGGCTGCCTGGCTGCATGGACCCGTCATTAGTTCTTTTCTACGAAGCTATCCTACAAACCTGGAACTATCGCATGCAACCTGACGTCCTCTAAAAATTGCCTACGAGGGCAAAGCTTTCCAACAATAAAATGTTGCATATACATCCCCCTATTCTTGTCTGAGTTTTCCAAGCAACTTTGACAGGGTCCGTTCAATCAACGGCCACAGCAGCAATAGCAGCAGCACTAACAGCAGCAGTATTAACACTTCTTCAGCTCCTGTATGCTCAACCTTGCGGCAGAACTAGCGCATGTGATTTATTGTCGGCAAAAATTACTAGCACAGGATCATCAACGTGGCCATGCGCATAAGGGTTGTGAGACCCACGCCGGACATCACCATCGCAGGAGAATTCACGCGAGCCCAACCCACACGCAGACTGAGCAATTTTGAATCCGAAGATGTGAAATCTTCTATAAATCAGAAACGGCGAATTCCTCATCCATATCACCCCGCTGTGGCTCATTAAATATTCCGCGGAGCTCCAGGCGCCTCTTGGGAGCACATGGGTTGCGGCAAAGGCGAGGTCTCACATCCCAAGCTCCCGCATCTGCCACCTGGCCAGGAATTCCGACGACATGCACGAGTCTCCAGTGCAACTTGTCTCTCTCTCATCATTTTTTTGATCTTTACACCCTTCCATTCTCACGCTCTCATAAACTAAGCACTTGCTCTTAATGCGGGCTTATATTTAATATACACATATACATATGTACTGCCATTCTCACGCTCTCATAATCTAAGCACTCGCTCTGAGTGCGGGTTTATGTTTTTATATATATGCTTCGATTCATCAGAAGGTAGGCCGCGGCGACAGAGGAGAGGAGAGACAGCATAGTGCTGAGTACGGGGAACTGCTGCGGTGGCAGCAGCTGTGTCATGGGATCTGCAATACTTATAGAAGAAAATGTGCCGCTGGATGTTTTGAGCCAAGAAGAAAGGGCCTCGTGCAGGGAGGGGGGTAGTGGGTCGTCGCCACAGACATGGGAGCATACTTCTCTCAGCCTGCTCTTGTTTCCGCGCCTGACCATACCACGAACCATCTGACGCACCGCCGTGCTGGCTATCACACCTACAGCCATGAAGAAACTCACCTGTCCCTCGTGTATCCTCGCTCTCTACATGCAAACACAGTGCGGGCTGCCTACCCGAGAGGCTGCAGCGCCAGCAATGGCTATCGGCATCAGGCAACAAACTGTACCGTAAAAAGGCAAGTAAACAAGCTAGCAATACCACCATCAAGAAGGCACTCTCCGTACTGCAGCATCGCAGCCATGGTGAACCGGAGCATCAGCTGCAAGCGTTCCTGTCCCACCGATATGCCTGTTCCTGCTCCTACTCCTGCTGCTGCTGCCCTCCCTTCTACTTTTGCGGCGGCTGATGCTACTGCAACTACTGCCGCTTCTTCCTCTGTCATAGCGGCCGAAAACGACCCCCGCATCAGGCACCTCCACGATGCCGCGGCAACCTTGAGCTCGATGGCCTTAGTAGATACAAACGACCTGCGTGCTATTAGCATTCTGAATGAGGTAACGGCGGATGGCGAGCTAGAGATTCTGCTGGAAAACACGGCCCCCGAGCTGCTCGACGCCATTGCCGACGCTTTGGACCGGTATAACGCTCCCATGCTGCACGTTTTGCAGACTTGGCGCAAGAAGCAAAAATCTGCCTTGTCTCCAGCCTTCAACCCGTTTGGTCATGAAAATGGACACGGACCACATGTGCAGCCGCACCCTGCAAAGAGCAATACCACCGATCGACCACCATACGCCAAAAACGCAAAGATTCCGCCTCCATGGCTGGACATCGCCGAACGTCACGTCACCCAGCAAGATCCCGGCCCGTTTGTGCTAGGGCTTCTGTCAGTACTTCGTAACCTCTCTTACATCGTGGCAAACGAGGAAATTATCGCCCGCCACACGCGCACCCTCACACATCTCGTCAGCCTCGTGCCCTGCGCATACCAAGACGGCGACAGCGTCCCGACGGGTGGACGCTGGCCACAGAGCAGTGGCACCAAGAAAGTCAGGAAAGGGAATGGGGGCAAGATCGGGACATGTGTTTTTGACTTACTTTTGGCGCTTTCTTCCCGATTGAACGTGGTTGGCCTTGTGCTGGATGAGCACGAGCCGCTGCCAGCGGAGAGCGTGCCAGAAGATAGCCTCATGCTATTAGCCCCCGCAAGAATACGCTCACAGTACATTCAATTCCATAACCTATCTTTCGAACAAGAAGACTTCACCAGGGTAATCCAGTCATTATTATGGCTTTTGATGGACTTGTTGACTTATCCTGCCGCTGGTGCTGCTTGTGCTGCTGCAACTGCTGGAGGTGCAGGAAACCGACAGGGTGTCCATTATTGCCTGGAACTCTTAGCCCGATTGATGACTGAACATGAGTCGAACGCTCTACTGGTCGCTAGGCTTGCTTCTCCTGATTTTCTAGTTCGTCTGCATGAGTTATTTTATGTGCCTCTGCACGGATTGGATTCCATGGAAGGCCCAGGGCCGGCTGCGACATTGCCCGCAGGAAAAAAACGCCTGCGATATGTAATGCTTGGTGGGAAGAAAGAGCAGCAACAGCAACAACACCAACAAAAGAATGGTGGTGGTGGTGAGATGGACGCCGAGGTACGGGGGTTGAGCTTAGAAGTTCTTGCGGCACTGTGTTCTGTTTCAATTGCAACGACCATGGAAATGGAGGGAGAGACAGAAGAAGAGCTGAGAGAGGGCCGTATGGAGAGAGGATTCCGTGACAATGGTAATGGCCAAAAAGATGTCATCGAACGTCTCTTAAAGCATGTGCCTGGTTTAGTGCGTTCTCTGATCCTATTGCTTGATGTTTCGACCGCGGCATCACTGGCCGGTCGTCTTTTGGCCACGCTGGCGAGGGGAGACGACAAAGGCCGGGAAGCGCTAGAGAATCATAAACGGTTGCTGACATATTACGCTTTCCGACCGGGGGGGGAGATTGCGGCGAAACTGTTGTGGTCTGTATTTCTGGCGCCCGAGGAGGAGGAGGAGGAGGAGGAGGAGGAGGAGAAGGAAGAGGGGGAGGAATAAGAGGATGAGATGGATCAGGGGGGGGGAGTATTAGGAAGGAAACAGGTCAATGCTTGATAAAGGTCTTTAGCATTTCTTTTTCTTCATTTCTTCTTGCTTGTCTCCCGCTCTTTCTTACGAAGTGTTGTATAGTCTGCTTGAAAGATTTGGCACACCGAAGGCGTGTCTCGCTGCTACTACTGCCGCTACTTCTGATGATGATCTATATCTATGTGTCTGATTGTTGATCTTATTTAAGTCTCTCGCTTGCTCTCCTGATGAAGTCTACTTTATTGGGGGGTTCGTACGCTGAAGGAAGTGTGTTTAGTGGTCGACGAGGATCCCTAGTGCTTTAACTCCGGCGTGTCCACCTTGCAAATGCCCAATCATAACTCTGCGTTTTTCTCTCTCGCGATAAATGACCATTCGTTTTCATAAAAAAGGCGCATCTGTGATCCAACCTCTCCTCTTCTCCTTTCCATATCCTTTTCTGGGGCTTCCATTGAGGAGCGAGTCTTCCTCTTCAATTTGTTCTGAAGTGATATATCACTCCGCATGCGAGCTCTGCGCATTTTTTCTCTCCTTCTCTCTCTTTCCATTCGTTTTCTTCTTGCTGCCTCTTGCTGTGCTTCCTTCACAGCTTTCTCGTCGTCCTCGACATGGACGTACACACACACACACACACACACACACACACACACACACACACACACATTTCATGTTGTAGTGCTGATCTAAAATCCGTAAATTTATTTACCTCATCATCCCTTCCTCCCTGCATGCATTCACTGATTAAACACTCAGGGAATGGGGAAAAATCAAAATCTCATCTCCCTCTTCACCACATCCTACTACCTCCACGTCCTATCTACTCTTTCTTCCGTCAGTCATTCTCGGTCATTCACTCACTCCCGATCATTCATTTCATGTCGTTACGACAATCTCAAACTACAGATTTATCATTCACTATTTCTCCATTCTCCCCTGCTCCTACCCGATCTCAAAACCCTGTGTTTGTCTCATCAGCACCTTCCTCCATCGTCACATCCCCATTCCCTAGACCCTTCACACTACCGTTGCTGTCTCTCAGGAACGACTTTGCTGTAGCAGGAGCGGCATCAATCTCGATCGTACGGCTCCCTCCCTTGCCCTCTCCCTCAGGCCCCACAATTCCCTCAGCTGCCGCCATGGCATCCGCTGAAATCGTCACCACTGTTCCATCATCGTCGTCGTCGTCGTCATCCTCTTCCTCCCCCCCTTCCTCGTCCTCACCCTCCACCTCCATCCTCGTAACTAGTTGCCTATCCTCCACCTCCTCCGAAAACACCTCTTCACCCCCTCCACTCCCCCCTCCTATCTCCTCCTCGTCCTCTGTCTCCATTGCCAGGCTCTGATAATCCTTATATGCGAATCTCTCCCAATCACACTCAAATGGGTCTTCCCTCTTCTGTCGATCCCCGAATGGGTCTCGCTGTTCGAACGCCAAAAACTTATTCAGATTGAACAACGCATCAAAAAATACCCCCGCAATCTTTATCTTGTCAGGTAACAGAAAATCCTCAATATGCAACCCTCCCACCCTCACCTCTTCCTCCTGCGCAAATGCCGCCGCAGCCGCCGCCACCAAGGAAGGTGAGGCCTCCATCGGTGAGGGCCGCCTTCCACCCCCGGCAGCAGCAGCTGCTGCTGCAACAGGAGGCAGGGTGTTTCCTCCAGCAGCCGTCGCACCCACAGGGCAAACAGGTTCAACAGCGCCAGCGGGCGCAGATGCAGCAGCAACGGCGGCGAGGTGAGGGTGTTGGCGACAACGAGACAAATCACGCGTTGGTTTCAGCATGTCAAGCATCTGGCACAACACGTCTTCAAAGGGCACCAGCTCATGGCCCAGCCACTCCATCCGCTGCAGCTGGATGTTGTAAAAATATCGCATGTCCTGAAACGATAATCTTCCATCCCCATCCACATCCACGCAATGAAACCAGTACCTCAAACTCGCCTCATTGCCCTTATCCTCCTCCGAAAGCATGAAAAATATGAAGTCCTCGTACAGCATCTTCTCTCTCTCCCTCACCACCCTCTTCCCCCCCAGCCCATCCTCAAACGGCCTCGTTCCCACCTCAAAAATGCGGTCCACGATCGCATTACTCAAGGAATGGTCCCCGTACTTCAACAGATCCTCTCTCGACAAAAAGCCATCCCGATCCGTATCGAGCTCCCAAAACCGGCAGTACAGGACATAAAAATGCTCATACGAGAAAAACGCCGTCTCCTTGTTGATGTCCTCGTTCTCGTCCACGAACCGCATCGCAGCCAACAAACCCGACCGCCTCAATTCCTTCGCGCTGATCTTGCCAGTTCCCGCCCTGTTGAGCGTGTAGAAGATCCGTGCCGCCACCGTCAAGGCATATTTTTGTTGGAAATCCGGGTGGGTCCTCAAAAACTCCAGCCCTGGGTGCGTCTCGAGCAAGCGACGCAGGAAGGGGAAGAGATCTTCCTTGACGATGTAGCTCGCCCCCGGCTGTTTCAATAGACGAAACAAACGGTCAGTGGCGTCATAGGGGGCCATCTCCTTTTCCCAAAACCGAAGGAGTGTGTCTAGGGAAAGGGATAGAGGCAATACTTCTGCCGCCGCTGCAAGTGGGGGCGAGGAAGTAGAAGAGGAGGCAGAGGGGGAGGGCACGGTGTCGTCGCCATCGATGGCAGCGCCTGCCATTTGGGTGGAAGGAGGAGAGGCGTCCAGCTCAACGCTCGACGTTGCTACTCTCGTCCTTGACCTCGAGGCCGGGGATGTCCCATCCCTCACCTTTCCTCCCTCTGCTGGTGCTGCGGCTGATGCTGCTGTTGCTGTTGCCGTCGCCTTCCCTCTCTCCTTCGAAGCCCCCTTATACAAGGCCGCCACCCGCGTAAACAAAATCGTCTGGAAAAATCCGGGCAGGCGACAAAACGTCTTTGTAAACTCTCCAAACTCCTCAACAGTCAACCCTTCCACCCTTCTTCCCTCCCTTCTTCCTCCTCCTCCTCCACTAGCAGCAGCAACAGCAGCTCCTCCCTTCTCTCCGACCCCTTCTCCATGCCGCGCACCCGTCAGCCGATTATACATTTGATTGATTGCATCGCGTTTCATTTCAAGGCTATCCTCAGGGTAAGGTCTTCCTCGGCCCCCAGTCCCACAGCCGTCTAAGCAGAGACGGAGCTGTAAGGGTGAGAATGAGGAATGAGGGGAGGAGCTAGTAGGGGATGAGGTCATGGGTACTGGTGCTGACACACTTGAGGGGCGAATGATGGTGCTGGTGAGTCTTGTGCCTGACAAAGAGGAGGACATGGAGGCAGAGGGCGAGGAGGACGAGGAGGACAGGCTTGAGGAAGAGGAGGAGGAAGAGGTTGTAGAAGCGCTGTCTTGAAGAAGCGTCCCCTCCGAAGCGGATAAGGAGGAAGCAAGCCCGTCTTGGTGGTCCACCAGATTGCTTTCATCCATGACCTTGGTCTGACCATCTTCCCTACCCCCCCCAACCATTTCTGGCACCAACAGAGACTGCTGCTGCTGCTGCTGCTTCAAGCCTGCATTCAACAACCCCTCTGCTCCTTTCCCGTCCACAATGCCTGCATTAACACTGCTGCTTCTCTCCTTGCCAACATCGTTTACATCATTATTGGTGTTGCTGTTGCTGATGTTGTCGTCGTCGTTGTCGTAGTTGTTGTTGTTGTTGTTGTTGTTGTTGTTGTTGTTGTTGTTGTTGTTGTTGTTGTTGTTGTTGTTGTTGTTGTTGTTGTTGTTGTTGTTGATGATGCTGCTGCTGCTGCCGCTGCTGCTGCTGTTGTTGCTGCTACCGCTGCTGCTGCTGCTACTGCTGCTGCTGCTGCTGCTGCTGCTGCTGCTTATGCAGGCCAACGGACGCTTGAGGAGGTGGGCGGATGGCGAGGGAGGGGAATAGCATGTTGGGGGCTCTCGGGGAGATCGAGGAGGCTGATTTGTGACTAGGGACATGTGTGCCGCAGCTGCTCCGGAAAGACCGCGCAAGGTCAGTTGCGGGGCCTGTGGTGTTGGCGTGGGGGGATAAGAGAAAAGGGTGCGAGTATTCGTCAAATCAGATCAGGTAAAAAGATCAGCAGGCCCTAAATAAACTACCATCCGCCCATGCGTACATCATCCCCGCTCGACACAAGGCTATTTATGATGTATGGGAATGTCCCCGCACGTTGCTCAAGAGCCCGCCATATTCCAGTACAAGGACAAGATACTTCACTTCACTCCCCCTCCCTCCCCCGCCTACCTCCAGCGCCGACTCGCAAGGCAGCGCCTGGCCCTGACGCACAGCTGTTACGCACTGTTCAACCATTTCCGTGGTTTCCTTCTGGCTCAACCAGTAAACAAATAGCTCTTCGAGCTTGCGGCTCGCTCCGTTGTACCCGCTATTCCCTTCCTGCTGTGTGGCTGCTTCTTGCTTCGCTTGATGATTTTGACCCCCCATGAATCCGGGTGCAGCTGATGCCAGACTGTCGTCTCTTCTTGTTGTTGTGGTGGTGGAGGTGGTTATGTTGGGGGTTCCTTGATTCTTGCGGACTTGATGGCTCATTGCTGGAAAGCAAGGAGAAGTGAAGCGAGAAGAATCCTAGCACTGAGCCATGCTCTTCCCTTTTTTCGCACAAAAGCAATATGTCTCGAACCAAGGACCGTGCAGAGCCTGAAAGATAAAAGGGATGCAACAGTGAGAATAGAGGGTGTGTGCGGTTGGACGTGTGAACCCGGGAACATCAGGGGCACGGTCAGGGCTCTTCTTCTCGGGGAAAGGCCACGTCTGTGCGATCACCGATGATATAAGCGCGCCCCATGCGTTTATCCTTGGTGATGGATGAGTTCCCCGCCTTGCGAAACTCGCAACACAGTCGATGAAAACATTTCGGGAAAACCAATGACCTCCAAAACAACCCCACAGGAACATGTCAGAAACAACAACCTCCAGCCTTGGTCAAGCCCATGGCGTCGCTTGACTTCCCAGTGGTCATCTCCCTTGATCTCCATCAGGCCTCCAGTTCAAACAACATGATGGCCCATCGCTAAGCCATACAATGGTCTATGTCCTCTCCGCCGTCACCACATTACCTGACGGGGGAAAAGATGCCAGGGTGGCGCATCGTTGGCTGGCTATTAGTCGACTCGGTGAAGCGCGGAAAGAAGAGGTTCTTCACTCCTCCCTGGTCGTCGACAACCAACGCCTCGTCCTGGCGTCACCCCTCGAAGCCCATGAAGCCCGCTTGCGCAACTTGGCGACGGAAACACGTGGATCCATTGTATTAATAAGGCGGGGCGTATGCACTTTTGTCGAGAAGGCACGAAGGGCGTTGAAAGCAGGCGCTGCGGCTGTCATCATTGGGAACAACGACAAGGCCCATCCCCACGCCGTGTTTGCCATGCCCGGGGCTTGGGACGGTTTGACAGAGACGGAAAGGCAACATCCAATCCTGATGGTATCCTACATGTGCTTCGAACAGCTTCGTGGGCTGACGCGTTTGGAAGCGGATTTTGGCACCACTACCAATGCCACTATGCCGATTCTTCGCGCCAGCGTAGCCTCCTTGCGTGACTGTACCAAGCTGGGAAAGTGGGAGCTGGGACCCGCAATCAGGGCTCTGGTTCTTGACAACAGCCACCAGATGCTCCATACCTTACTTCAACACGTGGACGCGACTTGCGGGGGTATTCAGAATGGCGAGAATGAGGACAAGGACGCCAACACCCTCCTCCCCTACAATGAAGTAGAGCCCGAAACAGGCAACACACCCCTACACCTCGCCGTCGAACAAGGCGCTTACCAATGCCTAGGCCACCTCTTGCAATGTCACTCCATCTCCGACACCCTCGACTTACCCCGGTTCGACTCCTTCCGTCCCACCCATCTCGCCGCGGAAAAAAACCAATACATCTGCCTCAGCCTCCTACTTTGTGCCGGCGCATATATCGACGCTCCCCACCGCTTGGGTTGGACCCCACTCCATTTTGCCGCTCGAAACGGCTGCCTCGAAACACTCGATATCCTCATTAAAGCAAATGCTACCCTGGACACGCGGGCCCTCGACGGGTCAACTCCCCTCCTTATCGCCGTCCTATCAGGCCAAGCCCCCGTGGTGGCAGCCCTCCTTGCCGCAGGTGCTAACCTTTACCTACCTAATAATCAAGGAAAGTTACCAGCTGATTTCGCTGGGATAGGATTGGATGCCTGCGCGAGGGAGTGCTCGCAGGTGATTCAACAGCATCAGGAGCAGGGAGATACAGCGGGGTCTGTCGACCCTACTCTCAACAGCAATGCTCCTGTCGATCATCTCTACCATTGGGCGGCTGCTCCGTGGTTGTCAGTCAGTAGACCCACATTAATGCCCTCGGTGGTGGGCTCTGCTTCCTCTTTCTCGTCTTTGTCGTCTTCTTCCTATGCGTCGTCCTCTCTACCGAAGCGCAAGACTTCCTCACCCCTGCCCCCCGAGGCGCCTGTGTTGGAAGTGGTGTCATTTGTGGACCAAGACCATTTCAATAACAATGAACGGAATTCCAATGTCATCCGAACGAGCAGCAGCAGTGATAGCAGCAGCAACAGCTGCGTGAAAAATGATCTACCCATCTGCCGAGCCGTCTTGCCGATGACAGCAGTATATACAGCCCTGCATGCCTGTCGCCGCCACAAGAGCACCAGCAGCAACCGTAGCCGGGGGCTAGAACAAGGCATCAATCTGCAAGAGGAGCTCGCCACATTCCTCGCCACCAAGTTCGAGAGCAGGAAGGACGAGGAGGAGGAGGACGCTGCTGATTACCACGATGTCCAAGACCAAGGCGAAGGCGAAGCGGCGCAAAGGGCTGGACAGCGCCTTTTAGGATTAATTGTTCAAGGATTGAATACAGAAAAAGGAGCTGCCCCAGCGTGGGGTGATGACAGTACTTCGACTTCTTCCTTACCACGCCTTGCAGACCGTGGCCGGTTGGTCGCGTTGGAGCTTCCTTCCTCCTTTCGTGGGGATCTGTGGATGGCCGTTCTTTCTCCTCCCGCTGCCGCTGACGGGGGAAAGGGGTATCTCGAGGGGAAAGATATCAAGCCCACGCATTCTGCGGCGATTGAAAGTAGGATTCAGTGTTTGTATGAGGATTTGAGAAGGACCAAATTTGGAGAGTACGCGCAGGGAAAGGGGATGGAGAGGCTGCGGAGACTGATTTTGGCGTGGCTTCATTTGGGGGAGGAGAACGGGTATAGGCAGGGATTGACAAGCTTGGCTAGTGTGTTTTTGGAGGTTTTCCCGGCCAGAAGACGACAACAGCAGCATCATGGGGGGTGGAATGATTTGGCGGATCGAAGAGTTTTGGTGTGTTTGAGTCGCGTGGTAAGTGTGCATATGGAGGGCTTGTTCACGCACGGGAGTTCTCTTGAGAGATTACAGGATCGCGTCAGGTATCTAGAAAGTATGCTTTTGTATTGGGACCCGCTACTAGCGCTGCATTTGGCAGGGATGGAGGTGCCCGGGGAGTTGTTCTGTACTCCCTGGCTGGTCACCCTTTTTGCGGATGTCTTACCCATGGAGGAGGTGGTGGCTGTGTTAGATGTTTTACTGACCTTGGGGCCTAGTTTTTGCTTGTGTTTCGCGGCGGCCATTGTGTTGCAACGCCGGGATTCAATATTGGCGACGATGAATCAGACATCATTGTTGTTGACTTTTTCGAGACTAAATTCAGGAACGCAACCTATTGATGTCCCTGTCTGTCTGGACCGCGCCTTCCACCTGTATGCCAAGACGCCCGGCGGGCTCTTGCGGCCCTGGGATCAGCGCCAGAAGAAGGCTCAAAGTCGTTCTCTTCCTTTTTCCAAAGCCATAAACCGAGAACAAATATGGTCGTCGTCATTGTCAACGCCGGTAATGAAGGATAAGAAGGAACATGCGTCCAACACTACCGGTTTTGAAAACATGGATAATAGCATCGGCGGCAGCAAAAGTCTTTCAAGTCGAGCCCCCTGTATCTCTCTTCCCCATGTCCTTGACCATGTAGCGCGACTGTCCACTCAAGATTTGCATGAGCTCGATGAGGCGTTTCGGGAGGAAGAGGAGGGGGAAGGCACAACAAAGAACACGGAGAAGGAGGAAAGGGGATTGGTATTGATAGACGTGCGTGAAATTGCCATGGATGATTATTATGGCGCCAAGTCTCTCCGGGGGGTGCCTGCAGGGATTTGTCGTGTCCGTCTCCCTTTTTCCCTCATTCGAGGGCATGTTGATTTCTGTCGGCCCCTCCGCAGTGTGCAGAAGGAGATGAGACCTCCTGCGGCTTTGCAGACTTTTGTTGGACGAGCGCATATTATCGTATATGCTGATGAAGGAAAAGGAGGGGGAGGGGGAGGAGCGGTTGAAGAGCGACGTGCGGAGGATGTGGCGCGGATGCTGGTCCTTTGCAAGGTCCCGTTGGTGAGTATTTTTGTAAATGATAAGTGAGACTTGCACAGGGAAGCATAGCTTGGAATGGAGGATGGGATGTAAAACCACACACACGCGGAGAAGAGTATTGGTGTGATGAATGAAGGGGGAATTAAAAGGATTCAAAAGCAAAGCACACTCAAGAAATGTGAAAGAGAAAGAGAACATTGTCGTCACGATAGCTCTCAAATGTTTTCCGTCGTTTATTTTAACGATTATCCTCTCATCTTTTACCCATCATCTTAAAACCTCGTCCTCGTCCTCCCCCGCCTCCTCTTCCACCTCCCCGACCCCCACTACCCCTTCCTCCTCCCACACTCTTCTTAGCGAGCCGCAGCCGTTCCTTTTCCTTGACCTTCCGTTCCTTGTGAATCTGTCCTGCGGTCTTAAGCTCCTCCTTCGCCCTGCGTCCCCCCGTCCCTCGTCCAGTCTCCACCACCGCCTGCTTGTTTGCCATGTGCCTAAATTTCTTCGTGCCCATAATCCTCCCGTCATCAATCTTCTGTCCATAGATTCCCCGCTCGTCCGACCCACCCTTCGCTCCATCATCACCGTCCTCATCCCCCCCTGCCAAGGCCAACGTTTTATTGGTCTTTTTCTGCCACTTCTTATATATCTCGCCTGTCGGTTTCTTGGCACTACTCCCACTTAACGTCACTCCACTCTCCGATCTCAACTTCTGGTTTCCTCTTGCCTCGCCCATTTCTGACATGGTTGCGCGAATGTATTTCTTCTTTCGTGCATCCCAATGCATGATTCTCTTCCGCTTCACCATCTCTAGCGCCTCATCCGGCTGCACATCCAACAGCGCTTCCTCCAACCGGTTCGCTAAGAGCGCCTCGCTGCCCTTTTCCACTGACCGGGGTTGCAGACGATCCTCTACCATTTGATCATGCTCCGAGACACCGTACTCGATAAAATGCCGTGGGTCCTTGTAACTCGTGCTGGAGCCGGTGCGTGATCTGGCCGACTTACAGGTGCTGCCGCGCTGCTCACCTGAATCAGATAAACCCTCTGTCTCACATTTGTGCTTCTTTATCTTCCGCCGGGCGGCTTTAGAGAGTTTTGCCTTTGCTTGCTGATGACGGTCACCATCATCGTGCTGCTGCTGCTCTTGTTCCATCGCCCTCTCGTCCTCAAACTCCTCCTCCCCCTTAAGGCTATGGTCCTCACCCCCACCAGCCTCTCCTTCCTCCGCCCCCTGCTGCGGCAGCTGTCTCTTCTTCGCAACATCTTCTCTCTTCCTTTTGATTGCCCCGAAATGCTCCTTCCGAATATCCCTCATCACCTTAATGCCTGCCTCCACCTCCACCCTCGTCCCCCAGTGGTGCTTTTGTCCTCCACCCACCCCCTGCTTCTTCCTTCCCCCAACCGGCAATCCCTTGTACAACGACCCAGCATCCGACCTCTGCACTTCCAGCACGGTCTGCTGCGGTCGAAAGCCTTGCAGCATTTTGACCATCTCATCCTTCGCTCGCATTTCAGCCACACTCCCTCCCGCAGCCATCCGGATAGGATCCGACCCAAGCAACATCGGGTGAATATGCAGGCCCCCCTCCTCCCCATCCACTAATAACTTGGCCCGACGAATCGCGGCCTTGGAGGGATCGGGTCGTGTACGGCGGTATTGCTTCATGGCGTTCTCACAGACCCGCCATTGCGTGTTGAGCACCCCTCCGTTCCTCTCCGTCAGCAGGCGCAAAGACTCATTCTCCTCATCCAACAAATGTTGGGGCAACCCTCCATAGTGGACCAAGTCCGGTGTTAATTGAGCGAGCGTGTATCCTTCATATCCTCCTGCCTTGTAAACATTTTGGGGAGGACGACCGAGGAAAAGGTGGAGGTCAACCATGTACGCAAGCTCCTCGGGATCGACAAGACTAAACGCCGCCCCCACCCTCCCCTGCCTTGCCGCCCGCCCCACACGATGCACAAACAACTTCGGCAACGGTGGGAACGAGTAATTTATCACATAGTCAAGCAAGGGGACATCGATTCCACGCGCCGCTACGTCTGTGACAATCAAATACTTAACCCTTCCCTGCCTAAAACGCTCCAAATTTAACTTTCGGGCATCAAAATCCATCGCCCCAAAAATGGCCGAGCACGGCAAACCCACCTCCGTCAGCACCTCCTGCAAATACTCTACATGGTGTTTGGTAGCCGCAAAGATGATAGTAAGCTTATCCCTCGGAAGGACCTCCCGCACGAGATACAGCAAGGCCGCCGTCTTATTCCCAGAGCGGACCGTGAAAAAACCAAGGCACAGCTGCTCTGACACCTTGCTCTCCATGTCTAACCGAATCAAGACCGGGTCCCTAAGGCCAGCCCGAGCAAATTGCGCGAGCATTTTGGGCAACGTCGCAGAGTACAACAAGGTCTGTCGTTCCTCGGGCATGGTCCTTAGAATCTCTTTAAGTTGCTCGGCGAAGCCCATCTCGAACAACCGGTCGGCCTCGTCGAACACAGCCACCTGCACAGAAGCCAAGGAAAAATCAGGCACTTCTTGCAAATGATGCATGACACGGCCAGGTGTTCCAATAATAATGTCAGGGTTACGGCTCAAGGCCTCAAATTGATCGTCCATCGAGTCCCCACCCACCAACAGCGCAACGCGCAAATCCGTAAAATGACTCAGACTCTTGGCAAACTTCACCGTCTGCATGGCCAACTCGCGCGTCGGCGACAAAATAAGAGCACGTGCCCCTATGCGCGGGGAATGCGACTGGAGCCTTTCCAATACGGGGATCAAGAAGGCTGCGGTCTTGCCCGACCCCGTCCGGGCCATGCATACCAAGTCCTTGCCTGCCAGCGCTTCGGGAAGCGACTTGCGTTGGACAGGCGTCGGTAATTTGTAACCCATGCGGTTGACACCCGAGAATATGTCCTTGCTTAGCCCCAGGGACTGGAAAGTACCTTTCGCAACCTTTTTGCCCTTGCCGCCAGGGCCCTTCCGCGAAGAGGAAGGGGGGCCCGAGTCGCCCAGATCATCGTCGTCTATGTCGTCCTCATAGTCAAAGTCTTTCTTGGGCGCTGTGTCGTCGAAATATAGCTCCTCGTCCCCCCCCTCGCTATTGTCGTCATTCTTGTCATTGCGCCCCATTTGTCCGGGCACCTGGAATATGGTGCTATGTGGTGGGGCGTGGAGGCAATGGTGGGGGAGGAGGGTGGGGAGGTCGGATGAGTGGCGAGAAACCAGAGCAGGGAACTGGACTGCGCAGGAAAACTAAGGTTCCGTGCTTGCTTAAGTGGAGTGGAACAGTATGTGTATAAGCATGGGTTACTGTGTAGTGTAGTGTGTATGTCTATGTGTAATATGTGTGTATGTATATCCTAAACTTTTTTCCAAACGGCTGGCCCACACAGACAGCGAGCTCCCCGTCCTTCGAGCCAACATACCAAAACCAAAAATAAATTGGACGCATTTTCGCGCTTGCCATTTTTCTTCTCTTTCTCCTTTTCCATGTGCCGCTTCTATATTCTCTGTAACTACCACAAACGCCCGTGGCCCCTCCTCCCTCCGCACTACTGTGTCGCAAAATTGATAAGGCCGTAATCATTGAATCATTGCCTTTTTCCTCCTATCCTGCCGATCATTTCCCTTGCACCTCAATGCATCTACCCCCCCGCCCACAAAAGTCACGCCGAAAAAGTTCCATCCAAAATGGCTTGCTGCTCCTTGCTATGCACCTTGGCCAGGCCCCCCGCAGGTGCGGCCATGGGCGCACGACCGACGTACTTAATGTCAAATTCCTTATTCAAAATGTTGCGGGTGGCGGTACGAATACGAGGCGCGCAGTAAAAGTAGGCACCGGCGTTCTTGGGCTCCTCCTGACACCAGACAATCTTCTCCACATTCGGGTAGCGGCTTAACTCGTCCGCCACCTTATCAAAGGGGAACGGGGCCAGCTGCTCGATCCGGACGATGGCCGTGTCCTTGATGCCACGATTCTCGCGCTCCTGAAACAGCTCATAGTAGATCTTGCCGGTGACGAAGACTACCTTGGTTACCTTTTCGTGGTTGGCGCGGATGTCCGGGCATTGTTCGCGCTGAATGCGACGAAATCGTGTCCCCTCCCCCATATCCTCCAAACTGGACACAGCCAGCTTATGCCGCAAAAGGCTCTTTGGTGCAATCACCACGAGTGGCTTGCGGAAGTCACGGTGCACCTGTCGGCGCAGCACATGGTAATAATTTGCGGGCGTGGTACAGTTGACCACCTGCCAGTTGGTATGCTGAACCTGCTGTCTCTCCTCCTCCCCCATCGGCGGAATGACATCCTCGTCCTCATCCACGCACTGCAAGAAGCGCTCCGGTCGACAGGAGGAATGCTCAGGCCCCTGTCCATCATAACCGTGAGGCAACAACATCACCAAGCCCGACTGCCGCAACCACTTACTCTCACCCGATGAAATAAATTGGTCGATCATAATCTGCGCCCCATTCACAAAGTCGCCGAATTGTGCCTCCCAGATCGTCAAATTGTTGGGGTTTTCCAAGGAGTACCCCAGCTCGAAACCCAGCACCCCATACTCCGACAAGATGCTATTTCGCGCAATAAATCGCGCCTGGGAGTTTGGCACAGCCGGGTCAGTCGTACTGCGGACGTTGGTCAAATGTGGCCGAATGTGATTCAACGGCGTGTAAGTTTCGTTCGTCTTCTGGTCGTGCAACACACAATGCCGATGCGAGAATGTCCCCCGCTCCACGTCCTGCCCGGTCAAGCGAACGTGATTCCCTTCCAACAACAACGTCCCGAACGCCAGGGCCTCCGCCGTCCCCCAATCGATTCCCTTACCCTCCTCCACCGTCTTCCGCCTTGCAGCCAAAATCTTCTCCAGTTGCCGATGCAACACAAAGCCCTCCGGGACACTCGCTGTCTTCGCCCCTATCTCCCTCAGCCTATCCACATGAATACCCGTCTCCCTGACCCTCGAGCGTTGCCCGGGACTCTTGAACCCCTCCCACTTGGACGACAACCAATCATCCTTTGCCTCTTGCCAGGTCTTGCTCTCCTCAAACGCCTTGTCATACGCCGCGTGCACCTCCTTCGTAATCCTTTGCAGCTCTTCCTGCGTCGCCGTCCCGTCCTCCACCAGCCTCTTATGGAAAATCTCCAGCGTAGAAGGGTGCTTTTGAATTTGAGTATAAAGCAATGGCTGGGTGAACAACGGCTGGTCCAACTCATTATGCCCATGCCTTCGATAACACACCACATCCACGATGCAATCCTCCCCCCAGGCCTGCCGCCAATCAACAGCCATTTCAAAGGCAGTGGTCACCGACAGGGGATCATCCCCATTACAATGGAAAATGGGGACATCGAAGGCCTTCCCCAAATCGGTACAGTACGGCGTCGACCGCGCAAACGCCGGATCCGTGGTGAAGCCAACCTGGTTATTCACCACGATGTGAATAGTGCCCCCAGTCGCAAAATCCTTCACCTTGGCAAGTTGCATCGTCTCGTACACGATTCCCTGTCCGGAGAAAGCCGCATCTCCGTGCATTAAGACAGGCACGACCTTCTTCTTATCATCGTCCCGATCCCCCATATAGAATTGCTTCGCCCTCGCCTTTCCCTCCACTACAGTATTGACTGCCTCCAAGTGGGAGGGGTTTGCAAGGAGGGACAGGTGCACCGTGCGGCCGTCGGGATAGGAACGCGTCATCGACGTCCCTAAATGATATTTGACGTCCCCAGACATCGACCAATCGTCCTTCTTCTTTCCGTATTTCTCCATGCGGTAGTGCGTGCCCTGAAAAGGAGGGAAGGAGGGAGGGAAGGAGGGAGAGGTAAATAAGTCACGCCGACGGACTTAAGCAAATCGTTCCCCTGCATCCCATGCTTCGCAATCTGATAGTGTGGGCACACCTGAGAGAGGAAGAGATCGAAAAAGAGGCGGAGGAGAGAAGTTGTGAGGGAGAAGAGAGGGTAAAAGAGAGACATACACATAAGGCACGCACACACACACGCACACGACAAGAGGAAGTACTGCATGCATGAAAAGGAAGTGTCTGCAAGCGGGGCATAATTCTCCGCCTTTTGAGAGAAGGTGGGACAAGTGAATAAAAGCCGCAGTCTTTCTCAATTGATATTGCGCGTTCTCGGTTCTGCCGTAGCAAGAAGAGATAAAGAGCCGGTTAGGGATTTGAGAAACGACACACCCTGTCAGCACTTCCCACATGCGCGTGCTTTTAACACAGCCCCCCAAAAGAGATAAGTATGATCAATTTAGAGAAAACAATAACAAAACAAACAAGACAGGAGGAAATGTCAAGGCGCCATCACATATACATCGTCTCCCCTCCCTCCCTCCCTACCTGAAACTCCTGAAACATCAACTGCATCGGCTTCCTCAATACATTCACCAACACATTCAGCCTCCCCCGATGGGGCATGCCAAATACAAAATCCGTCACGCCCAGCTCGCTCGCCCGGTCCACCATCATCTTCAAGCCCGGGATGACACTCTCCCCCCCATCTAACCCAAACCGCTTGGCCGTATTGTACTTGTTCCCCAGAAAACGCTCGAAATGATCCGCGTAGGCCAGCCGCTCAAAGATGTGCAGCTTCTTCTCCTTGCTATACGACAGCCACAAGGGCGTCTCTACCCGAGCCCGAATCCAATTACACTTTACCCGACTGCCCATATGCATGTACTCCACACCCATCGTCTGGCAGTAGGTCTGCCGCAAGGTGTCGACCACCTTCCTTAGCGTCACCGGCCGCCCCTGGGCAAGGTCAAAGAGAAAACCTTTGTGTCCGCCCTTGTGCGAGCCCTGCAGGTTCAGCACGCGGTCCAAATCATCATCAGTGAAGCCGTGGTACTTGTAGTCAAGCTCAGGTGGCGGGGTGCTAGACCGAAAAGAATGCAAGCCCAACGGGTCAAGATTCGCGGCTTCATGGCCACGGAATTGGTAGGCACGGATCAAGTAGCTCAGTCCTAGAGAGTCCGAGTGATGCGCGGCGCGCGGAGCCACGGCGGTTGCGGGGGAGGAGACAGCTGTTTGAAGGCCTGGGGCGGGAATGAAGGCGCCCTGCAGAAGTGGAGCGTTCAGGGATAGGGGAAGAAAGAGCAGGAGTGCATGGAAATGAGGATGTTGACATGCATCCGGCAGGGGTAGAAGGATGATTAGAGTATGCAAAGCCATTGCTTCCCACTTACCTCTGTATGTCCGGATTCGATTGCCGTGAAATAAACATCCCATGACTTGTGCACGCTCTCTTTGTTCTTGAGCCAAGCCCGGTACATCTCCTCCACATACACGGAGTTGCTTCCCGACATAAAGGACTCCTGCGAGTGGGTGGACAGGGCCCGCAGCAGCGTTGCCGCTTGCGGCGGAACAGGACGGGCGATGCCACCGGAAGTGCCGCTCCCCAAGGCCTTCATTGGCAATCGGTGAGCAAAGTGCAGCAGCCGCGCGACGAGCTGTGCCGCCATGATGCCTACAGTTGCCGCACTACTTTCAGGTGCTGCTCCTGTCTTCTATTTTTTGTGGGAGCAGGAGTAAAGCAATTTTAGTCGCTTGAAGACAAGAAAAGCAAGTAGCGAGGGCTTGCCGTCCCGAGAGCCTCTTCGTGGCTAAGCTTCGGACGCCACAGAGAGCGGTATTCTCACCAGCAACAATCGAAAGCGACCTGGCGCAAGCATATGAACCAGGATGTTCCAACTCTAGCTCCTGACCATAAACTAACAAGCCAAGCGGGCATAGAAGGCTTGGAATGTCGCTGGGTCTGGGCGACGAGCGTTGCTGGCAACGCCAGGTGATGACGACGGGGGGAATGCGGTGATTGCTGTTGATCACATGGTGACATCGCACATTAGTTCTTTGGTTCTACTTTTGGCGTGTGTGTGTTAAATACTGCAACAAGCCCTGAAATCTTAATATGAAAAGCTAATGTGAAGGAGGCATGATAGCAAAGGTGTATGCACAACCTTTTCTTCCTTCTCTTTGCTCAGTTATTCAGCATACGCTCTCTTTGGCCCCTCCTACAGTCCCCATTTTTTAGCGTAGTTGGCAACGCCTCCAAGTCCGCCAGCAACTTGTTGATGCGCGCAAGCCGCGCCTTGCGACGGGCAGAAGCAGTCGCGCTCTTGAGAATGCGTCGTCGCCGTCCTTCTACCACAGGCACTTGTAATTTTCCCCCGGGTCGCTTTTCCCGTGAAACCGCTGCTGCTGTAGTTCGCCCTCCGTGTCCGTGCTCGGTTGAGGTGGCCGCCTTACTGTGTGCCACCATCTTTGCTTGCAGTGCCAGCTCCAACAAAGGTGTTCTGAACCCTGGCGCCGCCACCTCCACACGTGCAGGTGCTTCCACAACATTGTATTCCTCCTCCTGCTCCAAGCTCCGGACGACCTCCTCCTCAGGCATCAGCACAGGGGGGGCATCGCTCATTTGCTCTTGCCGGATTTGTTCCATCAAGCTGGCCGCCAAGTCCAGATGAGGATTCAAGCTTGTAGACGAAACGCTTGCGCCCTCCTTTGCTAGTATCTTATATGCCTCCTCCTCCTCCTCCTCCTCGTCTTGTTCATCGTGCTGCCGCTGCTGCCGTACTCCAATCAACCCCTTGCTTTCAGTTCCTGGTGAGGTCTTGAGTGGGAAGCTACCCTCGTCTGTCTTAGCATCATCCACTTTTTCCACTCTTTCATTCTTGCCTTCCGCTTTCTTCTCGGCAATCTGCTCGTTTACAACTTTCTTGCCCATCCCTCCGTGTTCAGCTTTGTCCGATGTCCTCTTATTCGTTTCGCTCTTCACGTCTGTAATCCGGCAGTGGCCTAGCGGTGCGAAAGGCAAGTACGCTAAGCGAATGCAGGCTTCGAATCGTATCTCTTGATTGTCGTTGTTCCTCATCCTTTTGCTCGTGGTGCTCCTGTTGCTGCTCCCGATGAGCGGTGACGTTGAGACCATTGGCAACACCAAGATTCGCGGCGACTTTGCCTTCTGAAGGTGCTCCATGAAGTGATGCACAACTCCCCGGGCAAACATAGTATCCTTTTTAGCATCCAGCCCTTGTTGAAACACCTCCATCACTAAGGATAAGTTCTCAGAGAGAAAGCGCGTTGCAGTCTCGGGGATCGCCAGTTTGACGGCTTGCTTCCCTGGCCACAAACACGAGGCCCCGTCTTCGCCTAAAAGCAATACTTGTGTCTGAGACCTGGCCTTGGCCAAGGCCCGATGATCTGCTACAATGACAAAACGGAGATAGACTGATACGGGTTCTCTAGTCGTCTGCTTTGCGACATCCCCTTCTTTTTCTTTTTCAACTCCCTTCTGCTGTCGTCCTTTTCCAAAAAGTGAGGCCAACTTGTTGCTAGAGACTTGGGATGTGGGGATTGATTCCGGGCGGAAAGAACAAAGGGGAAAACTCCAATAGCGCGGTGTGATAGATAGGATCGACCCTGAATGCAAAGGCTGAGATGCCAATGGAAAGTTCAGATTGCTTGACTCGGCGGCCCGCTGCGGGTTGTGGACACGGGGAGGCTGGGGCTGCTGTAGGGCTTCCTTCTTGGCAGGGTTGCGAAATAAGGATAGCATTGCTACAACTTGACGGTTCATATAATTGGTTCAAATTTCTGTACTTGACCTATTTGAGATGGAAGTCGTGCAGTGGCAAATGTTAAAATGGAGGGGCGAGAAAGTGAAAATAGATGCCCTACTACTTGCGACGCACGCGTTGCTTGTTGGTGATGGGCAGCTTGGCTTTTGTAGGTCTTTGAATTTGGCACTACGACCTGCGGTCCGCTACTTGTGTACATCGCTTGTTTGGGTATCGATGTGGCATATGTCTGCAATCAGTCTGTCATTTGGTGTCGAAGCGCCGCGGTTTTGTGTTGTTGTTGACACTCACCAGGCTTGAGCCCATGCATCATCACATCAATTACACGAGCCACTTCACTCGTCCGTCTAATCCCATACGCGTGCCTCAATGCGTTCGAATACTCAAACGCTTGAACTCATTCCACATCAAGCGACAGCAACAGGGCGTGGGGTCCCTTTACAGCCCACCCTTCAACTAATGCGCGCACGAGTCAAAACCTGAGGCGGCATGGCAGCCAAACGGGTGGTCAAGCTCCGGGTGACTTGAGGAGGAGGCGCAACGCGATGTCACACACTGACGACGCCATGGAGAAACTAGACTACAGCGACAGCTTTAGCAACAGTAGCATCCCTGACCGTACCAGCAGCGCCACAACCCCCACTCGCCTTCCCACCAGCAGCAGCTCGAGTGGACCCCTCAGTGGCGGCCGCCCGCCCTTGCGGATGGGGCTTTTGTTTGTCCTCGCCTTGGTCTTCATGACGGTGGCGCACGGGGGCTCCACTGGGCACGAAAATCTTACCCCGGATGTTGATGCTCCAGTCGGGTCGTCCACTCCATCTTCCCCCTCCTCTACTCACACGCCGCCGCCGCCCATGACAACCCCACCTGAAAGCGGCGGGAGCACCGGGCCTACCGGCGGCTTCAAGATTTTAGAGAGCTTGTTGGGTGGAAAGGGAACTAAGTCTAGCAAGCAAGCAACAGCCGCCGCGAGTTTAGCCAACCAGCCCGCTCCTACTGGGAATGCAAAGGAAAAGGAGGAGCTGGCTGCAGCCTCTCTAGTCTCGTTACAGGGGCATGGTGACAGCATCGTGTCGGATGTAGAAAGTAGTATTTTTGATGCAGCAGCGATAGCAACAGTGGGAGCTGCTGTCGGCGCTGCTGCGCCGGATCAGCCACCATCACCAGAACCAGCAGAAGCAGCGCATGCCCAACCACCACCGCCACCGCCCTTACCATCATTACCATCACACACAAAAGCCGAGCACCCACCCCCTAATCATCTGAAGACAAAGGGTCCACATGCCGAAGTGAACTATGCCGCAGAAAAAGCGGGAGCGGTAGTTCTGCAGTCCTCGTCTTCCTTGGTCGGGGCTAAGAATTTATTAGACGATGATAAAGACAAGTATGCTCGGAGCCCCTGTGCTGAAAGTAAGTGGGTAATTATCAACTTGTCGGAAGATATACGGATCCATGCGTTGGTGCTAGCGAATTATGAGAAGTTCTCGTCGATGGTGAAGGACTTTCAGGTGTGGTATAGTGTGAAATGCCCTAGCTTGGACGGCGAGGAGGACTCGGAGGGATGGTTGGAGCTGGGCTCGTTCGAGGCCAGGCAGAAGACAGGAGAGCAGCGGTTTGTGGTGGACCCGCCGAGGTACGCTAGATATTTGAAGGTGAGATTGGTCTCGCATTGGAGCCGGGAGTTTTACTGTACCTTGAGTCAAATCAAAGTGTTGGGTTCGACGTTGCAGCAGGGGTTCATGGATGATTGGCAGAAGCAGAAGCTAAACTTGGGGTCACAGTTGGAGGTGATCGATCCGGCTGCAACAGTGGATGGCGAGCGGAGCAGCATCATCAGCAATCAGACTTGTCTATATGATGGCACGTGCACGGCTCAGAAAGAGGGTAAGCACGCGGCCGGGGGTGTCGAGGTTGAAGCCCCGCCTTCCTCTTCTTCCGGTAGCACTGATGGCGGGGACAACGACGCGTTCAAAAGAAGCGGGGAAGGGGGGAATGTTCTTCCACAAGCCGCTGGTGACGACACGGGGACTGAACGACCTTTAGAATCTCAGCCCGATGAACGACAAAAAGAGCATCGCCCACAGCTCGATAAAAAGGATGAGTTACAGCTGGCCAAGGAAAAGGGGATAACGTCGCAATTTTTTGCCGAGTCAGCGGATGACGGCCGGAGTGTAGAAGTGGAGAAAGACGCACCGCCAATTATGGACGAGAAGCTTCCTGGAGGAAAAGCGGCGGCAATAGAGCCACCTGTGTTGGGACCAAACGCTGAAGGTGCGGTAAAATCAAGCGAGAAATTGATTGATGATACGTTGCATTCACCGGCCATCTCCGCCGTGGATCCCGGCAAGGGAAGCAACGTCGAGAGTAATGCAAAAGAAGGAGCGGCTGTGATGACAAGAGGAGAGGTGCACAAAGAAGACGGCTTTCAAACTGGAGATAAAGGCTCTGTGCCTGCCGGAGAGCCTCTGCAAGGCGCATCGGGGGAGCGTGAACTCAGCTCGCTATCTTCCCTCCTGTCCACTCAGAATCTTCTATCGTCAACTCCCATGACAATAGCTCTGGACTCAGAAGTCACTTCGGAGGAGAGAGCATCAGCAGAAAGGAAGCAAGACACTCCTGAGAGAGATACGACGGTGGACCTCGCACCCCAAGCAGCAGCAGCAGCAGCAGCAGCAGCAGCAGCGGTCTCGGGAGGGGCGGCAGACCTCCCTCTTCATTCAGCGGACGGTGCAACAAAAGAAAATGTTACTGCTACCCTGATGGTGAAGGATGAAGGGGTGGTCACACCAGTACCAGCAGCAGCCGAGACCGCCGCTACCTCTTCTTCGTCTCCTCCCGAAATAACGACCAAACCCACCACAACATCAACGGTGGTAGCAACCGTCAGCGGCGCCCAGGCTAAGACAGAATTAATGTCTCGTTTTCGACATCAGTGTCTGCAGCAGATGCGGCTCGGGGACTTCAAAAAGCAAAAGCTGGCCAAGCTCCAGGAGGACTTGGGCCCGAAGGGGGAAGGGGCGGCGGCGGCTTCTTTGGGAAGTGGGAGTCCGTATGATAACATTTTTAAAACCTTGATGGATGAGATGACATCCTTGGAAATAAATCAGTCGATTTTCGATGTGTATGTGAGTAACTTGCACAGTTGTTTTGTCCAGGTGGTGGATGACGTCCTTTTGGAGCAGGAACGGGCTAGGTTGGAGGCGAGGGAGATGATAGGTTTGATGCAGAGGAGATTGCAGGATCAAGCGACGGTGAATGAACAGCTCTTGCGCCGGATGTATCGATTGGAGAAAAGCTTTCTGGCGGGGGCCTTGGGATGGCTTGCTGTCTTAAGCTTCCTCGTTTCGCTAGCCTGCGCGCAGCTTGTGGCCTGGAAAAGGGCTCGACGGACACCAGTCGCGGGGGAGGAGTTTGAGCGGTAGCCACACGACGAGACCAGGCAAATTTATGAAGGATATAGTATTTGGGTGGTATCTAGAACAATAGATGATGGTTCGTTTCCTTAGATCGGGCGGTCTTCGCCGCCTTCCCCCTCTCCTCCTTCCTCTCCCTCTCCCCCTCCCGCGTTTTGACAAAATAATAGTAAGCTTCTTTGTTTATATGTAAGACTGCAGCATCATTAGCAGCAACATTTCTACGGTTATGGATATATGGTCTTTCATCTCAACCAAGCGAACGTGTAAATAAGTGAACAAATCGAAGGGGGGGGGGGGAAGAAAGAGTAAAAGGAGAATTCTCCCAACAATTGAAACAATCAAAAGTTGGCTCTTTCAGGCCACATTTCGAGTCTCAAAAAGCGGATTCTCCTGTCTCGAATTTGTAGCTTGGTCGTTGTTTGTCTTCTGCATCCTTAATATGTTCTTTTTACTTCAAGGCTGATCTCGTCTAGCAGTCTCAGTCTTTTTGTTCTTTCCCCCTTCTCGTTCCAACCGTTCTAACCCTTCTTTTTTGCCGTCAATCTCTCTCTGTACAAGGCACAGCCTTATATGTATTTATTCTGTGTGTGTACATTTCTTCTCATTTTTTCCTCCTCCTGCCCCATGTTACAAAACAACTCCTTGCCCTACTTTTATCCCTCCATCCTCGTCGTTCTCATCCTCCTCGTCCTCCGCCTGCGCCTCGCAAGGCGAGTCTTCGGCCTCCTGCTCCTCCAGATCCATTTACTCCTGATCCGTATTCAGGCGGAGAGGCTTATGATGGCTACTAGTACTGCTGAGGGGTTGTGGGCCCTGATCCTCTCCGATCTCTTCTTCCTCCCCCTCCTCCTCTTCCTCCTCTTCTTCTTCCTCCTCCCCCCCCTCTTCCTCCTCCTTCTCCGGTGTCTTCTCTTTCTCCTCCTCCACCTGCTCCACCTCCTCCTCCTCCTCCTCCTCCTCCTCCAAAGTCCAACCGAGATGGAGAGACCGGCTGTAGCTGCTGGTCTTGCTGCTGCTCAGGCGGCGTCAAGCGCAGGCTTCTCGCCGAAGTTCTTGGTGAAGTGCTGCGACCACTCCCTCCTCCCCCTCCTTCCTTCCCTTCCTTCATCACCGGTGGGAACTCAGCCTGATCTAGCGCAGCGCTTGGCAGGATGTACTCCCGGAAGTTATCGAGGTATTTAATGGAGAATTGAGGGGCGTAATGCTTGAGCATTTCCTGGTACTTGTTCGAGCAAGACTGAAGCCACGTCCACAGCTCGACTCTGTACCCCTGCGCCAAGGCATGTTCCACGATTATTGGAAAGCTCAATTTACGCTGGTCTTCCTTCCCGTGTTCATCGTGCATATTTCCGTCGCCCGTAGCGAGGCGGATGGTGTGCCTCGCTATATCTCGGTAATGCTTGTTGGCAACATGCATGAGATTAATCTGCAGTGATCCATCCACGAAGGCCTCCTTCCCCCTCGGCTCCACATGCGTCATATACCCCAAACGATGGAACACCGCCGTGCCAGGGTCCAATGCAGGGTGCGTTGAAGTCGCCATAAACTGGGTCAAGACACGCTCATCCTGCTCCAATAATGCCGCAAGCCGCTTGGCGTTCACGCTGCCTGTCGTAGAAGCCGCCCGGCTTCCAACACCGAACACAATGTTACTCCAATCAATCAACACGTGGACGGAGCGAGACTGCCGTTCATCCCTCAATGCCTGCGTGTTCTCTAAAATTCGCTTGAATGTCTCCTTCGTCCCTCTCAGCTGATTCAGTTGCTCCTCCTCACTCAACTCCACCAGTGAAAACAATGCCCTCCCCTGGCCACTCGCAGAAAATCTAATCGAGATCTCACCCTCATCCTCCGACACCCTCACATCCAACCCCACATCCGCCCTCATATGCTGCAACGCCTGCCCCTCTGTCCCTCGCAATACCTCTAAACTCCTCCGGTCCTCCTTTCGCACCTGCAGAACCTCCACGACATCTTTCACATTCCACGCCTGCCTCTTCGCCGTCTTGGTCGTCCTCCTTCGTTCCTTCTCTACCATGCCCGCGTGATTCAAAGACATCATTTTCGCCTCGCGCAAACCCGCGTCTTCTTCTGCTGCTGCCATTGCGTGGAATTTTCCCCTCTCCGCGTCCATCATTTGAGCCTCCAGGCGGTTTCGATCTGACTCCTCCAGGGCCTGTTGTCTCGCCAGACTCAACGATGCCCGCATGGCCCTTGGAAGCATCGTCTCAAAGTCTGCTGCTGCACGATCAAACTCGCCGTGATCGCTGCTGGCCGTGCTGGCACCGCTGCTGCTGGAAGTAACTGTGAACGCTGCTGCTGTTGCGGCTGTGGTAGGGGTCGGAGTTTCGATCCGGTGGACGGGATGGTGGACGAAGGGATTAGAACGGAAAGAAGGAGCGGGGCAAGTGGCAGGAAAAGGAGGAGGAGGAGGAAGAGGAGGAGGAGGTAGCGGGACAACCGTGGACGTCGGCAGGACTTGCCGGAGCATTAGATCATTCCCTTCTTCTTCCGCTCGTGCTCCCTCCCGAGCAAGCGTCGAGGGGCCTCCGCTACTGCTGCGGCTGCTGCTATTGCTGGCGGTGGTGGGGGTGGTAGTGGTGGCATTGGTGGGATCCGTCATGGAAGGAACAATGGATTGCGAGGGGGACGAAGAGGATGAAGACGAGGTGACAGGTGTAAGCCCTCCCTCGAAGAAAGACCGGTGCAAGTTCATATCGAGCGTCGAATCATCCGCAGCGTCTTGGTCCAAAATCATCTTGGCAGCAAAATTGGAATGACTGGTGGAGGAGGAGGGGTTGGGTGAGCGATGGATGGCTGCAGCGAAGGAAGGGTGGGGAAACGACGGGGAGTGATAGCTCTGGTGGGAGGCATTCATGATCGGGGGGCGGGGGGGGGGATGCTGAAGGCGCCGGTCAGCTGTGGAAGCACCGGAGGAGGAGGGAGAGTCTGTAGATGTAGGCAATGGTGGATGAGGACGATTCCGATTTGGCATCATGGATGCTGTCGGCGAGATTGGAGAATTGGGGAAAGGAAGGGAAGGAGGAGGGGACTGCTGCCGGAGTGAAGGTGGTGACGGTTTTGCCTGCTGCGGTTCTTGCTGTTGGAACTGCTGCCGCTGCTGCTGTTGTCGGGGGTGCGGCTGACATCTATCCAAGATGTGTGCGTCGGTGCCGCTTTGAAACTCGCCCCAATGCCTGGCCCGTCGTGCCGCCTCCTCCTTGCTGGTTTCAATCGAGGCCGCTAGGGCTTTAGAAAGCATTTCCTCCTCACTCAATCGCCCCTCTCCTTCCCTCCCACTACATACTCCTGGTTCTGACCCTGTGGTGGTGGAGTAAGAAGGGAATGCACGAGCAGGGGGCCCGGATTCTCTGATTGAAATGGCCAGAATTTGTTGCAGCTGCTCCTCTTCTTGGCGTGCCAAATCCTCGGCATCTGCGGCAGCAGCAGCAGCAGCAGCAGCAGCGCCACTACCACCACCATCATCAATATCATCATGATCGTCATCATCACCGGTGATACCAGTAGTGGAGGAGGTAGTGGTAGGGGCAGAAATAGAAGTGGGGGCAAAAAGAGAAGGGACAGCTAGAGGGGGCATGTGCTTCCCATTCCTACAGCTGCTGCTGTTGCCGGTCATTGTGGCGGCATATGTGTGTATATCCTGCTGCTGCTGTTGCTGCTGCTGCAGCAGAATGGTACTATTGCTCCTATTACTTTTACTATTAATATCATCACTACTATTGCTGCTGCTGCTGCTGCAGCTCCAACAGGCTGGCGGGCGTTGGATGAGGTTGGCGTCTCTGCGCGACTGCAAAATGGCCTCTGATTTTTGTGTATGATTTTGTGCATGATATATAGGGAGAAGGAAGGTAAGCGTTGAACAAGTGGGAGCCTGAGTCAGAGCGAAGCAGAACATGTATAGAAAGGGGGGACAAGTCACTTCGAAGACCAGAACCATAGAAGGAGAGTAAGGTGGAAAGCCCCAAAAAATATGACAATGACAAACCTCTACACGGAAGAGGAAAGTGCTCTTCATTCTTTTTGTGCCACTTACGTTCTAAATTGATGGCTTCCTCAACCTCGGCGGTCCTCCTCTCAGTCTCTTGGGCCTTACGAAGGGAATCTTGCGCGCTGAACTCTCGCGCGGAGAGGTCACGGACGCCTGTTGTAGTTTATGGGTTAACATAAGGAGTCGTAGAAATGGATATCCTACCTCCCCTACAACTCACGCTGCAACTCCGCCTCATCATCATACCCTGCCGGCTGCTCCGTCTTGAGCGAATCCTGAATGGCCGCGTGCAGTTGCGGATCGACATTCTGTGACCAGATCGACGCCTGCACCACTGCCTCCATTTTCTCCTCCTCGTCATACCGCGGGTCCTCCCTCAAACGCCGGGTCATAATTGCCGCCAGGGGTGACTCGTCGGCTTCTTTTGAGCGACGGGCTGCCCCTGTTTGTCGGAGAGGAGGGTCGAAGAGGGAAGAAGAGAGAATAAGTGCCTGCGTGCGAAGATGAGGGAAACAAATGAGGATCTCAAATAAAGAAGCGTAGAGTAATAAATCTGCATCCACTTGAAACCCGCCAGCGTTGCTGGGTTGAAAAAAATGTCTGTCCCATGTAACGACACCGAACCTTCCCCTCCCGTATTCCGAACACGCTTTTAAAAAATAAATGCTCGATGTGCGACACGCTTGTAAAGTTTTCTCTTCAACACTGCCACTCACTTCCTTGCTCTCGCCCCTTTTCGGTCTTGCCATTTTTTCCTACTTTCTGCCAATTCCTGCGGGAGGGTAGAGCAAAGATACCGCGTAAGCGTGGTGTGTTTAGAGGCCTTTATGGGGGGCCTGGAGTAAGATAACCCCCACTTCCTTTCTGTTCTAGGGTCCCCTCCCTCCGCCACCTCCTATCCCTCCCACGACGTACATTTGCTGCTCCAATTAGTGCTGCATTTCCCCCATCATGCTCTCAGCGTGGGCCCTCGTAAGGGGTTTTGCCCGAGCTTCCGGTCCCGCGGCCGGGGTGCAACGGAGGAAGGGCAGAGGCTATTTTTAGCTATTTATAGACAGTTACAGAAAAGCCAGCCACGGGCGTCCTTGGCCTGTGACTGAAGGGTTGTGGTAGGTTGGAAAGCGTGAGAGCGTGGATGAAAGATCAGGATAGAAGACAATAATTATGTAGCTTAGCATATATATAAGCTTTGAATGCTTGCATTCATTTGGCGAAGCAGCTGGGATGATGGAGGACATGAATGAGGAGGGGGCATACCTCGCCTCTTCCTTTGCGTCGTAATTCACACCGCACAACCCACCCACCACCTTTGAAGAGGAAGATGCCCTGTGCAGTCCAGCCATCTTCTTCTCTGGGGAGACCGTGTGTTCGGCCTTATCTCAGCCTGCCTCACCTACCATCATGCTACAAAAAATGATCGATGCTGATTCGCCCTTCACCTCTACCTCACTACCCACTCACAGGGCCAACTTTTTTGCCTTGACACGCATGTTCCGTATGTCGTCCTCAACGATGACAGGTAAGGGGAATGGGTGGATTGTCGCAAGGGGAGGGCACAATTTTGGAAGTTAAAGGGCCTGCTTTTTCTTCCTTCCGCTCCACCCGCACACTCGCATCACGCACCATTTCCGCCCACCTACACATATACACACAAAACAGAAGGTGGTACGAGCGGCGAAGACACCCGTACCGAGACAGGAACCCGTAAGCGAAAGCTTGAGGAAGGTGAGGGAGAGGAGCAGCCGCCGAACAAGATGGCTACGGCGGAGGAGAGCGAAGGAAGAGGAATAAGCACCGGCGGGGGGGGGGCGAACTGTAACCCAAGCAGCATCAGCACCGCCAGTAGTAGTGCTGCAGCAGCTGCAGATGACGCTGCTGCTAGAGGGAAGCCAGATCGAAACAGGGAGTTAATTGACAGGATTACCGAGGTTGAGACGGAGAAGCAACTTATCGAACAAGGCACACACCCGGAGTGGCAGAAAAAATTGGATGCACTGCAGAAAGTGAGAGATCGACGCGTGTTTGCTGCGGAACGCTTTAAGCAGATGCAGGTGGAGAATATTCAGGGGTTGTATGAGTATGAGGTGCTGGAGGCGGAGGGGTCTTACAAGGCTGCGATGGATGAGTTGAAGACGCGGTTGCTCGACACGATGGAGCAGCGGGTGAAGAGGTTGGAAGAGGATAGAGAGAGGGTGATGAAGCAATTGGAGAGGGTGGGACAGACGCGTATGTTGCGGAGCAAGAGTGTCTTCCGGGCAGACGGCCACCTGGAAGCGGAGGGTTTGAATAGGGCGGGAGCACGGGCGGGAGTAGGGGAGGGAGGTGGGGAGGTAGTGGGGGGGAATGTGAGCATGTTTTTGAGTGATGGGGAGATTAAGGATGACTTGAGGCAGATTTCGACGGATTTGGCGGAGAGGGCTCGGTCGTATTATGACTCCCAGTCTGATGTAATGGTGGAGGTGAGTGTGGAGGATAACTGCTTGCATTACAACGACCACTGTCTATTGAAGGGGGAATCGATAATTTTTACGTCCATGCTGAGTGGGGAGGATTTCGTGGGGCGGATTGCCTCCGTAAGGCCGCACGAGATTTTGGTGAAGCTTTCGGATGGGACCAAGGCTAGGATCCACATGAGTTATTTGAGGAATGGGCGGATTAAATTGAAATGCGAGGGGGATGCCACGGAGGCATAGAGACGGGAGGGGGAAGGTGGGTGGAGGGAGTAATGGTTGGAGGGTGAGGGAGGGAAGGAGCAAGATCATTGAAAGGATGATACGGAGCACGAATCTGCTATTTGAGAGACGCGAGGGAGGGTGGTATGTGGTTGGAGAACGGAGGAGGATTCCGAAATGTTTGGGCACAGAAGATAGAAGAGGGAAAGCAAAAGGAAATGTCTTCTCCTTCTGAGTGGATGATAGAGCGAATTTGTGAGTGGGTGCGGTTGATCAAATTAGCAAATCAAAAGGAATGTACGTGTCTATGTGCTACTGTTGTGTGGGCAGCATTCAGGGAATAGAAAAATGGCCACTTGACGATGGGGCGAAGGAGAGTGAGAAGAGACAGGGAGAATGAATGACATATGAGGACACGCAAATAAATACTCAACAACGAGAGAAGGAAAGAAAGAGAGGACACGAGAATAACCCCAGCCTGTCTTCCTTCCACGTCTCTCAAAGCAAAACAGCGAGCTTGAAAGAGAGTTCCTTGTCTGATTCCTCATTTATCTAATCTATCTTGAATTTCGGCTTCCAAAACGATAACCCGACCTTCTCTTTAAATTGTGTTTTTGCTTGTTTCCTACTGCTACTGCTATTCAGCGAATCAATTTGCTTCTCATCCATCGCCATCCATCACCACGCCAACGACATCGACAAAGGTCCAACACACTTATTTATAAACTCACTGGAAAATTGACACCCTCGCACAATATACACTACACTTTTGCACTTTACTCTATCTCATCTCCTCTTCCTATCCTCACCGTCCTTCCCCCTCCTCCCTCTCCCTCTCCTTCCGTCGCACTAGCACAAACAAAAACGCGTCCTCCGGCCTCTTCTCCGGTCTCCGTGCTCTCATAATCCTTACCCCTCCCTCCCTATCCAAATAAGTATGCGTCCAGACCCGACTCACCCCGCTGAACACCTGCTTCACTACTTGCTTTCCCCGCAACATCCCGACAACGTCCTTAAACGTCACTTCCCAATCCGTATCATCAACTACCTGAAACTCCGCGGTCAGCTTCGCTTCCAACCAAGGGGCCTGTCCCGGCTTGCTTACCTCCAATATATTCACATACCCCCGCGTTGTCAAATCCACTTCTTGGAACACTCTTCCTTTGATCAATCCGAACGGACCTATCCGCCCTGAGCTTATCCCCGGTGCGTCTGTGTAGAGCAAGGCCCATCGCCCCTGATTAAAAGGAGATAATGCCGGTGCTTTTGTAGGGGTGGGTTGAACGGTTTCGAGCGCCAAGGCAATACTTCGAATCGTCTCTTTTTGGGCCTTGGTCGGGAGGCTGCTTGAACGATGTAGCTCGTTGCCGATGCTCACTAAGGTGTCGCGCCAGCCTTGTGCTTGCACAGTTTTTTGACTGGGAATGAGTTTAAAGGAATCAAGCTGAGGCAGGACCACGGTGGGGGGTGGCCGGCGGCGGCGCCAGCGCTTGCGGATCGCAGGGAGGAGACTGTGGAAGTGTAGGAAGGAATATCAGAAGGGAACGATGTTCTGTCTCGAAATTGCGACGAGACTGTTGGAGTGAAAGGAGGAAAGTCAGAAGGGAACGGTATCCTGTTTCGGAATTGCGAAGAGAATTCTATCAGATCTAGAACGATAGTGCAGCAATGAGGAGAAAAGGTATACAAATGTAATGTAGTGCGGCGGTCCGGCGCATGGAAAGAAAGGTGGGGAGGGAAGGTGAAGAGGAGCCTGTATTTCCTTGTTACGCACAGTTGGAAGGCCTATCGTAACAGATGAGAGATGAAATAGGAGGACGAAACTAGCACAGGCATATGTATACCGTCAAAGCACAAAGGAAGGGCGCCTAAAAGGACAAACAGTGCTAGTGACCTCCTCAAGAGGAAGCGGAGGTGGGGTTGGGGTGGGGAGGTCAGCATATCTTACCGATACGACTCCACCTCAAATAGCATCCCCAGCAGGACCAGGACGAGAAGGGTTTTCATGTCGTAGCTGTGGTATTGTATGGATGGCATGGTTGAGGTCAGAGATGGGTCCGTGTAAGGAATTCAATGAAAATTGTTCCGCTCCACCTACAAGTCCTGTGCAATTTTTAAGCTCTGTATTCTGCCATTTTTCGTGAGATTGTTGTTCGCAATGATTCAGGACTGAGTTGGCCATGTATAAATCAGTTGTACTCTAGTTTAGTGATCGGTACCACAGCAACTGTTCCGATATTGCTCGGTACCACCTTTTCAGGCCCACAAGTCACACAGATATACAAACTTACACACACACTCACTCACATACGCGCGCGCGCACATACACACACACACGAATGCACGCTTACAGGACACTTACTCCATGGCGAGCATTGTAAGAAAAGCGGGCCTGCTGCTGCTCCTCCTGAACGCAAGCCAAGCATTTCTCGTCGTGCCCGGCGGCCGCATCAGCAGCACTCCAAGCAGCCTTTCCTTCAAGCGCGGTCGTACCGCTTTGATGAGTATTAAAGATGAGGTGGGCTCCAAGAAGCAAGGCAGCTTGCCCAGCATGCCCTTTGTATCGGCCCCGTTGGGAGGCACGCCGCCCGCGCCACCCATGGGCTTGGGACGACGGAAGCCGGACCCGGGAAAGAGCACTTCGTACTTCGACTTGGAGGACGAAACTGCACCTACTACGCCACGGCAGTTGGAGGGCGACTTGCTGCGAGATGGAGGAGTACTCAAGACAATTGTTAGAGAGGGGGGCGGGCCTTTGGTGACGCCCGGTGCGGAGGTGGCAGTCAAGTATGAAGGCCGCACGGCGGACGGGCAGGTGTTGTGTCGGGGGGAAGACTTTCGTTTCTTGCAAGGGGACGGGACCATGATTGGTGGGTTTGAGACGGCTGTGGGCTCCATGCGTGTGGGAGAGGTGGCGAAAGTGACGGTGCAGCCGTGGTATGCCTACGGGAGCACGGGAGTGAGTCCTGTAGTGGGACCGGACACGCCGTTGGAGTTTGACATTGAAGTGTTGGAGGCGTCGGGTAACTTTTTGAACCCAAGGTCTTTCCGGGACGTGGATCCGAAAAAGCTGCGTGATTCTAAGTCGATCGCCCAGGATTATGCGCAGCGGTCTGAGTTACGGATGCGGAATGAGGAGGGAATGACGGGGACGGAGAAGTCGTTGAAGTGGTTTAAGTCTCTGTATTTCTTCGGATTCTTCGAGGGAGAGACGGGCGAGAAGGCTCCCTGGTACTTGACGCCCACCATTACTTTTCCTATCATGTTCGTCACGTGCGCTGCGGCGTTTTATGTGCTCATTTCGTTCGGCGGAGTTTCGATCAAGCGGGATTTGGTTTTGGAGGATAGTATTGATTTGGGCTTTGCCTGGCTTGATCGTATCATGGCATAGGCGAGAATGTACTTTTGTCCTGCTATGCACTATCTTCAGTCGTTTGCTGTGTGTGTAAAACTCTTAACTAGAAGATGGGAAACGGAGGTGGAGAAAAAGGAAGAAGATGTAGTGCGCGAGGGACTACCTTGATTAGGCCGCACGTTTGTGCGTGGTCTTGGTGTTCGGGTGGATAATTCCGTGGAATTAAGGGAAAGAATGAAGTTTGAAGTTTGTATGTCTTCGAGAACAAAAGTAAGATGTTCCAAATGCAGACACACATGTAATTTATTCTTCTTTGTAATGTACACTATCTTTTGTGCCATGTTCATAGTGTTCCTTGTACAATATGTGCGGTGCGATATTATTCACCCGTAATCTATTTTCTGTCCTTACATGGAAATTACACCTCCTCATGCATGACACCAAGTGCACTTAGGAAACACTTCCGGCAAACTTTCCGAGTATCCAGCCCGAGTCCCTGCCGATGGCGTGTTGGGTGAAAAGGGATGACGGAGGCAGGGAAGCAGGACACCAGGAGTTGTGGAAGAGGTGGATGGTGAAGCGGGGCGAAGACGGGACGCAAACGGTTGAGAAAGAGGAAACACGAAGGCCAGATCCCGTGTAACTTTCGCGCACACTTTCCTCTGATCCCAATTTGCATGTCGTGTCACTAAACCAACACCGCCAACAGCTTGGCTTGTGTTGTAGAAATACAGAGGGTACTTTAGTTTTTTGCTCATTTACGCTATGTGCAGTGGCCTTTTTAATCGTGTTCTTCTTCCTCCTCCCCGCCATCTTGATTATTTGCCCCTTCCACCTCGCCGCCCTCCTGCTCCTGCTGATCCTGCTGGTGCTGCTCCTCTTCTTCCTGCTCCTGCTCCTCCTGCCCCAGTCCTGCTGAGTCCTGTCGCTCATCACTGTTGATTCTCATCCCTCCCGCCTCCATCTCATCCTCGCCCTCCTCCCCCTCACGCTCAACCCCAACCTGCGCTTGAGCGAGCACCATTTGTGTTTGCATCTCCTCCTCCTCCAACCGCGCCGCCGCCTCTGCCGCAGCGGCCGCCGCCAGGTGCTCACGTTGGTCATAATTCAAAAAAGATTGCACGTCTGTGAGCATGGAGACGATGATGGATCCCACACCGCATGCTAACAAGTCCTCGAGTGTGATCCCGCGAGAGGGATCCACAGGTCTGGCCATATCGAATATCTCGGTGGCCACGTCATCGACCAAGGGGGCTTCAAAGCCCTCTTCTTGTAAGGTACGGACGACGTCGCGGAAGAAAAGGCGAACGGTGAAGGAGGAGAGGATGTTTTTTTTTTCGATGTCCAGCATGCGGAAAAACCACAGGAGGGCGGGGGGGGAGGAGCGGTTTTCCATTGCGAGCACGAAGTCCAGGAAGACCTTGAAGTCCTGGAAAGGAGGGATGAGGAGAGAATTAGAATGGGGAGAGGTTGGAACACACACACACACCACTCACCATCTCCGCCTCCGACATTCCCCCTCTTCCTCCCCCTTCTTCCCCCTTGCCCTCCCCCCTCTCGACGTCTCCAGCAGCAGAAGGCACAGGCAGGCAGTATGTGATGCTTTCCTCGAAAACTCGGTCCACAAAAACAGGCGTCAAACGCGTCTGTTGGAAATAACCAGAGTAATGCAGCAGCTCCCGCTTGCTCAGCAGTCCGTTCTGGTCTTGGTCTAGCTCCAGGTACTGTTATGAAGGCGAGTAAGGAAAGGACGGTCAAAAAGGAGAGGCCCCATGTAAGGCTTATACATCGGCACAATCTGCTAGTCACCCACATACCCTTATTGATTCTCAACCCTCACCCCTCCCTCCCATCATGACAACAAACGTCGCACGCACCATGTTATAAACCCTCAGCGTATTTTCCGTCGAAAACCAATTTTTAGTCGCCCGCTCCTGCCATGCAAAAGCTTCCGCCGCCACCTGAGCAGCAGACGCAGCCATAGCCTCCTCATTCGCTCTCTCCTCCTCCGAGGCATCAGGTGACAGAGGAGGGAGAGGAGGGGGTGGCGGGGGGGGAGGGCCCATAGTGGCTAGATCCATAAGTTCCTCCATGACAGGGGAGGCCACGAGATGCGCGATGGATATCTTGTGGTTTACTGTGGGGTCGAGGAAGAATATGAACCTACGCACGGCGGTGTAGACGTAGAAGGAGCTGAAGCTTTCGGAGACGTTTTGCAGGGCGGGGAGGGAGTGAAGGAGGTCGTGCATGTAATATCCGAGCTCGGCTTCGGTTAGGGAGCCTGAGTGAGGGAGAAGAAATGTGTAAGATGGAGCACACAGCAGAAGAGGAAGGGATGGAAGGGGGGGGGGAGAGAGTATTGACCTTTGCCTTCATGGTCGTAAAAATGTAGGGTGATGCGGGTTTTCTCCAGACAGACCGCGCGGTAGATATGTTGGAAGACGTCAGCGGTATTGATTCTTCCGTGACGGTCTCTGGGGAACTGTGTTTGAAATTTTCGGGGAGTGATGGAGAGGAGATGTGAGTGGATGTGGTGAGATTCATTTTCAAGTTGAGAAAAACGGCGATGGTGAGCGGTGGAATAAATTTGTCCTCCTGACGGCCAAAGCAAACCAAATACGTATATCCAACCATGCAAATACAAGATATAACGACATGAGAATGAATGCCAAAGTAATCTTTCGCGCCGCTCTTCCATTCCCCCTTCTCTCCCTTAGTCCTCGTCCCATGCCTTACCTCTAAGAAGTGTTCCCAGTCAAAGAAACGACGGACGGCTACAGGGACCTGAGACTTAAGACGTCCAAAGTCATCATAATTACACCGTCCGATCCTTTGTGCCGCAGGGTACTGGTCGCCGTCGTCATTGGTCGGCTTAGGGAGTGGGGTGGAGTACACTGCTTGGAGATTCTGTCCCACCACGCCAAGTTCATCTGCGTCCAAAATCCGGCATTCCCGCTTGTATAGGTGCTGATGCCTAGCCAAGGCCTTGAAGCGTCGTCGCAATTCCCGCAGGCTATCAGCATGTGTGTTCTCTGGTCCGGCGATGGTAGACGCAGAATGATGCTGTTCGCCTACATGGTGGTGACGATGACAATAGTGATGATGAAGCCGCTGTTGGAGACTGCTACTGCCCTTGTTGTGCCGTAGCTGTGCCTTAATCTCGTGCACACGGCGCAAATGCTGCTGTACCTTTTCCTGGAGCACAAGCATGTCGGTGCTGGCAAAGTGTCCTGGTGATGGCTTGACTGAGGACGAAGCAGCAGCTAAGCTGGCCTTCAGGCGCTCTATGGGACCCAGAGCCGCCACTCCCACAGTCGCCATGCCCCTCTGTGAGTGCGTTAACAGTGTTTGGAACAACGTGAGCGTTCTCTTTTTATATGCGTGCATGTGCATGTACTGGAGGGGGACATGGGCGCAAGGGGCAACGGGAAAAGAAGCCGAGTTATCGCCAAGACAACCTCAAGCCGTGCTCGACGTTGGCCCAACGTCGCGCGTTGGCCACGGCTAGTTTTCTTTCTTTCTTTTTCTTTCTTTCTTTTTCTTTCTTTCAAAGAAACTTCTTTTCTTTTTCTTGAGCTTCTGTAAATTCGTGATATCTCGCGTGCACACCCGAGCCATCCCGACAAATAGCTTCTCTCTTCGTCTCTCTTGCTCGATTCATTCTTCTGGGATGCCTTCCCACCACTACCAAGCTGGGATGCCTTCCCACCACTACCAAGCATCGAAGACATAGCCTGCTGGCATACATGGACGAGCGAGCCAGGAGCTCATCGGAGCCCTCCACGAGAGCATTGTCAATGGCTCCCATACTCTGACATCCTTTTTGCTCTCTTTAAAGTTGAATATCCTGGACATGAGAGTATGGATGATGCCTTAAAAGAAAAAGGGAGGGAGGGCTACAGATCCGGTGATTCATTCCAATGGATAAGTCTCGTCATTTATTCTTGTTACCTACTCATTTATAATTGTTTGTACACATTACTGGTACAAATGTTTTCCATTTTTTTTTGCCTTTCTGCGCCAGATAGAAACATCCAAACCGGAATGGGGATAGCAGCACATTTTCTTCTCGTAATCTTTCATTTTTTGTACAGGCGGTCTTCGTATATGATTTTTTTTTTTACAATCTCAACATTCCCTTCGCCGCGAGGCTCTCCGACTGTCATCGCCCTCGACCACTCGTAGAATAGGAGGAACAAAACCCCCTTCGCTATTGCCTCCCCCTCCACCCTCTCCTCCTCCTCCCCCTTCTTCTTCATCGCTACTCCAGTCATCCGCTGCTGCCCCCGCCGTCCGCTTCCGTCCAAAGCCATCCTTAGGCGATTTATCTCCTTCCTCGTCATCCAAGCACTGGCTATTTTGGATATCGTGCCGGGAGCAATCAAAAACCAACAAGAGACTGTCAGCCCCCCCGGTGATTATCTGCTCGGCATCCCGCCGATGCACCACCGACTGCACGGCGTCCAGATGTCCCCGCAAGCTGTGCACCGGTCGACCCACTGATCCAATCGTCCCTGCTCCTTTCCGACGACGACGGTGCCTATTTTGTGGCATCAGCGGGTACAGTAACACTTCACCCGAGGCCCCATTCGGATACACAACCATGGTCCCGCCACCACTGCGAAGCTCATCCCCTCCCTTGCTCCCTGTCTGGATGGCCTTGACCTTCCATCCACACGCTTTGTCGTTATGCGTCCCCGCGTAGTTTACCAACGTATTATCTCCCGTGTAGGCATTCCAAAGTCGCAAGCGTTTATCGGTACCAGCACTCAGTAGATAACACCCATTAGGGGTAAACTCGACCGAGACAATCCACCCGTTGTGTGCCTTGGCCAGCTCTGTAGCCCCCCCCATCATGCCGGGAGCGTGTCCCCGGTGGTCGGTGTATTGATCCAAGGTCATGACACATGCAGAGGTGCCGGAGCGACGCACATCCCAGAGGCGGACGGTTGAGTCGCGCGAGCCCTGATAGAGGAGGAAGCGTAGGGAAAGAAAGAGTCTTGGTTTAAATAGCTGTTGGTTTTACATTGAAGCAAAACAATTACTTTTGGGGACGTACTGTGGCTAGGAGGTGCTCTTGCGTAGGGGACCAGGCGACTGTCGTGACGGCCTCCGCGTGGCCCGTTAGCAAATGGCTGCTCCCTCCCGACTTGAGATCGCACAAACGGACACGACGATCATCCGTCCCTACCGCCACCAACGAATGCGTCCGCATAGCAGCCGACAAAGCCAAGGCATGTACATTGCTGCCTAAATCAAATGTGCCGGCATTGGCAAAGACGTTTGTATCCCAGACTCGCACCGTGCCGTCCGTGCTGCCCGACACAAACAAACCAGTGTCCAACGGATACCATTGCACGCTTGTCACGCTGTACCGGTGTCCCTCAGTCGGCGGAGGTCCCCGTGCTGCCAATGCCATGCTTGCCGCCACCCCTGCGGCGGTGTCGCTCGTGTTATCCCTTGTGCCGCCTGCCCCCAGCACGCTGGCCCTGGGAGTAACTTGCAAGCTTCGCACGCGCAGCAGAGGCCCTGTACTCGCGCCATCGTCGTCGTCTTGCGGCACCCGCTCCGTGGCACCCAGGTCATACAGTCCCACCGTGGCATCGCCCGCCGCTACAAGCAGGAAGCGATCCTCGTACGGGTCTAAGTCCAGGTGATTCACCGGTCCACGTTGGCCATTCTTGATCTCCACGCGGGCACTGGGCGAGACGTGTCGGAGGCGGCGGGCATGTACGCCAGCCTCGAACGCGGGTGGGCGGAGGCGCCCCTCGGCCCGATGGGCGAGAAGCCTTTCCATCATGGTCGTTGTGGCCTCCGCATGCTTCTGTGTGTGAGGAAAAGGGTACAGTAAATAGGGTGTAGAAGAAAAAAGTGAAAGGAAGAAAGCAGAGCATGACCGTCAGAGACTCTTTGAGAGCAGGACTCCTCGGATGATGCAGTCGAGGCAAGAACTTTCTCAGTCTCACGAAGCAAGTGTTTTCTGGTGGCCTCTCATCCATCCTGTTCTTGATGTGTTGTATTGCATATTGTTTTCTTCTTGGGTTTCGGTGTGCCTGCCGCACTAGCCAGCTGTGGGTGAGGACTGAACTGATCGAATTGTGACCTCCTGCTCAATCATGCCACAGTCTCCTGCGCAGGCAACAATGGTGCATCCATTGCAAAGCCAGGGCTCGGCCCTGAAAATTTTTCTGGTGGCAGTACTGCAGCTGATCCCCATACCCGTGTTGAGCTTTTTGGTGCAGCCCCCTGCCGCGCCGACGGGCCGCTCTGTCTTGACTTCCTCTCCCCCTCCCTCTGCCTCCGTCGTCTCCGTGTTCGTACCCGAACGGAAGCACGTAGTGGTCCGCCAGAGCATTGCTCCCGACGGAAGTGACGGTATGCCACCCATGCCCTTGGGTGGGGAGTCCGAGTATGAGTATGAATCGGAGTTCCCTGACCAACAAGCTGTACGTGAGGGAGGGAAAGGGGGAGGGGACACGGGATGTTGAGGGGGGAGAGGGAAGATGAGGTAGCGGAAGAACTGCACATGAGGGTATCAAGATGAATAGTCGGAGGGGAAAGGGGGAAAGGTTGAACGTGAAAAGAGGCTTAAAGGGGGACCTCTCCCTTAACCTGAACCTGGCCACTTGATACTCGCTTGCACTTTCTCATGCATCTTCCCTCACATTCTTCACGTCCCCCGACAATCAATAGGAAATAGAATACATGGCCGACGACGAGCTCCTTGCAAAATATCGCGCAGACATGCAAATATCCCAAGACCAATGGCAGCTCAATCTCTTCCTCAAGGCCCAAACCGGTACCTGGTCGGGGGTCTGGAGCGAGTACACCCCTGTCCCAAACGGAGGCGCCAATGGCGACACTGTCCTCCGCATGACGAACATCTATAAGGGCCGGCAAGAGTGCGTAGGGGACAACGAGGCCCGCACTGTGTCGTGGCGAGATCTAACACTATTGCATGCCGCGGACGGCGGGCCCTTGGAGCCGGTGGTGGTGGCAGAGCACACGATGGTACCGGCCATGTTCAGGGGAGGAGTCGGATCGATGGCAGCGGATAATGTCTTCTCTCGCTCCTCGGTCCAGGCGAAGGAGGGAGGGAGGGAGGGAGAGGAGGTCTTCGAAGCGGAGACTTGGATTCGGCAGGGGAACTATAGGACGCGGGTGTCGTTTGTGTACGAGAGTAAGGGGTCAACGGAGGCCTTCGAGGCGCACAAGGTGGTGGTGAAAAAGGAAAGGCTGGGCATGCAAGGACCGACGGCGGAGGAGCCTGAGTTGTTTGGTTCGAGTGGACGGGGCATCTACGATAGTAGTGCGCGGATGCCGGGGTCGTGGGAGTTGTCGCTGCATGGAGGCTTGAGCCTCGCATTCCCGCCCCTGCTGCCGCGGGGAGAGAAAGGGGCGGTGATTGTGGACTGGACCGCGGGCTATATGAGGTTTCAAGCGGATCGACTCTTTGACTTACCTGATGGGACGTTGGGGTCGTTAGAGGTGACGCAAATCGGTACGGAGGACTCGATGAAATTCAAGCTTGAGGAGAAGGAGGCGGCCGAGGGTTTGGAGACAGCCGGAGTTGTAGGGGGAGAAGTGGCGGGAGCGGACGAACCGTGAGGAGAAATGTTATCAATATTGCTTTGATCAGGGAGAGAAACGGGGGGGGTTGGGTTCATTGACTTTGAGAGATAATGTATTATATTTGCCATTACCAAAAAAAAAAGTCACGACAACAGTGCAATTTATGAGAGTGAGTCGTTCGCTTATGCTTTTCCTTTCACTTTGTGTGCTGAGTTGCGCTTGAATCTCGACATATTCTTTGCTGTTCTTGATTCATACGGCCATATCATGTCAAAAATAAGGAACTCATACGTCTTCATTGGTTGATAGTATAAGAAATATAAGGCGAGAATAAACTACAATGTTTTCCATGTCTTCCTATATTTGTCATCGACCCAAAAAAAAGAAAAAAGAAAATTAAATCCTACATTAAATTATAACCGTTCTCCCCATTCTCGTTCTCTCCTCACTCCCGCCGTTGCACCGCAGCCGATCGCCCCTCCTCCTCCTCCTCCTCCTCCTCCTCCCCTTCTTCCACGACGACCTCCACCAAATTTCCATAGGCCATGTCCCTCAAATAATCAAACTCGTCCCCACTTGCCTCTCCAGCTACATCACCAACACTGTACTCGTCCACGTCCCCCCCACAAGCGAGCAAGGCATCCTCATCCTCCTCAACCACCTCTACCTCCACCATCACCAATCGCTGCGAAATTTCCTCATTCACCGAGGGCAAGCCACGGAACGATATCATCTGAGAAGAGGCACCAGCATACATACCATCGAGTAGGTTGATAGAGCTGGTGGGCTCTCCGCTTGCAGTCGGTGGAGGTGGGACAGGGTGAGAAATCTGCTTAGTCTGTGCGTTGTTGGGGTGAAAGGGAGGACTGCTACTGTCGCTGCTGCCGCTGCTGCTGCAATTACTGCTACTACTGCTACTACTACTACTACTACTACCACCACCATTACCATTACTACTAATATTACTACTACTACTACTACTACTACTACTACTACTACTACTACTGCTACCGTGGCTGTGGGTAGTATCTGGAGTAGCTGTATTGCGCAGGGACGGTAGCCGGCCGATTTCAGATAAGGAGGACGACGCCACCGAAAGTGATGAGTGGGTAGAGATAGGCGCACTCCCAGGCGGGCGCAATTTACTTGTACTACCCATGCCCTTGCGCGTAGATGAGGAGGAGTTCTGGTGGCCCAGTGGCAGGCTTCGCCTGCTGCCGCCACCGCTGTCGACTCGCTGCAACGCCATGACACTCACGGTTCGAAAGGATCCGGAGGAGGAAACCCCAGAAGCCAGACTGGAAAGGGGAAGGGGATGGGGAGGGCGTATTATTGAGCCGCTGTCGGCATGTACAAGGGCAGTGGCAGCAGCAGTAGAAGACGGCGGTGGCGTGGTGTATTGGGGGTCGGAGTAGGAATGGTGAACTTTTACGTCGGTCCGCCTCTTGATGAGCTTCCAAAGCGAGAGTTGCTCCCGACGGGACAACCAGAGTAAGTGAGCACAACCTAACACAGTTAATATGACCACATTGAACACAAGCGCCAGCTCCTGATAGCGTATGTAAGCAAACCTCCCCACGATACCCCCAATCAAGAAGCCCAAAATAGCCGTGCCGTGTAACTTACTGAGAGAGATGAGGGAGAGAGGGAAGGAGGAAAGGATGGCGGGAGTAAATAACGAGGAGAATCCAACAACACGTACTTTAGGCCTTAGCGCTCACGTACATTTTCCAGGTGTCCTCTCTCCGACCTTTGATAAAGTGACCGATGGCGATGCCCAGGTCAGTGGTGGCCCCCGTAGCATGCGTGGTCCGCAACGTGTTCCCGCTGTATTTACTGGTAAGTGAATTTTGCAGGCCCATCGCAACTGCGCAAACATAAATGTAGTAGTGCTGTACACCGTGGACATGGTTGACAGCCAGAGCAGAAACGAACAGGGAGGCGACGATAAGTAAGGCGCGCCCGTAGGAACGCCCTGTTCGGGGGGGAAGAGAGAGAGGGGGATAAAGGAAGAGAGCAATGGAAGCGGAGAGAGATAAGTCTTCAGTTGAAAAACGGTGGAGCAATGTTACGCACGCGAGCTTCTAATCTACCCTCAGGTGGAAAGGATGCTGATCAAATGCCATAATCAGTCATTTAGTTAATCTATCGATCCCTAATCACCACCCGACTCACCCATCAATCGTTTTCCGTAGGCACTTACCGAGGTAAAAGCTGGCGTGTGAAATACTCAGGCCGCCCACTATGGAGCCTAGCAAAAAGCAGGAAAATACAGTTCCGGGAAGGAATAGATAATCCCAATCTCCGTCCGCGATTGCTGAAGAGGACCGTGCAATCAATCCCGTGACATGTGCTGTCGGTATACTCAAATAGGAGCTCAAGCAAATGACATTGATCATTCCGCTGTTAATCCTATCATCATGCGCGTATTATGAGGTTATGAGTTCTTTGATCCAAAAAGTGCATAATTACGTCCCTTCGTCTTAAATGTATATTCCCCATCTGACGTTAGAAACACATGAAAGAAAGATATCTTAAAGGATGAAAGCAAAGTGGATGTGGAGACACCACCAGTCTTTCGACGTACATTAAGCAGAAAGAAGCAAAAAGCATGATGTGAAAGTCTTCTCGTTCTTGGATGGGACGCTTGGACACCAGGCGCCGATTACAAACATTAAATTGGCTGCGACGCAAGTTTCCCAGCATTGGCGCTGGCCGAGAACTGTTGCTGCCGACGTTTCTCGAGCTCTGTATGTATTGTGAAGGATGGAATGATTAAGGAAATGCGTTGGGCTTTATAGATTTCATCGGCCATACTCATGATGACTGCGCTAGCGCTGTCTCTATGTTGCCTGTCACCGCCACGCAAATAGACTCGGAGAAGACCGTTGTCGATGTATTATTGAGTCGTTTTCGGAACATGCACTTGGCCTGCATTGCATCATTTCTATGTGCCTATCACCTCCTCCACTTTGGGTTTTCGGCACCCCATGCACGACAAGCTCCTCCCGCTCCTCTACCCCTTCTTTGTCTCAAATGCCCGTCTTCTTACCTGACGGCTGAAATTACTCGTCGTGCGAAAGGAGAAATCGCCCTTTAAAGCGGTTGCCGATGGTGGACGCACCTCACCGGTGCTCATATTTCTGCTGGGTACCCGCGAAGGCCACACGGATCAGGGGTGCTTGGACGGACGACCTGTGCACGTTTCGAGATAAAGGATGGAGTAGACATGTTTTGGTAAGCAGAGGTAAGCTTGAACTGATTTCTATACATGTAATCCTCGCCTATTGCAGCTCCCTTAACTCGGCCCGGGCCTGTGTTTACAGATTCGTAGCGTGTGCTGGATGGTGATAACACTAGAAATACCATTATTGCGTAACGGACTTCATAGCTGTTGGAAAGTGAGTTGCGTCATCTGCTGATCACTTTCTTCCGTAACACCAACTATGCATCACTCCCTTCTCAACATCAAAACGCGTATACGCCCTCTACAGGCCACGGAAATCGGCACAAGTTCTAGTTTCGGCGCCTGGCTAGCCACGCAGCGTGCCATCGATCATGGGTAACGAAGTGAGCTTCGCTGGAACTTCTTCTACAAGTGCTGCAACCGAGGATGAAAGGAGAAAGGCAATCCGACGGATGGATGGGGACCTCCAAAAAAAGCTAGGCAAAGGCATTGCCCACAATCTAAAGCTTGTGTTGAAAGGGGAGCGGGGGAGCGGTAAAAGTGCCTTGCTGAGCCGGCTCAAAGGCCAATCTTTCACATCGTCGTACGAGCCGACGCCCGAGATTCAGACAGCCACCATCAGCTGGAGTGCCAAGGAAGAAGGCGAGATTGTCAAAGTGGAAGTATGGGACGTGGTGGACAAGGGCTTAGGTCGACGTGGTAGCAGTGATGGGGACAAGACGGGAAGCTGCGGTGGTGGCGGAGTAGCGCCGGACGCACTCGCAGGCATTCCTCTAGACCTCCCCGCTCAAATACACCGCGCTAGTGGCTCGGGCAGTCATTCTTTTGGCGTCCTCGATGCCACGATCTTGGATGTGTGGAAAGGCGCGCATGGCGGCCTCTTTCTCATCAATCCATTCTCGGCCACGGCCTTGAGCTATATACAAAAGCAGCTTGCCGAGGTGCCCTCCCATATCCCTGTTCTTCTTCTTCTCAACTTTCGAGACTTGCAACCTGCCGGTGAGGACAAGCAAGATATCGCAGAAGCCCAAGAAAGGGTACGACGATCTACGAATCTACACCGGCCCGTACACGTGCATCTGGAGACACTGCAGGCAATGGCCCGGGAGGAACGAGCGAAGAGACGGATCTGCCATTCTTTTGCCTGCTCGATGCAAAACTGCTTCGGGCTGACGATCCTCCACGCTTACATCAATCTCCCTTTTATCGTCATGAAAGAAGAGGGGCTCCGTCGACAGATGGAACAGACGAGACGGGAGCTGGGCGAGGCGACGCGAGAGGTGGAAGATGCCATGACGCGTGAATCCTGGGGGGCATATATAGCCACTTTTGGGAAGAAGGAAAAGGAGGGCGGAGTTGGGCAGGGGAAGAGGCAGCAGCAGCACTACCACCACCATCAGCATGATAAAGAAGAAAGACAAGCAAAGCTGCAGGTTGCCAAGGCGCCAATAAAGGCGCCGATGCTCATCACACGCTCCATTGGCGGTGGTGGCGTGGAAGAGCACAAGACTTCCCCTTTCTCTTCTTCTTCTTCTTCTTCTTCTTCTTCCTCCTCCTCCTCCTCCTCCTCCCCCTCCTCCTCCTCCTTTTCAGCCATCACCACCACCGACAACAATACCACGTCCTTTCCCAGGACAGCCAAGCATCAAAATATACTTCGAGGAGGTCCCGCATCGACGTCTGCACGGCCACAGCAGCGGCAGCAGCAGCAGCCGCCAATACCACTGGCGGACGTGGACGACTTCAAATTTCAACCTAACGAGCAGAGTGAGCTTGACCTCTTTCTAGCCGACGGGGAGGGAACCGAGGAAGAGGGTGCACTAGACGAGGAGCAAAAAGAGGCGGAGGGACGACGGTTGAGCTTGACGTCTTGCTTGAAGCCGGGTTCGCTTGGGTCGCTCAGCAAAGCGGAGCGCCGCGCAGCTGGCATAGCGGTGGGCAATGGTGCAGGATATGGGAGCGACGGTGAGGACGAGGAGGAGGAAGTCGAAGGGCAGGATGCGGTCGTGGCTGAAATCGGGGAACAACGCTATGTAGGCCTAAGGCCTGTGACACTCTCATCCCAATCTTTGTCTCCTTCGACCAGCGTCCCAGAGCAAGTCAATATGTTGTCCAGTGCTACAGGGAGAAGGGGGAAGAAGGACGAGGAGAATGCAGAGAAGGAGCCTAAAGAAGACGATGAGTTTGATGTGCCGGCAGGCCTTCCAAATAATTCTTTTGTGGGCGATCTGTCTTGGGACGAGGAGGAGGAGGAATGCGGCATAGGTGTCATGGGCATGGGTTGTAGTACCAACAGGAGCAGCAAGACACCCTTGAATTCTTCCGCCACTGCTGGAACTGATGCTTCATTGACTTCTGCAACCACCTCCAAGACCAACGTTGTGTTGAGTGAGGCGGCACGGGCTGCCATCGCTGCAACCATGCAAGAATTGGGAGAGGTAGTGCGGCCAGGAGGTGAAGAGGTCGGGGAGGCAATCGAGGGGGGGGAGCGGCGAAAACACCGGCATCAAGACAAAAGCAAGTCAGAAGGCTCGTCATCGTCACATCGTAAGCACAAAAAGAAAAGCAGTGGCGGCCGGCTGGCAGATAAGTTGTAGGGAAAAGCGGGAGCCATCAAAAACCAGACATTCGATGGAATCTGAAAAGTGCAAGAAAGCAAGGACAAGCAAATGGCGTAAATACCTCGAATGAACGCACAAGTGAGGTTTTAATTATTCACATTTGTCGCTTATTCTTTCAAGTCACTCACGTCGCCTACAAAAAAGTCTCGTTGTTTTTAGAGACAGTGAAGTAGCAGGGAAGGCCGAGATCTTAGACCGTGGTTCCACCTGTGCTAAAGCCATCGCTGCCGCTGCAGCCGAGAAAGATTCGACTGTTGGAGGCTCTCGCGGCCCGGGACTCGACATGAAAAAGCGTATGTGCCGCCTCCGTTGCGTGGCATTTCTTTTCGCCCACTGCTTCCCTCGAACCAGTAAAGACGAAGCTGCATAGTCACCGAAGAAGCACGTCATGTAGTCCAGCCGCAAGACGAGAGAGGCCGCGGCCCCATCCGACGTTTCCGGTCTTATGGAGCACCAGCCGTGGGCTGAAGAGGGAGTCCCCGTGCTACTATGCATCTTTTTTCAATTGGTAACCGTTGTTTCCTTATCTTGCACGTCTATTTGTAAAAAAAGGCACCACGCTCTTACTTGACTTAAAATATAATGCTCACGAAAAAGCGCCAGAGGGCAAACAAAGACACCCCTATACTATATGATTGTTACTTGTTCTCATCACCTGTCTTACATCGCACACACTCACATTAAGACCTCCAGCGCTGCGGCTGGTGTAGAAGTGGCCCGGTGCAGCTCGCGCGACATCCTCGGATTCCAAGCCCTACCTTACAGAACGCCCCATCCGACTTTTCCGGTCTTATGGATCACCAGCCGCGGGCTAAAGAGGGCGTCCCCATGCTACTAGGCATCGCCTTGGTGGTGGATGATGCCAACAAAGGTCAGCGGCTCGTATTCCGGTACCCAGCTCTGCGGGAATATGGGCTTCGGCATGGCAAATCAGGGGGGCTTGTGATGAGCTGGGCACTCCAGCGGTGCGCAGCTGAATTTCACCAGTTGACCCCCGAGGTTTTTGCACGACTCTTCCGGCCAAAGGCTCCCTTGTGCGGTCGGCCTTTCCGGGTGTGCATTGATCGCGTGCACTACTTGAGTTATCCTGTGCTTACGGCCAGCGCCACCAAGGAGACGGCGACGGACGACGTCCTCCTGTTTAATATCATCCTCGCCATCGCCCGCCTGCCGCCCACCGCTCAGCATTCAAACCAACCACAGCCCCAGGAATCATCGTCAGCAATCGCTGTGGCAGCTGCACGCAGGCGATTGTTGGTTTGGCGCCGCGTGGGCCAGAAAGCGACAGCGGCGCATTGGATGAAAGAGGATGACAGGGGCGACAAAGAAAGGCAGCTGCAGCACTTGGAAAATGTATTGGAGCTTCTGACCAAGGCTTTGTTGCATGAAGAGCGTCGCTGTCGATATGTGAGCAAAGAGGTCCGGAGGCTGTTGGATATTGGAGAGGATGCACAGGGGGGGGAGGGCCTTGGCACGGCGGAGGACGCCCAGACGATGCTTGACACGATGATGGAGGAAAGCGCTCTGGCAAGTGATCTAAAAGAGGCCTTTCATGGGCTTGAGGACGGTGGGGGACTTGATGTTGCCGTAAATGGTTGGATCCGCCTTAGCTTGCCGGGGTGGCTGCCCACCCGGCGAGGCAGAGGAGGCCAGGAGAAGGAGGACGAGGACAAGGAGGAGGACGAGGAGGAGGACGAGCTGGTCTTGGTGGATGCGAGGCCGGAGCGTGTTCAGCCCGACCATACCCTGCTTCTGCTAATGAGTGAGGAGACTATTCTGGCGAAGCTACCTAAGGACGGGTCAGAGCAGCTGGCTATGTTTGTGCAAGCTGCCAACCCACTAAAGACGCTGAAGGAGATCTCGGCAGCGACCCGCATTGCCCTACCACAACTGCGCCTGTTGACGGCCCACCTCGTGCATTGGCGACTTGCACGTGTCATTCGTACCATTTCATTGCAAAGTATTTATGCGGTGAGTGGGTGGTTTGAGTGTTGACGGCCATGAGTGTGTGGATCGACGGGAATCGTCTTGTGATGCCTATGTGGCCTCACAAAAAAATAACACAACAATTTCCTACCACAGTAGAGTCAGTAAATGAGCAATACGCTAATTTCAAAGCTAACACTCAGAACGACCTTCACGCTCTCTCTATTTCCTTGTCCACTGCTCAATGTGCAATAGATCAAACCCACGGCGCCGACGCAGGTGTTTTCCATGCATGCCATGGCATTTGAGCAGCGTTTCCCCATCTCCTCCTTTTTTAGCGTGCTCGGCTCGTTCGGGGCGGGTAAGAGTCTGCAAGGTCTCCTGGAAGGCTTAACTGAGGTAAAAAGAGGCCGCGGGATGATGGTTTGAAAAGGAGAAGGCGATGTGCCATGACTTAGTCGGCTGGAATATGGAAGGAGGGTAGCATTCTATAGCTATCCGCTGCTTTTAATCACACTCCAATTATTGTCCTACCGTCCAGGACGGCCAAGTCGAGCGCCTGGCGCAACTGGTGTGGCTCCTACAGCAGGATATTGTACATGAGATTGAGCTTTTTGAGGGACAGGGGCTCGAAAAGATGTGATGAGCATGGGAAAGAAGTTGTGACGCTCTCATCGATTATCAACATGGTGGGCGGCGTGTACTATACATGAACGTGTACAGAAGATTCGAATCAAGAGATGAGAAGAAATGAAACGAAAGCGCAGGCATTTGCATGATGCGTAGGAATTGATTTACGTATCCTTTTCATTGTATGATTTCTACACGTCTGGAGAGTGGATGAATATTCGACCATGTAATGTAAAAAATGCTACACGGCGAGAGTCGACGACTCCGATAATATGGAATGAAAACAAAGACCATTTTGGTCTCGATCCGAGCTGTAGAGAAGGAGTTTCATTGATTTGTAATTGCACGCGGCACCGCTATACCGAGTGACACATTATGTTCACTCGTCCGATGCTTAATCGCGCGTTTGTACGATATACAGGAAATCAGTTTGTACTTTTTGAGCAAATGCATAAGTGTTTCACTCACTCGTGTCGATCACATGCGTGTTCCTCACCCTCCCAATCCACTCATATCCAATAACCACGGACACAGAACCCCCCACAAAGAGTCGCAAAATCTTACGGTATGATATCCATCCGGCACGCACGTAAAGATGCACGCAATTATGCACACCCGACATGCACAAAACGCGCAAACAAAGCCTACTTTACGGCATGGGCCGCACTCGCCAAGTTGACATTGACGCATCCTTTCGGCATACGGCTTGCGGCAGTCAAGCAACCCACACAGCAGAGAGCAATGCTTGCATCCATCCATACTCTTGTCAGTCATTGCATTTGCTAAGAGATCCAAGGGTTTTAATATTTATCGCTCGCGCACTTTCCGATAAGACAAGGAAGCAAAATAACGGTGGGCCAGCCTCGAGCGACTGGGGTACCTGCAGGGATGTCGTGCATCTGGCTCTGTTGCTTGGAGTATCCGGTACACGCTTCCAGGAGCATCAGGAATTCCCGGCACGAATGGCAGACGGTATTTATGATACAGCAGTGTATTTAATTGCCCTGGCGCCGCCCCAGTTGTTTTTTGAGGGGATGTACAGCCCACGCGAACACGCGCAGCGCCCCCCTTGGAAGGAAGAGGACGGGGTCTGACCTAGCGAAATGCGGTTTTGTTCTATCGTCCTCTTCCTTTGAAATTCATCCTTCTTATCTATCCCTACACATCTTCTCGACAGAAGAGCGTCAGGGGGCTTTGTCAGCCGACCAAAATAAATCTGTTGTTCTGAGGCCTGGAGTTGCGAGGGCGAGCAAGTGGCTACAGTAGCAAAGAGATACATACACCTGCACCAAGCATGGCGCCCTTTTTGTACAGCCCGCCACGAAATCTGGTCCGGGCCGAGGAATTTGTCGTGGCGGCAGGAGTGCGGAGGAGCAGTCGCTTCACCTTGTGGCGGACAGTGTCCGGGCGGATAGGAGGGGAACCTCGATCGATCGCGCGCACAGGACGAATGGATAAGGAGGAGCATGCACAGGCAGAGAAGGAAGAAGGCGAGAGGGCGGCCAAGGAAGAGGAGATACACCAAGAGAAGCTTCGATTGGCAGAGCTGGAGGCTGAAGGAAAGGGGCATCCGCCCATGGAGGTCAAGGTGGGCTTCCAGCAACGGTGGCGAGAACGCTTTTTCCTGACCTCGTATGTGTTGGACGCCGTAATCTGCGCAGCCTACGACCAAGTTCTCCTGCCCCAGACACAAGGCAGTAAGCGACCTGTACTCCTTGTGCCTGGATGGTGCGGTCGAACGCGGAGCTTTCGGAAGATGGCGGAACGGTTGGCGGCGGAGGGGTACCCTGTTTATCCCGTGCCTTTGGGGTCGCAGCTTGGGTGCATTGATCGTAAGGCGAGCTTGCTAACCACGTTTTTAGACAGACACGGCTTGGAGGACGTGTATGTGGTGGCACATTCCATGGGGGGGCTGATAAGCGTGCGGAGTATGATGAAAGGAGAGACACGAATTAGACGGTTGATCACCATGGGGACGCCTTTCCGCGGCACCCACGTCATCTACCTCGGGTACCTAGTCACGTTTGCCTTGGTAATCGCCCTATCCTTCTGGCTGAGCCCCTTGGCAGGGACGATTTATTTGACGTTATTCATCCAGATCCCTTCTCTATGGCAGATGCAGCCCAGCTCGGGTTTCCTCTCGGAGACACTCGAGTACCTCTCTCGTGTCGCGACGCCTGTCCAGTGTGTCTATGCCGTCAGGGACCAGATTGTGATTCACAATTGGCGGCAGGCCTGGAGTCCTACGCGGTTGGGGAGGACGGATGATTTGTGTTTACCAGAGTATGGGCATATGAATTTGTTCATGGGTGCGTCCGGGATTGAGCTCGTGGCACGGTTGCTGGCACACTATGAGGCCACTGCTGCTGCTACTGCTGCTGCTGCTGCTCGGACTACTGCTCCGACTGAAGCCTCTGCTGTTCCTCTTTTCTCGAAGAAAACAAATGAATGTAATCAGGAGGAGATTGGCGAGGAGGAGGAGAAGGAGGAGGAGGAAGAGGAGGAAGAGGAGGAAGAGGAGGAGCAGGAGGAGGAGCAGGAGGGGGGGAGAGTGAATGCTCAGCAGCAGCGGCCGCAGCATTCGCTGGAAAAGCGATTGGAGGCAGCGAATGGTATGTGGGGAGGGAGGGGGATCTTTGGGCATGCTACGGGAGCAGGGGGATCATTCCGTACCGGGAAAAGAAGAATGATGGAGGATGAGTAAGGCGAAGGAGTGGGAGTAAGGAGGAAGGCTTTGATGAAGATTTTTGTGTAAAATGGTCACAAAGAGTAGGGCAGAGAGGGAGGGAGGGGGAAAAATATCCACACTCACGTCTCCAGAAGATTTCATCGTGTAATTGTTTCTGTGGACAAAGACGAAGGGGATAGAAAGACCAAGCCAGATGAATGGAAGGAGAGAAGGAGGTATATATTTTTTATGGTTGCAAGAGAGGCCAAGCTGAGGGTTTGCTGCTTGCTGGAGCTAGGAATGTGAGATCTGGCTCTGGGCCAAATAATCACAACAATTTTGTGCTTGTACATGTGGAGGGGTTGAAGTAGGGGGATGGGGTTTGGAATTAGGGGAAGAGGAGAGAGCAGGAGCAGGACGAAGAGCAGTGGGCGCAAATGTGTGTTTGGCCTGCATGCTTTTTAAATTATAAAAATGTATGATAGAACACGATTTTGCCACTTCTAACAAATGTTTATATTCTTGTATGGATGTTCAGATCGATCTACCTATTTTCCCTTCTCCTCAGACCTCGTTGCCACGCCGCTATGTCGTGACTGCTCAAAAAAGGGAAATGACGCCCTCGTATGGCACACTGATTCGTGGGTAGAATGAATGAAAATTGATGGGGAGGAAGACGAAGAGGGGGAAGGCAGTGAGGGGTAGATGGAGAGAAGAATTCACGGCGGATTTTGACTGTGCGTACGCAGCTTCTCCTATCGACACTGATCGCAGCAACAAACAACGTAGATGCCGACCGAGACTGGCGTGGAGATACTAGAAGGCGGGATAGTGAGAAATGGCAAAGAACAGGACGAAGCCTGAAAGTTCAGTCCAGTACACATCGATTTTGCATTTCATTTCCTTTTTTGTCGTCATTCCGTCCTATCCTCATTTCTTGCTTCCCCCTCTGCAGGCCGGTGAGGCCGGCACAGCGCCTTGCACCTTCTCCCACTCCGATGCCGTCTTAGCCACAATCGAAAGGGCGTGTACCCCCGTGTCTAACTCCTCTTTGAGAATCCCATTGATCAGTCGATGCCGGGCTAGCAAACCCTTGCCTTCGAACAAGGCCGAGATCGCCACCACCTTGAAATGTGTCTCCGAGCCCTTGGGCACGTTGTGACTGCTGCTTTCGTTGATGATCTGCAAATGGGCGGGGGTCAAGGCGTCTTGGAGCTTGTCTTGGATGGATTTTTGGACTGGCCCGCAAGGGATGGTCATGATGTTGGTGCTGCTCCTACTGAGATGACGGAGAGCTGCAGCGGTCTGGGTTCTTGAGCTATGTCTTGCGAGGATCGCCGAGGTGCGGAATAACATGTAGGAGACAAGGCTAGTATGAGTGCAGATGAGAAAGATGCTGTACTCCTGGGTGTGCTGCTTTCTTTGGACTCTGTTGTGTGTTGAGTGTCGCGAATGTAGAGGAGTGAGGAGTGGGGAGGTTGAATTCGTGCACAGAAGTGCCAGACAATGTCAGCATAGCCCCCCAGGCGCCCATGCTTTGACAATGAAAGCATTGAGGAATCAGTCTAGTACCTTAAGCTTCAGTCGGAATCGGGTATACGTAATTTGAGATCAGATAGACGCAACGGCAGGAGGGAAGGCCGCCTCGCCGCCACTACATCACACCCTCACTCCCTCCTTATCCACCTCATACACAGACACGGCTCCAATGCCCGTGGCGTCGCCTGCTGGTGCAGTCGTGGAGGAGCTCTCCAAGCGCCATTTGAAGGAGCTGGACAGGTGCGTAGAAAGAAGAGCAGTCACCTGCTGCCGCGAGTTGTAGGAAGCATGATCAAACCCTCCCTCCTCCCTCCCTGACATAGGTATGTGGAGGTTCCCAAGCTTCAAGACAGCACCCGTCTCAGTGTTTACTATGGGATGAGCAAGCAGGTCCTGGCTCAGGCACAGCAATTCAGGGAATCGCGCGACATCGATCGGGTACGTCGCACTTCCCTTCTGGGAGGGAAGGAGGGGTTGGAAAGGCATGCCTTCGGCCGACATCAAGCATAGGGAAGATAAATCCGTATCTGAATGAGGAATAATTTGATCGTAATGATGTCTGAAGGGAAAATTTTCCTTGCTTTGGGATGATCAACTCTTTCAAACACACACCATCTTTTCTCCGTCCCTCTGCCCTCCTACCACACCGCACGTACCCCAACAGGCCTACATTTTCTATAAGCGCTTCCTCCGCCTCGCCCTCGATTGCATTCCCGAGCACATTGCCTACAAAGAAGCCACTTTCGGCCGTGAAAAGAACTGGTTAGTAGGTGAGCGTCGACAGGCGCTTAAGGCACTGGAAGAGGTCAATGGCGCGATCACAGCAGAAATCGCCGAGCACTGTTGTCGAGGTGTGGCTTCTCCTTCTTGCCCTCCCGTTGCATCAGCCGCTCCTCCATCATCACCAGGCCAAGCTATGGAAGATGACTTGGAAAGGCGCCTGTGCCATTTAAGAGGATGGGATGCCTTGTCTAGCAAGCGATTGCTCAGTCCCCTGGGCCGAGGAAAGGAGGGAGAGGTTGGACACCTGCTCGAGGACGAGCTACATTCACCGTTGTCAGTGGCAAGCATATCTGGGAGCATGATGCTCGAGCCGTCGGCGCCTCCTTTGTTTTTGGATGATGGCCCTCCTCTTCCTCCGGTGGACGCCGACAACAGTGTGAAGAGCGGCTTGAGCGCCACTGAGCTCGAAACCGCATTTAATTCCTTGAGGTTGGAGGAGGCGGATGACCCTGCATCACCGAGAGTACGGCATTACTACCCTTGTCTTTCCTCGCCTGTGGGGGGGAAGAAGAAGGAGAAAGAGGAGGAGGAGGAGGGGGAGGGGAAGAAGGGGGAGTTGATGGTTTCTCCGTTTGCGGTCCCCGGGCAGGAGGTTTGGTTTAGGAAGAGGGGGATGTTGAGGAGGATGGTGCTACCGAGTGGGCTGGTGGGCAAGTTTCTAGAGATTGCCGATGCGAATAGTAGGAAGGTGCGTGCTTCGGTGCTGGTGGGATGAGAGGAGGAGTGATGACAGGGGTGGTTGGATGTATGCTTGTCATACTCCGTTTTCTCGTCGTTTCCCTCGGATTATTCTATGGGGCCTCAATGAAGATCATATTAACCCTGATGTCATTCCTTCTCTCATCTACTCTCCTTCTCGTAGCCACCAGATGGCATCGAGACATGCGGTGTTCTCGCTGGGGTCCAAGACGGGGCAGGGCTCATGCGTTGCACCACTCTAATTATACCCAAGCAAGAGGGCACGTCGGACACCGTCGGCATGACACACGAAGAGGAACTCATTGGGTACTGCTGTTCGGCAGATGGGAAGAATTTGCTGCAGCTTGGCTGGATCCATACGCACCCGAGTCAGAAGTGCTTCATGTCTTCTGTCGACATCCACACGCATTGCGGCTATCAAACCATGTTGCCAGAAGCCGTCGCCGTGGTCGTCGCGCTGTGCAATCCTCAGAAGCCAGAAGTGGGCGTCTTCCGCCTGACCGAACCCGAGGGCTTGCAGCTTATTCAGAGGTGCGAACTACGCGGTTTCCACCCTCATCCTCTGCCCGACCCCCAAATCTACAAGAACCACCACGCGGTCATGTGGGAAGACTCAGCGTTTGCCGTCGTGGACTTGAGATGATGCGATCTTACAATAAGGAGGAAGGAAAATTCAACGAAATGGATGTACACGTAATTAAGCAAGCATGAGAAGAAACATAAAGTTTACCTGAAGAAGCTCGAAGCTCGGATCTAATGTATACCGAGAGCTTGCGATGATGCCGCGTATGCCATTATTTAGTTTCGGTGCCCTTGTTTCTCGCTATGGAAAATGCTGCAACCATTTCAAGGCCCAAAGCTTCGTCAAGGCTGTGAAGGAGACGTTAAAGGACGTGGTTGTCTTACCGTGGCGCATTTTTCGCCTTCACAAAAGACTCTGACGGGCTTGGATTGACGCGCTTGTGCTTGAATCAACAACTGCAGAAAGGCAAGCAAGGGGATCTTGCCCTGCTTGTGTTTCCATGCCTGCGAGACAGGGCCAGGACACGGCACGCATGCCGTTGTTTGAGAATCAGATGTCCCTGGTCATGCACCACCTAGCGCTGGAAAGGCGCTTGCCTCAGGCGCGTTTGGGCCTCAAAAAGTTTTTTACCGCCCGCGCTTGGCACACTCATCCTTGCACTCACACGTCACCTTTCTGCTCTCATACCACAGGGACCGACCAAACAACGCCCCCCCCGAGTATGTACACCGGTTGATTGGGGCTTCATACTGTCCGCCGGCTTGGTGTGAAGTGCCAGCCTTGCTTTGCGTGTCACTGCTCTTGAACTCGACAAGGAGGGGTAGTTGAGGTGACTCGATGTCACAAGACAGCAGCACCACTGTGAGGACAGCAGAGACCACGATAGCGCTCGCATCGGACGCGAGCAGCAGCCGTGGTAGAAGCAGCAGCGGTAGTAGCGGTGCCGGGAATGGGGGAATCATAAGCGGCAGCAATGGGGCCGGAAGCTTGGTGGCGACGGCCTTGACGAGGTACGTGAATTCGAAAGAAAGGGAAAGGGGAGGATAACAGAAGCACATGCAAATTACGCTCATTGTTGGCAGAGAACCACCAATCCTCATTTTGCTTCTTATGGTTATTTGTCGCGCATGAGTTGAGTATGTCGAGGAGGAAGGAGAGGTCCGGAGGGAAGGGTTCATCATGGACCAGCATGCGGACGAGGGTCCTTGATCTTGATGCAGCCACTAAATTATCCGTTATCATCTTAGAAAAGCACACATGTTCAACTATGCCTCCTCACCAGCATCGCAGTCGTTTTCACAGCCCAGTTGAAGAAGCCTTCTCATCCCCCCTTTCCTTTCTTCCTTCCTTCCTTCCTTACCAGAGGCACCGCCATCCAAGTCGCTCGTTGGGGACACACGGCTAATCGTGGCGTGGCATCAGTCTCCCGCTACCTTTCCCGAACCCTCATCGCCCGGGCCGCCGCGGCGACCATCACGGAAATGGGTAATTTTACCTCAGACCGCACCAGGGGAATGATCGATTACGCCCAGCTTCAACTCGTTCAAACGGGGCATAAACCTGTCCCCCCCGAGACCGGTTGGGGGGACGTGGGGCGGCGCCTCGGCTCTATCTCTGCTTATGATCTCCAATTGATCGATGAGAAAGTCAGAGATGTCGGCTTGGTGGAATTTGCGCACATGCTCGGCGTTGCTGACCCCGGTGAGCTGTTGCGTGTGGCGGAGCTGAGGGCAAGAGCGGCAAAGGGGGATGAGGAAGCACAATATATCTTGGCGGCGAGGTTTTGCCCACCTCCTTTCCAGAAGCGAGATCGGTGTACGAAATGTAGGAAGGCCTTCGGGGTGACCAGATATAGGCATCATTGTCGGCATTGTGGAGAAAGTTTTTGCCAGGAGCATTCAAGCTCGAGGCACCCTATCCCCAAAATAGGGTACATGACGCCAGCGAGGGTGTGTGCGGCGTGTAAGGGACAATTAGAGGAGGAGGATTTGAAGGATCGGATTGTGTGGAGGATGGTGCGGATCGAGGCCTTCCTACAGGGAAAGCTAATCCCTTACTTTGCACAGGGGGACACGACGCAGCTTGATCGGGCGTTACGGACAGTGGGGGAGTGGGTATCAGCGGCGGCGAGAAATGCACCAGTTAGTGTGAGGAGTACGACAGCGCTGGCAGGCGAGGCGCTGGAATTGTTCGGGAGGTATGGTTATAAAGGCGTGGCAGGTGTGTTGTTGCGTCAGGAGTTTGTGGAGGCGGTGGAGCTGCTGAAGGAGGTGTCAGGAGTGGATGTGGCGTGGCCTGTGACGGGGGGGCGGCTGTCCGGGGCCATGTATTATCTGTTGGCGAGGGGAAGGGGAGAGAGGGGGAGACATCCGGACAGGGAACAGGAAGAGCATAGAGGCTGTCCGCCGGTAAGTGAGGCGCTGCTGCAGGACTTGTTGGATGTGGCGCCGCTGGCCCTTCACTTTGCGTACTGTGACAGCTTGGTGGAGGTGCAGTTGAGGGCGCAACAGCAGGGATGGCGGTTGCTCTTTGCGTATAACCCACAGCAGCAGTCGCAGCAGCAGCAGCTGCAACAGCAGGCGGGTGGGAAGAAGAAGCAGCAGCAGCAGCAGCAGTACCAGCAGTGTGGGCAGCAACCGTCATTTATGTTGTTCTGTCACTTGACGGAGAAGGAAGCATGTGTAGTGGTGAGAGGACCAGACCGTGTACAGGACGTGTTATCGGAGATCCAAGGGCTGCCGTTGCCGTTTCCTCACGCTGCGGGAGGGAAGGAGGGAGGGGTGGGGAAGGAGGGAGGGTGGGCGAGGGTATCGACCGAGTGGATGGCGTCGTGTGGACCGGCGGAGGCAGCACAATGGTTGTTTAGCGAAACATACCCCCACATTCGTCGGTTGCTCTCCGAAGGATATTCGCTCACGTTGGTGGGCCACTCCACAGGGGGGGCCGTGGCCGCCCTGCTCGGTGTTTTGTTGAGAGAGGAGGGGATAACGGAGGGGGTGCGCTGCTACACATTTGGAAGTTCTGCTTGTGTGAACAAGAAACTTGCGCAGGTGTGTGAGACGTTTGCGACCACGGTGGTGCTGCATGATGACATCGTTCCGCGGGTGACGCCAACGGGGGTGCGGGGTCTATTGAAGGATTTGTTGCTTGCGCGCGAGACGGCTGAGCAACATTGGCAGGATGACGTGGAAGCGATCATTGTGAGGAGTCAGGGTCGATGGGCGCCACGGTGGCGGAGGAGGGAGGGAGGGAAGGGAGGAGAGGGTAATGCCACTGGGGAGAGGAGTCGGTCTTTGTCGTTTGTGCGGAGTGAGGAGGGGGAGGAGGGGGGGGGGGGGAGCGGAGGGGGGGGGGGGAGGTGGGAGGGGTGGGGGGAGGAGGGTGGGGGGGGGAGGGGGGTGGGAGGGAGGAAGGAG
>Ga0160419_100041_pt1 | contig 82007 bp, 73 predicted proteins | sample CelAP2metagpilot_2_FD_108196 | JGI IMG/M metagenome (GOLD analysis project Ga0160419, IMG submission 108196) | Phycosphere-associated microbial communities from Cellana algal ponds in Kailua-Kona, Hawaii, USA - Cellana AP2-4-25 metagenome pilot ...
CACACACACACCCACACACACACCCGCAAACACACACACACACACACACACACACACACACACCCGCACGCGCGCATTTACGAAATGTCAATCTCCCTGAAAATAGCATTTGGGCCTTCTTTTTCACCATGCGCAAGATGGGCAAGGTAAGTGCATGCATTCACAAGGGAAGGCAGAATGCCCCTCTTCCCCTCATCACGAGCAGCTTTCTTACCTCTTCCGAGCCCACCTTTTTCCCTCAACTTCTGCTACTTGCACACATTCCCCCGAAACCATGGTAGGCACAGAAGTACGACGATCTAGGTAGCGAGGCTGGTATTCAGTTGCCCACCAGTGAGGTGGCGTCACCCCCGACTACTGCCTAAACCCAACAAGTCCTAGAGGATGTCAGGCTGCATGCGATAGTTCTATAGGAGTGCAGGAAAAAAGAACTAGACATGGTGGCTTTTTTTTTTGCGCTTTTTTTTTTCTTTTTTGGCGACGGCGCGAACGGCTCCCAAATTCCCTTAAAATTCCCTTAAAATTCCCTGACGGACCGACCGCGCCCCACGGTTGACCAAACAGGAATGGGAGCCGATCAAAGAACCACTTGTAGGGAAAATACTCGAACTTGGTGCAATCCCAGAGGTATGCGCGTTGAGGCTTTAACTGCTCAATCGACCCTCCATAACACGCATAGGTACGGATTCCCGGCCCCCCGCGGGCTTCCCCCTTGGTACTCAGGGTGGCGCCAACTTCGTTGCACTTGGTGATCCTTGTTCTCTTACTTTCTCATTGCAGTATTTATCCGCGTCAAAGAGCATGCCCCTCTCACCAAACCCTCAACCCTACACCACAGCACTCACACCTGGATCGTACGCTAGCCCCTTCGAACTCATCAACTAATTTGGCTCTAGGTGCAGCCAAAGAACGTCATCGGGGGCAGCTTGGCCCGAACATCGCAGCCCGTCTCACTCCTTTGGATCCTCCGGCTCACCATTTCCACTTCTGGCAATTCAGTCGAGCAAGCCGTCACTTTAGGTGCTGAGAAGGTAGTTTGTCAGGTAAGCGTGCGTCGCGAGTGCGTGGGGAGAAAGCGTCCATTTGATCTGCTCTCAGATTCCTGTCGAGAACCAAAATATGCCGCTCCACACATCCCTTTACTTTTGTTTGTTTCCGGACATCTGGGACTGAGAGGAAACTGGCGGTCTTATGCGCAGGTGTGTGGAAGCAGTCTTGCACTCACGATCCCTTTACTTTTGTTTGTTGCCGGACATCTGGGACTGAGAGGAAACTGGCGGTCTTGTGCGCAGCTGTGTGAAAACTGTCTTGCACTCACGACGGCTGCGCTGGCTTGACACGTTGTCCGGCAGGGATGTTCTACCTCGCTGCACGCTGTGTGTTTGTCGACAGTCCACTTAATTCTTTTGCAATGAAGTGAAGCCAGTCACTGCATCTGACATATATGACATGGACGATGAAAGTAGCAGAGCTGGATCATGGTCTTGAGAGCACCCCACGAAGCCCCATCCTCACTGCATCTCCCGCACCGCCATTTCCCTCTATCATTCACATGACAGGTGCAGCTATTTCAAGTTAGAAAGACGAATGACGACCAGAAAAGATATGGTCACTGAAAATTTCCAAGCCCAGGCGCCCTACCGACGACGCGACGATGACATAAAGCAGCAGCCACAAAAGCAGCAGCAGCAGCACCAACACCAGCACCACCACCACCTGCAAGATTTTGAAGCATCCTCGGATGCAGCCCTCCTCCCTTTTGCCCTTGATGCATCCTCCTTCGGGCAATCCGAGGCCTTTCCCTCTATGGAGGAAGAAAAGGAAGAAGGCAGGCCTCTGAGCATGAAGCGTGTCAGGTCCATGCAAGACTGCACCCTCACAGGCCTCTTCCTCGCCCAGCCTCCCCCTCCTGACTGCCCTCCCTACCTCGATGGGAGGCAGCTTCCCCTCTGGGTGGGCCGCACGCCTGTGGAGCTGACCCCTGAGAAGGTGGATGAGCTACACAACATCCAATGGCTGGCTTGGAAGGAGGAAGGAAACTCCCAGAGCACCGAGAGTAGCCACAATCAAGAAGAGGTAGCCAGAAAAGACTATGCTCGTATTTTAGAAGCGGCGGGGTCAATTTTTAATGCCTCTTTCGTGAAGCTCAACCCGCACAATTTCTCCATCACCGTCGGGATCACTGTAGACGCTATGTACCACCTGCAAGCTCCGGCCTTGGCCTGCGCTAACACCTTCCTGTATGGTTTGAGCTTACTCGCCGATAACCCCTCAAAGCAAACGATCCCTATTCAGTTCTGTAAGGCTGCACCTGTTTTTATGGAGGAGTGGGCACGGGAGGCATTCGGGGGCGGAGAGGGAAGGCAGGCAGGGAGGGAGGAAGTGGTGGCGAGCTTGTTTGAGTTTTGTGGGGTATATCCGCATTCAGGCCTGCCGGACGTATTGGGAAAGCAGGTCGAGAAGAGGGTAGAGGAGTTGATGGCGGAGCAGAAGAATAAGGAGGCTAAGGCGTTAATCAAGCGGCTTTTTGAGGCTCCTTGGGCTCAAGGTCACAAAGTGTTGGACGAAGACGTCTACTGGAAGCTGCGCTTGCTCTCCTACATCTGTAAACGACGCGCATGTCTCTCCTCTACGGGCTCTCCCCGGTCGTTGTCCTCGCCCGTCAACCCCTCCTCCCCTTCCTCCCCCTCCCGAGGAGGAAGAGCAGGAGGGAAGATCACCGACACCATGTCCACTGGCAGTGGCCACCCTTTTTCCGGCGGGCCTGTTGTAGTGAAAATGGTCGTCCTCGTCTTCCCGTCGTCCTCCGGCCGCCTTCCCCTTTCCCTGGAAGGAAGCGATGCCGCTGGTACTGCTGAGTGTGGTAGGACGTTTGCCCCCGAAGAATTGGAGGCCTCCCTATCTTCCCTCCAAGCAGCTTTTTCCGAATTCTCGGAGTCGTTTCTCGCCTTGTCGAGGGAGACAGTGCAATGGGAGTTGGTGCTGAAAAGGGACAAGTGTGTGTTAGCAGGGGCGTGTATGCCTGCGCGGAGGTATCACAGAGAGGTGGAGGCGAGCACGAACCCGAACAGGCTGGTCGCCCAGGCGGACTTTGAACGATCCCGAGAGTTTGCTCAGTGGCTGGAGGATGAAGGGAGGGAGGACAAGGACGTGAGGGAGGCGCAGGCGGTGCTGGTGGTGTGGCCCGGATTGAAGGCGCCAAGGGAGGCGTATATGCTGACTTGTGGAGGGTGAGGAGGGTGGGTGGTTGGGAGGATGGGACGTCCCTTCATCTAACATATGACCCCTCTTTATATACATTAATTTGACTATTTTCCTTGAACTTACATCCACCAGGTACCCTCGTTCCACACCCCCCTCCCCTTCCTTAAATAGCATCACCCCCTACGGAGGCGTGACAGCGGGAGGACGAGCAGTCTTCATGTCGGACGGGCCGATGCTGACGGGGCGACCGGTGTGGTCACCCATGTGGCTCTGGCATGAGACGTTTCATATCATGGAGGTAGGAGCCGTGGGAGGAAGGGAGGGGGGCAGGGAGGAATTTAGCACACACCGCTAAGACCACAGCAAATCAACTTCCTTCCTAACACCCCCCCTCCACCCTTCCTCTGCCAAAAGCACATCTTCCCGGAAGCGCCCTTCGCCGAAGCCTCTACTCTCTGCGGCCACCCATGCTTCCTCCGGAACCAATGGCCAGACCACTACGAAGGGCAAGGATACGAGTGGGACTACTACTTCAATTCCTACCGCGCGCATATCTTGCATCGGAGCGTGCAGCCTTCCTTGGCAGTAAGGTTGTCGAGTATATCCGACCTGCCGAGGACGAGATGCTTTGATTTGGGTAGGAGGGAGACATCGAGGCTTATAGAGAGACTGGCGCATCGAGGGGATCGGGTGTTGTTGCGTGGAAGCCCCTGCAGTAGCAGTAGCAGCGGCGGAGGCAGCAGTGTTGGGGCGCTGGCCATAAAACCGGGAAACCTGCTAGGTGGATTGACATTTTTGAGTGCAGTCAACGAGGAAAGGAAGGCGGAAATCCAGGCACAGGATGCCGAAAGAGGGGAGAATAAGAGAGAGGAAGAGGAAAAGGAAGAGGAGGCGCCGGCGCTGATGGCTTTTTGGGTGTCGGAACCTCCGTGTTTTGTCATCACGCTGGTTCAAGGTGGGAATCGAGCGGCGCACGAGTCCGTCGTGCAGGATACGCTTGCAGGAGAAAGTGGGCGGAATGGTCGTTCTCCTCGACATCAGCACCAGCAGCAGCATCATGACTCTCCTCTCCCGCCGTCCTCATCTCCGTCTGTGGGGAATGCCGGAAGGATGCGGGCCGCGAGCGAGTGGGTGGCGTTGGTAGAGGAACCGAGGTGCAGCTTGGACACTGACGCCCTCGTTGGATACGCGGAGAAGCAGCTGCAGAAGTGCGTGGAGCAGGGGATTTGCACCTACCGAGCGACAGGGAGTAGCTTGATGCGGCAGCGATATTATGCATGTTTGTCCTGCCGGGAATTCAGTGTGTTGCAAGGAAATGTGGGGTGCTGCCTATCCTGTTCTAAACGATGTCACAAGGGGCATGAATTGGTTTTGAGAGAGGAGGGGCCATTTTATTGTGACTGTGCCATAGGCGGGTTTTCAAATATGAAATGCTCGTGTCTTGGGCAGGGACAGGGGGAGGAGGCGTTGACGGAGGTTAGTAAGGGCCATGAGTCATATACGACTATGGCGGAACCACACGTGCGGTTGTTGCGGCAGCTCGACCAGCAGCAGCATGACCACGACATCATTAGAGGCGACTCGTAGGCGCTTGAAAATGTTATAAGCCGTTGCAGTAAAGCCTTTATAAAACTGGGGGGCTAAGAGCGGGGCTCGATCTTGGATTTGGAAGATGGAATAATTGTTTAATGTAGATAGTGAGAGTGAGCTGTCCACCAGGTCTTGATCAACGGTGTTTTTGATCATCCTTTTTAATGTGCCAGCCAATGAAGGGCTTGATAGAGCCTGTAAAGAAGAAAATAAAGAAGCCGACACCAGCACCCAACACCCCAATGGGCCGAGACAAGGCCGTAATAGGCACGCTCACACTTTTTGATGCTCGGGACAATGAACATGCGCATACAAAAGTCCCGTGAACAGGTTATGGAAGATCTCCTACCTGCGGAGCGTGGTTGCGAGACGTGCTGGGGTTTCAATGTGTAGTGAACATGGGGAAAGGGGAAGCAACGCTCGTGGGGTGGTGCGCGCGTCGGTTATTGTTGCCATGGTTTTCTTGCTCTTCCTTCACCACCCACCGCGTGGAGGCGAATTGCCCGGGCTATGTTACCCCCTCCATGAATGCCCATAACTCCACACATCTGGCTGCTAATATAGGAAGAGCCGGCGCGAGGGGAAGGATCTTGTGCCCTGTTCTGTAGTTACGGGCTTCCATCACGCTCCACCCACTGATTTATGAGAACAACGCAGAAATCAGAACAAATCCCATCTTTGCGATGCCCGCACGCAAACTCTAATCCCACAACCCACCCCATCCCATCCCATCCCAGAGTCTGTGGCGTCAGCAAGCGCAAGGGCCCGTGCCTTTACCCGTTACCTACCGTCAGCCCCTTGACTGGCCCTTGCGAGCTCGTATCACGAACCCACGTCGGGCGCGGCTGAGCGCACATTGCGACAGTGACAGCGACGGCGCACGGCACCCACTAGCAGGAAACAGTAAGCAGTCTTATCATCACAATCATCGTTATCATCGTCAGCAGCAGCAGCAGCAGCAGCAGCCGGATCTCCGTGATTATGGCACTTTTTCAATCTTTTGGTCAGGGGGATTATTGGGGGAAAGGCTTCGCGTTTGCGAGGTACGTGTATATGCAGTCAAGTTGTGTTGATGACATGACCATCATATCGAAAGCTCTATGGCATTCGCCCATTTTTTTATCTCACTCTTTTTTTCTTTTTGTATACTCTTTAACAGCCCCGTGAACGATTTGTTGGACCGAGGTGACTACACGCTAACGGAGATTTTTGATGAGGACGATGTGCTTCAAGAGATTAAGTCCATGAACACCCGCCTCATCGATTTGTACGTATGACAACGGGGGATGGATATGGAGAAGAGGGAGGGGATGACAACGGGGGATGGATATGGAGAAGAGGGAGGGGACCATAATTGGAGGAAAAGTTTTATTGTGGCCGCGGAATTTCTGTCCCATTTTTCGATATACGTAGATACGCGAACCCCTAGACTGACTCTCCCTCTATCCATCCGCTACAGTCTGGCGAAAGACGACACTCTGGAGGAGATGGTGTCCTTCCTGGTCAACCCCCCCCCTCCATCAGCTGACGAGAAGCGCGTGCATAAGTACCCCTACATGACTTGCGAAGTCATCTGTTGCGAAAACGACCACGTGCTGGACGCCTTGATCTCCATGAAGGACGGCATGATGCTTCAACGTATTTTCTCCCTTTTAGACACAGAGGGAGAGCTCGATGACCGGTTATCAGGTTACTTTGAAAAAGTCGTGTTTGCATTGTTAAGGAGAAAATGCCAGGAGTTGATGGCTTTTTTAAATGGGGGGGGCTTACCTCTTTTCCGGAAATTTGTACGGCATTTGAACAATTATTCGATTATGCAGGTCGTGGAGCGACTGTTCTTGTTCCAGCCTGTGTGGGATGGGCAGGCTGGGGGAGGGGGGGGAGGACAGCAGCAGGTGGGGCTGGACATAGGGGAAAGTGGGGGGGAGGATGCGTCAGGGAGCGGGCATGCGGTGGACTTGAGTTTGTTGACGTGTCAGTGGAGCAGCATGCCGGAGGTGGTGGACATTTTAGTGGATCAATTAGTAGAGAGGGGGGAGACCCAAGCCGCGGCAGGGGAGGAGGAAGGAAGGGAAAGAGGCCAGGGAGGGCAAGGAACAGCGGCGACTCATACGCATGTGGCGAGTTTGTTGCTGGAAGTGATTGATCATGCAAGCCCGGATTCAATTTTTATCAGATGTTTGACTGATAAGGTTGCACGGCTGGTCGAGATCGCCATTCCTGCTCTCGACCTCACCCAGCCGTCTGAGGTGGTGGCAGCACAGGCCTTGGCGGTGGTGAAGGAGGAGAGGTCGAGTATGCTCTCTGCCTTGACGATTGTGGAGGCGCTTTTGTCTCGACCGCAAGCGATCAAATTGCAGTGGGACATGGGGCAGCAACAAATAGGGGTGCTTGCCTCCCCCCTTTCTCCCCCTCTGCCCGTGGAAGAATCAATGCCCGATGCTGAAGGCGAGGGAGAAGATACAGCATCACCAGCAGCACCAGCACCAGCAGCGGACCAGCAGGAGTCGACCCCTCCCTCCTCCTCTTCCTCCTCCTCTCCCTGCACCTCCTTTTCCGAGCAACCACATGAAGAAGGAGACACGCCAACACCAGACACCAGCCCCCTTCCCGCGTCCTCTGACGGCGCATCCCCTACCATCCCAACAGCACCAGCGGTTGAGGTGGTCAACGACGGCCCAGACGGGGCATCAAAAGCCTTCTCCTTCGGAAAAAGCAGCGGCGTCGCCAATCTTTCGGAGGAAGTAGTCGAGAAGCTTATCGCCTCCCTCCCTCACATCCGCATCTACCTCCAGACCCACGAATCAGATACCCGGACCGTGGCCACTCAAGTGAAAGACCCGGCGCCCAAGCTCGGCTTGACCCGCCTAAAGCTCGTGCGTCACGTGGAGGCATTGGTCAAGCTCTGCTCGGCGCGTGTCGATAGGCCCTTGGAGGACGGAGGGATCTTGAAGGTGTGCTTGGATATGCTGTTTAAGTATGAGTGGACCAGTGTACTGCATCAGAGTATCACTAGAATCGTGACCTGGATCATGGACGCGGGACCGTCCAGGCTGGGACTGCAGACGTATTTAGTGAAGGAGGGGGCGATATTGGAGCGGATCCTGGATGCGAGTGATTACAACGATAGGATGGAGGCACATGATGTCATGGTGGAGGAGGGAAGTGAGGAAGGAGCGATGCGGAAAGGGATGGTGGCGAAGGCGAAGGGGAAGGATATGATGGAGGATAAAGGGAGCGAGGAGGCGAGGGCGGCTGCTGTGGCTGATGCTGCTGCTGAGCACGCCACCGGTCCTATGTCTGTCGAAATGGAGTGCGGACAGCCGGTGCCCATGAACGTTGAGGGAGGGGAGGAAGGGAGGGAAGGAGAAGAAGAAACCTTTTCTGCGATCCATCCTGTCGCACCCGCCCAAGGCGCAGCAACAGCGGCAATAGGCGTAAGCCCGCTCGCTCCTGCCTGCTCCTCCCTCTCCATGACCGCCGTCAACGTTATCAGCAGCACCAACGACTCTTTCTCCAATGCGGCTGCGACTGCGGGCCACAGCAGCAACAGAGGTCTCCCTCGGTGCCGACGTGGCTACATGGGCCATGTGTTTATTATGTCTCAAGCCATCATGGAGGCCGCCCGGTACCACCCACCCCTGCTCGAGGAAGGGGGGGATGAAGGGGCTGTGGACGTGGATGTAGATGACCCCATTGTTGCAGGTCTCTTGCTGTCAGCCGCCGAGGGGCGTGGTCCCTCCCTCTCTCTCTCCTCTTCTTCCTCGGAGCAGCAACAAAAGTTGCAGCAGCTTCCTGCCGGCGACTATCACCCCTCGATGTCAACTACGCAAGACAGTCGTCCCTCCTTTGCTCAAGTAATGGAAACGGTCATAGACCCTGCCTTGAAGGAACGATGGTTGAATTTTACTCAAGGAAAGTTAGCACAAGTCACGGCCATCCAAAGCCACCCTCTCGGTGGGTACCCCATCCCTTCCCGCGCGGATGAGAATAAGCTGACCACGACATTCGGTGGTGATAACAGTGGAGAGGGAGGGGAGGGGGAGGGAGGGCCGGATTTCGATGTCATTTCGGACCATTTGGCGCAGAGGTTGTCGGGGGTGGAGGTGGGAAGTGAGGGAGGGGTAGGGGAGGAGGGTGGGGGGGAGCAGCAGATGCAGGAGGGGGGAGCAGGGTCGAGTTGGCGAAGAGGGGACAGGCATCAGATGCAGGAGGAGAAAGAAGACGATGACGAAGAAGGACGGTGGATAGCCATGGAGCAGCGTCAAGCGGAGGTGCGGATGGGGCGGGATCCCTTCGAGAACGACGAGAGCATTTTCCCCAACGACAAGGAGAGTTTTGAAATGAGCAGCAGGAGCAGGGAGAGTAACGGTCATGAGGAAGGAGAAGAGTCGGCGCAGACGAGGAAGGGCCATGTTCCGGGTCTGGTTGCAGGTGGGTGGGCAGCCAAGGCCTTTGCGGAGGGAGCGCCGTCGGGGGGGACGTTTGGAGAGGGATGGGCGGATTTTTCGAGCGTTTCTTTCCCCCCCTTGGACACGTTGACCATGCCGCTTGGGAGTGCTGCCGCCAGTAATTACATCATTGGGAGTGGGAGGGGCAGGACGCCGGTAAGTAGTGACTTCGATGATGTGCCGGGTTTCATGGGCATGCAAGCGGGAGGGGGGGCAGGAGGGGGAGGGGATAAGGTAAACAAAGGGAACGACGGGGATGAGGAGGAAGATAGCAACGAAGAGGAGGATGATTTCTTTTCGTCTTCCACGACGGTGCACCTTAAGCGTGGCACCGGAACGGGTCCGAGAGCAGTGGCGGCGGCGGCGGCGGCGGCGGCGGCGGAGGCTGCGGTGGACAACAGCAACGATCTCAACGACGAGGAGAATAATAGCGGCGACGGTGAGGATGGGGATAAAGTGAAAAAGTTTTCCTATTCAGTGGCCGTCGCCACGACCAACAGTGTACAGCAGGAGGGAGGCGGAAGTGGAGGAGGGGCAGGATCAACGTCTGCTGAGATAGGCAACAGCTGAAGGGAGAAGGACGACGAGTTCATTACTGAGGAAACAGGCTAATTGTTTCATGCGATGCAAGACGGCGACCACTTCACTAATACATAAGCACGACAGAAAGCAAGTGAAAGTAGATAGACAGAGCGGAAAAAGTGTACGCATTTTGGACGACGGAGAGGAATAAAGAGAGTAATTGAGCCCATCAGACCAACCCATTTTGTTTTCCTCTCCTTGTGAGAGAGTCAGTGAGTGAGAGTAGTGTGTGATGCCGGAAGGCTAGTGTGAGTAGATAGAAATTTCCATTGATGTCTCCTTTAAATTCCAGGGATTAGAAGAAGAACATGAAGAAGGAAGAAGGAGGTAGAAGAAGTGAAGGAGGAGAAGAAGAAGAAGAAGAAGAAGAAGAAGAAATGGGAAAAGAAGACAGAAGCAAGTGAAGAAGAGGAAGAAGGTGGAGAAGAATCAGAAGGAGAAGGAGGAAGAGAAGAAGAGGAAGATTGAGGAGAAGAAGAAAAAGAAGAAGAAGAAGAAGAAGATGATGATGATGAAGAAGATGAAGAAATACAAAGGAGAATAAAAAGCTCCCCGAAGAGGCCATGAGCAGACACGTCGATCAATTTATATTTGAAAGAAGGATAGGGAAAAGGATCCACTCACCCTGTTTATCAACAGGAAGCGGAGATAATATATAAAATGCCCCATCGTATACACAATCGGCTATCCAAAACTTACATTTTCTAAGCAGAGGTCGAAGCTGTAGGCAGCGCAATGCCTGCGCTGACAGCCGACGCGGAAAATTATATCAGGCACTTGGTTGATTTGATAGATTTAAGTTCATCTTTGGTCTCTCATGAGATCAATATTGCCCCTGGTTAAACCTCTAAATAAATGTGTCGAAGGTCGGGGGGGGGGGAAAGGGGGGGGGAATAACCTCCCCTAACCCAGCCTGGCGCCGCCTCTTGAAAATCATGAGTGGATGGTGACTCGGGTGCTTACCCCCAGATTTTGAGCTTTGAGTGAGAACCTGGCCTGAGTCTCACCGGCCCGTACATGCACATTTATAGAAGAAGACCCTTTCATTATGTTCCGCTCGTCGACCGTGGCCTTGCTGCGTCGCGCCGCCGCCTCTCCCGTGCCCCTACAGCAACATCAAATCGTGGTCAGTCTTATGCCACGCAACGGTGCGAGTGCCATGGCTGCGGTGGTCTGCCGGCAGCTGGCGGCGCCATCCTCGGTGGTGACGCGCAGCTTGGTCACACACGCTGGCAGCGACGCCATGCCGAATGGGGATATGCCTGTAGGGACCGGGGCGGGAGGACGATCGAGCACAAGCGCGGCGCTGGCTGATTTACTAGGCCGAGAGTTGCAGGAAGAGAAGGAGCTGGTGGAGAATGAGGATCGAGCACCGGAGCTGGAGGAGGTATCGGACAAGATCCACAAGCGCTTTCACATCAAGGAGTCCCCCGGGAGCAGGTACGTGGGGACGTGGTTCGGTGTCCGGCGGGAGTGCAAAGGGGGTTAGGAGGTTGGCTATGCCCTGTAATTCATTGATAATGGGTATCTTCCAACCCTGTCTTTCATCTACCACATCAGTATTATCAAGATGCATACAAAGCACGATTTGGAGAAAATTTTGGTGCAGTTTGATGTGCAGGACACGACAGAGGACGAGCTGGATCCTCAGGAGCTGGATGGGGAGAAGATCGAGGACTACACGGTGGGGGTCCGAGGGGTGGTGAGCATTGCCAAGGCCCACCACAAGTTGATGTTCTCACTGGTGTTTACCAACACAGTGTGGGTGGAGAAAGTGGCGTTCGATTCGCAGGGCCGGGAATGGGATGATGAGACTTTGTATTGGTCAGATTTTTCAGAGTACCCTGAGGATGTCCAAGATGCTTTCACGCGTTACTTGGCTGCGCGGCACATTGATGAAGAACTGGCTGTGTTTGTGTCCTACTTTGCTTATGAAAAGGAGAAGGAGCATTATGTAGACTTCCTTGAGGAGGTGACGGGCTTTGTTGGTGCCAAGTGAGAAAGAGTGAGAAAGGGCGGATGGTAAGGAGAGACGCTTCCGTGCTCTCGCCTGGTCTCTGGGGTGGACGCGTAACCACGGGGTACGCTGAACCAAAGCTGATGGGCACAAGACGATGAAACCAAGCACAAGACGATGAAACCACGCACACAACCGAAACAATCATGGGGGGGGAACAAATGCATTCTGGATACGCGGAGGGGAAAAAATAGATCGGGTCATGATCCTTTTCTCTCCTTTTGTTCTGTCCTTAATTCGGTTTCTCAGCGCATCTTAATTCGCTCTTCCTCTTCTTACATATGTCTACAAATAGATATAAAAGTACATACAACTTTGATAGGTCGTCAACTTTACGACCTGATCCGTTTTTTCGTCCAGTCCTCCTCCTCCCCGCCCTCCCACGTTATCCACTCTCTCTCCCTCACTTCCTCTTTACAGTTTCCGATTGATGCTTGTGTGAGTGCTTTGCGCATGTCAAAGAACTTCTTATCCAACCTTGATTCGACATTGCACTTCATGTCAAACCTTTTTCCCCTTTTGTGCGCCCCCCGCCAGCATAAACCACACACCACATCCTCCATCCCTCCTCGAATGAATTAAAATCCACAAATATGCAAGCACTCCAAAAATCGATCCGTCGACACCGTCTCCTCCTCCTGCCGGGCCATCTCTGTCACCATCAATAGCTGCTTGATCCCAATCGGCTTACTAATTGCAGAGGCAATGTCATCCATCTCCTTCTGGGACAGTCCGGCCACCACCTCCCTCAACACCGCCTTGATCTCCTCCCCCCCAGTTAACTGCGGCACATTCAACATGACATTGAAACCTTGCACCAACTGCAGGTCCTCCAAATGTGCCGCCACCGATGTCGTTCCAATGACCATTAATCGTTTCTCCGGGCTAACTGGCGGTTTCTTCAACAATACCAAAAGCGTCTGTACTACAGTATTACTAAACCTGGGACCGATCGGAGAGTAGTCAATCAACCTTTCCAAATCATCCAAAATCACAACCGACAACGGCGACCTCGAACTGTCCTGAAAAGCTTTCAATATTGCCGCACACTTAGCCGCTTCCGAAAAACCAACCATAGCATCCGCCGACACCACCCGGACAAACGGAAACTCGCTCTGCACCCCGAGCGAGGCCGCTATAGCCGTCTTCCCCGTGCTTGGCGCCCCCTCCAACAGAAGGGACAACAATGGTGTGCGTGCCGACACCCTCACCTGCTGCACAAATCTCCTCAGCGTCATCATGACCGAGTCAAAAGCCGGGCCATAGGGGACGATACCGTTCCGGAATAACACTTCCAGCTCCTCTGAATTGGCTCCCAAGCGAGGCTGGACCTCTTGCTGGGCTAGTTGGAAATCAGACCACTGGACCACCAAGTCTGCCTCATTTAGCTTCGACAGATCCTTTACATTCACATTACGTTGAAATGCAAAGGATGCCGCCGACTTAACAAGACCCTCGATCTCCGCTCCTGAAAAATTCTTGGTCGCCCGCGCGAGCTCCGCCATCTTGTCGAGCGCCTCGGGAGAAATTCTCTTGTGGTCCCGCATGCTCTTGGTATGGATCGAGATGATCTGCAACCGCCCTGCCTCGTCCGGCAAACCAATTTCAACGTGCACTTCTAGACGACCGGGCCGTATGATGGCCTCATCAATCATGTCTTTTCGGTTCGTCATACCTATCACCAAAATGTTGTTCAACGAGTTCACCCCATCAATCTTGGACAACAACTGATTTACGATCGAGTCCGATACCCCCGTACTATCCCGACTTGACCCCCGAGTCTTACAAATCGCATCAATCTCATCAAATATTATCACATGCAACCCACTCGCATCCCCCATCTCTACCTGCTCCTTTTCCGCGTCTGCGAACAACGCTCTTATCTTCTCCTCCGAACCCCCCACATACTTATCAAGCACCTCAGGCCCATTAACGATTTTTGGTTCGTGCGCATTAAGAATCTTGCCAATCGTACGGGCAATCAACGTCTTACCACACCCTGGCGGCCCCCACAACAACATCCCCCTCACGTGGTTGATCCCCAACTGCTTGACAATGTGCCCCGGAAACACCCTTGATGCGAATGCCCTCCGGAAAATCTGATTAAACTCATTCCCCAATCCTCCAATACCCAGCTTGCCAAAATCAAAATCCGGATTGATGATGTTATCACGAGGCGCCCCCGAGTTCGCCCCCGACAAGGCCACCATCGCCCCTTTCTCCTTCGTGAACACTACATCGGTCGGCTGCAGCATCTGACCCGCATTTGGGCTATCTCCCCCCGGGACCAGCTTCTTAAAGCTCTCCACCGTCAACTCCAGCTTGGTGCCGTTGAAATCCCAAGCCAGGGACTGATTTATCTGCAGGACCTGGGAAAGGTAGGTGGCTTTCAAGATGCCTGCCATTTCTTCCGTGGCTAGTTGCACGGGCGCCTTGACCTTCCCCTTGGCAAGCAAATCCACGCGTACCACCACTGAAGTCAGTGCCAGGCCTGCATTACTCTCAAAGATGTCCACCTTGACCCGCTGCATCAGCGTAAACAACCCAAAGCGTCGTTGCAAGGAGTTGAGGCCCAAGTTGCCGGTGTCGATGCCATTGTTGTAGCTTGCCGTAAAAACCAGCCCATTCACGCTCACCAGCAAAGCGTCCTCTCCCGTCCTGCTTGCATCAGGATTCGTCACGCGTGCTAGCAGCGCGTCCCAGTCGGCCAGACTCACATACACTCTGCGTACGACGGGACGGAAGAGAGGGGAGGGGCAGGGAGTGAAAATGAGGATCGGCTTCCTTCCGTGCATTACGCAACAACGCACCGGTTCGTGTAGGCCAGGCTATTACTCGGCTGCTGCCCAATGGCAAGATCCATCTTGCGGTCGTCTGTGGTTTGAGACGGGTGCGACAGGGGCGGCGTGAGCGCTGGAGGAAAGAACAAGCCAGGAGTTAAGCTTCTTGCATCTCAAAGCACCCTCTCGTTGTCGTCATGATTATTGGAGAGCTGGAGGCTTCTGAATGATTGTGGCAAGTATAAGAAGTCATCACAAGCTATTCTTTGTCTGAAACAATTCAGAGGATTGTACACATGCTAAGGTACTCCCCAAGCCGAGCATTTGCCCCTAGGGAGAAGTTTGGGGTTGCTTTGGCTGGACAGGGGAAAACCCTCTCACAAGGCCCATAATACAGGAATACTCTTCTGTTGTACCCTCTCTGATTTCTACAACCCATCTAATTTGACATCAGTAGCCCCACCAGCACACCACCAGCAGCCAGTGCTCCATCTTTCTCTGCTATGGTGGGATTGGGATCGGGGATAGAAGACATGGCAGTACGACGCTTGCTGCGCCCACAACGCACAACGACCCCATGTGCCCCATCATCGCCCAACACGGAACCAACACGGCAACACCAAATCCACCATACTAACCGAACAAAAACAAAACCACAGGCGCTGCCATCGACCACACGATTACAGTCTCTTAAAATCCTCTGGCTTTTCCTTCTGCCGCTGTCAGCTCGTCCCTCCCTGCCGCACCCACCGCTTTATAGCGATGGACGTCCTTTTCAAGGACATCAAACGGGCTGACATGCTCAAGTACGGGGCACTTTTGGTCCTTGTCATGCAAAATTCCACGCTGGCCTTGACCATGCGGTATTCCCGTAGTAGGGGCGACGTCATGTACATCTCCAGCACGGCCGTGGTCATGTCTGAGATCGTGAAGCTCGTGGCGGCCTCTTGCCTGATCGGCATCGAGGAAGGGAGTATCAGCGGCCTCTGGTCTAAACTCTACCATGAAATTGTACTCATGCCCGCGGACTTTGCCAAGCTACTCATCCCGGCATCCCTTTACACGCTGCAAAATAATTTGGCCTATATTGCTGTCTCAAATTTGGACGCGGCCAGTTACCAGGTCCTTTACCAGCTCAAAATTTTGACCACGGCCATCTTCTCCGTTGTCCTCCTCCGCCGGCGCCTCGACCTCTCCAAGTGGCTTTCTTTGGTTGTTTTGGTGGGGGGTGTTTCCCTTGTGCAGGTCTCGGGCCTGAAGACCGGGGGTACAGCCAGTGAGGTGGCTGCCGCGACGGGGAACATAACGATTGGCCTGGTTTCGGTCATCCTGGCCTGTTGCTCGAGTGGCTTCGCTGGCGTCTATTTCGAGAAAGTTCTGAAGGGCTCTGAGGTATCGGTATGGGTGCGTAATGTGGAGTTAGCCTTGATTGGGATTATTGTCGGGACGGTAGGGGTATGGTACACGGACTCGGCAATGGTAAATGAACACGGGTTTTTCCATGGTTATACTTCTATTGTGTGGGCTGTCATTGCGCTGCAGGCCCTAGGTGGAATTGTCGTGGCATTGGTGGTAAAGCATGCTGATAGCTTGCTCAAGGGCTTCTCGACGGCGATTTCTATCGTGGTGTCGTGTTTGGTGAGCTATACGTTTTTTGGAGAGGTCCAACTGTCGCCAATGTTTGTGATCGGAGTCAGCCTCGTTATCATTTCTACCCTCATGTACAGCACCAACCCTGTTGAGCTTTGTTGTTCATCAACTTTCTATGGAGGAATTATGAGCAGCAGCAAAGTTAACGGCAGTGGAGGGGGGGTCGTCAAGGTTGGGGCTGGGAGGGGGGGTTTGCCGAGTTCGTTTGGTGGGGGGTCGGGAGGGAGGAAAGAGCATCTTGGGTACCATGAACGGATTCCGTTGACGGAGATGTTGAATGGAGGAAGCGATGATGACATAAAGTCGGATCACATATCATCGGGGGAAGAAGACGAGCGTATCGCGGAGGAGGCGGTGGGGATAGAGGGCGTCAGAGGTGTCATTGGGGGCGCATGGGGCCAACCAGTTCGACGATCTTTGCCTGTATAAGTCGCGAGTAGATATAGTGACAATGTACCCATTAAAAGAAAGCTATAAAATGACGGAGCCATAATCATCAGTCCCTTTTCACTCAACTACTGACATAAAGGAGAGGAAGGACAAGCAGTAAAGTAGGGAATATTTGTACCAACAACCCTGGCTGAGCAGGTGGGTTACAGGATGTAACTAGACAGAATGAGGCGTGTCCGGCAGGAATAGTAATTGGAGGTAGGTGTATCAGCCTCCCAAAAAACAAACACGAATTGTTAAGAGAAAATGCCTTTGTGTGTATAAGTATGTGTGGATGTGGGGAAAACAAAGTTGCGGTTTTCGACAGTTGTCACAGATACTTGAAGACAGCATGACTGACGGCTCGGTGCTTTTGAGTTTATATCTCGGAACGAGAAGGGGAGGAGATTCATTAAATACTAGCTGTTTTTCTTTTCTCATTCCACTCCCTCCCCCGGTACTTTTAGTTGATTTCAATGTCAGAAACTCACGACACCGCTCCTAGTCTTAACAGCAGAAGGCTTCCTCGTTTTTTTCCCGTTATCTTGTTGATAGTGCTGCTTTTTCTAAAAAAAAATGTCATAGCTATTGACCTGCGTACGATCTACAAACCTGCTTGACTCTTGGTGCCGCTGCTGCTGCTGTTGCGGTTTCCTCGCTCTCTCCCCTCTAATCTTGCTGCTGTCGTCCCTAATGCTGCTGCCCACTTCGCCCATAGGTTCTTTCTGTTTAAATGGCGATACCCCACTCGAGCCTTTGCTCGCCCTGTCCTTTTTATGCTGTTTCAACATTTTCTCGTGCCTGAGCATCCCCCTATCATGCCCCAGCACCACTTCTTCGCCCCCCTCCTTCACCTCCTCTTTATGTTTACGCTTCCGTTTCTTTCGCTTGTTCACCTGCGCAAGTCCCGCAGCCGCCGCTGCTGCTTCTGTACCCGCCCCCCCTTCCGAGACTGCGTAGGCGGCTAGGCAAGTGATACGCACGCACTCTCCGAGACTAGTTCTGGGGCCAGGCCGTACGACAGTGCCTGCGGCGTTGATCGACCAAATAACAATCTTCCCATTCGATGAGGCCGTCACTACCTCCCTTCCTCCCTCCCCACTGCTACTGCTACCGTGCAAGAGCACGGCTTCCTTGATTCGCCCACAGAAGGGGGTGACATCTATACTGGAGATGATAGCTCCACTCGCTCCATCCACAATCCGAAGCTGCAAGTCATCGCACGCTGTTAACACATGCTGCTGCTTCTTTCCTTTTTCCTTCTCCTTCTCCTCCTCGTAAGAATCCGAAGATGAGAAAGAGGAGGAGGAAGGAAGGAATGTCAGAGCGGTAATCCGCGATGGGTGGACCAGGATGGCCGTAGGCTTGTTATCAGCCGTCCGCCGAACTTCCAACCGACGATCCCCCAACAGCAAGACATATGCCTCCCCGTCCTCCGACCATTTCACGCTCTCCGCCACTACCTCCAACTTGGTGATATATGCACACCGGCCTTTGACTAAATCCCAGAGACGTAAACTCCGATCTCGCCCGGTGGACAGGGCCAGCTTTCCCGAGGGATGTAAAGCCACCGCAGTGACAGCTCCTTTATGCCCTCCTAAAATGTGCAACAAACTCCAATCGTACACACGCCAAATGCAAACCATGCCATCCTCGCTTCCGCTCAGCAAGTGGGATGACCCCACGAAGCCAAGGGCAGTGATGGTACCCTTATGGTGGAGAAGCTCTCCGGCCTCCGCTCTTTTTCGCAGGTCGTACATGCGGATGTGTTCGTCCATTCCGCCCGACACAAGGAGGAGGCCTGCTTTCGCACCTCCCCTGGGTACGGCAAGGGAACGGACGCTGCCTTGGTGGGGGGTGTAGGCGAAGGTCTGTGTGCGAGGTGGAGTGGGAGGAAGTGTTCTCGTGAGTTCATAGAGACAACTTTATAGAAGGACTGGGTGAGATACGAAGAGTTTTATCCGTAAGTTCCTCTTACGCGTCCCACCATGTTAAGTGCAAGGGCAAGGCGTACGTACGTACCATCTTGAGCGCCGCGGGTTTTGCTGGCCCTGTTGCGTCTTGGGTCCTACGCTGGACTTCCCAACCAACAATGCCTCCGTCGTAGGTACCAGCTACGCAAATTGTCTTGGGCGCAAAAGCAGGTGGCTGTAAAGGAGGCCCGGCATTAACGACGGTCGTTGCTGCACTAGGAGGTCCAGGGGCCGGCATTAGTGATCTGTGAGGAGAGAGGGAGGGGAGAGCGCTGTAGAGGCGTGTCAACCAATCAAGGCGGGTCTGATGGGTGGCCGGTAAGGAGGCTAGCCCGTTTCCCCCGCGTCTCGCAAAGCACAAGCACTAGACAGAGCACAAAGCGGGCGAGGAGCTTATGGAACACTGGCCAATATCCTCGTTGAGGTCGCAAAGTTTCATTCTTCTTCCGTCCTCCCATCTGCCCTCCACCCAACACCACACAAGCAGCACCAGGCGTCCTCTTCTTCTTTCGCTACCTGTTGCACAATTCTTTGGCCTCGAGGACCCACCCTCACTCCCCTCTTCCACCTCATGTGTAATACTAGAACATTTTTGCCTCCTCTAACAAGGACTGCGGATGGTGGGTGGATGAAGGCTTGATTGTGGTGGTGCTCGTCAAGAGAAGGAGGTCGTGCTTGCATCATGAACCACGCTCCTTTGTGCCACCACGACCACGCCCACACGCTCCCACCACCCAGACAGAGCGACAACAGACGCCTTTATAGTGGGACCAGCCATTACAGCTCAAGGACCTCTGGTCAAATTGTGCCTTTCTGCCTATTCTCTCACATCCTACTCCATCTATCCCATCCGTCCTCCATCTCACCCAGGCATCCATTATGGTTGCTGAGAAGGGCGTCAAGCGTGGCGCCTACAAGGAGGCTGATCAGCATGAGAAGGCTTACCAAGTGCAAAAGGGTGTCTTCATGTTCGGCAAGACCGGCTCCCGCAAGGAGGGCTCCAGCCGTTCGAAGCATGTAAGTATGAGGAGGAGAGCTGAGGAAGGAAGAGACGGTGGTAGGGAACAGGGACAGAGGCATGCAGCGATGAGATATCAGTGTGGTATAGTTTCTCAATATCGCAAAATAAGTGCGGTCGAAAGTACCGATCATGAGGTGGATTGCTTTTTACAATGACTTCGACTCCTTTCTCCCTATTCTCCCTCCTCTTACAACAGGGTGCCCGCTGGACGAAGGAGGTCGGCCTAGGCTTCAAGACCCCAAAGGAGGCCAAGACCGGTACTTATGTGGATAAGAAGTGCCCGTTCACCGGCACGGTCTCTATCCGTGGGCGAATCCTCAAGGGCATCGTGCTGTCCACCAAGATGACTCGCACCCTTATCATTCGTCGGGACTACCTGCACTGGGTTTCCAAGTACTGCCGGTTCGAGAAACGACACAAAAATCTTGCCGCACACTGGTCGCCCGCCTTCCCACAGATCAAGGAGGGAGACATCGTGACGGTGGGGCAGTGTCGCCCTTTGAGCAAGACGGTGCGTTTTAATGTGTTGATGCACGAGCCCGCCATCAACCAGGCGCTTTCCATCAAGAAGCAGTTCCGAGTCTTTTAGAGGTGCTTACGGCTGCCTTCTGCTGGATTGGGTGTGACAGAGACTGGAAGCAAGGTGAGGAGAAGGAAGTAAGGAAGGGAGTACGTCGACAGGAGACAGGAGGACAGGGGACAGGAGGACGGCAAGGCTTGTTTATTCACGGTCCCCCTCCAATAAGAAGCAAGCTATCTAAGCATGCCATGCGGGCAGTTCTCCCCATATTTGGGTTAGAAGGTTAGACGAAATGGAGAGAGAAGTCTTGATATGAATCCCGCTGATCGAAAGTTTCAATGAAGAAAAGTGTGGCTACGTGCGGGTGCCCTTTAATCTCCCCTAATTTCCGTGCGCAGTACATTTCGTTTGAGTCAGTGAAGACCTCCTATACAAGCAAGCATGTACTTTTTTCATTATTGTTTGCTGGGTTCTTTGTTCCTCGGTAATGTCGGGCCGTTGAAATACGTGCCCTCATTTCTCCCTGAATGCAGATGCTTTCTCCCACTACCGGCCCCAACCATTGCCCACCGACACGCTGTTTTCCCCCCTATGAGACATTGGCAGTATCCTCGGTCCGGCTTCGTCGAAAAGTTCACTTTCTCTTTCCTCTCTACATTCCTCCTACCTTCTCCTACTCCCACCCCTCAAAAAACAGTTTTACTTAAAGACCGCTCCGTCGTTAACTCCCCGCTATCCATTTTCCTGTTTCTCTCTCTCACTACCATAATTGATCAATCTCCACCAACAGCCCTCTCTTCCCCCCTCTATCTTCTAGGCTGCGTCAATCCACCAAAACCCCCGCAGGCTCCATCACACGCCGCATTCCAATCCCTCCCTCCCTCCATGCCTCCCCCTTCTCCGCCACTTTGATAGCCGCCTGGACATTCTCAAGAGGGGCGGTCGTAAAAATTGTAGCCGGATAACAACTCGAGCCCCATCGGGGATGAAGCAAAATTTTGCAGCACCCGGCGTTCTGTGTTGTGTATCTAAGTAAGTGTTCAAAGCCTGCGACCTCATTGTAGGGTCGAGTGCAGTGGGGTGTCATCATAGGCAGACCCGAGCAAGGGTCAATGAAATCCGCCCAGTGGCCCTGGCTGCGCAAGCTTTCGCAAAGCGGGCGGGCGAAATCTGCGAAGTACTCGAGACATCGGTCTTTCTCTTCTTCCACATCCACGCCGAAGCGCACCGTGTCCACCCGGGACCTTTGAATGGTGGGGAGGATGAGCAGCTGTCCTCTTCTTTCTTCGTCCTGTCGCCTCTTCTCAAGATCGCCAGCGACGCCGATCTCAGTGCTGGGCATTGTAATGGTAGCATGGAGCTCCGCCGGCACTCGAGCCTTGTCTCCACTGCGGTTCGCACCGATGTTGCTGTTCAACGAAAGGTGAGGGAATATATACCTGACCTCTCTCGCCATGGACTTAGTGCAGGTATGGATGGAGAGCTCGATCCCATTCATCAGCAGTCGGGGCGCTTCCACCATCCCCATTGGCTGGGCTACTCCAGCGCCAGCTGCTGGGGCAGTGGAGGTGGTGGTGACAGTGACACCAGAAGGGTAGCAGCAGATATCGTCAGTCATCCTTGATAACTGCCGCAATAAACATATAGCCTGTCTGGGATGTGTGTGTGCGCACGCATGAGTGTTGGTAGATGTGGTAATGAGTACGGCGTGTCTCGTGACTACTTTAGCGCGTTTCGTTGGGACAACAGCTCCCAGTATGCAGAGCACCGATGCTCCTCCTCTTTTTCGACATTCGTTAAGGGAAAGGTAGGCGGACAAAAGCTCTGTCCACTTAAAAGCTCATAACATACATCTAGGGTCAAATCAACAGCCTCCTTTCTCCTTTCCTTCCTCTCCTATAAGGCGCTATTGCAGTCCCGTCCTCTCTGTTATTGCTGCTGCCGCTGTCGCTCTTCTCACGAAGGCAACTCGATCACCAGCCACGACTGCAAAAAACTCTTGCGCAAGCTCCATACCATGCCTGCGTTTCGAAAGGCTTCCGAGTGATTCAAGTACTCCAGCTCCCTTCGCGCGTAATGCTCCGCCTCTTGGATACACATGTTAGGGCATCCAAAAGAAAGTCCCAAGGTAACAGGGCTCAGGACATACCCACAGACAAAGCACATCGTGCACGGCCAGTACATGACTAATACATTGTTCACCCTCCCCACCGCTTCCACGAAATCAGTTTCGCTCATTACCCCTGCGAGTGCGGGTGGGAAGGTCGTATCGTAGGAGGAGGAAACGCCATTGATAAAGCGCAGCCCCGTGGCGACTAGCGAGGCCACTTCTTTCCGTGGCCTGGCCAAAGACTCGGGCGGCGCCAGCCGCGCAAGATCGTACGTCATTTAAGTGTGGTATTAAGGCGGGATGATCTAAGCAAGCACCACGTAAGCGCGGCCGCAGCTGATGAGGAGCGAGCTTGCAGGTACACTGTGCCTCACGAGGCAGCAGTATCCCAGGCACAGGTGTAACAATACTCTTGTCGAACTGTCATGGGATGTGTGGGGTGGGGGCGTGGTGAGGCCATGCACCTAATTTGCGTGGGCATGGCACGAGGAGGATTATCCGTCGGCGGCTCGGCATGGCTGCCAATGCTCAACAGGCTGACTGTGACGGACGGATGCCTGTTGCCATTGCCATTCACCCGTCCTCTTATTCGACAAGCGTTAGCTATCCCATAACACGCAAACATCATACAATCTTACCGTCTCCACCTCAAAAACACGACAAACAGCCGACGACATTCATTGAGCACCATCCTAATAAATAGGAGGCATACGCTGCGTTACTCGCTCCTGCTGGAGCAACTGCATCAACTGGCTCCGGCTACCTCCGACGACAACAACCACCGCGCTCGACACCACACAAAATGCCCTCCGTCAAGATCCTGTTTTTTGCCGCTGCCCGGGAGCTGGCAGGCGGCGTGCAGCAAGTCGTGGCCGACGTCGTGCCAGCACCAGACGGAGACGGGGTGCTGCGCCTGAGGGACGTGCGAGCGCACCTGGCCAAGACGTTTCCAGGCCTCAGCCCCATCATTGCAGACGTGACGCTGGCCTTGAATATGGAGTATGTTGCCGTCGAAACGGAAGCGACCCTGACGGTGCAGGCGGGGGATGAAGTGGCGCTTATACCACCCATCAGTGGCGGATAAGTGCTGGTTCTACTCACAATTGGGTCAAAATGAGGCTGCATTTGAACGGCGGGGTCAAGTTGTGAGGGCTCGAGACAGCGTTGTATTGAATTTGAGCATTGTTATTGAACGCACTATTGTGGTCTTTTTTTGCTGCGAACGTACAAGCGAAAGGGGGGAGTCGAAATGTTAAGGGCATAGGATAGAAGCCTTGGAGTTGGACTTCTCCAGGGGAAAATGAGCTGCCTATTTGGATTAGCCACCAAGGCACAAAAATTGTGGAGTGTTAAAAGCCCTAACCATCTTATTTTCTTCCCTTATCCCCCAGATACGAATACATGACGGAGCACGTCGCCTCCGCCTCGGCCATTGCGGCCGCCAAAGCAGGACTACAAGCCGTGGCGACCATGCGGGGACTACTGCAGAGCACATTGCGTGTGACGCTATCAGATGGAAGGGTAGTGACGGGCAAGTATCAGTGTTTGGACGAACATCTAAACTTCATCTTGCAGGGGGCGACGGAGCGGAGAGTGGTTAGGGAAAGGGCGGGTGAACAAGGGAGAGTAGACAGGCAGGAGGTGAGAAATTTGGGGTTGGTAATGCTGCCGGGTAAGCATACGGTCAAGGTAGAGGTAAAGGAAGTAGGGAGGGACCCGCTGGAGAATCCTCGGGCGGTGAGGAATGAGGGTGTGGGGTTACCATAAACATGAAACAGGGAGAGCTGGACTCTCTTAATAAAAATAAGATTAAATAGAGTTTGGCGTTGTGTAGCCTTCAACCTGACAAATTTGAAGAGAAAAGGGGTCAATCTTCGTGTCTGTCTCACTTCTTTCTTAACGTGGATTTAAGACTTTCTTCCTTCACTCTCATGTACAAAAACATCGCCTCCAATCTCTATCCCTCGTTATCTTCTCCCTCACTTCAGCCAGCCACATCAAACGACAACAGCCCAAAATATCTTCCCTCCGCACGGCACCAACCATCTACTCTCTCCGCACTCATTAGCGTTCCTCCCTCCCTCCAGACCTCTCTTTTCACTGGGCCTTCCCATTCTTTCCTCCACCACCCACTCACCCCTCATTTTCTACAAGTAGCTGAAGCGTCAGACCTGAGAAGGCCTGTACAACCATTCCCTTCCAGCGTTCAGCGTCTGACTCAACACACGCAGCCCCCCGCCTCACCCGCCTCAGCACCTCCCCGCCCACCCACCGACACATTTCCTTCCCCCCTTCCCGCACTCTTACCCCTTTTTTGCATGTACCGGATCCCAACACTCTCATCTGCAGGGTCAATCACCCCCGACTCGATCTTCTCGCACACCGCCTCGGCTACTCTCGTGAAGGCCTGATCGACATTAATCCTCGTTTTCGCCGAGGTTTCAATGAATAATAAGCCATGATCCCGCGCAAAGGCCTCACCTTCCTCGGTTGAAACGGCCCGGCGGTTCTCCCGGTCGCATTTGTTGCCCACGAGCATGATGACCATCTTGTCACCACAGCTGCTGGCGTTTTCGCGGAGCTCGGAAAGCCAGCGCTCCACGTGAACGAAGCTGTCAGGAGAGGAGAGAGAAGAAGAGAATGTCAGAGTGCTGCATCAAAACCCAATGCGCTAGGAGGAATGGGAATCATAGGACGTAATATTCTATGTGCCGGCAGTGCAAGTGAAGAGAAGGTTAATAGAGATAGGCGGGAGAGAGCAGAGGGAGACCAGAGGGGGATAACCCACGCCACCGTTCTCTTTCAATATTTCAATACTCACGAATCCCGCCTTGTGATGTCATAGACGAGGAGGGCACCAATCGCCCCCCGGTAGTAACTCCTGGTGATGCTCCGGAAGGTCTCTTGGCCAGCCGTGTCCCAGATCTGCAGCTTTACCTTCACGTTGTCTTGGACCGTTACCAGCTTACTCCCGAACTCCACACCAATCGTGCTATTGTGCAACGGCAGGAAGCGCTTATCTGTGAATTGCAGCAGCAGGCAGCTCTTGCCCACGCTGGTGTTGCCAATGACGATCAGCTGCAGGAAGGAAAGTGTGGTGGAATGGGATAGGGAAACGAGAGGTGCGGTTAGTCCGAGGTGACTGCATTACGTAAGGCTCCCGTCGAATCTGCGGTTCTACCGACTGTTGGAATTACCATCAGCATGCAAGGTACGGCGCGGAAAAATGGAAACTGGGGACGCTAACCCTCCTCGGGCTGTGATGTTCTTGAAATAAGCAAGCATACTCAAGATCCGCAACAGAGCAAGAGCTCCTTACCTTGATCAGCAGATCATGCGACATCTCTTTCTATGAGAATGTTGTTCTGATGTGAGGCACAGGCCTAAGGTCAAAGAGGAGGGCAGGCAGGCAGATGCGCGTGGTCAGTGTTCTCGAGTGGCCGCAGAGGTAAAATAATATGCCTGTCCTGCCTGCGTCAAATCGAGCCTGTTAATAAGTCGTCCAATAGCCGCGTAGACAGTGGGGCGAGCAGTCCAGCTTATCAGCCAACGGTTACCCTGCAATTGCCTGTGTGTTGACAAGGGGCTTTTTGTGAGCTTATGTTTGTCGAGATTATCATATATACTAGATAACATAAAGCTCATCGTCGCAGATTACGATGAGGTTTTCGTGCCGTGCGTCCGCTGTGCGTTCGCACAGCGTCAGGGGAGTCCGTCTTTGATCCACCTCCCGCGTATGTTAGACCCCCCAAGGTCGCACTTGGGAATACAACCCTTTCTACTTGCGTTGCTGGTGCCATAGGTTTCAAACCTGTGCGCTGTCTCACGCCCTCGCTCGTCCGTCCAACCAACCCCACCTCACAATGAGTACCCGCAGTAAAGAAGCAAGCCATGGCCACCAACACCGCGACGCAACTGAAGCCGGAGGAGGATGTGGCGGGTCCTTTCCTGTCTGACGATGCCGTGCTTATTCGCGATCTGAACTTTAGCTATGGGGACCGCCAGGTAAGCACAAAGGGGCATCAAGAAAGCTTAAGCTCGGCTCGTGATTCGGCAAGTGCGTGGTGGTACGGAGCACGCTGCTTGCCGAGCCCCTTCTCATCGCCTTCTCGGCACCCTCTGTCCACCAAACCATAGGTTTTACAGGGACTTAACATGCGTCTCAAGAAGGGCAGCCGGTATGTCGAAGGGTGAAGTGGAGAGAGTGCGGATGGTGTTGTGTGTCTGGGCAGGTGTGTTGCTTCTTAGTAACGCATACGTCACTCTCCTTACCACTACCCACCCAGTTACGCAGTATATAATGGTCAGGGTTACCTCGGTGCTGACGTATGTGTAATCTCTCTGTTGCTATATAAATGTGACGTCGTGTCTGTGTCTATCCACGGTGCGCATGTGGCGAGTGGCCATTCTAAAAACTTGGATTCCTCCTATTCCCACCCAAACCCTCCCCCCGCAGCTGCCTTCTCATCGGTGCCAACGGCGCCGGCAAGAGCACGCTACTCCGTATTCTGGGCGGGCGGCACTTGACCAAGCCGGACGATGCAGTGACCGTGCTGGGAATGCACGCCTTCCGCGACACCAAGTTGAATCTAGTTCGTGCCTACATGGATACGGACTGGGGCATGCGCACGGTGGCCTTTGCCGGCTACGGGGTGCCCTTGCAGGCGGACATCCCCGTGACGGGCATGATGAGCAAATTGCAGAGCCAGCACCCGGAGAGGCGGGATGAGCTGTTGGAGTTACTGGGCATTGATCCCGAATGGAGGATGAACCGCGTCTCAGACGGACAACGACGACGCGTCCAGTTGTTCTTGGGCTTGGTCCGACCGTTCGACATTCTCCTGCTCGACGAGGTGACTGTGTCCTTGGACGTCGTAGTGCGTCAGGACCTGCTGCGGTGGTTGCGGAAAGAGACCGAGGAGCGGGGGGCGACCGTGTTGTACGCCACGCACATTTTCGACGGCCTCGACGATTGGCCCTCACACTTGCACTTCATGACCAACCAGGGCAAAACAGGCTGGCAGGGCAAGTTAGAGGAGCTGGATCATTATCAGGAATTGCGCAAGGCAGGGGATCCGGGCCCTCTGTTGCGCATCGCGGAGAGATGGTTACGAACGGAAATAGACGTGCAAAAGCGCCAGAAAAGACAAGAGAAGGAGCTTGGGGCTCAGGCGCATGATGCCAAGCTGGCTCGGTCCACGTTATCGGGAGGGGGGTACGCGGCAGGTAGAATGTATGACGTATTTCATGAGATGAAGTAAACAATGAAAGGGTTGGGACAAAATTAAAGAGGTGACAGAGTGCAGATAGAGCATTTTTATGCAAGATAACGCATTCAAACACACACGGGATCATTATCCTTGAGAGGGAAAACTGACCGAAAGAACCAATTTCCAACTAAGCATACAAATCGAAGGAAACTTGTTGTAGGTCCCCAAAATAAACGATGACAGGACCTGTCTTTTGGAGAGGCAGCCCGGCCCATATCGATGCGACGTCCCGACGGCATCTTGACAGGAAGGAGCAGGGGCCTAAACACGGTTTTTGTTTTGCCTTCACGCTGACCTCCTCTTTTATCCCCCTCACCCTTCTCCTCCTGGCCCTGTGTGGGTCGTCCGGGCACTTTGCCTGATCGAAAAACCTGTCAAAGTCGCTGGTAAAACTCGGACAAGAAATAAGGGATGAATATGCAACATTTTATTGTTGGAAGGCTTCCCCTCGTATGCCCCTCGTATGCAAGTCCTATAGGACGCGGGTTGCATGCGATAGTTCTAGAGGGATGTAGGAACGAACGCGATAGTTCTAGAGGGATGTAGGAACGGGAAAAAGAACTAAAGACGGGATTTTCAAAGCCCAAAGCCCCCTTCTCCCTCAGACTCCGCTCCCTCTTTCCCCTCCAAGTCGCAGTCCCTTCCCAAAAACCTCCTCATTACCACCGCAGCACCAAAAGATCAAGCACACACAACTCATGATGCCCACTTATCTTGACGTTACACAGTGAGACCGAATCACCATCAGCCTCCTGCATGCTTCAGCGGGAAGGAAGCAAAACTAGGAAGCGTAGCGGCCGAAGCAGCAGCACTACCATCACGGCCGCCCTCCATACGACCTTGGCCCTTACTTGTAGCGGCTTTCACCGTCGACCCTTCATCCAAGGCCGCCCCATTATAACCAGCACATTTTTGCGCATGTCCTTTTCATCAACCGCGGCGGCCGGAGCCTCATCTCCTCCGTTCTCGGGACGCAAGGTTCATCAATCAGCTCTTGCTCTCCTTCCCGATCCTGCCACACCGCTCTACTCCTCTATCCAGGCGACGCGACAGGCGCACGATAAACACTTCAGACGCTGGCCTCCACACATAAACATTCTTTACCCTTTTGTACCCGAATCTGAGTTCGAGGTAGTGGCGCAGGTCTTGCACCAGGCTCTGGCTTCCTTCACCCCTATTGAGGACGACTGCATTATGGCCCGTGTTGGGTACTTTGAGCACTACAAATCCTCTTGTACGGCCTGGCTGGCCCCACAGACACCAGAGGCAGCCGCAGTATCAAACATCACAAATGTGGGCAGGAAAGACTTCCGCCCAACGCCCCACCCAGGCATTATTGAGCTGCAAGCAACGTGCCAGTCGGCGGTCCCACATTGCAGCGATCTCTCTTCTTCCTTTGGAGGACAATTCACGCCACATCTCTCCCTCGGTCAGTTCCGTACTAAGGGAGACGTTCAAAAGTTCATTGACTCGCTGAATTGGGAGGCGCAATCCTTTCCAGTTCGTAACCTCTTTCTTCTATCGAGAGAAGGGCCGCATGACACTTTCTGTGTCCGGTTTATCGTGCCCTTGGGTGGCCTCGGCGAAATCATCAAAGTAGACCGTCCTGCTTTTGCTTCTCTTTCTGTGCCTCCTTCCACTTTTAAAGAAGGAAAAAATAGCACTATGAAGAAGAATACTGGCATCCCTGTGACGACGATCGCGACGCATTCTCTTTCTCCGCCAGACGCTGAGGTCGACGGAAGCTTGCTTGAAGGCGGGGGGCAGATCTTGCGTGTCTCCGTAGCTCTTGCAACACTACTCCACAAATCTCTACGTATCCATTCCATTCGAGCAGGCCGAAACAAACCAGGCCTCCAGCCACAGCACTTGGCGGGAGTCTTGCTGGCTGCGGAGATAAGTCAATCGCGTCTCCAACATTGTGTCATTGGCAGCACGGACATGAGTATCTACCCCCCGGCCCCTACTGCAATGTCCAGTCTACCGCGGTGTAGTTTCGAAGCGGGCCCAGGAACGGCAGGCAGTGTGACGTTGCTCTTACAAGCATCACTACCTCTCCTCGCCTTTTACTCGACCTTTCTCCCCACTGCCTCGCCTCCCCCTATCAAACTGACTCTTCGAGGAGGTACCACCGTCTCTCACTCTCCCTCCATTGACTACTTCATTCACATCACCGCCCCCCTCCTCGCTCGCATTGGCCTGCAAACACATACCAGTATTATTCGCCGAGGATTTTTCCCTCAGGGGGGGGGTCAGATCGAAGTGAACGTCACACCGCGTCGGTCCACCTCTCCTCTGACACCACTTGTCCTCACTGATCCCGGACAACCGACACGCATCCTTGCTTTCGTCGCTGGGATTGTCAACGCGGGAGGTGAAGCTCAAGCACAGATATTGGACGGATTGCAAGCCACTCTGGCTATGGCGGTGGGAGAGGTTTTTGGGCAATCCTTGCCTTTGAAGTTCGAAGATAATGTGTGGACGCAATGTGCTCCTCACACAGAGCAGCAAAGTCACGGTCGAGGAGGAGGAGGAGGGGGAGAAGGAGAAGAAAGAGGAGCGGGATGGGGTACGGGATCGAACAAACGTGCCCGCACGAGGCCAAAAAGGGAGGTGGTGCACGTGCTATTGGTACTGGAAACGAGCACGGGTTGTCGCTTAGGCGCCGACGTCTTGCTGGACGACTTACGGCGCTTCAACAACGCCAGAGGTGGTGGGCATGAGGGTATTGAGAAGGCTGAGCAACGACATTTCTGTCACACTCTTGCCAGCACCCTTCACGGATACCATAGTGCGGGAGCGTGCGTAGATGAGCACGCACTGGATCAGATTTTGATATACATGGCCTTGGCCAAGGGAACTTCTCGCGTGCGTGGACCTCCACGTGTAATGATGACTTCGAAGCATATGCCAACAGCCATTCATGTCATACAGAAACTCCTGGGTGTTGCTTTTACTAGCGCGATGGAGGAAGGGGAGGACGGCACGGTAGTCATCGAGGTGGCAGAAGGACGGGCTTTCACCGGAGCAGGGGATGTTGAGGCCGTATCGTAATATAAATCCGTCCATTCGAGAACGGTGGCTTGAGTCTTTTCCGATGGTGGATGAAGAGGGGATACAGGGGGTGGGAAGATTGACAGATTGACACCTCATTTTTGATGTGAGACAAAGATCGATCGATCATTTCCACAATTTTTCTTTCTTTTTTGCTTCCCGATCCGATTTATAAATCCCAAACACAACACATCAGAATTAATAGGTTTATGTTCTCTTCCCCCGACGATGAAGAAACCCACTAACTGCTCCTGTTGCACACAACAATAGTATTTTTTTCCTTCCCGACAACATCACATCCAAATTCGTCCATTTCCTCACCTGCTGTCGCAATGTCCCATTTCATTTTTTGGGGGTAGGAGGAGGTTGAGGACCATGAAGTCATGTTTACATTGCGCCGTCAATAAATGTTTTCGCGGCCTCATTTGTAGGAGCTGGTGCTGCTTCCATTCCAGCGGCAGCTGGGAGAAGTGTAGGAAAATGGCCCTCCTCCCAAGAATCCCCCCTCCTGCTGGAGCTGCGGCTACCTCATCTGCTCCTCTCGTCATCTGGCTCGCCCTGCTGTGAGATATTGGAAGTCGGGGCGTCTGCTGGCACCATGGCTTAAGGATGGTCGTTCAGATGCTCGTGGTAATCTTTCATGTATTGTCATGTTGCTTTTTGTGTCGTTGTGTGCGGTGTGGGGATGGTCTGAACACGCGGGGGGAAGGGGAAGTTTGAGGGCCGTGAAATGTTTTCGCGGCCTCAACAGCCCGTGACGGCGCAATGTAAACGTGACTCCTTGGGTTGACTCGGAGCAAAGCAATTAGAGGGGGGACATATGAAGCATACAAGGCACCATATGTTTTGGTTTCCATCGAGCGTCCAGAAATATATCCAGGTTACAATGAGCTTAAATCATGATGTTACAAAGAGCAGCTCAATTAACGTTGCCGTGTAGACCATGGGTTATAAATGTGCGTGGCTTTCCTGCGGCCCCTTGGCCCTCGTAGCTACTTTTATGTCCCATTCCTTCTTTGATCAAGGCCATCTCAACTCCGAAACCAACAAACCCACACAATTCATTGACACGAGTACAGTACCTCAAACGCACGCTGGGACATCCCCTTTTTGTGCCATCAACGGTCCGCCGAACTGGCAGCACACACTCCCTTCAATCCCTCTTCCTAGCTGTAGAAAAAATGCCCTCCGCTTCCGACAATAAAGGACTCTTCATGCTCCTCCCAGACGGACCCGTTTGGAGGAGCTCGGATGTCAAATCTATGCACGGCTTTATGGAAGAGTTTAATCTTCGCGCTGATGAGAGTGACATGCCGCAGCTTATGTGCGCTTTTGAAAAGCTTGTCGACACGTTGGGTATTGAGATATGCACTCAGGCCCTAGATCGAGTCAAAGAGCAACGCCTGCAACAGCAGCTGCAGCGCCTACCAGGCTACCAGAGCAATATCAGTAACACCACGGCTTCCAGTATCTCCGCTTATTCAAGTCGCACCATGGCAGACGGTATGTCATAGCATCGATGTCCTACATTCTCCTGTGCGCAACCCCTACCCAGCGCACGGCCCTTTCTTTTTTCACGCTGCTTTCGCCTTCTGTACATAACTTTGTATTTTGGTAGAACTCTGAACCGAGCACTGGTGCCTCTTACTGTCTTGCACATCCCTCGCGACTCACTCCACGACCTGTATATGTCCTATGTCCCACTTCCCGCTCAATTACAGACACGCGCCACGAGGAAAACCATCGGGCCCACGCAGGCAAATCCATGGAAGCAGCTGAGACGCTGCAAACCCTGATGAAACATCACGTAGGAGGAAAGGGCTTTCTTTTACCTGGGGCGGCAGACGTGCGGGAAGAGATACAGGGCGGGAAGGATGGTGGTGGCGGTGGTGGTAGCGGTGTTGGTAGCGGTGGCGGTGGTACGGATGCATTTCACTCCGTGACCGCGTCTAGTGTAGGCAGTCCTTCTCATTCCCTTTCGCTCTCGCCGCCAGGAAACAGCAACAACATAAACAATACCGATGTCATGGACTTGCTGCCGCTGCAGTCACAAGCTACCTTGTTCTGTCAAAGCCAAGACTCTTCACCTGGCGCCTTTACTAATACTACTAGCACGACAGCTCTAATCAGTAGCAGTAGTAGCGATTGCAAGAGTAGCAATATGTCTGCCCATGTGATTCCACCTGCCTCACTGTCCTGGTCCCCCAACGCCGTCCCCCTCCCCCCGGGGCAAGCCCCTACCAACCGGATGCCTATCCCCAACATCTTGGGACAGACAAGGCCTACGGCAGGGGAAAAGAGTACAGAAACCATTTCCAATCTTCCTTACATTAAGCCAGAGGTCTCTTCGCCTGCATCAGCGAGTCGAAAACGCGCGCGCTCCTCCGCATCCTCCTCGACCACGTTACCGGCTCCAGCGACAGCAACTGCAACGGCACCAGCAGCACCACCACTCACCACATCTACCGCCACCGGAGTGGAGGACGGCTACATCCCAACCCCCCGCAATGATGGTCCGTGGCACTACCTCGGTACTTTGCCCGCATCATCCACCTCTTTTTCCTCTGCCGCTGACGGTGGTGGGGGAGATGGAAGTAGAGATGGAGGGAAATCGACCAGCGGCGAAGCTGCAGCTGCAGCTGGAGCATCAACCAGCAGTGTTAGAGCCTCAAGTGCCGGGAGTGATGAAGAAGGAACAAAGGCTAGACCTGCCGCCATGAACTTTGGGAGATACGGCGATCACTTGCCATACAGCGGCCGCAAGGTGTGTCGAGTCAAGGGTTGCGATGGGCACCAGCGGTGGCCGGACTACTTATGCGGGCAGCATGGGGGGGGGCGATGCCGGTGGGAGGGCTGCTCACTATTTCATCAGGGAATCAATAGCATGGGCTTGCTCTTGTGTGGCAAGCACTGCAAGGCCGTTGGTGCGGCGTATCGCCGCCCGCGTAGTGGGGGAAATCCGAAGGCAGATGGGGGCGGAGGTGGCGGAGGTGCCAGGGATGGCACTGTCAGCAGCAGTACCACCTGCAAGCAAAAGTAGAACACGTGTGGTAGAGGTGGGAAAGGCAAGGGGGCTTCAGGTACGGTTGGGCCTGGCCTTCTGTATATGTGTGTATCACAAAAAACATTTTCACCTGCATGTCCTTATACTTGTTTTGGAACCAAAACTGTCGACTTAAACAAGCCAAACTCAAATGGAAATGGTCGTAAAGAAACAAAAATCAAACCCACGCGAAAGCGACAAGCAAGGCTGAAAAGACAGTCATGAAGACACAATCAGATAGCGGACGCAGCAAACAGAGAAGCAGACAACACAATTTGACTCTGGCCCTTCGCCTCTTTCTCGCCCATCTTCCTATCCGACAAAAGCTGCAATTTTCAAAAGTAAATTAGAGAGGTTCTTTTCCTTTTTAATATTTTAGTTATTTTGCTCATGCTCGTGAGCGGCGTAGCATGTGCGTTTGTCGCCCTCGTTCTATCTCTACCCTTACTTCTCCCTCTATCCCCAGACCCGGGTCCCCACCGTCTGATTAGGTATAAAATCTGTATTTTGCTCATTCCAGTACACCTTAGTGCTCACAAGCGCGCGTGTGGCCTCTCAATTTCCTTTTCTGGCTCTTCCCTGTCCAGCAACAAGCCCTGCACCTTCGCAGCCGCATGTATGAACTCCACGGTCAAGTTCTCCGCCCAGCTCGCCGTCCTAGCCTGTCCTCCCCAGCCTATATGCCCGCCCCGGGTGGTATTCACAAGGATCACATTCGGATTCTTGCTCGCTTTCGCAACTGTGTGCTCTAGAGCCTCGCGGCTCACGAGAGGATCGTCCAAGGCATTAAGGCCCAGCAACGGGATCGCCACCCCTTCAATATACTCAGAGCTTGACGCTGCAGTCATGTAATGATTCAAGTCTCGCCAACCATTCAGTGGCACTGTCACGTTTTCGTCTAGCTCGCGCAGCGTGTGCATGCTCTCTAGTGGCCGCTGCAGCTCCTTCAGACGCTCTCTCAATTGATTCTTGTGTCGACGCACGTATTTCTTGTACTCGTGTGCCACCAAGATGGAGTAGACCCAGGCCGAAATGCGATGGAAGCTGCCAGGTTTGTTGGTGTAATGCAAAGACTCAATCTGGGGATGAAATGCCCACGGATTTGAAATCGCGACCGCCCCAAAGATCCTGCCCACAGCCCGAGGCCCTTCTTCGCCCAAGTACTTGACCATGATATTTGCGCCGAGGGAAAAGCCCACCAGGAACAAAGATGCGGCAGGAAAACGCGCTCGGATTGTGTCTACGGCCAGGGCGATATCTGCCGTGTTGGCAGCATCATAGCATTGTGGCGAAGTCAAGGACAAGGTACCACAGCCTCGGTAGGTCATGCATACGGCTCGCCATCCTTTTTTTGTGCAGACCACGTGAGCTAAATGACGCATGTACGAATGCTGTCCGCTATCGTTCACGCCGTGAAGAAGCAGGACGATAGGTCGCGTCCGCAAATCCTCGCGGAGTGCGGTCATACTCACCTTCCTTGTGTTGGCTGCTGTTACCGCCGACGCCCCCACTCGCTCACTGTACCATTCCAATGCAAAGTGGCCCCCGTCATCTGTATGCACAATTTCTTGGGTGCAAGGTAAGCAAGGGGGTTGGGGCCGTAGATAGCCATGCAACGTTGCTATGTGGCCATTATGCGTCGCCCAAGTACTTTTGAACGCCGACGACTCATCGAGGCTTAGCAAGGCCATGATAGCTTCCGTCATTTCCGTCCGTTGTGTATGCACCTGAAGCTCGTCCTTACTCCTCCCATAGTACAAGGTAGCCAGTAGGCCGACCAGCAACGCCGTCGCAGCCTTGCGACTCCGCGGCATCTGCTGGCCCTTGATGGTGAGGTCCCTTAGCACGCGGCGCAAATTTTCCCCGTTACGGCCCAGCCAGGCCATCGCTACACTGCCAGGGGATGTTGATGAGGAGGGATACAATGGGGCTGGAAAGGACTGGAGTTGTTGCTGGTGCTCTAATTCGACCATGGCCCTCCGCTTCAGTGTGACACAAAGGGGAAGAGGGCAGGTCTAGCGTGTGCCCTGGCCGCCGGCGAGATAATTGAAATCTGCCAGGCACGAAGCTGCGTTAAGCAGCACAGAAATTTACGAGGACCTTGAGTGTGCTGTGGTGCGGTGGAGTATGACTGCCAGAACTGGCTGGGCAAGCATAAGTATGTCTTCCGAACCCTATCTTGAAATAATCGATTACCTTGCTAGCCTAAGACGGTCGGCGGTTGCTCCGTTGCTCTCGTCGCCGACGGACCGTTTTCCCATGCCCTAACCCCAACACATAGAATAGAATGCGTCATGCTAGTCTTTAACTGTCTTATCTCTTGTCGATGTGTACTGATCTTTCCCAGCCACTCTCTCACTTACCAACCAAGAAGAAAAGGTAGGAGGTTGGACCAAATCTGCCCACACTATCCCATCGCGCCGTTCCCACAGCTGCTCTTGTGGGGCACGCCGCTCCCGTCCCTGTCCGCACCTCATACGGTCTTCTGCACTGCCCCTCCAACATGAGCTCCATTAGAGAACCCGCAGTAGTAGAAGACCATTTAATAGCGGGGATGGTGGCAGGGGCCGTGTCATCTGCCATGCTTCTCCCGCTGGATCTCATCAAGGTCCACCTCCAAGTGTACGACCGTGCGGGGCGGCCTTTCCCATCCATGCTCAAAGGCTTGCAGAGCATTGTCCAGCAAGAGGGCTATCGGGGATTGTACAAAGGCTTGACTCCCGCCCTGCTAGCAAATGGTGTGTCATGGGGCGGGTATTTTTTGTTTTACGAGCACGCTAAGAACCGATACTTGCGCGAGCAACGGCAGCTCACGTCAGTCCACCATTTGCTGTCCGCTTTTGAGGCAGGTATCATCATGGTTTTCATGACAAACCCGCTGTGGCTCATCAAAACGCGCATGCAGCTGCAGCCGGGCGTCGGAGCCGGTGTATCTAGCATGTCGGGGGGTACGGCGGCGACAGAGGCGACAGCAAAAGCAATCAACATCAGCAAACAGGTGGCCTACACGGGACTGATACACGCCGTTCGCACCATTGTCAAGGAAGAGGGGCCCTTGGGACTTTACAAAGGTTTGAAGGAAGTTGTCGCGAAGAAGTGTCGGAGGAGCGACTCTTTTGTCTCGTTTTCGTAAAAATGCTTTCACAGTTTCCGGTTTTTGGGGCCTAAGGGCTCTTTTCTTTCGCAAGCATTTTTCTTCCCCACATCTCAATATATTCCACCCTCTACTTACCCCCTTCGACTCACTAGGTTTGTTTCCTGCCCTCCTTCTGACCTCCCATGGTGCCATCCAATTCGTGACTTACGAGTGGCTTAAAAAGGCCGCCGAGCCTTACCAGATGCCCCTCCTCAGCTTCTCTTTCCTCGGCGGTCTGGCCAAAGTTGCAGCAGGGCTAGCCACTTACCCTTCTCAAGTTATCAAAGCCCGGCTGCAGCAACGGGAGACTGGCGCCTCCCGCTGGCGATACACCGGCACCTGGGACTGTATCGTCAAGATCTGGCAGTTTGAGGGGGCCTTGGGGTTCTTCAAAGGCTGTGTGCCCAACGTCCTCAAGACGGCACCCTCGGCTGCCATCGCGTTCTTGGTCTATGAGAAGTGCATGGTTACCCTTAACGCCTCCCGCGGCACCCAACGAGGATGAAAGGGAAAAAAGCTTAGAGCCAAGACGTGAGATCGACTCAAGTACAAGTATTAGGTGAACGTGTACGACCAGTTCAGTTAAAGTACATCGACAGACGAATTGTGGGTTTTCTTCTTTGTGCGATTCTTCCTTGCTTTCTCCCATCCTAATTGTTATAAATATTTCACACACACAATCGTTTTTAAATCGAAATCCTCGTTCTTGTTTCTGCTGCTCACGCGGCATTCGTCCCGCTCTCTTTTCACAAGCGCAAGGCCTACAAAACCCCATAACCCTATCTTAATTGTACAACCCCCCATTCCACCACTACATCTCCTGGCCACACCTATTTTTCTATGCCTCTATGTCTTCCTCACTCATCAACTCACTAAGTTGCGGGCGTGTTGCGCTTGGCCTCGATGCGCACTCGGCGGCGGTACTCCTCCCGGTTGGTCACAAACAGCTGGTAGGCCTCCGCCTGGGCCGGACTCTGGGGATTTGGGCTGTCCAACAGGTCCTGAATGCCCAGCAGCATCTGCTTGACCGTGATGGCAGGCCGCCAGTCCTCGTCTTCGTTGAGGATGGAGAGGCAGACAGTGCCGGACGGGTAGACGTTCGGGTGGAAGAGGGCCGGTACAAACTTGCATTTGGGCGGCTTGGACGGATAGTCTTCCGAGAATTCCATTGTTACCTTGTATACGCCGCCGTCCCAGTCCGTTCCCTCCTTTTTTGAGAAAGAGAAGAAAGGTGGGGAGGAAAAAAACAAGAGGTCATTGCACGTCCACAAAGAATGACCAGCCCACAATCGACACCGAGGCCGAATTCCACTTCTAGCCACGTCCCCAAAGGCAATGAATAGTACAGAAAAAGATACAGCGTTCATATTTCAAAGTGATCAAGAAGCTGGTTGCCAAAACACAACATACGTACACAAATGCAGCAAGCCCTCTCCCTCTCGTCTTTCTTCGTCGCACATCTACCTCCTCCCAGATCACCGCCGCACTCCGCTCTCACGTACCTTTCCCGGAATGCCGCAGTCCCAGACCATCAAGTTCATCGAGCCATCGGCACCCATTGTAGGGCGCGCAATAAAGCCGTGGGGGTGGTCCTTGCGCCAGGCTTTCCTCTCCTCTTGCAACCGTCCCCGGGCGATGCCTCCACTCATTTTGTGTTGAGGGGTTGTGCGAGATGCCTACGATGCGTAGTGGATGGATGGAACAAGAGTATGACCAGGTTGATACGTGAGAAGAATGTGGGTAAGAGAACGTACGGAGAATCTTCTGAGGGAAAGCACGGGCGTCCATGGAAAATGAAGCGGGACTGCTGCAAGCGCTGCTTGGTAACTTGAACGAACTCAATGAGTTTGGGAATGGGGGGGAGGAGTGCTGCCCGAGTTCGAGGCCGCAAACTCACGTCGGCCCTGACTTGGACATGGACAGGACAGTGATGAAGAGGCACACTCACTCCTTTTACTCTCATCTCCACACCTTTTCGGGTTCCATATTACATAGGAAAGCCAACAAGCCGCCACCGCCCCCTGCATTATCCATAATCAGCCATCCGGCGCGGCGCGTCTCCTTCATTCATTCGCATTTCAATAACTTGTGGGTGCGTCTACTCATCTTTACCATGTCGTCGGTGCCGTATTCCGTAGGGAACTTTGCCAGCGAGTTTGAGTACTGGCCTTTGCCACCAGATGAAGAGGCCTTGACACTTCCGGGGTATCGGCCCCCAGGGTATTTTGACTGTGACGACATTGCGTTGCCCACGCCCAAGGAGGCAGTGGAAAGGGGCATGGCAACTGCACTGGTTCGATGGGCGGATTGGGAGGGCATGCATATGTCCCCTGGGATGGTGGAAGGGCAGAAGCTTGTGCGCTTACCCCCGGGTATCAAGCTCAAGGAGCATGAGACGGAGGGGGAGCGGGCGGTGCGGATTCAGTCCCACTCAGAAAAGCTACGCGGGCTCGCGGCCAAAGAGGCGACCTCCATTGACGTCAACAGCTCGTCGCATGCAAAGGGCAAGGCGGCGGGGCTGGTGGCCGGTGCGTCGGGGGTAAGAAGCGCGAGCGGTGGTGGTGGAGGTGATAGTGGCTGCTGTTGTCCGCCATTCACAGCCGGCGAGGAATCGCCCGTGGGTCCGGACAAGGAGACGATGCTAGAAATTTTAGATTTAGTACCCGACTTTAAGCGGGCCGAAACTCAGTTGCTTGCTCGAATGCGGGCCTCGCAGCTGGCCCTGGGCCGGTGGCGCATCGCCAACGAGCTGGAGGGGGGAGGCATGCGGGACTTTCGACGGCTTCCCTTCTTACGTAAAACCGTCAATGTGGTCCAGGCACCGGCACATGTTGGCACGATGGCTGAGGCAGGTACTTACGCCGTGCAAGACGACGAGGCGATGGTGACCATTACGACGTTTGGACATCGGGCATCCATGCTGTACCGGTACCAGGACTACATGCTCCTGGCCCGCAACACGCTAGGGGACCTGCACCGGATGATTTATTGCACACTGGCGGCCGTGCTGGCCAAGGAGAACGAGCAGGGAAACGTCCCCGAGGAATTAAATGACAACTTGCTGGCTTTCTTTTTTATTGAGGGCAAGTTTTACGCGACCCTGCGCAGGAAGGAGGGGGACGAAAAGGAGGAGATAGAGGCGGAGACGGAGAAGGAGGAAGAGGAGGGAAGGAGCAACGGGATGAAAGAGAACCTGGATTTCATCGACGCCATTATCGCCTGGGTGAATGAGCGTGGCAAAGACCGACGGATGCAGCTGGGCTTGAGCTCCGACTTGCCTATCGAGGTGCTAGACATGGAGACGGTGCAGCTCGCCGACCTGTCTCTGCGTTTGGGCACGAGGTACCTATATTGCCACCTGGGAGAGTGTGAGCACCACTTCAACGTCTCCGACGTACGTTTGCCGAGCCCCGAGGACCCCCGCGATGGTCGGGAGTACCCGCTGTTGGTCTTCCAGAAGCACTACCGGAAGCGACGCTGCATGGCGTGTGACGTGCGACCAGCCAAGTTCTGTGTCCTGGGCGATCCAGTGGGGGACGACCACAAAATGGTCTATTGCGAGTTCTGCCATTACTTGCTGCACTACGACGCGCAAGGACACTTGCTGCGGGATGACTTTGAGGTCTTCCCCTACATTCATGACGATTGAGGTAGAAGAGAGAAAGGGAGGGAGGGCTGGTGTACATAGCATATGATGACAAATAATATGCAAAAAGGAAACAAGATCAAAAGGTAGCTGTCCGATGTGAGTGTCCGAAAAAAAATGAGTGGATTCTGTAGTAGTTATTCATTTATTGACAGGGCATATCCATGGTCACTCATGTATGTATTTCCTTCCTTTCCTTGCGTGGATGGGATCAGTATCAGTCACATCAATTAAAACGTTCCTCTGATGACGACACGGCGCTTTTTTCTTTAATTGAAAAGGGAAACAAAACAAGCTTACATGCAGATACACGCAACTTCGCTATCAATGTACTAAATCATTTCAAAAGAAATCAATCAGGCGCAGGAGAAGAAAGCAAACAAACACATATCCAGCTCTTCAATCTCCCTTGCCTCCAGGGGCTACTACACTCTCCTCCATCCTACCCTATCTCTCCCTACCTTCTCCTCTACTTGGAGCGCTGGTAGATTTTCTTGAGCAAGATCTCAAACACAGGACGGGGTATGTTGACAGGGAGGGCGTCAAGCTCGGCCTGGATAGCCGCATACGACTGCTCCTCGTACTTTTTGAAGAGCATCTCCAGTCCCATGTCCCGGTAGAGCGCCTTGACGGCCGCCACCGAGGCCTCCTCGTGCTTGCCGTAGTGTGTCTCGAGGATCTTGCGCTGGGCCGGCGTGGCCTTGTCGAGGGCCTGCACCACGAGCCAGGAGCACTTGTTGTCCTGGATGTCCGTGCCCACCTTGCCGATGACTTTGGGGTCGCCGAAGCAGTCGAGAACGTCGTCCTGCACCTGGAAATACTCGCCCATCAAGACGCACACTCGCCGCGCCGCGGCCAGTGCGCCAGGCTCACCCATGCCCGAGAGAATAAGGCCGCAGGCGATCGGCAGATAAAAGGTGTAAAATGCCGTTTTGTACTTGACGATAAGTTGGTATCGCTGCAGGGTAAAGCGGTGCAGGTCAATCTGGCCATCCATGGGCTGCGAAGTCAGATCCAGCAGTTGGCCCAGCTCCGTCTGCAGCGTCACCTCGCGGAACAGATCGAAGAGTGGGGTGTAGAACGCCTCATGGCCAAAGTGCCGTCTCAGGATCTGGAATACGTTGGACTCGAGAATAAAGGAGTCGTTCACCGCGATTAGCTTTACCTGGGGAAGGCGGAACCAGCAGGGCTGGCCCCGCCGAGTCACGGAATCGTCCATGACGTCGTCTGCCACCAGGAAAAAGGCCTGCAGCCACTCGATGCACCACCCCAATACCGCCGCACGTGCAAACTCCCGGGTGGACAAGGCATTTCCCTTGGCGGCGTCGATGGTGCGCTTGACAGAAACCACAGTTAGGCCCCGGTTGAGCTTCCCGCCTTTGACATTATATTCGATCATCTTTTTAACCCACTCTATCGCCTCCTTAGGCATGTCGTAGGTGCCCTGCAATTCTGACAAAATCTCCTCCGTAAGCTGGTCGCAGATCTCATTGAAAGCTTCTTTTTCATTCGTGGGCAGCGTGGCGGGATACGACAAGTCAGAGTCATGCTTGGCCTTGCCGGCGTCGGCCTTTGGGGCCCCAGTTTTGGGGTAGAGCACGGCCACCGCCAGTAAGATGCCAGCTGCCAAGCCCACGGCCATGGAGGATGCAGACATGTCGGCTGTGTCGTTGTGCGGATGGAATATTGGTGCAACGGAGGAGGGGAAAAGGACGTTACGAGGAAGAAATGGACGTCGGAACAACCCCACATATCACACTGACCTTTGGCCTTCTCCAATGTTTTGCTGTTGGAAAGTATGCAAGTAGAGGGATGGGTTTGTGTGTGTAGGTGTGTATGTGGGTGGGAAGGTGGGTGTGAGCATTACCTTCTTGATTATTGGTTCCTCATCTTCCTCCGCGTCTTGTCTCCATACAGACATCTCTCACACGATAACAGTATACCATGACTTACTCACCTTAAGGCTCCTGAAGCGGGCATCCCTCACGCGCGCAGCGACTGAAGCTTGAAAGCTCTATTATCTAGTTGGGAGTCTGAGGTCAGTTTGAGCGGAGAAGTGCGAGGGAAACGCAGATGCATGAACGGACGGGGGGTGCCACCAGTAGTGGCTCGTGTCGCCGGAACCTGTGAGCGAGGTCGTCTTCGACGTGAGAAACTATATACAGTGCAACATTTGGCACTAAGCGTCGTGTATCATCAGCAGTTGATCACGTATTTCTTTCATTATTCTCTACCTCTCTGTGCTAGAGTAACATTTTGTATTTACCAAAGTATAGGACACTTTGAACAATTTTTCTCAAGGTCCATGCCCAAACTGTCCGTCCGCCTTCACGTTCCAGCTCGCGGCGGCCTTCCTCTACCCTCCGGAGCCAGGACATACAGCCAAATCCACCCCAAAATGTGCCTGATACAGGCGGACACATGATGCCGCTGTTCTGGTGTGAGTGCTTGGTGCATGTTGTCTCGATGGATGATCTGTACCACAATCTCTTGAGCATGCTCTCTCTGCTGCTTTCCTTCTAGGAGAACCTCCTGCCCTCTGCGCCTGACGGAGAAGTGCAAAAAGGATTGGGCGTTGTACGGAAGATTATGTAAGCCTTGCTTTGATATCATATCGGTCTTCTCCTCCATCGCTTCGCTCCTGCTGTCGTCATCGCAGCAAAGAAGCAGGTCTTTTTCACCAATTTCTTCCCGCAGTCCTTGTACGCGTACAGCGCGAAGACGCCAAAACGTATCAGTCTCCAGGGAGGAAAGGACATCCAGCCATGGCACGTGTAGATCATCTGTGGCGGTGGAGGAGGCGAAAAGGGAAGACAAGCGGGGATCAACCTGCGATAGCGGCTGACAGGCCGCCGAGAAGCGTAAAAGGGTGTTGAGATGATGTGAAGTAAAAAAAGAATCTCGGGGTGGCCCAGATCGCATACCGCATCCCCAGTCGCCAGGAGTCGGGCTTGACAACACGGGGGAGGTAACGATCGGCGTTGATGTCGCCGCTGGCATACCCATCACCAGTACAGCTCCCACTCGAGTGGCGTCGTCCCTCTCCTTCCCCCCTCGCATCAAGGACTGCTCAACACGATCCCAAATGCGTTCCTTCTCGAATTCAAATGATGCAGCTTCCAAGACATGAGTGATCAAAGATTTGGCGTGTCCAGGAATCTCCACAAATGACCCTCGTTGGCCTCGCCCCTTGCCCTTCCTATGCATGACATATACCAAATATTCGGCCGGGGCGCTCTCTTCCGCCACCGTCAGCACAAACAGCAACATATCCTCGCTCTCTCGGTCTGTGTGGTCCTTGAGGTCCATTAGACGCCAAGTTTTAAGGGAGACAGCACCCACGAGGGTATGACGTCCTTTGCTCTCCGTCTCATCTTGCAGGGGCCACAGATGGTAACGACAGTGGTGCCTCTTCATGTGCAGGAGAAGGGCTATGGGACCAGGGATATGTAGCATGTTTGCTGTGGATAGGTTTGCAGAGTGCTGGGTGACAACACTAATGCCTTCCTGCTCTCTAGCTGGATTGTGAATCACCGGCTGACATACATATCGGACACTAATCGCAGTCTGTGAGTGGCTTGGGGGCTCTGGATTTCTGACTAACAGACTTTTCAGCAGGGCGAGACTGTCTTCACAAAATTGCACTTCCTCTTGCTCCTTCCTTTTCACCTTTCTCTTCCGCATCTTCAACAACGATTGCATAGTGTGGATCACCAGGTGATCATAGACCTGTTTTTCTAGTTCAAGCTGGGAAATGCTCAACGCCACGTCCTGCGGCAGTTGCAAGTGTACGTGAGCATGCTGTTGGTAGTATCCCGGAGACTCTCCTATGCGTTCAAGGCTTCCGACGCCGCCGTTCCATGCAAATGTGTGAGTGGTGGGCAATGGTAGACTGTTCCCCATTGCCATTCGCATCATCGCTGAGACTGTGCCTACATTTGATGGTGGATAAGAGGATTGACAGTGTTGTCTGCTGCTGCTGGTGCTGGTGCTGCCGTTCGGTGACTGAACGTCCAGAGTGTACAGCGAAAGCTTGATCTGGACTTTGGAAGCGCCATAACGGTTGCTCTGAGGACGATGATGCTCGCACTGCACCTCGGCAAAAATTACAGTGTTGGTCAACGCCACGAATCGATGAAGGTACCTTTTCAAGCTTAACCAAGCCGGAATGTCGACTTGTTCTGAGCTAGGAGATGATTGAGGCTTCACCGCGGGACTAGCTGTATGCACAAGCGTCATTTTAAGGATATTCTGGAGATAGCTTGTGTAGCTATCAAGGAACCCCTTGGCAAGGGCAAAGTCGCCCATCTCTCTTTTCCGCAGCATTGTTGCTTTGTGCGACAAAGTGGCCGCTGCTTCTTTACTCTCCTTCACTTCTTTTGTCATGTTTTTGTTGCCGATGCTCTGTTTCTTTCTGTCGTTTCCAGCTAAAATTCCGATTTGTCTCGACGAAAAGCGGGTTGACAGGGCGGGCCCTAGACCCTGATCGTCGGAGAAAGTTGAGCTCCACGAAGGCTGTCCCACCATAATACGCGACGGTGGCCCGGATATGGTCGAGGACCGGGAAAAGAACCTCTGACCTCCGTCGTCCGTAATGTTAGCGCACTGAACAGTTTCCTTCGCTTCGTCTTTGCTGTCTATTTTGACTTCTTCACGTACAGCTCCTTCTTTTCCAAGTTTCCGCGATGCAAGATTTGCGCCTGATAAGGGTTCTGACTCCAAGAAAGGTGCTGCGGAAGGAGAGTGCTCTAGATATGATGGAGATGAATTCGTCATCGAAGAGAGTGAAGATGACAAGGAGCAAGGTAGCAGAGGGCGACCCCACGCACTGGTGGAGGTGGTATCCGACGTGTTTGTACTATTCTTGTTTTCCACAGCATGAGAAATGGTCCCGGTGCGTGACAGGGGACGTGAGGAAGATGATGGCATCCCGGGGAGGAGGGATAATGAGAGTGAAGGCGAATCCAGACCCTTGAATACCTCCAAACCAAGCCTTAGTGTATCATTTCTAAAATGGGAGCGCGGCAAATTGGAATGCTCGGTTAGCACCGCGCACCAAGACCCTTGCCATCGTGCACGCCGCAGCAGGAGCTCGAGATTCTGCAAAGAAATGGCTGTCTTGATCGGGCTTTCGCTGCCCTGCGGTTGAGAAATACATTTTTCCCCGTCCTTGCATTCACCTCGTACACACCGTAATATCTTCATATCAACCTCTGGAGACCCATGGACCCGCGAGTGCAAGTAAGAGCTCCGCTGTTGCAAGAGGACCAAATGCTGGTACCACGTCCAGGTGTGACATAGCTCTTGAAGGCGGTCATCGGCCTCAAGTTCATCAAAGTAAGGAAGTATCGAATCCAGTAGCCGTCTCAGATGCAAAAGGGTGGGGTCATTGGAATTGCTTGAGTTGTTGCCCACCTCTGCTGCTGTCTGGTCGGATTGAAAGGGTTGAAGAGCCCAGACGGCAGGAAGGACCAACCGCAGAGACTTAGATAGTTGTGTACTTCCTTGGAGAGTGGCTGGCGTGGCCTTGCAAAGGAGGCCCAACATCCATTGCTGCGGCCCTGTCAGCCAATTTTCTTGGGTGGCGATGGCTCCACCGCTTAAAGAGCAAAACGATTCCGACGAGGGTCCCTTTCCAAGTATCAATCGATCTGACGTGGGAAATGCAGATAGACTCGTGGCTCGCTTGACAAGAGTATCCGCGCCTGACGAAGTCGTAAACGACGAGATCGGGAAGGACGATGCAGACAGGTCGGTTATCCCTCTTCCAGCAGCACTTTCGACACTCGTTGCGGGAAATGAGGCTGTCCCACTCGTCGGCTTGCGGAGGGTAGACGGAGGGTTCCCCCGCCGAGATGCCCGCATGCGTGCTGCCATCGCGGCAGTAACTACAATGCCAGGTGGCAAACTCAAACCTCGGGCTGCGAGCTCTGGCCGGATGACAGGTCCAGCGCCGGGGCCAACACCTATGGAGGGTCGAGAGGCCTTTCGAATATCATGTGAGATAGACTGCTGCACCGAGTCCGCGGAAAAGAAGGTTGTGGACACCTCTGATCGTAATTTTCGTGTATGAAATGAAGTCGACAACGCAACATCGGTTCCATCAATGCAACTACTGCCACTGCTGCTGCCTCTATTGCTGTTGCTTTCCTCCTCTCTCGGCGAGCAGCTGGTACGCGTTGTCTTATCCGAGCGTATGTCTAGGAGCCCTCTTCCTCGCTCATCCTGCTGATGCTTCTTCCCCTTAATGGCTTCCACGCCAGAAGGGCTTGCGGCTGACCCACCACGACCTAAGTCTTCAAAAAGAACAGGCAAGTACGGGATCTGCCGCCACCAAGGCACGTTCAAGGGAAGCAACCCGAGTTTCTGCAAGCCGATACCCTCCGACACGAATCGTTCCAACGACATCAAGGCCAAGGCTCGCTCGAACGCCGCCACACAGCGGCCCGCCAGTTCTGGGTGGCAGTTGTATAGTACCAAGCTCTGAAAATTAGCTGTGACTCGCACCACGCAGGCCGTGTCCCGGTTCGTCATTCGCAAGGCCCCCATACTTGCCGTCGCGCCTTCCGACGCCGTCAAAGCCGGATATAATGAGTCCGCTTGCGGCAGGTTTTCTGTGGACTTGGACGTGTTAATTGCAGCGCGACTACTGAAAGAGACGGGCGAGGAGGGTAGCGCGAGGTCGCCAACGCGGAGGCCACCGAGCAAAATATACTCGTTTTCAAGGTTTGCCATCGGAAGTGCCTGTGGGTCTACCAGGTGCAGTCTTGTTTCCTGCCGGTGGGTAGTCGTCGTTAATGCCTTGCTCAGCAGCGTCAGCGTAGACTGCAGGAACGGGTGGGCCTGGCCCATGCCCCGACACACAACATGGACCAACGGTCCAACTTCCGAAAGAGGGATGATCTGGCGGCCCTCCTGACGTCGGATAGAAGGGCTATCCAATAACAAGCAGCTTTCCACCAGTTGCTCCCACGGCTGAAGTGCTTTATATATCCTCTCGGTCGCTTCAAGCGGTACAGCGTGACCAGACAAAGGAAAGTGGGGGCTCTTCATGTATGCTAACAGTCGCTCGATGAAGTAGTCGTGGAGAGCTTGATCCACACAGAGCTTTAGCCAATGCAAAAGCGGTTCACCGTTCACGGAGCCCAGGATTTCGACTGAAATTCCCCACAGCCCGCCTCCTCCCGTCGTTCGGCATTTGCCAGAGTTCTCTTGAGGATATAAAAATGCTTTCGAAGGCGTTGATGATTGTTGCTGCTGCTCTGGGGGACACCGAAACCAGTTGTAGGCCACAGAGGAGGGTTCCAGAGAGGATAACGATGAGAAACGTGCCAGATATGGTGGCTCCTCCTGACATTCTGGCACCGTGGCGATATTTGGAGAGTGCTTAAGAATAGAGACTGCCCATGGTAAAGGTTTATTCGTCCGTCGCCCCTCTTCAGAAGCAGCAGTGGTCGCGGCAGCCACGACGATGGCATTAATTTCCTCCTGCGTGACTGAGACTGCGGAACGAAGGCGCCGCAAGGTGTTGCCCTCCGCATCGACAGGATGAACATTCACCAAAGCGAGACCTTTTCCCACCTCTTTGGCCAAGCGCGCCCCCCGGCTGCTGAGGGTGGTGGTAACGTCCTTCCGACCCGCCACATAGACCTCCGGACGATTGTGGTTATAATACACGTCGAGGAGCCCAGGCGCAATTTCCACCTCCATGCCGCCCGCCAGCGACCAAAATGCTGGGTGGGACGTGGCCGCGCTCAGAGGTTCGAGCGGACGTGGGCCAGTGAATCCGATTCGGGAGGGATGCCAGGTGCAAGCATTCGCTCCCTCAGGCACCCAAACCTCGCTTATCACCTTCATGCCGCGCCCGGATCCAAACATACCCGGGTCGCTTGGCGAGGCGATATAGGTGTTGCCTGGTAGATACGGGGAAGGGGCCCTACCAGGGCGAAGAATACCACTGCTAGTCGAGGTATTCGAGGCTCCCATCATCATATTGCTGCTATCATGGCCAAACGCCCCGTGAGAGACATGAATATTATTGATAAATTGAGCCCGCGCAGTATTTTGGCGCAAATAAAGAAGAAAGAGGTACGGGTCCCCAAAACGAAGTAGACCACCAGGCAACTCCAACAAGGCTTGATACCTATTCCCCCCAGTGGTACCCGCAGCTGTGGTCGCAGATGCGGGCATTGAGGAAGGGGGAAACAGTTCACTGGTCCCCATAGCTGCAACTGCTGCGCTAGGTGGAATAATGGCCGTGCCGGTTTTGATGAGATCCAAATCTTGTGTCGTAAGCTGTAGACGCGGGTTGCGGGAAAGCAGCTCCGACAAGTGGAAGATTGAGATCTCAGCAAGCCGGGTCTCCAACAGACGGTGCAGGTGAATCGAAAGTTCCTCCCCAACCTCGTCCACCCCGTGGACATGACAGTCAATCCAGGCCGCCGAAGCCCCTGACGTCGATGCCATCGTTGTGATTGTGTAAGGGTGGGTTGGATCCAAAGTGGAGGTGGGCATTATAAATGGCACGCTCAATCCCCCTACCGGCGCCGGATGCCCGGAGCTGTCCAGGTCTAGGCCGAAAGGAGCATCCCTACAACTCCTGCTGGCATGGACCTCTTTCTCTTTGTCCAATGGCGTTATGGAATCCTTTCGCTTAGAGGTCTCGAAATTCAGATAGGAAACGCGTCCATTTCGGTCGCGATGCACAAAGGTATGCATGCGATTTTGGACGGTCAGCGGGTGCAGCACATCAGATTCTAAGGCACGAAGAGCCGCCACTGGAGTCAACCGGTGAAAAACGGGAAAACGTAAAGTCAGCTGCCGTGTGCACTTGAATTGGTCAGGTTGAAATAGGAGGAGCGACGGGCTGTGGTCTGAAGGCACCGCTGCCTGGCCCCTGTCTGTACCACATCCGCTGTCTTCACCTGCCACCTGGTGCGCCTTACGTGGGTCCTGATAGTGCTGGTTCTGATCTGAGGGCAATGGATATGGCAGCGGACCAATATTGCGATTTATCGTTCCTGCACGGCCAAGTCCGCCACTTCCACCTCGAGGCAGAGAGCCGCTCATTCCGTCATTGCTCATTTCCTCCTGATAGCGCAGGTCGTTCTTGGTGGGAGCAATCAACAGTGGGCTAGCATGGCGAGTGTCATGAAGGTGGCGGAGAAGGAGTATTTGGTTGACGTGCGTGCAAACCACCAGAATCTTCGCTCGAATGTTCTCCAGGACCTCATGTCGGGCCTGATACCAAGGGGCCGAAGGAGCGTGGTGCACGGACACAACCACTTCATACGAGTCCATGTAATCCCCCAAAGGCTCCACCTCTCGCTGCACCTTCCCGCGGCCATCTCCCCCGCCGCTACTAGCTCTCCTCTTTTTTATGAATTCCTTTGAGGTCGCCATTTTGGCCGCAGATAAAGACGCTTCCCGTCTCGTCTTTCGCCGGCGCACTTGCAAAATTGCCCAGTAGGGAATTCTGTACGCGCACGTTGCCCGCAAAGTTATATCCAAGGGTAATGGGGGGGTGACATTTTTAGGAGACGGAGTAGAGAGGAGACTAGAAGGCCGATCTGGAGGGGACATCAATGTGGAGGACGAAGTCCGCACGGTCTGGAATAAAAGAGGGTCTTCTGGTAATGACGGTTCCACAACAAAATACATTCCCGCTGCCTTGCGGACTGTCAAAAAACGACAGGAAGCCAAGTGCTCGTGAAACAGCTCCAGCGCTTGTTCCTCGTCCTGCTCTGTCTGCGACAGGTTGGCCATCGCAAAACCCTCACCACCGCAATTTAATGCCCCACTTCTTTCCATTCCCCCATCGCTCTGATAAAAGGTCCGACGAGTCCCACGCCGGGGTATCCCCGACCTGCTAGGAACTGTGCTTCCCATATAGCTTGGTCCTGTTGATGCAGCACCATCGTCACTGTCCTCCTCCTCCCGTGTCTCATAAGATAAATTGGCGACAAAGGCCAGCGTCACGTGCAAGCGGGTGATGGCTTCCGCCGACAGTGGACGCAGGCATTGATGGATTGTGGGCGCTGCCATGGTGGGCAAGGGTGAAAACGACTGGAGGCACTGCAACGTTTCCGCGGCGGCCCAAGCCTCCACCCGTCGCCGCACCAACCGCAAGAAGCGCTTGTGCGTGGTCAACATCAAATCTTTTGCTTCGGCTTCGCTCAATGAAAGCCCATCAGTCGAGGAACCATCCTCACCATTGGATTTTTGGCGGCATGCCCCCTCCAAGGCGGCCTCAAATTTTGCCACGTCCAAGCGGGAGTGCGTCGCGCAAATGATACTTACAGAGGTGGCCTGCCGACTGACGCGCGGAGCCACCCACATATCTTCCCTTGCCACGGCATCGTCGAAGCAAAACGGCAAGACCTTGCTGGGTGGCGTGGTCGAAGTGATACGGAAGACGCGAGACTGTGCTAGGCCATACATCGCATGCACAACCTCAAAGCGGACGAAGCAGGGTGTGACAAAGCTCACATCTTCTTCCATGGCTGCCGTGCCGTGGCTTCGGCTGCCTTTAAGGTTGCGGGCTTGGGCCTTCCGTTTCACCTCCAACATCTTGAGCATCATGCCCAGCTCTGCCTCGTATCCTTGCTGAAAAAGCCCCGCAATCCCTCCCTTGGAGGTTGCCGGGCTCGACCGGTCCACGGCATCGTTTCCCCTTAGACCACCGTCATTGCGCTTAGAAGATATGGCCGCCGACTGACCGAGGGAAGTACCTGGATTGCTGGCCTTCCTCATGTAAATCTTGGGCGGCACCATGCTTGAAATGACAGCAGAGTCCTCGGCGGAGAGTCCTTGCCTCGTTGCCTCCCACATATCGTTTTCATCTCCGTACAAGTCCTCCTCCGACCCCACATAGTAGTAAAAATCTGTTCCGGGGACGGGCGCTAGCCAGGAAGAGATAGCCTGCTGAAATGCTTTGTCCGCTTCCTTGCCCAATGGCTTAGCTATTTCTGAACTACCAACCGTTTCGTTCTCCTGCGTCTCCTCTTCTTCATCTAGCCCTTGTCCATGATCGGTGTCGGTCTCTATGCCATTATTGTAACCGTCACTATTTGAGCGAGAAACGACCATTCCTACCATGGCTTGATCCTCGAGCCGATGCCGAGCCTCGATCGAACCAAGCGCAATCTTCCGTAAGTGCGTCATGTCCAAATCCATGCCAATCTCCGAGCAATAGCCCAGTGCATCACGAAGGTCTGTGGGTGCAATGGGTCGGGCACACCGGAGAGCCATGTATGCCACTTGCGTGAAGTTTCGGCGGTGCAAGTAGAGGATATAGGCGAGAAGCGGATTGTCCGAGGGCAATTGAGATAGTGCGCGAGGATTACCCGCCGCACCCGAATATGACCAGGTGCTTGATTGGTGCCCACAACTATTAGAGCCGGTAGTGCCAATGAGGCGCGCCAACAGCTGTTGGAACGTAATAGTGAAGATCTTAATGACCATTTGAGGTCTTTCCACCTTGCCAGCAATCCTGCCACCTATATTAATGCCCCTCGGGGCCGCCTGCCGCGCTTGGTACGGGGCCAAGAACCAAATGGACAATGCGTCGTCCGAGACCTGATGCGCAAAACATTTGCCCTCACGCCAGCCCGTCAAGCCCAATTCCACCTTCCAGAGTAGATCCTGGCCTTGACAACGGGACTTGTACACCACGTCTTCTTCCCCCTCGGCTGCCGCATTCAAGCTGCATGCCGGAATCTCGGTGCCCAGCAATGTTCTAAGCGCTCGTTCTGTAAGAAAGTGGAGCTGACGGTTGTTTTCGTCCCCGGTAGTTGCCGTCAATTCTCCGGACTCATCTCGCATGGAGATAGGCGGAGGCATCGGGTCCGGTGCCAAGGGGGAAAAAAGATGCAAGGTCAACTCAGTCTTTTCCGATCCACGCAGCACCTCCAAGAGATTCAGGTCGTGTGGTACACAACGGGGGCGACGCGGACTCCTGTCATTAGTACCTGCGAGCTCCGGGTGTGCGTCGGTGCACAAATGACGGATGTACAAAAAAGAGTCCATTGCCGAGAGCACCCGCCTGTCTCGCTCGTAACAATTCGCCGCCAACGTCTGCCACAAGTCGGCCTCGGGAATCGGGACCCCATGATCTCTGGCCGCGCCCGAGCCATGTTGAGGTTCTATCCATATTTCAGTTGAGAGGCCATGCGGTGCCTCTATCAGTACGCGATATTGCACCAAAGCCGAGCGCGTCATAGCGGCAGTGCTCGCGCTGGTATGGATTTCAGGCTCTGACCTTCCCCCAGCATGTTGTTGTTGTTGCTGTTGCTGATGACAAGTATGTTGACGATATTTCAGAGTGGATCCCATCCCTTCGTCGCCAAGCGTGATTGACAAAGATATATGCTGAACGAGAAGCGCCTGTTGACGGTCTTTGTGTATCAAAGTGAAGCCCACAGCAACCTGGGCGCGCATTAGCGTGTCCATAATCGTGGGGAGGTCAGTGTACAGTCCAAGGTGCCAACTCCAGCGTTTTTTTTTTAGATAAGAGCGCAGCAGAGCGTCTCTCTCTTGGATGGCGGGGTAGTAAGGCAAAACATCACATTTTTCCCGTCCGGGAATTAGCAATTGGAAGGCTAAAGGAGCCTCTGGCATCTGTAGTGGTCCATCGACCCTGATAAGCGCATTTTGTAGCTCGCGCACACTTTGACGGGCGATGGGACCCTCCACGCCGAAGAAACCCAGATGTAAACGTACCAAATGGTCAGACACCCACAGTAGCTTCAAGAGGACAAAAGGTGTGCCTCGACGCGGATGCATGCTGCTCGATTTGGAGTTATTAACCAAAATTTTGAGGAAGAGATCCTCGTCTACACGAGATGTGCACCAATGGCCGAGCAGTGTCAGCAGTAATTCCTCCTGCACATGCAAATTCGAAAAATGCGAGTCCCGTCCATCCTCATCCACTTTCGCTTCTTTTTCCGTCCTTACTCGGAGCCCCAGTTGCAAGTACTTATCGGAGGTCGGCTTCTCGCCAGACACATCGCTTCCTAGTCCCGCCTCAAAGCTCTCTCCTTCCCTTAACTCGATCACCTCCTTTCCGAGAGTCAAGAGCTCAAAATACGTCGCATGCAACCATCGCGTCCAGTCCCGCATGGACAGTTGCCCCAGCCAGTGTATGAGTCCCTGATACTGCGCCCATTCCTCTTCTTGATGCTCTTGCCTAGAATGGCGGGCGCCTTGAGTTGGAGGCGAAAACTTCGGTTGCGGCTTAAGCTGCGACAAGACCCGACAAAGCCGAAAGTCGTTGTCCTGAAGGGTCCGAAGAAAGCGCCATAGGGGCTGCTGCAATACGTTAGCTTCACAGATCCAGTCCATGCTACCCACTACCTCGATTGTCACATTAGCCGCGCCCAGTCCCTGACCAGCTGCCGCAGGGAGCGGGCAATATTCGAGCGTATATTCCACGGATAGGTCAGAATCCAGAGATCGTGTAAATCGCACCAACACCGTCGTATCTTCGATGCCCATAATCTTGCTGCGCCTGCTGCTAGAGCCTCGTTTGTCCGCCCAATGCTGATGCTTGACTTTGCCAGTACTGCTGCCGCTATCACGTGCAAGATTGATTCGAGGCCGTTCTGCAGCCCTACTCATGCCACCAAGATGCACGGCGTTGGCATGAAATCCTTCCGCGGCACGCCACTCCACCAGCATGCGTAGACAAACCAAAGGCAGACTGTACATCATGAGTTTATCCCGCGTGGTGATGAATGGCGGGGCAGGGGCGGGCGGAGTTATGGGCATGGCAGCAATAGCAGCTGCCGCCATAGGGGCCGCACCAGACACGACGGTTGCAGAAGAGTATGGTTTGACAGCGATCTCGACGGGTACATTCAGACGAGAGTATCGAACTAGCAAGGAAGCCTGCAGCAAATTTTGCACGCCGATCGTGTGGTGGGCCAGCATGTACCGCAACGGCACCGATATGGTGGCATACTCGGCACATGACGCCAGCTTCTGACCCACATCAGCAGCGCACAAGACGCACCCACCCGTTGTCTTGACTGCTTTCTCGAGCATCTGGAAGTCTCCAATGTAGCCCAAGGCCGTAGATGGATCCTGCAGCGGAGCCAGGCACACGATCGAGAGGACAATGTCATCGCGGCAGAGCTGCATGGTCAGGTCGTCGTATTCAGCCACGGCTGCGTGGCCAAGATGGAAGACGCCGTCGACTATCAATACTATGGAAGGTGCTGCATTAGCTGGCAGAAATTGTAACGCGAGGATAGACAGTTGCACCAATCGCTCAAATGTCGAGGGGCGAGGGCTTTGATCCCTACACGGTCGATGAGAAGACCGACTTTCTTGTTGGTTCGCTACCATCTTGTTCTCCATCTCATTCAAGAAAGGACCCACCCGACCAAGCAAAGCCGGCAACGTCTGGTGGCACAGCGGATATCCCTGCACCAATGTAATTGTCTCGGGATATATTTTGGAGAAGGCAACCGCGAGGTAAGTAGGAAAGACGAGCTGTTAAATACAGCAGAAAATATATTTACTTTCGGTCTATCCGGAAATATGCCCCTGTACTCACCTTCCCGCCTTCTGCGTCGCATGCTACGATCGTTATGAAGAGTTTTACCGCATGCGTGACCCTGTCTGTTTCGCCCGTTATCAACGACTGTAATGGTGGAAGTGATGAATAGAATTAAAATTTAATACTAACAATATGTGCAGGGTGATGAGTCCGTCGGACTTGCCTTCAATGCCTTGACCAAAGTACTCTCCATCAACTCGGCAGGAATCACGCCGCTCTGAAAGCGAAACAGCGACCGGGAGATTTGCAGACAAAAGACAAGGCGCTGCACATCATAGACGAAGAAAACCTTTGGTGGGGAGTGTGCGGGCGTATTTGTGTGTACGTAAATTCGAAGGCCCGCTTCGCGGATTTCCGCACATCCGCTCTGCGCTTTTCGAACGCAGCCAAAATAATACCTGAGTGGATGGCTCCAAAATTATGGTGCGCAAATTGTCCTCGTTTACGCTGTGTGTGACAGTGCTTGGAGAGGTTTCAAGGTCTAGCGTTGTCACGGTTGGGGAGCTACCTCTGGAAACACTCGGGGCTCCTGCGGACGAGGCCAGCGCTTTTGTCAGCTGCGATAAAACCGGAGAGACAGGGGAGGAAAAGTTTTGTGAAGAGCTTGAGGACGAGGGTGAAGTTGTTCCCGCTATTATAGATCCGCGCGTTGCTTTGCGATGGGCATGCGATGACCATTTGCCCACGACGAAGTCGGCCGGCCGAATCATCCCCCCATCGCCGATGTTTTCGCCAGTCTCCTCATCTGCGTTACCATCTTGCCCATCACTTTTAGCACTGCCTGGCATGATGGATTGGTGCAAGTGCCGCAAATGCCACCACGTGCGCTCTTTGATGCTCACTCCGACGAAGTCAGATACTGTGGCCCACACCGCGACCAACTTGCCCGGCGTCGACGATATTGGCGGCAGTGGATCAGGCACACAGGATAAGTTGGCATGCAGAAAAGATTGATCGACAAAATGCGCAGTTGGCATGCGCTTCGAGGACGATGCCATGACGTACTGTGTGGCCTATGCGTGTAGTTCGGGTGGGGAAGCAGTAGATTTCAGAGGCACAATGATGTTTAATTGCTTCCTTCAAGCAACAACGTACGCAAGGAGGAAGGGGTAAATGTCTGATACGGAGTGGTTTCCCAGAAACATCTTATGGCATGGTAACGCAAAAGTGGGAATTTCAATTGATTGATTGATTAATTTATTTATGGTGGGAAGCGTGCACTCAACCAACCTCCTACTCTAACAAGGCCCTCGGACACGCGGCAATGATGCATCTGCCCTTGCATTGACAAAGGGAGAATGAGTCCTAGGGTTCAGCTGGCACACAAAATGACTAGCCCTGAAGCGCGCAGATGGCCTATTCTGTGTGGTGCGGGGGATTTGAGCACCGGTCGGGGGCAAATGGTAGAGTTGAATTGAGTTGAGTAATTCTCTGAAACTTGATCGATCGCCAGCAGTAATCGCAGAAGCAGTAGCAGTGATCGGCCGAAGCGCCTGCGTACTTTCTAGCTTTTGTAGATCATGTGCCTGCCACCCAGTCCCGAACATACTATATCATAGGGTACGTGCTTATTCGTTAATTGCTTTCTGAGCTCCATACGTTCATGTCTTGTGATTTGCCCCTGAATTCTCCAGCAACACTATCCACAGGGCATCGGGAGCAAGAGCAGGCAGCCAGGGTGCCCGTCCCTACGAGGCATTGGGGATCAGGAGCAAGGAAACTGCGTACCCGTCCTGACAGGATACCTGAAGTACGTAAAATAATGCGGGCAAACTCACGCAGTCTTTCGCGTGCAAACAAACGCTCTTGGCGCTTTCCTGCAGCAGCAAGGTAAACGGAACGAAAGCCAAAAATCCTGCAGTTGGCAGTCGCGAAAGCAACCATGGAAGGAAGCAAGGTGTTTGTGAACGATGAGATGAATGGTTGGTTGAAGGCTACCTTAATCAGCGTGAATGCCGAAACACGCCATGCCGAGGTGGAACTTGAAGCGGACGAGGTGATCGGTATTGCCGGTGGGGAGTTGCGCAGTGTGGACTTGAACCACCCTGTCTTGAAGGAGCTGGATGACGGACATGGTATTGGTGGAAAGACAACAGGGGCAGCAGCGGCAGTGGGACTGCCCTTGCAAAATTTGCGTCTCCCTGCACTAGACGTCGAAGATCTGTCTAGTTTGGGCTTCCTCCATGCGCCCGCCTTGCTTTTCACCGTACGTGCTCGCCACTTGGCCAAGCAACCGTACACTTATTCGGGCAACATCGTCATTTCCGTGAATCCGTACGAAATGCTGAGAGACCTTTACAGCGATCAAACCAAAAAAGCATACGCATTGGCCAAGACGACCAGCGAGCTACCGCCTCACGTCTATGCTATCAGCGCATCGGCTTACAAGGGCCTCCTCGGTGAAACGGGAAAGGACCAAAGCATTCTCGTTTCTGGTGAATCGGGTGCAGGCAAGACTGAAGTCTGCAAACAGCTCATGTCGCATCTTGCAACGATCGCAAGCGCAGACGGTGATAGGAAGGAAAACAACAGCATTGTGACCAAGGTTTTGGAGTCCAACCCTTTACTCGAGTCGTTCGGTAATGCTCAGACGATTAAAAATGACAACTCCTCAAGATTTGGGAAATTTACTCAACTGCAATTTCACCAGCTGGCGGGGAAGATGCCCGTGCTTGTGGGCAGTAAGTGTGACACGTATCTGCTTGAAGGGTCGCGAGTGGTGCACCACTCTCTCGGCGAGCGTAATTACCACGTATTCTACCAGCTACTGGCTGCACCCGAAAATGTAAAGGCAAAGGTGGGTTTGATCGGAAAGAGTTTTAAGGACTTTCATTACATGATCTGTGACCATGGGGGAAGCAAGACGTCGGAGATTGAGGGCGAATCTGACTCGGTGCGCTTCGAGGCCACTGCGCATGCCCTCTCTTTGATCGGCCTGGGCGCAGAGGAGCAAGAGCAACTGTGGGGTGTCTTGGCAGGAATTTTGTTTTTGGGTCAGGTCCAATTTCGAGGGGAGGAGGGAACAAGCGGGGACGAGGAAGCGAGGATTAAAGAAGTTACCAGCGACGAGGGTGGCGGTGGAGCTCTGGCGGAAGCTGCAGCACTACTTATCGGCAACAGAGAAGGGGCAGCTGCGTTGGGGAAGGCATTGTGCTCAAGAACGATCAAGACTCGCACGGAGATATACACTGTGCCAATGACACCCGCTCAAGGCGTGGATGCCAGGGACGCTCTGGCCAAGGCTTTATATCAACGGCTGTTTGATTGGCTCGTGGTTCGCATTAACGCCAGCACCTTTCAAGGCAAATCGGAAGGGCGCGATGGTAATGTAACCACCTTTACGCTCGGACTGTGTGATATTTTTGGCTTTGAGTCGTTTGCTGTGAATAGATTTGAGCAGGTAAGACTTTTCATCGCAGAGTCTCATAGTGTTTTTCTGTGCGTGCAGGTGTGCGCGCAGGTTTTGACTGGTCATTTTCACGTACCCCTCCCTACCTGTCCCAGTTCCTCGCCTTTCTGTTCCTCTCCTGATAATGTTTATGGGTGCTTACCGGACGTTTCCGATTATGTATGGCCTTGTTCTTGCGTCATTTGGGGGGGGATTCCAATCAAAACCTTTGTACGCTCTGTACTTTTATCTCCCACATGCATACACCCTTATCCTATCTGACACACCCACGCACATCTCCAACTACCGCACATTATACATGAAGCTTTGTATCAATTTTTGCAATGAGCGGCTGCAGCAACGATACGTGGCGGATGTCTTAAAAAGTGTGCAACAAGAGTACGAGGAGGAGGGCATCGGATGGGAGTTCGTCGAGTTTAGAGATAATGCCCCGGTGCTGGACCTCATCGAGTGTCGGATGGGTTTAATAACGGTGCTAAATGAGGAATGTATGCTAGCCAATGGCACGGACTCAGCATTTGTGTCGAAACTCAAAGCGCTGCATTCAGATTCTCCCCTTCTGATTCCCGACCGGCTTAATCCCCTGGACTTTACCATTCAGCACTACGCAGGGCCAGTCAAGTATACTGCGGCAGGTTTTGTGTCCAAGAATCGAGACACGCTGCTTGAGGACTTGGGACGAACCCTCGGAACGAGTCGGAGGCCCTTGGTGCAGACCCTCTTTCCGGTGAATGACGAGGACATCGTGAGTCCCATCAGCAGCAATAACAACAAGAGTGGCGCATGCCGTTATCAGCCAAAGAAGAAAGGCCGCGGCAGCATCGTGGCTGAGACAGTGGTCACTAAATTTCGGCGGCAGTTGCAAACCCTGATGGAGACAGTCGCTGGAACGCGTGTGCAGTACATTCGCTGTATCAAACCCAACTCCAGCAAGCAAGCGGGGGTCATGGAGCCCCGAATGGTGTTGGACCAGCTTCGGTATGCAGGGGTAATTGAGGCCATTCGCATCTCTCGTGCAGCCTACCCCAACCACCTGTCTCACCTCGAGGTTATCCAACGCTTTCGTCTGCTTATGCATTCGATGGCTGGGGCTGGTCAAGGGCAGGATGAAGCGGAACAAGCGCGTGCCTACCTACAGCATTTGTTGCCGCTGCCTTCTTCATCCTCCTCTTCAACGACTCCTTCATCTTTCCCCATCGAGGCATCCGCAGCACAGTCACGATGGGAGATGGGACGCACCCGCGTCTATTTCACCAAGGGCAGTCTCGAGGGCCTGGAGGAGGCCCGCTTACATGTTTTGAATCGTCAAGCCACCATCATTCAGCGCTATTTCCGGGGCAGTGTCCAGGCAAGGACCTTTCGTCAGCTCCGCCTACAAGCCATCACGATCCAGAGCGCCATGCGGACATGGCGCCAGCAAGTTTGGTACCGGAAGGAGCGGGCGCATGTTGTACAGCTCCAGGCCCTTTGGCGGCGAAAATTGGCCACCAAGCTTGTGCACACCCGCCGTCTCGTGACTCGTGCAACCACCCTGCAGACGGCCTTCCGTCGTCACTTGCACTGCGCTCGCTACTCCAAGGCGCGGGCTGGAACCATCCGTCTACAAGCTTTAGCCCGGCGACAACAAGCTCGAAAAGCGTACTTGATAACTGTGGCAGAGGCCAAGGAGCAGGCCAAGTTAGAGAATCAGCTCGAGGTTTTGAAGCGTCGTCTTGATGAGGAGAGCGAGGCACGTCGGACGGCTGAGAGGAAGTTGCATGAAGCTGCCAGCAGTGCCCCCGTGGCCCTTCCACAGCAGCAAGAGCCGCAACCATTTAGTGGAATGGAGGCAACGGGTCAAGGGGGAAGCCAGGACGCCTCTGAAAAGTCCACCAGCAGCCTGTCGCAAGAGCAGGGGCAATTACTCGAATTGCTCGGCCGCAAGGTTCATTCCTACCGGGAAAAATATTTGCGGTTTAAGCGCGAGGCAGAGACGTACAAGAAAGAGGTAGACGCACTTCGTGCCGAAAACCAGCGAGTCAAGGACGCACACTCCGCGGCTGGTCTATCTTTCTCGGCCTTGAATCAGCACGCGGCAAATTTGCAGCGCATCCACAAATGCCTTCTTCGAGACCACCAACAATCAGTGGAAAAGGCACAGCGCATGGAGGCGGACTCCATTCGTGACGTGCAGCGGCTGCGGGAAGAGTTCGGGCGGCACCAGGAAAAATTACAATGCCAGGCCCGGCGGGCCAAGGAAGAGTTGACCGGACGAATTCAAATGTACGAGCTAGAAGTTCAAATGCGCATGAAACAGGACCGTATCATGGACAACATGATCGGGCTAGTCGCAAAGAGGCTAGACAACGCCTACCCGGAATTGGTTCAAGAGCTGATAGAGATGCAGCACACCTGCAAATTGGGAATTAGGGAAGATGTCGCCCTCCGATCAAGTCTGATCGGCGGCATCTCTTCTTCCGCCTTGGGAAGTGGCAGCGACGACGGAAGTGCCTTGAGCAGGGCATCAAAACTATTTTCTGCGTTTGGGGCCTTGGTCAAAGGGGATGGCACTTTGTGAGACAATTGTGGATAGAGGAAACTGGATGTATATCTTGAAATGCAAGATGGCATAATGACGGAGTGATAAAAGCATATGGGCGGCCAAGGGTAGTGAGCAGGCATGTCACGCCGCGCAGGTCCAAAAATAATAAATATATGTAAACGTAAACTACACACTTAGTCATATGACAGATTTTGTGGCTTGAATTGATTCCTCATTGATATCTTCCGAACCTGATTATCTTGTTGCTGAAGTGTTTCTTCAAGTTGTGCTGCTGCGCTTTTCTGTTCTTTCTATTCTACTGCTGTCCTGCTAGCTGCTGTTACAAGAACACCTTGGAAACGACGCAAACGGCGCGCCCGAACCAGGTGCATGAAATGGTCGATGCTTTTATATTTTCACATTTATCGCTACCGATGGATATCCATTCCAAAGCCCGAAATGTCTAGTTGTTTTTCTTGTCCTCTTTATCAACTTCTACCTTATGTTCCTCCTCGTCGACCTCGTCGTAGGCAAGCAACGCCTTGAACTGCTTGAGGACGAGGGCGGTACCAGCAGAGGAGACGAGGCACGCCGGCACCAAGTACAGGAGAGCGGGTTGGGCAGCCTTGAAGAAGTTCATCACAAAGATAGTGGTGCCCAGACCAAGACCGTAGGCTACGAAGCAGGCATGGAAAAAGGGCTTGGAGAAGGCGGCGGCGGGGCTGGCACGGGGCGAGACAGCGCTGCGCTCCGCGTCGTATCGCAAGAGAAGGGCAATAAAAATACCGGGAATGACAATGTCGCCCAGTCCTAGCATGGAGTGCTGGGTCTTGGTGGTGGCAGTGGCCAGGGCCCGGGGGAAGAGAAGCTTGATCGGTGCATCGAAGGATTTGGCTACAGTGACCATGACCTCGGTGCCAAAGACCCAGAAAATGTCGTAGAAGAAGAGACCTGTCAGAAGGATTGCGCCCACCTTATAGGAACCCAAGGAGATGCGCTCCAACCCCTGGATGCAGAAGGCGATACCAAATCCATTGTTCAGGACCCAGTGCTTGGTCTTGAACCAGCAGCCGGCCAGCGCCATGGCCACCGCGCCCGCCGCCAGCTCGGCCTGTGTGAAGCGGAGGTCCACCTTGCCGAGAAGCGGCAAGAAAAAGGGTCCCACACCGTAGAGGGTGGGCGAACGCAAGACGCAGCCGGCGGGCGGCTCAAAGGTACAGGTGAGCATGGCGGCGCCGATGACGGAGAAGTAGACGGCCAACAGCCAGTTGACCCAGTCCTTGTCGAAGAACTTGAAGGCCGCGTACAGCCCAAAAAGCACACAGGAACCGATGAGCGGAAACTTGTACGCGTCTTCCTTGGAAATGGTCTCTGGCTGCTCCTCGTCCGACATGGCGCCCTTGTCGCGCAGCTGCAGGGACCGGTGGCAGCCGATGTAGATGATGGCCAGCGACGTGGCTAGCAGGTTAAAGGTTACGGGGATCAGTACCAGGTTCGATAGCGCCCACAGCCCAAAGAGGAGCACGTATGCCGCCGAGAGCAGGTGATTGGTGCCCGTGGGCGTAACGTAGATCTTGGACACCCATTGCGTGCGCACCCGCAATTGACCAGCCTCCTTCCCGCTGGCGTTTGTCAGGGCAATCCACTTTGAAAGACAACGGACAGCGGGTGAAAAAGGATGGAGTGTATTAATTAAGTGCCAAAGCGTATGAAGGGGAGGGGCCGATTTAAGTTGCGATTAAATCTAACAAAAACTCAAGTTGCGGACGGCAAGTGAGCTTGCACAGGAGAGTGGTCGACAGCCGCCGCCAAGGTTGCGATTTGCTCTTTCCACCTTGGCTCGATTACAAGTGGCACCGAACACACATAAAACGAGGACAAGAATTAAGCTCGTAACCTTTCAAGCTGTCTATCCCCCCCTCCCTCCTTCCCCCCCCCCGACTGTTTCCGCCTATTATTTTGTTACGTACGTCCTCGGTGGTTTCAGCCTTGTCGTGCGGAAGACTGGCCGCGCCAACCACCGTTTCCCCATGCTGTTAGTTTCCAGGGAAAGACTTTATTAGAAATTTCCATCGCTTTCCATTGAAGAGAAGGGAAAGGGAGACAGTCCCAGTGTGACGAGGATGCGTAGTCCCTCCCACACATATCATGCATTACCTTGAGTGTGATTATGAGGGGTGTTGTGTGCTCATTTCCATGGCCGTACAAATAGAAGGTCTTGGCCACATTGAGGACCTGATGGATGTGGTGGTGTAGGATATCACGAAAGAAAGGTAAATGAGGGCAGATACGTCCATGGGGGGCAGTGTAACATGGCGAAGCAGCTTCATCATTCCGCTCACCGAGGCAAGGCAAAGCACGCCCACAAAAGGGGGCAGCTGCGACATCATTCTCGTCTTTCGGCATCCCGCATCCGTCTACCACACCACTCCCAGATATACTTACCACCTCCGCCCCGCCATCAGTGGGTGGTGTCACGTCAAAAGTGTTAGTCTTGCCCTCGAGCTGGAGCTCCACCGTGTCGATGGGACCCTTCACCCCCTTGGCCGAGACCAAGCTGACACGCCAGTCACCAGAGGGGGACTCCGGCATCGGGGTTGCGCTCGCCATGAGTTCGTACTGAGATTAAGATGAAGATGAGTGTTATAGAGTGACTATAGGTCAATAAATGGTGGTAGTTGGGCAGCCAAGCAAGAAGAAGCCGACGCGATTTAAAAACTCAACAATGAAACCAGCGTTTACGACCCCATGACTAACCAACACAAATGCATTTGCATGTAGCGTTCACATCGCAGCCGCACGCGCATGAACGCACATCTTTCTGGCTTCTTCGGGGAAGAATCCACGAAATGCTTAGATAGATGGGCATCTTATGTCTTCGTCTCGTCTTACAATAATTAAATTATCTCGTGCAACCCATCCGAAGACAAATGCAAACATAGGTGTTTTTATACAAGCGTGCCTCCTCTCAGGATTTCAACACGAGGGAAAGTCTTCCGACAATTGTAAATTGTTGCATGTTCTTACCTTATTTTGCCGAGCTTTTATGACTTTGACAGATTTTCCCCAGCAAAGTCCTCTGATGGCCCACACAGAGCTGGGAGGAGAGGGGAAAAGAAAAAATATGTCTTAGTTATTGTCTGTGCCGTCGTACTTGCCCGCCTCCTATATCGAGGTGAGGATTGGGAATACCTAGCCTGAGGCAAGCGATTAGATACTCGCAGCTTGGCTTTCTCATCTCAGCAAGATAAGAAGTAGTTCATAGCACAGCACTTCGACTTGTTTTCCCAGAAATACATGCCTGAAATAGGTCCCCGGGCTTTTGCTATTCCAATGAAAGAAAAATGGAAGGCCGCAGTATAACACTACCCGATTTCCCCTCAGAATCCACTTTATTTGATAAAGTCTTAAGTACTTTTCCCCATCTGCATTTCTCTCCTATCTTTTTGGGTTTCGGTCAATAAAGTAATTTCTCCCTGCTCGTCCTACTTCTCTCGACCTCTTCTTTCATAGTCTCATTCAAACCAGACCTCTTGTGATTTCCATTTATACATCGAGCAGTCAACATCCAATGCTAATACGTTGGATTATCCTCGTCCATCACCCTTTCCGGTAAGCATAATCCTGTTTTTTGCTTCCACGGATCTTAACGAGACTCTTGGCCATGCGCAGTGACACGGCGATACTGGCCGTAGTGCTGCGTCAGAGAGGCCTCGGCGTCTAGGCCAAACGGTTGCTCCTGCGACGAAGCGTCACTACCAAAGGCTGTTGTGTTGGGCATACTGTACAAGTCGGACGACGAATGACGAGCCGCCGTCTTCCACACGGCCGCCACAAGCACCATGAGGCCACAAATCCCTGAAAGAGCCCAGATGAATCCGGCGCGAGACGAGGATGAGGAACTCTTTTCCTCATGCCCTCCTCCCACGCTGGCCGACGCAGCTTCCAGCGAAATTGACTCTTCTGCAGTAACTGCTCCCTTGCTACTCGCGGCGACAGCTTCCTCGTCCTCGTCCTCGTCCTCATCTAACAACTTCCCGTCCTCCTCGTCCAACATCTTTTCCTCATGCCCTCCTCCCACGCTGGCCGACGCAGCTTCCAGCGAAATTGACTCTTCTGCAGTAACTGCTCCCTTGCTACTCGCGGCGACAGCTTCCTCGTCCTCGTCCTCATCTAACAACTTCCCGTCCTCCTCGTCCAACATGTCCTCGTCCTCGTCCAACATGTCCTCGTCCTCGTCCAACATGTCCTCGTCCTCGTCCACCATATCTTCGTCCTCTTGGTCCAATATGTCCTCTTCCTCGTCCAACATGTCCTCGTCCTCGTCTTTTTCGTCCGACACGTCCTCGTCAGCCTCGCTACCCGCACCCTTCTGCTTCATGGCCTTCTCGGCAATAACTGTCCCTGCCTCCCATCCTGCCGCCTCAGCCTTGGCTTCATCGACCCCACCGAACTCGGCCTCCAACTCCTCCTCCAGCTCTTCAAATGCCGCCTCTTCCTCCATTATTTCCTCAATGTCCTCGTCGGTGGCCCCAGCCTCCTTCAACGCCTTGGCCAAGCTCTCCATGTCGTCGGCCTCCACGATTATGATTCCGTCCGCGGACTCACCTTCCAAAATAGCCGGCGCCACATCACCGTCATCATTATCAACCTCCCAGTCGTCCTCGTCCTCGTCCTCATCCTCATCCTCCCAGTCGTCCTCGTCCTCGTCCTCGTCCTCATCCTCCCAGTCGTCCTCGTCCTCGTCCTCGTCCTCATCCTCCCAGTCGTCCTCGTCCTCGTCCTTCGCGAGTCGATCTTCCTCAAATTCGTTCGTTTCTTCTTCTTCTTCCTCATCTGTCCAACCCATTTCTGCTTCTTCAAACGCTTTGTCCGCCTTGTCTTTCTTGCTCGCTAACAAGGCGCGTACCTCTTTCTCATCCGATTTCTCGTCACCCTGCCCTCTCTCCACAGGCATCAACAGCTTCTCCTCGTTGCTAGCCTTTTCTCCCCTCTTCAGTTGAAGCGAATGGTGACGAAATGGGGCAGCATTCCCGCTCTTCGCCGTCACCACTTCACGCTTCAGCTTGGAGACAAGGCGAGAGCGCGAGCCCTTGTTGATTGCATCGTCCTCCTGCAGCCCAAATACAGCCGGGGCCAGAACGAGCAGGAGTGCAATGCACAATGAGGAAAATCGCATTTGTGTGATCCGGTTGCTTGTGTACTCACTGCATGTGCGAGTACGGGTTGTAGGGAGAGGCGAGAAAAGGGTGGCGTGAGTGACTTGAGTACTCGGTGACTCAGTGATTGGTTCGTAGGCGTTGGCCACGAATAAAAAGAAATGCCACTTCTCCAGAAGGGCCGAGGCTTAATGACTGCGATCCTTGCGATCCTTTCAGCTCTCGCTAGATAGCCTGGTTCTTTTGAATTTTCTCTACTAAGCGGGATGGTTGGTGAGAGAACAACTATATGGGCCAAAAGAGGTGGCTGGGTGCAAGCAGTAGACGCTCGGCCCGGCCTCCACGGGTCAAATAAGGGCGTATCCGTGTAAATTGGTGTGACGGCAAGTGCGTCGCAAAATAAAGAAGGGCTTCTTAGGAGGGCCTAGGAGAGACACATGGCAGCCCCCTCTTGAAAAAAGATCGCTCGCGGACTCTGGGAACAACTTTTTGGGCTGCAATCTGCAGGCCATCAGAGTCTTCTCGCTGCACGACAAATTTTATTGCAACGTATCCGTGAGTCACCAAGTTGAGACACTCCTGTCTACGTCGTTGTCGTATTCCATGACGGCCAATAGCTTTGGGTGAGATAAAATAAGCACCATTACACTCTGGTCTGTTACCGCATCACTCGCCCTCCGTTTTTTCTGGGGACCATATTCCACGACACACCAATTCTGCTTGTCCGAGCCTAAACGGCCCACGAATTGTACGGTAGCCCCCTGGGTGCAGGCCCGTGCGCTTGATTGCTGTCTCTGCTTGCGCGACTTCGTAGGCCAGGAAGGGCACGGACACGGGCGACGACGTCCTAGCGCTCGGCCGAGACCGTGCTGCGCATGTCACGATCTCACATGAGATCTCAACCCACGGCACACGTGCCATTTTCTTGTTCTCACACACGGCACATGTACATTTTCACATTCACATAGGGCTTTGTGTGGTAAGGAGAAGGACACCAGGGCATCGTGGAAGCTCATCCTCACCCCCCCGAGCAGCGAAGACCATGGGGTGCCTTCACTCGCTCCCAGAGGTTAACGCTCGCAACTACCGCGAGTCGGAAATTGAAAGGTCGGCGCATATGCGAAGAAAGACACAGCATCTGATCCAAAACCTGGTGCATGAGGAGTACAGATTGAAAGTAGACGAGGTGCGTGAAAGGCAGGGAGGAGAGAGCGTGACAAGGGGGAGGGACAAGGGGAGGGAAAGAAGCATGTGCTTTGTATTTATGATATTTACGCTTTCCTTTGCTCTAGATCCACTCATACTCCAATTTATATGTTCTCCTAGGTGTATGACATTGGTGGGGGCAAGATCCTGGGCACGGGCATCAGCGGCATGGTGCGGGTGGTGCGGCACTTGACCACAGGCAACACGTATGCGATGAAGACGCTGCACCTGAACCGGCTCAAGTCTAAGGCCTCACTAGCCGATCTGCGCAATGAGGTGAGGATCATGAGCGAGCTTGACCACCCCAATATCGTGCAGCTTTACGAGACCTTCGAGACGGATGACCACATCTTTCTGATCATGGAGCTGTGCACGGGCGGCGAGCTTCTGGATAAGCTCCACCGACAGGAGGGCCACCACTACTCGGAACAGGTGGCCTCACAGCTGGTGAAGAAGATGGTGGGCGCCATTCGCTACTGCCACGACCATCACATCGCCCATCGCGACCTCAAGCTCGAGAACTTCCTCTTCGAGAGCGACAACCCCGACGCCGAGCTCAAGCTCATCGACTTTGGCCTCTCACGACACTACCAGTAAGTAGCGACGGAAGAGTGGAACAGAACGAAAAATGCTTTGTTTCGAAGAACAAAGTGTTGTTCGAAGAACAAAATGCTGACCCCTCCCTACCCCCTCCTTTCCTCTATTCCTCCACCCATCCCTGCACTCCACAGCGACAACCAGCGGATGCACCGGCCCGTAGGCACGCCGTATTACGTGGACCCATCCGTGTTGGAGGGCTCATACACGCAGGAGTGCGACATGTGGTCCATTGGCGTCATTGCCTACATGCTTCTCAGCGGTCGTCCGCCCTTCTATGGCAACACAGACGACGAAACCCTGGCCCGGGTACGGACGGGCAAGTTCACCTTTCCGCCCTCGGCTTTCGAGCAAGTCTCCGAGCAGGCCAAGGACTTCATCTCGCGGCTGCTGGTGGTAGACCAGACGGAGCGCATGAACGCGCGGCAAGCCCAAACCCACCCCTGGCTGCATTCCTGGGACCAGTCGCCCGAGGCCCTGCGCGCGGACATCTTGGGTTCGCTGCGCACCTTCCACAAGTTCAGTACCTTGAAAAAAGTGGCCATGGAGGTAGTGGCGTTCACCCTGCGGCCCGACCAGATCAAGGGCCTTCGTCGCGAATTCGAAAAGGTTGACGTCTGCAGCAACGGTGAGATCACCCTGGAGGAGCTCTCGCGCGCCCTCGAGTCATCGGGATTGCTCAGCCCTGCCGATTTGGGAGCGCTGGTCAAAGGGCTGGACGTGGGCCGGCAGCACGCAGGCACGATTTCCTGGCACGAGTTTCTGGCCGCCACCATGGATGCAGCCTTATTGGATGAGGAGCATATACAGCTTGCCTTCCAACGCATTGACACGGGCCGCTCTGGTTTTATCTCCAAGGAGAACTTCGCCGAGCTAGTGGGTGCTGACATGACGCCCGAGCAGGTTCAGCAGGTCTTTGCCGAGGTGGACCTCGACCAAGACGGAAAGCTTTCCTGCGAAGAGTTCGCCAGCCTCATGAAGGGCACGGCCACGCCTCAACCTCCCCTCCGCACTGCTGCACCCGGCGCGGGTCGGCGTGGCCCCGGAAATGTGAACGGTGGGCGTGCTGAGCCGATGCTGGGCGCCGACTCCAGCTCCTCTTCTTTGACTTCGATGAATTCCGGCTCGGTTTCCTCTGCCTCCTCCTCCTCCTCTACTCCGTCAAACTCGCCTGAATAAGCTGCAGCGCCCCCTAAATCATTTGATGGCCAAACACTCCCCACACACCAGCTTAGAGATCAAATAAGGGAGCGTGGGGTGGATTTGCAGCTATGCATTTCTATTTTTAGCGGTTGGGCGAGTACCCCCCCCCCCTCCCCGCCCCCCGCGCCCCTCACATGTAAAAATAGAAAGATAGTAGGTTTATTTGTATGTTATGCGCCGCACACCCCGCAAAGTCCCGCAAAGCAGAAGAGGTGTGCAAGCCTGGACGATTCATATCGTGTGTGTTCGCTGGTACTAGTAAAGGAGAACAAGGCCCATATAAGGAGGCGTTGAGACGAGGAAGAGAAAGGTAAGAAATGCCACGCGGAAGAGAGACAGACAGACAAAAAAAATAGACCGAAAACACAAGGTACGAACTGAAGGGGGGGCGCAAAGCAGGTGCGACCAGTCTTTCACCATCGTTGCCTCCCTCGGAGGGTCGGAGCTGCGTGAGCGAATGAAGGGAGAAGTAAAATAGCTGTAAGTAGGTGGTCCATGGCAAAGATGGCAGCCCATGTGTGATACCAAGGAGTACGACAGGGACTGGTAAGCAAGAGGGATGAGAGGACAGCTGGCGGCCCCGAGTGGTGAACTTTTTGCTTTCTCCTTCGGACGTTCTTTTAACTCCCGCTGCAGACGTGTATGAAGCATACACCCAAGATAAAGAACGATCCGAGCCGCATATAAACCACCAGATGCGTACGCGTTCTCATTTCATTATTCTACTTCTGATTTTGTTCTGTTTTTAATCTACATTACAAGCTTTCAATTTCGCAAGTCCTGTCAGCATCGCCTCTTCACTCACAAACAAGAGCCCATAAACCCTTACTCGCACTTACAAACTTCCCACCACCGTCCCCACAGCTTCTTCCAGCATACACGTCATAATCATCACCCAAATCCGTGCCCCTTCCGTCTATCTGCCCTTCTCCCTCTTGTGTCGGACTCAACTCTCCAGCCACCACCTCCGGTAAGACGGGATCCTCATAGCCCTTTCGTACAACTGGAACTTGCGGTGCCAACACACACGCAAGGGACTGGCCAAGTTTGTCCGTGGCAGTAATCACAACGTCGGCCTTCATTGTGATCGCGTACCAGGGCACTGGGAAGTGGAAAACAGCAGTAATTTTTTGTTGGGGCACGACAGGGCACTCTAGACCTATGTCCTTGCAAATGTTGAACGAATGAGAGGAAACTGAGACACCCAGGGCCTTGACCACCATATAAATTACTCCACCATCCAGAACCGCATTAGGCGTCGCATGCACTGTGACAACAAATTCCTTGCCTGCTCGCACGGGAAGGTCCCCTGTGTTGCGTGCGGTTGGTGGGCTGGTATGTGGGAGAGCTCCACAAATACGTCTTGCAAATATACACACACTCAATTCACAATCCAGACAAAATAATCAAGAATATTAGAAAATGAGGAGCAGTTAGCGAAGTGGCAATCCCGAATGCCACCTCAAGCACCGTCTTTCTGAGACTTACCGATCACATTATGGATATCAATCACCGCCGTAGCCTCCGCATGACCTATGCAATGATGGTGTGGAATGGACACGACCACGGCAGCGGTGCGAGGAGCGGAGAGACTGGAAACGAGGAGGATGACCATAAGGACTGGGAGGCTGCTGAAGAAGAGGGGGAAATGAAACCGTCCTGGCAATCGCGAACCCTCCTTCCCGGCGGAGAGCATCACGTACCTTGTGTGGCAACAGGGATAGACCTGTTAATCGACGATGATGTGGTGGTGAGTGGCATGTTTGCGAGGGAGTACGGGACAGGGGCAGGGACAGGTCATCTGGTGAGAAAAGAAGCCGGAGCGCTGCCCAAGAGTAAGTTTTTTCTGAAGGTGCTAGCAAGATCAAAGATTTTTATTTTTATTTTTGGGGCACGACTCCATTGGTTCTTTTTTTCTGCCGTTCCTACAATCCTGTTGAACTATCGCATGCAACCTGCGTCCTCGAGGACTTGCATACGAGGGGGAGCCTTCCAAACATAGTTTCTATTCACCCCTTATTCCTTGTCCGAGTTTAAGCAAAAGTTTTAGGGGATGGGAATGGTGGAAGTGTTGCAGCAAGTGCAAAGTCGCTCTTCCTAAGGTTCCGCGTCAACCACCTGAATATAAGGCGCACTGGCTTGACACAAACATCTCCAGCCTAGAAATTCCAAGGGAATTTCAGAGCTTCCCTCGCAATCTACCTCTCTCCTAAATTCCCTTTCCTTTCCCGTCCACGTCAAACACCGCTGTGGTAGCGTTTTCACTCACTTTTGCCACTTTGATTTACATTTTTTCTTCATTCTTTCCATTACCTCGACAGCTTATATTATGTATGTAACAGTCTGCACAATTTTCAGTTCCGTCGTCTCTCGTCTTCTCTTCGCCTAATGATCACAGCGCAGTTCTTACTTTTTTCGGCGGCTGTTGGCCTTTTCCTTACAGCCTGCTGCAGCCGCTCTAGCCTCCCGGTGAAATTCGGGCATTGCCAAAACCCTCTCGTACCAGGTCTCCATGAGATTTCCATCAGGATGACGCGTATCGTACGGAAAGGAGTGGTCTGGAAAGCACAAAAGAGCCAGCCGGACTAGGGTCTCGGCCGTCAAACCCCACACATTCCACTGTTCGCCATGTCGGAACGTGTGCATTCGCCAATCTGTAAACCACGTCAAGTCTTGAAACGAGTGCTGGCCCGGTGACGGTGACAGAAAGAGGTCGAGCGGGCACGAAAATACCTCGGCCACTTCCTAAGAGAATGCAGATGTCGAAGTTTAGCCTAAGTCAAAGAAATGAGGTGGTACAATCACGCGAGTGCGGCCTTGTACATCACTGGGCATACTGGCGACACGAAACCTACATACCTCAGGGTTGGGTTGGGGCACGAAATCAGCCGGGATGATGGCAACAACAGGCGTGACTTCAAGAAGGTGGAGAGAAAGGGTTGGTGTCATCTTGCCCACTACTCGGACAGCCTCGGGCGCCAAGCCAATTTCCTCCATAGCTTCTCTCATGGCAGTTTGGACCACAGTTTCCCCTGCTTCGACTTTGCCTCCGGGGAAGCATACTTCGCCTGCATGCGAGCGCATGTGCTCAGGCCGGACTGTCAGCAAGCAATGGATTCGGCCATCCTCGATGTGCTCGAACAAGGGAAGCAGCACAGCGGCCTTGCGGAGTGTGACGAGAGGAGTGAGGTTTGGGAGGGTCGTGATGGTGGACGGCTGGTGGTCTGGTGAAGGCTGTTGCAGTGACTGCGGGCAAGCTTTGAGGAAGATATCGACCAAGGCATCCATAAAAGAAACCCGTTGGAGTGGCACCTGAGAGTATGCGGTGGAGGGTAGTCATAAAAGAAACCCGTTGGAGAGGCACATGAGAGTATGCGGTGGAGGGTAGTCTTAAAAGAAACCCGTTGGAGTGGCACATGAGAGTATGCGGTGGAGGGTAGTCATAAAAGAAACCCGTTGGAGTGGCACCTGAGAGTATGCGGTGGAGGGTAGTCGGACGCAGCAAGGAGGCGGCGAAGGCTTACGGTGGCGTACCAGAATCAACCGCGACTGGCTGGTGTTGCCAGCTGCACAGATATTTCAACGCTCAAGACCATGCTTACTCCCCTCTCAACCACTCATCACACACTCACGAAACCATCTTTACTACCCGCACGCACATGCTGTGCGCAACGCACAATCCCATTTCAGAGGACTCTCCGACCTTCTCCGCCTGTATCGGACCATCAACGTCATCGAGCTTGGACACCTCACGCTCCCACTTCACGACATCATGCCCATCAGAGTGTCGGCTCTTGCAATCCTCCTCCTCCTGCATAGTACAGTACAAGCCTTTGTCGTCAAGCCCTCCACGCAACGCCCAAGGCTGGCCACGTCTTTCTTCTCCTCCTCCTCCTCCTCCTCTGCTTCCTTATCTACCCCCTCCGCCAATGAGGCATTTGACAAGAAGAAGGATGCACTGAAGAGGACGCTGCGCCGAGAATATGCATCCTTTTTTGCGCCGATGGAGAAGCAAATGTACCGACCGGACGTGCAGTTTGTGGACCCGCTCACGAGTTTGAGCGGTGTGGATTCCTACCAAAAGAATGTTGATATGCTGGGCTCACGCACCGCTTTGGGCAAGCTCCTCTTTAGCGATGCGGGAATCGTGCTGCACAACATTAAGGACTTGGGACCTCGGAAGATATCTACGCGATGGACCCTGCGCCTGCGTGCGAAAATGCTGCCGTGGGGCCCAATGGCACGCTTCACGGGAGTCTCTCTCTACGAAATTGATGAAGAAGCGCGGGTAATCAAGCAGACTGACTACTGGGACAGCATCAACCTGGTAGGAGGCGAGTATAAGCAGGCCCCCTTATTGACGGGCGTCAAGGACTTCCTGAACCAGCTCGGGCCGGGCGCGGGCGGGGCCCAACAAGCCATGAATGCTGAGCTGCCTTTCGAGCTCTTGCGGCGGGCGCCTGAGTACGAGGTGCGGAGATACCCAGCCTTTGAGGGCGTAGAGACCGACTATGAGGCTCGCCCAGAAGGTTATGACCGTCTAGGTACCTACGTATCGGGCTGGAATGTGGAGAATCGGAAGGTGCGGCCGTTCAGCCCGTCCATTATGCGAATCGACTTGAACGAGAAGGACAAGACAATGGTCTGGCCCGTGGGTTTTAGCAACGAGGCCCTTGCCCAATCAGGCGGGGCGGCCTCCCAGCAGGCCATCCCTGCCCCTGCTGACGAGATCATCCGTCGCACGAGCGTCCCCACGCAGGTCGTGGCTGTGCTGCGGTTCGAGACGCCTGCCACGGCGCCTGTGGTTAAGTATTATTCGGGAAGATTGATGGAACTCCTAGCGGCTGATAAGCTGGTACCCACGGAGGCTGCCACTCAGGCCTACACCCTTTGCCAGTATGATGCTATATTTTCCGTAGGCACGAGGCGCAATGAGGTGTGGGCTGTACTAGAAAAGCACGACTGGCAAGATTAGCTGGCTAGTATGAGGTCGTAAAAGATGCTTATGTGAGGCTCTGGAAAGAAAAGAACAATACTTCGTTATGTAATAAAATCAACCCACTTCTTAGAAAGCATCGTTGCTTCCTCGTCATCAGCAATTGGACTCTTTCATTTGCTTTCTCGTGGTTGCTTTTTTTGATGTGCCAATACCGGGTATGTTGGTTTTAAAGGACTTTCATACTTTTGCTCGTCCGTCCCTATCTCCATTCCCAGGGGTGAATCCCAGCAAGACGATGTAGTCGCTCTTTGCGGCACAGGAGGGCTGCTTAGCTCTTCCCCAAACATGCCTTCCCGTCCTCTTCTCTCTGTCTCTATGTGAAATAAATGATACAAGTATGTTTGACGATTCTCTTTCCTAAGGAGACAGCGAAGTATATTTTTCTCACGAATAGGGAAGCCCCGCAGTCACGCTTCTCGTTACCATGGTATGGCACGGTCTTGCCCCAAAAGCCGAACTCAACCCCTCACGGATTCGCCTAATGCTCTTATTTTAGTATTTCCCACTGCTGTAACGGTCATTTAAATTAATGGAAGTCTAGGTCATAGACTATCTTGTCAAGGAGATCCAGGACCACAAAGACATCGCCTTCCGGCAAATTATTCGTGACGGTGGGAATAGAATTGGTCGTCCAAAACTTCTCAAAAACGCCCCGGTCTCCACCACGAGCAAACCTTTTCCAAGAATCGTTAGGAAAGACAGAATGAGCTACAAAAGCAGACACAGAAGCGGCACCCAAGGCCTTCAGGGCGACGCCACACTCGTAAAGAGTGCCTCCTGTCTGGACCAGATCGTCAACGATCAAAACCTTTTTCCCGTCGGGGTTGCCGTCTTGCATTGTGATGACGCGCTTGTCCCCGTCGCGGGTTTTACCGCACGTTACCATCTCCAACTGCAGCGGCGCAAACATGTGAGCGAAGCGCTTCGACGCACCATCATCCGGAAAGGCAATGCAATCCACGCCCGCCCGCCGGATCTCGTCGAAGAGAATGGGGATGGTGGTTTGGAGGCTGGCCATGGAGTTCCCGTGTAGGTAGAAGCGGTTTTGGAGGGTGTGCAAGTCGTAAATCAGGAGGCGTGTGGGCCGGCCGCAGGAAGGGAGATTGGAAAACATTTGGGCATAGGTGTTGGCAGTTGCGACCTGGCCTTCCTTGACCACACGTTCCATGGTCCCGACGGGATAGAAGGGAAGGACGATTGTCAAGGACTTGATGAAGCTTTGTAGGAGCATCACCATCACCTGGAACTGGGAGAGGGTCACGTCATTGTTGTGAAAGGAGGCCAGCAGCAGAATGTGCTCTCCTGCCATGACATTGTGGGGTTGGAAGCCGCCCACTTCGATGTTGTCCGTACCGTCGGGGAACTTGCCCCAGTGCGTGGGGTGGAACCGGAAGCGCTCAGGGTGCTTGGCTTGGAGACGGCGGGCCATGGGCTCGCAGACAGGCGCAGCAATGATTTGAAATCGCTTCTTGCGGACGTGTTCACTGTGAATAATCCATTCTTGCAGATTTCCCTCCATAACCTCAGGATCGGAGAGGGCCGAGTCGGACCGAGCGGCGCTCATGAGGCTCAGGTCCATGTCCGTGTGGAAGAACTTGAAATGCGAAGTTTGCAAGAGCGAAGGCGAACGGAAAATGCTACCCGCTATGCTGCTAGGTACCGTGGGTGGTGATGAGGGTGTAAAGGCTGATAATTGTGCGTCGCATGCCCTCAGCAACGACGGCGCAAACGACAAGGTGCGCTGCAGGCCACCGATGAACAGGGCCTGTTTTTGAAGGGAGGATGAGGGAGGCATGGTGGTGCTTGAGAGGCGGGTCAGTAGACCAAGATAATGGGCGATGCACCCAACACAGTAGGCCTAATAATCCGTGACCAAAAGTCCCATGCTCAAGCTATGGAGGGTGTGGCTGCTCATAGGCAGCAAGGGAAGATGAGTCGCAAGGGCGCAGTTTGACATGAAAGAATATTAAAGCCATTTCCCCCACACTCTCAAAACCGAAAACCAACATCTTCCTGGCGCAAGACATCCAGGAGCCCGATACACTCTCTTACTCCACCCTTCAACAACGGAGGCCAAGACTCACCACCAACAAGAGGGCTAATTGCCAGGGGGGAGGTATTCTGGGCCATCGAGGTGCCCCATTAGTTGCCGCCGTTCTCCTGGTGCCGCTGTTCCCCAGGAGGAAGTGCTGCATTTCCCCCCACCTGTGCATGTGCAGTAGAGGAAAAAGCGCGTGAACTGTCAGGAGTCAGGAGAGATGCATCACGGCCATCACTTGTTGACGAACGCGCTTGATTAAAAAATGAACGGCAACAAAGCAAGGTTAGAGAGAGTGTGGTGACCAACCACTGATTTAAAGCGAAACACACTTCGCATCCTCGGCTGCTCAAGATGACAGCACTCTTCTCAAAACAAAAGGCCAGGACACGACGGCATGTTGGCATGTCTGTGGCCATTTGAGCTGCTCATATGAGAGACAGGCTCGTTCGCGCCAAGTTCATAAATGTTGTTTTGTTGTGGTTGAAGGGCGATGGCCGCGACGCCGACCGACTGTTGAAGGGCAACAAGCAACTTGGAGCTTCCGACCGACTCTTTGCGTCCACATTGGTCACGCCCTAGGGTGCGAACGTGCAAAGCGCTGGGCGAATCACCCCGCTTTCTATCTCGCTTCGGGACCGAGCTATATTGTAAACAACCAGCGAATCCGGCGGGGCCTCCGCCACCACAGCTTTGGACTCGCTAGTTCTTGGGCCTCATTGCTCCCTCCTTACCCCCTACTACACAACCCTCCCACAGAGCCCGACCAGATACCATGCCTGTCTTTTCAGCCCGAAGTCTTGTGCTGCTTGCCATGCTCCTTTCGACGTGCTATGCGTTTTTGCTGCCTGGCGTGCCCAAGTAAGTTGGTTGTTGTTTGTTGGAACAAGGACGACGGGGTTGAAGCGAAGTCAAGACAACATGACCCCGGGGGCTCACCTCTCTTCCCCCCAACCCTTCACAGGTTGGCAAAAACAGTAGTGAATGTTGGAGAGGGTAGCACTCACGTGAAGGAGCTAGCGGTAAGTTTACATGACTGAGATGCCGGCTGAATGGGCGCAGTCTTTCAAAACGATTTCTGGATATTTTTTCACCGCCTTCACCCTCCTATCCACCCGCTCAGCCCCTGAACCCGGAGGACTACATTGCCGTTGGCTTGGCTATGTGCTACAAGATCAACAGCGGAGGCAAGCTCGATGGTAGGTGTCCTCGGTTTCCCTTCGTGTCTCTGTCTCGTCCTGTCTCCGAAATGGACAAGGCCCCAGCTGTCGCATTCTGGGTAGACGCTACACTCCTCTACAGCTGGGCTGTTCCTGGTGGCGAAGACATATTGCATGCAAACAAATGTGGCCTAATACGTTCATCACCGACCAAGAGCCCTCATCCCCCCTTTTCTGACACCTCCTTTCTCTTCCCAACCTCTCCTCCCTTCCCCACAGAGGCGTTGGTGATGGAACCTCTCACGGCCGGCACTCTCGAATGCCTGGCACTGGGCGTGCCCACGTCCTACAAGCGTGTGATCGGCTTGACCTGCGCGGATTTGTTCCTCGGAGAGGATTTGCGGGCACCGGAGGGGATTAACATCGAGGCTTTGCGGGCGCTTGCTAAGGGGGAGACTGTGTCGGAGTGCGAGAACATGCTGATTCGATCAATGGCGGCGGCACGTACTTTCAAGCGTCGCGTAGAGGCGCAGATCATTCCTTTGGGTGAAGTAGCGGATGATTTCAATTTTAACACGGAGAAAAAGCGGGTGCTGAATCAGGTGTTCGAACCCTCCTTCGACGACAATGTCAAGCAAGACAAGAGCATCGACGTCTATGGCCGTGCTGACGAGGATTTTAATGACGAGGTCTCCAAACTTGCCAACGCCTAACCTCAAAGAAAGGCAAGGACATTTTTGAACAGAAAAAGGAGGGAGGAGAGAAGGGCAGGAGAGGGCCCAGTGTTATTCCTAGACGACGAAGAGGAAGGGCGCGTTTACCGATCCACTAAAAGAATGAGAACCGGCCCACCAGAAATAGGCAGCCATGAAAGATTTAAAAAAGACAAGAGTCTGCAAAGATGTCGGTGGATCTACTCAAGCTAGTGGGGGGTCGCAAATTATTTCACTTTTTTGGGGTCGACCTCATGTTTAGGGGAGGCACGTCACGTCCACGTGCTTCTCACTCGCTGGCTCCTCCTTTCAGCCTGGGCACACGCCTTCCCATTTTGGAAAATTGCCGCCTTGAGGCTTCGAGACAAGGTGCACAAACACGCACTTAACCGCCCATCACCTTTTACCTTCTGTTTCTCTCTTCCCTCCCTTGATGTTCTTTCTCCTTGACCCGGTGCGTGTCTTGATGGTCTTCCTCCCGCGCTCTTTTTTTTTTAAACTTTCTCTCTTTGTTGTTATTCTTTGTGCCTCCTTACTGTGACAAGCTTTCTTTTTTTGGAGTGTTTTGAGTAGGGATGCGACAAGCGCATTCTCATTCCTGTCACCCAGAGGCACCAGCAAGAGCAAGACTTAGAGCTATCCCAGCATTTACTTACACATATTCTCTCCCCCCCCCCTTCCTTTCCCTCTCTTTGTCTCTCTCATTCTCCCTCTCCCACACACACACTCATGTCGGTTCTCGACTCTCGCCCTCCATTACCTCTTCACACGCACATAGACAGCGGCCTTACACTACTAATGCATGCATGCATGTGTCCGGCTTCGTGGTCTTCCTTTCATGGTGTTTATCATTATATATATATATCTTACTGCTGCGAAAAGTAGGCACACAGGGAAAAGGTAGACAAAGACAAACAAGCGGACACATAAGAATGAGGCCGCTGCTCCTGCAACTACTGCTGCCTGCTGCTCCACCTTACTTGGTCTTGGCGCCCTTGGTCTTGGTGATGAGAGATTTGTGGATGTGGGGGATGACACCACCTCCGGCAATGGTCGCCTTAATGAGCGCGTCCAGCTCCTCGTCACCACGAATGGCGAGCTGCAAGTGACGGGGAGTGATACGCTTCACCTTCAAGTCCTTGCAGGCGTTACCGGCAAGCTCCAGGACCTCGGCCGTCAGGTACTCCAGGATGGCGGCCGTGTAGACAGCAGCGGTGGCACCCACGCGCTGGCTCGTCGTCACACGGGTCTTGAGGAAACGGTGGATACGCCCGACGGGGAACTGTAGTGGGAGAACGGAGAGGGCAGGGGATTTGAGCCATGGATAGGGAAAACACACAAGCACGCAAGGTGCGACTCAAAACTAGTAACACGTCCACACACCGCATCGAATGTCGGTTGGGACACGCAGGCATGCATCATCCTTCTCATTATCGTTCCCAACCATGCTTGCCTGCTGCGAATCCCTGCCGACATTTACACGACACACACACACGCACATACACACACACAATCATGGTCAGGGGGGTTAAGGTGAGATGAGTCACGCATCCATCCAACTCTCAGTCATCACGTACCTGGAGACCCGCACGAGAGGATCGAGACTGGGGAGCACGCTTGCCACTGGCCCCCTTTCCTCCCTTCCCGGCCTTGCCGCCCTTCCCTGCACCTTTGCCTGCGCCAGACTGTGAGGAAGGGAGAGTGGGGGGTAGGGAGAGTGAGAGGGACATCAAAGCAGACAACGGAAGGCGAATAAGCCCCGCCATACCCTGCACGACGCAGCTGCCTTCCCTCTCTGAGCTGACATAGCTATACGTACCATTTTGTTGATGGAGTTGGTTTTTGGAGGAGTTTACCTGTGGGAGGTGGCGGGGGACGAAAAGGGAGGGAAAGTTGGCTACGAGCTAAGGAATGACAACTATAACGGAATCTAGAAAACGCGTGCCCTTGCCTACACCCAAGTGTGATGTGAACGATGCGCACGCATGTGCAGGTGGGGTTGGCGTGCGCGGCATGCGGCCCAGATTGTGGCAGGTGGCATGCTGCCGGCAAGCGCGGGAAAGCGGAACACTGGCCTCTCTGGCCATGTCCCTCCTCCATGCTCCAGTGCCCGCCACAATGCACCCTCACCAGCGGTGGCCTGTGTGAGTATATAGGGCAGTGATAGCACACGCATGCCGGTTCGTGGTTGTGTGCATGGTGGGCGGAAGTGGCTCCTAAGAAACAAAAGCCGAGTGGGAGTGTAGTTTGGAGGTGAAGGGCTTGAAGGCGGCGGGCGCGGCAAGCCCGCAATACCAACTCGCACGCTGCGCGCTCCCTCCTCAGGGTAAACGTTGCACGAAGGGTTTAGGCGCATGGGTACGCATGGGTGGGTGTGCATGAGGTGCATGACAGAAAACAAAAGCAAGGCAAAGCTTTCGTTTGACCTTAATAAGCTATCACATGCCGAACCAAACTTGTTGTGAGTCGCTTCGTTAACAAGGGGGGCATTTCGCGCCCTCGCAGTGCTCCTTTTTTCGCGCCGAAGACAGCGGCAAGGCCCACATCTCTCCACCTTGTTTTCCCCCTGGGTTCTCTTCACGGCCATTCATCCCTCCTGTCATCCCCCTTTGCAGGCATGTTAAATCCAAGTTTGTAACTTTATCCTCTTGTTTCTATGGAGCCCCCTCTGCCCAACGACAACAACGACAACGATCCCGTCTCCTCCACCTCTACCACTGCCGCCGATGCCATGACAACCTCCTTGCAAGCGACCCGGCGAAGTGATCGTCGTTCTGTTCCCGTCAAGAAAGACTACATCAACGTGGTGGGAGAACAAGTGAAACGCGTCCGCCGGGATGGGCGACAGGCTGTCAAGAAGCAAAAAGGGACAGCGGACAAACATCAGCAGCAGCAGCAGCAGCAGCAGCAGCAGCAGCAGCAGCATTACCCACAGTACCTCCATCAAGAGATCTATTCTCGGCAGCAGCAGCAGCAGCAGCAGCAGCAGCAGCAACTTTTTCCCCAGTCATCTTTTCCATCGCAACAGCAGCAACAGTACCCTTCCTCTCTCTTTGGCACCACCAACATGTTCCTGGATTCCCACGCTCAGTCCCTCGAATGGAGCGCAAGCATTCTGGACCAGTACAGCGGCGACCTAGGCTTTGCCTACCAAATCGAGACCGAAGGTGAGCTCGGTTTTTATGAGCCACTCACCCTTGAGGCAGCCCCTATTCAGACTAGTAGCATGTCTTCCCTCAAAGGGCGGAGGAGTAAGTGTCTGCGGTTTCGAAACGTACCGAAGAGCCTCGCGGCTGTTGTGAGGGATGGTGATATTCTGGTAGGCGTGAATGGGAAGCTGTTGGTGGGGCCAGTGTGGGAGTTGAAGCAGATCTTGGGAGGGTTGTATATGTCGGGAGGACTGAGTGCCATGCGGCTGGTGCGGAGGCTGACTACGCCGTGTTTGGCGGAGATGAGATTGTGGGGAAAGGGCATGGCTGCCGATAATGATACCGCTCCTGCTGCCCTCCGTTGTGGTGCTGTTGATAAGAAGTTGGTGGTGGCGAGATTTAGCCTTTGTCCAAAACAAGGACTGGGACTGCAGCTTGATTGGATTGCTGGAGAAGAAGAGGAGGCGGAAGAGATGGAGGAGGAAGGGAAACGAAGGAAGAAGATCAAGGAGGGAGGAAGCAATGCCATCCCTACTGCTGTAGCTTATGCGCTATCCCAGGGAGTACCTCCTTCAGCGGACTTGCACCAGAGGCGGCTCGATAAGGAGGAAGCGGCGGAGCGGAGGGAGCAAGAAAAAGAGAGACAGGCGGCGGCCGGTGTAGCTCGGAAACGAGAACAGCAGCAGCTTTGGCTTTTTCAACAGCAGCAGGAGCAGCAGCAACACCTACAAATTCAAAAACAACAACAACAACAACAACAACAACAACAACAACAACAACAACAACAACAACAACAACAACAACAACAACAACAACA